>PDWJ01000657.1_pt1 | contig 52249 bp, 52 predicted proteins | sample 1430881 | NCBI WGS metagenome assembly PDWJ01 (sample SAMN01162460, study PRJNA174530) | Oral metagenome, whole genome shotgun sequencing project. | biome: Marine environment; feature: Marine mammal; material: Swab sample of the gingival sulcus; isolation source: swab sample of gingival sulcus...
GCCGATTTCGTCGCCGAAGAAACGAGCCATACGGGCGGTACGGCGAGCTTTCTGAGGCCGAAAAAGCGGCCGGCAGTGCGGTGCTCGGCGACGGGAGGACTGTGTAGGGGTGCTCTTAAATCAGCGAGAGCGCCAGAGACGGGATCTGGTTGGCCTGAGAGAGCACCGAGACACCCGCCTGCATCAGGATCTGGGAGCGGGCGAAGTTCGCCGACTCGGCCGCGATGTCGGCGTCTCGGATCCGCGAGTTCGCGGCGGAGAGGTTCTCGTGGGAGGTGGAGAGGTTGTTGACCGTGCTGATCAGCCGGTTCTGCGCCGCCCCGAGCTCGCCGCGGCGACTGGCGACGTTGTTGATCGCCGTGTCGATCAGGCCGAGGGCGGCCTGAGCGCCGCTGATGGTGCTCAACGTCATGGTGCTCGTGACCCCAATGCCAGCCGCGTCGCTCTCGCCGATGCTGACGGTGATGCGGTCGTTCGCGGCGACGTTGTCGACGCCGACCTGGAAGGTCACGCCGCCGGAGACGCTGCCGTCGAGCAGCTTGGTGCCGTTGAACTCGGTGACGTTCGCGATGCGATCCATCTCCGAGCGGAGGGCGTCGAACTCCTCGTGCAGCGCGGCGCGCTCCGAGCTCCCCAGCGTGCCGTTGGCCGACTGCACCGCCAGCTCGCGCATCCGCACGAGCATGTCGTTGCTCTCGGCCAGCGCGCCCTCGGCGGTCTGGAGCAGCGAGACGCCGTCGTTGGCGTTGCGCTGCGCCTGCGCGAGGCTGCGCACCTCGCTGCGCAGCTTCTCGCTGATCGCCAGGCCCGCGGCGTCGTCGGCGGCGGAGTTGATCCGCAGCCCAGACGACATGCGCTGCATGGACGTGCTGAGGCCACGCTCGGTGCGCATCATCGTGCGCTGAGCGTTCAAGGACGCAATATTACTCTGCAGTGAAAAACCCATTGTCTCCTCCTTGGAGTTCCGACGCTTGCGTCGGCGGGCGACCATGCCCTTTTGTCCGGGTTCGATTGAGTGGACGAGCGTCCCGGGCCCGCGTGTGGGTCGTGACGCTCTATGTTCTGCCGGAGACAACGGCGGCAGGGGGTGCCGACTTTAGTTTTTTTTTCGATCGCCTCGCTTTTTTTTCGCCGAGGCCGCCAGCGCCGCCCCGAGGCGCTCGGCGAGGCGCTCTCCGCGCTCCGCGAGGCGCCGGCCGAGGGCTCGGGGAGAGCGCTCCTCGCCGACGATCAGCCCCAAGAGCTCTGAAAAGGCGTAGGCGTGGAAGAGCCCGCAGTCCTCGACTCGCTCGCGAAGCAGGTGCAACTCGGCGGTGACCTGGTCGGTCAGCTCGTCGCACCCGGACGCCAACGACGCGGCGACCTGGTTCACGACCCGCACGTCCGCGAGCTCGCGCTCCAGCGCGGCGCAGAGCGCGCCCGCCTCCAACACGGGCTCGGTGGGCCATGGCCCGGCGCTCGCGGCAGGCAGCGCGTCGACGACCTCCGCGAGGGGCAGCTCCTCGAAGCCGGCGATCCGCGCCCCCCCCTCGGTGGCGTTGATCAGCCGCGGCGCCTCCGCTTCGGCGGTGCGCGCCCAGTGCTCGAAGATGTGCCGGAAGTAGTTGAAGGCCTCGGTGGTGACGACCTCGCCCTCGCCACCCCACGCCGTGGTCCTCAGCACGGCCCCCCGGTCGTAGCGGTCGGCGACCTCCGGGCGGCTCTCGGCGATCCGCCGCTTCGCCTCGATGCCGCTGAAGCTCGCCGTGCGATCGTCGTCGAGGGTGACCCGCATCGACTCGAAGAGCGTCCCCGGGGCGTAGACGCGATCATCACGGTAGGCCAGGTCTTGCCCGGCCACGATCAGCTGCGACGCGCCGAGCCGATAGGCCAACGCGAAGGCGGCGTTGGCCACCGAGCCCCCGGCGGGGATGGTCCGAAAGCCCGCGGCCGCGCCGATCCGGCGCTGACCCTGGAGGTCTTCCACGAAGGGGAGGACGGGGCCCGGGGCGTCGGCGAAGAGCGCGGGGTTGGCGCCGATCGACAGCAGCCGGGGGACGTCGCGGTTGAGCGCGAGGCCGGCGAACTGCTCGCTGACGTCGAGGGCCTCGAGCACGACCACCAGATCGGCGCGCACGCCAGCCCGCTCCAGCGCTCCCAGCGAGGTGTTGACGGCGATGATCGCGGCGCGCCCCTCGACCCGCTTGAGATCCTGGACGTTCAGCGCCAGCGAAGGACCGGCGGCGACGAGGATCGCGGGGCGCCCGGCGAGCCACCCCTTCAACCCGGAGGCCAGCACGGATCCGACCGCCTGCGGCAGGTTGAGCAGCAGGTGCTCGATCCACACGCCGCTGCGCTTGCGGAGCGTCCGCAGCGTGATCTCGGAGAGCTCCACAGCGGCGGCGAGGCCCTCTCTCACCTGCGTGAACGCGTCGCCATGGCGCCGCGCCGCCGCGGGCCAGACCAGCAGCCGAGCGTTGCGCCCCACGGTGAGCCGCTTGGCGACCCACCCCCGCACCTGCTGCGGATCGTCTGTGGCCTCGACGTCGGGGAGCGACGGGTGTCGCTGCAAGACGGCCGCCAGCTGCGCGCTGTCCGGCTCGACGACGAGCACGGCCCCGGGGCGCTCTCGGCGCACGGCCAGCTCGCTCAGGGCCAGCAGGTGATGTCCGGCGCCGACGCCGAAGACCACCAAGACGTCGCCCGGCGCGAGCTCTTGACGCTCGGCCCAGCGGCGGGCCTCGCCGAGGGGGTTGGTCGCGCTGCAGACCTGTCGACCGCCGGCCCGCAGCACCAGCGGATCCTCTCGCAGCAGCTCGATATCACCGCGAGCCGCGCGCAGGCGATCCCGAGAGAAGGAGGGGACGTGGCGCTCGAGCGCGCGCTCCAGACTCGGTGGGCCGGGGGGAGTCGGCGCGTCGCTCATCACCGCGCTCACGCGCTGAAGGGCTGGCGCACGGAATAGCCATTGAGGATCACCTGCGCCCCGCGGCGAGAGTCGACCCCCATCACCAGCGGCGCGGCGAGGTTGATCGTCACGCCCACCGGCGGCGGTCGGACGGTGACGATGCACGCGACCCCGATGCCCTCGCCCGCCTCCAGTGGCGGCACGGCCAGCCCCGCCAGCTGCTCGATCGGGTAGAGCGGATCGATCTTCTGTGGCTCGATCACGACGAAGGCCAGCTCGGAGCGCTTGCAGCTCTGAAGCAGCCTAAAGCGCGAGCCCTCTCGCACGTCGAGCAGACAGAAGTAGTGGACGTTGGCGAAGCCGAGCACGCCACGAGGGAAGTGCAGCACCTGATCCCGCGGCACCTGGAACACGCCGAGCTGCTGGCTCTCCACCCGCAGGCAACCCTCTTGGTCGAAGGGCAACGTCGCGTCGCTCATTCGAGCAACTCGAGCGCCTCGGGATCGACCTGCGCCGCCTGTTTGTTCTCCTCCGCGATCTGGAGATAGATCTCCTCGCGGTGCACCGTCACGTCGTCCGGCGCCTCGATCAGCAGCCGCACTTGACGCCCCCGGACCTGTTTGACCGTGATACGGATCCCGTCGCCAATTCGAATCATCTGCCCGGGCTTGCGGGTGAACGTGAGCAAGGGTCGCTCCTCCCTCGATCACGATATCACAGCTGCCGCTCCCTGCGCTCATAGCTGACCTACCAGGCTGAGGGTGTTGAGGACCCGGCCGCTGACCTGCAGCGCCGACTGCAGCGCCCCCTGCGCCTCGACCAGCTCCGAGATCGCCTCGACGCCGTCGACCTCGACCAGGCCCGCGCGGCGCTCGGCGTAGCGCAGCTTTTGGTCGGCGAGCACCTCTCCCTGGGTCAGCAGCGTGCCGAGCTGGGTCCCGATCCGCGAGCGCGCAGACACGACCTGATGATGCGCTGTGTCGAGGCGCGCCGCCGCCGCCGCGATCGCCGCGCCGTCGTCGGCCGAGAGCCCCGCCTGGAGGGCCGCGAGCGCCGCGAAGGCGTCCTCGCCGCCGGCCGGGCGAAAGACCTCGTCGCCGGTGAGGCCGATCCGCTCGATCACCCCGTCGCCGACGGAGAGCCTGCGCTGCCCGGCGTCCCCGAGGTAGCTCCCCGCGGCGTCGAAGGCCGGCGAGCCGGTCTGATGCCCCGAGAAGATACTGCCCTGAGCGCCCTCGACGTTCCCCGCGGCCACCAGCCGCTCACGGAGCCCCCGCACCGCCTCGATCGCGTCGGTGCGCTCCTGGGCCGTCATGGTGCCGTTGGCGAGCTGCAGCGCGAGGGCCTGCGCCTCCTGCAGCACCTCGGAGGCCGAATAGAGCGCGTCGTCGGCGACGTCGAGGTCCGCGATCCCGAGATCGATGTTGCGCAGGTGCTGGGCGTTGGTCGCGATCGCGTGATCGAGCTCGACCAACGCGCGGGCGGCCGTGGGATCGTCTGAGGGCTTGCTCACCCTCAGCCCGTCGGTGGCCTGCCGCTGCCGCGAGAGCAGGTCATAGCCGAGGCGGCTCAGCTCCCGCTCGGTGGTCATGCGGCCCATGCGCTCGGTGACCCTTAGCATCACAACCTCATCAGCTGGTCGAGCAGCTGGTCGAAGACCTGGATCACGCGGGTGGCGGCCTGGTAGCTGCGTTGATACTCGATCAGCCGCACCATCTCTTCATCCAAGGAGACGCCCTCTCGGCTCTCCGCGAGGATCTCGAGGTGGGCCAGCTCGTCGGAGGCGGCGGCCTCCTCGGCGACGGCGCCGTCGACCTCGCCGCCGACCCAGCCGATGATCGCGCCGGCCTCCTGGGCGGCCGTCCGGGTGCCGCCAGCGGCCAGGGTCGCGTCGGCGAGGGCCGAGATCGCCAGGGCGTTCGCCCCGTCGCCGGGCACGCCCGCCGCGGTCGCGGAGGCCGCGATCTGGTCGGTGGTCAAGGTGGCGTTCACGGCGATCTGCCCCGCCGCGCCGGGCGCCGTGGCCGGGAGCACGAGGAGGTCGAGGCCGGTCGATCCGTCCAGACCGAAGCCGGCGGCGTGGGCGCCGTTGATCGCCGAACCCAGATCGAAGGCCAGCTGGTCGAGGCGCTGCCGGGCCTCGACGATGCTCTGGTCTCGCACCGCGATCTGCCCGCCGACGGCGCCCCCGACCCGGGCCGTGAGGTCGAAGCGCTGCGTGCCCGAGACCAGCTCGACTTGGAGGTGGCCGTTGGCGTCCGGCGCCGTCTCGAGCTTCACCGCGTGGTCGTCTTGCACCAGCGTCATGCCGCCGAGGAGCACGGTGGTCTGGCCGTCGGCGTCTTGGAAGCTCTCGGCGCCGAGGGTCTCCGCCAGGGCGCCGAGCAGCGTGTCTTGGCGGTCGCGCAGCTCGGCGGCGTTGCCACCGGAGGCCTCGATGTGGAGGATCCGACCGTTGAGCTCGGCGACCTCGGCCAGCATCTCGCTAGCCTGCGTCACGCCGGCCTCGATGCTGTTGTCGACGCCCGCCGCGAGCTCGTCGAGGCGCGTCGCAGCCTGGTTGAAGACCGAAGAGACCTGATCGGCCGCGGCGAGGACCTCGTCCCGGGCGGCGCCATCGCCGGGGGTCGAGGCCAGCTGCGAGAAAGACGCGAAGAGCCGCGAGATCGCCCCGCCGACGCCGTTTTCGCCAAGATCGCCGATGATCCCCTCGAGCTGCGCCAGGAGGTCGTGGCGCGCCGCGGCGTGGCCCTGGCGCCCGGCGCTGGTCTCGACCTGAGCCCCGAGGAGCCGATCTTGCACGCGCACCACACCGTCGACCGAGACGCCCCCGCCAAACACGGGCGGACCGGGGCGCGACGACTGGTCGATCGTCCGCCGGTGATAGCCCTGGGTGTTGGCGTTGTTGATGTTTTGCGAGGTCAACTGCAATCCTGCCCGGGCCGCGCTGACGCCCGAATAGCCAACCCCGAGGCCGTCGAGCATCCCGCCCATCTCAGCCTCTCGTGTTCAAGAGCGCCGTGGCGCCGGTGCCGAGCTTGCCGCGGCGGTCGTAGGTTACCTGGCGACACGCGCCGCGGAGGCGCCGCTCGAGCCCTTCGCGCAGGCGAAGCGCCAGGCGAGCGTTGCGATCGGCGTCACGCCGCAGCCGCCGCAGCGACTCGCGGGTCTTTGGGCTGGCGCCCACCGAGCGTAGGTCCAGCGCCTCGAGCAGCGCCTCCTGTCGCTCCGCGCAGGCCGCCAACGCCCGCCAGTCGCCAGCGAGGAGCGCCTCGCGCTGCTGCGCGAGCGCTCGCCCGAGGCGCTCGGCGAGCCCTCGGGGGTCGCCGCCTTCGGCTCGCCGGTCGCCCACGTCAGTCCCCTTCCTTGAGCACGATCGCCTGGGCGATGGCGTCCAAGTCCAGCTCGTAGGTGCCGTCTTGCACCTGCTGGGCGAGCTCGGCCACGCGCTCGAGGCGCTGCTGGCGGAGTCTTTGGACCTCGTCACTCAGGCGCACGGTATCCGGTCCGTTGGGGACCTTCTCGCCGCCCTCCACCCGCACCTTCGAGGGGCGCTGGGTGTCGACCGAAAGCACCTTGTCCCTGTCGATGATTCTCACGGTTTTCGCCTCCGCCCAAAGACAACGGTCGCCCGTCTAGGACCTTTAGGAGCTTCCCCACACCTTCGGGACCGAGCCGGGTGCTGATCGGGCGCCCTTAGCCTGCAATAAGTTTTTCACTTCGGGGGGTTGCAGCCATCGGCCGCCCTGATTCACGAAGAAGCGGAGCTCGCCTTTCGCGCCGACTTCGCCTAGCGCCTGTCCTCGAAGCACCAGGTCTCCGACCTGCGCCTCGACCGTGCCCAGGCCGCGGTAGAGCGTCTGGCGCCCGGCGCCGTGGTCGATCAGCAGCCCGTCGTCGAGCACCTGCACGACCTTGCCGGAGCCGGCGGCGGCCACCGGGGCGCCGACCTGGGCGCTCAGCCGGCCGCCTCGGCCGACCCGACCTGACGCGAGGGGGCTGCGCAGCTTCCCGTCGCGATCGCGCACCGGCCTCGCCTGGCGTCGGTTCGGCGCGGCGAAGCGCACGCCGCCGAGCTCGCGCCCGCTGGCCGGCTCTGCCGACCGGGCGGCCGACGAGGCGGCCTTCGCGGCCCTGAGCGCGCGGATGCCGCGCCGCTGGGTCAACCGGGTCGCGACCTCGCCCGGCGCGGAGGGCGCGACGCCGAGCGCCGTAACGCGACCCAGGAGGTCCTGCGCCGCCTTGGCGCCGCCTGCCACCCGCAGCTGGTCGGCCAGCTGCGCCGCGAGGCCCAGCCCGCCAGCGTCGTGGATCGTGTCGGCCACGGCGCCCTTGAACATCTCCTGGTAGATGCTGCGACCGACGCTCTTGCCAAAGAGCGCGCTGTTCTTTTCCACGTCCTTGCCGAGCACCTTCACCAGCTGCCGCACAAAGAGGTTCTCGAGCAGCCTCGCGGCCTGCATCGCCTCGTCGCCGCCGCCCTTGCCGGCCTTGGCGACCAGCGCGGCTCGCAGCGGGTCGACGCCCGCCCGCCGTGAGGGGGTGGTAACAGGCGCCGTCATTATTGCACCACCAGCCTGGCGCCGAGCGCGCCGGCGCGCTCGATCGCCTGGAAGATCGCCACCAGGTCGCGCGGCGAGGCGCCCAGGGCGTTGAGGGCCTTGACCACATCCGAGGGGCTGACGCCACCCTGAAGCAGCTTGACCTTCCCCATCCCTTCGCTGACGCGGACCCGCGAGTCCGGCACCACGGCGGTCTGCCCACGACCGAAGGCCTTCGGCTGCGAGACCTTGTAGCGCTCATCCACCTCGAGGGTCAGCGCGCCGTGGGAGACCGCCACGGGGGTGAGCTTCACATTCCGGCTCACGACCACCGTGCCCGTGCGCTCGTTGATGATCACCTGCGCCGGCGCGTCGGGGCGCACCTCCACCAGCTCCAGCTTCGAGGCCAGCTCGACGGTCTTTTTGGCGTAGGTCTTGGGCACCGTGACGACGACGGAGGCCGGATCCTTGGCGATCGCCGCGAGGGTCTCGTTGGCCTTGCCAACCTTCGGCAGCACCTTGTTCACCGCCACCGCCAGCCGCTTGGCCGTGGTGAAGTCCGGGCGGCGCAGCGAGATCATCAGCTTGTTCTGGTGCACGAAGCGGCTCTTTACCTCGCGCTCGACCAGCGCGCCGCGCGGGATCCGCCCCACCGTAGGGTGGTTGCGTTGGGCCCGGCTGCCGCTCTGTCCGCGGGCGCTGAAGCCTCCGCCAAGGGAGATCGCGCCCTGAGCGAGCGCGTAGATCTTGAGGTTCACGCCGCGCAGCGGCGTCAGGATCAGGGTTCCGCCCTCGAGGCTCTTGGCGTTTCCGATCGCCGAGACGGTGACGTCGATCCGCGAGCCTGCCTTGGCGAAGGGGGGCAGCTCGGCGGTGACCATCACGGCGGCGGTGTTGCGCAGCCGCAGGTTGCGTAGGTCGAACTTGCTCTCCTGAGCGGCCTGCACGCCGAGGCGCCGCAGCATCAGCTGCACCGAGCGCAGGGTGAAGTAGACCTGCTGGTCGTCGCCGGTGCCCTTGAGGCCGGTGACGATGCCGTAGCCGATCAGCTGGTTGGCGCGGACGCCGCGGATCGTCGCCAGGTCCTTGACCCGAGCGGCGTCGGCGCGCTGGGCGTAGGTCGAGCACGCGACCAGGACCGCGAGACAGCGCAGCAGGTGGGTTGCGGTCTTCGCCATCGGTCACCTCCTAAAAGGGGCTGATCCAGTCGAAGATGCGGGAGAACCAGCCGGGGCGTTGCTTGTCGGTGACCGGGCCCTTGCCGGTGTACTCGATCTGCATGTCCGCGATGCGGTAGGACGACACGCTGTTGTCGGCCTGCACGTCGGAGGGCCGGACCACGCCGCTGACGTAGAGGTGGCTCTCCTCGTCGTTGATCATCACGACCTTATGGCCTTCGATGTAGAAGTCGCCGTTGGGCATCGTCTGCTTGATCCGGACGGTGATCCGCGCCTCCAAGCTGCCCGAACGGCGGGTCAGCCCCTGTCCGCTGAAGTCGTTCTTCGTGACGGCCTCGAGCAGCTTCGAGGGATCGATGGAGGGGTGGGCCTTCTTCAGCGCCGCCATCAGCCCTGCCAGCGCGCCGATCCCCGCAGAGGCCTCCGACTTGCGCGAGAGCTCGGTGCCCGCGTCGCGGGTGGCGTTGGCCTTCTCGCTGATCACCACGGTGATCAGGTCGCCGACTCGAGAGGCGCGACGATAGGTAAAGAGCGTATCGGCGGCGTCGTTGAAGAGCGACCCTTCGGCGCTGCGGTCATGCACCGCGGCGTATTTCCCCGGCTTGTATTTGCGCACCTTGGGCTTGTAGGGAGAGATATGCTGCATGCAGCCGGTGCTCGAGGCGGCCAGCGTCAACGCGGCGATCAGGGTCACGGTCCGTCTCATCCCGACTCCCATCGCTCTAGAGGTCCACCACCACCCGCGTAGGCCCGATCACCCGCGCGCGCAGCAGCTTGCGCGTCTTGGCGCAGAGCACGGCCACGGTCTGCCCGCGGCCCGCGTCCTCTCGCACCTGCCCCGAACTGCTCAGCCGCAGCCCGCGCATCCGCACGACCACCGTGACCCGCGCGCCGCGACGAACCACGGGCACGGGCTTGAGCTGGCTCTTGCGCAGCACGGCGCCGGCGCGCAGCGTCCCCCGCGGCTCCCACTGCCAGGCCTCCGCGACGCTCAGCAACGTGTCGGCCGGCAGCTGGCTGGCGCGGCGCTTCTCCACGCGCAGCAGTGTCGGCGCGAGCCGCTGGCGCGCTCTGACGTGCTGACGCAGCACGACCACGTCGATCATGCCGTCGACCGTGATCGGAAGGGTGAGGCGCTGCGGCGGCCAATCGCCCGCGCGGAGCGCGATCTGGGCATAGAGCCTGCCAGCGCGGCGACGACCGCTGAGCTCGGCCTGGAGCGTCAGCGCGCCCTTGGGCAAGGTCAGCGCGCGGCGACAGTCCACCGCCTGGATCGCCAGCCCCGCCTGGAGCTTGTCTTTCAGCGCCCCCCGGAGCAGCGCCGTGAGACGCTGACAGCTCAGCGGCTGGCTCCGCGTGCGCACCGTGTAGAAGCTGCGCAGGCGATGGCGGCGCCCCTTCGAGAGGTAGGGCGTCAGCCTGCCGCGGGGGACGCGACGGAGCGCGCCGGGGAGCGGCGCCGCCCCGAGGTCCGCGTCCTGGGCCACGGCCCCGAGCAGATCGCTTAGCCTCAAGCGCGGGCCGTCGATCGCGATCACGCGGGCCCGCGCGTCGGCCTCCGCGGCCACGAGGGTCAAGCCGAAGACCAGGGCGTAGGTGGCGGCGCTGCTCGTCATCGCGTCTCTCCCTCGCCTCACTTGAGGTTCGCCGTGGCGCGGAGCATGTCGTCGGCCGCCTTGATCACCCGCGAGTTCGCCTCGTAGGCGCGCTGACCGACGATCAGCTCGATCATCTCTTCGACCACCTTGACGTTGCTCATCTCGAGCATGCCCTGGCCGAGGGTGCCGAACTCCTGCGACCCCGGGTTGCCGTTGCGGGCCGATCCGGAGGCCTGGGTCTCGACATAGAGGTTGCCCCCGAGGGCCTGAAGCCCGGCCTGGTTGGGGAAGCTCGAGAGCTGGATCCGACCGACCTGCGTCGGCTTGCTCTGGCCGGCGAGGGTCACCGAGACGGTCCCGTCTTTGCCGATGTTGATCTTCGTCGCGTCCGGCGGGATCGTGATCGCCGGCTCGAGCAGGTTGCCATCGGCGGTCGTCAGGCGACCACCGCTGTCGGTCTTGAAGCTGCCGGCGCGGCTGTAGGCCACGCGCCCATCGGGCAGGCTGACCTGAAAGAAGCCTCCGCCCTCGATCGCCAGGTCTAGCGGGTTCCCCGTCTGCCGCAGCTGTCCCGGCGAGAAGTTGCGCTGCGTCGCGATCAGGCGGCTCCCGTGGCCGATCTGGATCCCCGTCGGGGTCTCCCGCCCCTGCGCCGCCGCCGAGCCGGGCGTCCGCACGGTCTCGTAGAGCAGATCGGCGAACTCCGCGCGGCTCTTGCGGAAGCCCCCGGTGTTGACGTTGGCCAGGTTATGGGCGACCACGTCGATCTTGGTCTGCTGGCCCTCCATCCCCGTCGCTGCGGTGCTGAGCGCGCGAAACATGGTCCTTACCTTTCGTTGGCGATCCGAGCCGCCGCGCTGTCGACCTCGCGGAAGGTCGAGATCACGCGATGCAGCGCCTCATAGGCGCGGCTGGCGCTGATCATCGAGGTCACGCCACGCACGGCGTTGACGTTCGGCCGCTCGATGTAGCCGGTGCGCAGGGCGGTGCGCGTCGCCATCGCCTCACCGGCGCGCTGCGGCGCCTTGTAGAGCGTCGCCCCCAGGCGCTCGAGCTGCTGCGGCTGGTCGAACTCGACCATCAGCAGCTTGCCCACCCTGCCCTGCCCTTGGCGTAGGGTGCCGTCCCGACCGATCAGCGGCGTCGGCCCGTCGGTCTGCAGCCGGATCGGCCTGCGCTTCTCGTCGAGCAGCGGCTCACCAGAGTTGGCGAGCACCAGCTGCCCATCGCGGCCGATGGCCAAGGCCCCGCCGCGGGTGTAGGCTACGCCGTCTCCGCGCTTGACCACGAGATAGCCGGGGCCCTCGAGGGCGACGTCGAGGGGGCTATCGGTGCGCTTCAGCGGGCCCTGGGAGAGGTCCATCTTCCCCGTCGCCACGGCGGCGAAGCTCGCGTCCGAGGTCCCCGCCCCGACGCGCTTACCCAGCACCTCGGAGAACGCCAGCCGCTCGCCCTTATAGCCAGGGGTCGAGACGTTGGCGAGGTTATTGGACAGCACGTCCATCCGCCTCGTCGAGGTGATCGCCCCGCTGACGGCGCTATAGATCCCGACCGACACCTCAGTTCTCCCGTCGACGCAAAGAGAGCCGCAGCTTGCGCCGCAGCTGGCTGAGGATCTGGCAGACCCGCGACTCCGTGACACCGAGGATGGTCCCGATCTCTTGCTGGCTGAGCTCCTCCACGTAGTAGAGCGAGAGGACGGTCTGCTGCCGCTTGTCCAGGTCGCCGATGGCGTCGCGAACGCGACCAACGCGGCGGCGCTGCGCGACGATCTGCTCCGGATCGAGCTGGTCTTCGGCGATCAGCTGGGCGCTCTCGGAGAGCGAGACCTCGCCGCGATTGGCGCGCGTGAGCTGATGCTCGACCTCGTCGATGTCCAGCTCGAGGGCCGCGGCGATCTCCTCCCGATCGGGCACGCGCCCGAGCTCTTGGGTCAGCCTCGCTTGCACGGCGCCGAGGCGCGCCTGGACGGCGCGGGTCGATCGCTTCACCGGGTCGACCCGCCGCAGGTCGTCGAAGATGGCGCCCTTGATGCGGAACTCGGCGTACGTCTCGAACGAGCGGCCACCGGAGGCGTCGTAGCGACCGAGGGCCTCCATCAGCCCCACGGTGCCCGCGCTGACGAGGTCTTCGAGCTCGACGTTGCGCGGCAAGCGGTTGGCGACCCGGCGAGCGACCTTGCGCACGAAGGGGAGGTAGTCCTCGGCGGGGAGCAGCGCCCCGGTGGGGGCCTGCGGTTGTGGAGATGCCTGCGGGTTCGCGTCCATCAGCAGCTCCCTTCCGGAGCGCTCTGGCGCTCGATCTCGATCAGGCGACGCCAGAACACGTTGGGGCCGCCGGTGTCTTCTCCCGGCGACTCGCGCAGGAGGCGGTCCCCGAGCGCGCTGAGCGCCGAGGCCACCCCAGAGCGGGGGTAGCCCTGGAGCACGGGCTCACAGGAGCGGACGGCGCGGAGCACCACCTCGTCGCGGTAGATGATGCCCACGGGCACGAGGGCCACCGAGGGCAGGAACTGATCGGTGAGCGTGAGCAGCCGGTCGACGACGCGCTCTGCCTCGCCGGGGTTGGTCGCCAGGTTGACGACCAGGTTGAAGCGGAGGCGGCCGCGGCGCGAGAGCACCTTGACCATGGCGTAGGCGTCGGCGATGGAGGCGGGGTCCGGCGTGACGACGACCAGCACCTGCTCCGCCGCCGCGGCGAAGGAGACGGCGTTGGAGCCGATCCCCGCGCCGGTGTCGACGATCAGCGTGTCGTACTCGGCGCCGAGGCGCTCGATGGCCTCGAAGAGCGCGATCCGGGAGACGTCGTCCATGTTGGCGAAGCTCTCGTCGCCAGAGCACGCAGGGAGCAGCGCGACGCCGTGGGGCCCATGGGCCAGCGCGTCGGCGAGGGTGCAGCGCTGCTCGAGCACCTCGCGCACCGAGTAGGTCACGTTGATGCCGAGCATCAGGTCGAGGTTGGCCAGCGCCAGGTCGGCGTCGATCAGCAGCACCTTGCGGCCGAGCTGCGCGAGGCGCAGGCCGAGGTTGGCCGAGATGACCGACTTGCCCACGCCCCCCTTACCGGAGGCGACAGCGATCACGCGCTGTCGCGCCTGCTTCGAGCGAGCGTCGCGGAGGTCATCTCGCTCGCGCACGCCGGAGGAGCGCGGCCCGCGCTCGTCACCGTCAGCGGAAAAGACCAGGCGTGGATAGTAGGTCTGCACGTTTCGCCTCCAGCACAGCGCCGCGACCTCGGTCTGCGGCGTGTGTGCCTCAGTTGAACTGAAGCCCCAAGATCAGCGAGGCCGCCTTACTGGCGGTCGCGGCCTCGATATCCTCGGGCACCCGTCTGCCGTTACAGAGGTACATCAGGGGGAGCTCGCTGCGCGTCGCGGCGTCGTAGATCGCCCCGAGCCCGATCGTCTGGTCGATCTTCGAGACGGTGAGCGTCTTCGGTTTGACCAGCGAGAAGGCGTTGACTGCGCTGTCGAGCTCCATCTCTCTCAACTCCGTCGAGAGCACCAGGTGTGCCTCGCTCCCCGTCCTTGCAAGCACCTCGCCAAGCGCGCCGAGCTCGCGCTGCCGGCGCGGCGAGTAGCCTGTTGTGTCGATCAACACGAGGTTTTTCTCGGAAAACATCGCCAGCGCGTGGCCGAGCTGGGTCTCGCTATGGGCCTGGCGGTACGGCAAACCGATGGTCTGCGCCAACGCCTTGACGCTCTCGGCCGCGCCGATGCGCTCGTTGTCGAAGCCGACCACCGCGACGCTCCGCTGATGGACCAGGGCGGCGCGGGCCGCGATCTTGGCCAGGGTGGTGGTCTTACCGACGCCGGCGGGGCCAACGACCGCGACGCGGGTGACCTCGTGGCGCTCGCAGACCGGCGCAGCGCAGCGCAGGCGTCGCTGCACCACCGCCGCCGCCAGGTGCTCCAGGGGCGCGTCAGAGGTGCTCTCACCGAGCCGCTGCGCGACCTCGGAGGCGATCTCTTCGGCCCCTCGAGCGCTGGTGCCGGCGCGCTGCAGGCGGCCGACCAGCGCGGAGGTGAGGTCGTGCGGCGCGGCTCCGTCTGCGCCGTCGGGGAGGCGCAACACCTGGCGTAGCGCCGCCTCGATCTGTCGAGCGTCGACGGTGGTCTTGGGCTGGCAGCTGATGGTCTCGACCAGCCGCGCCAGCTCCTCCCGCAGCCGCAGCAGGTCTTTTCGCAGCGGCATCATCGCCCGGGAGACGTAGCTCGGATCCACCGCTGGCTTCGTCGGTGGGGGAGCGGCGCGGGGCGCGCTCAACCCGGGCGACGAGGCCTCGGAGGAGGCCGCCGTCGTCGAGGGAGCTCGACGAGCCAGCTTGCGAGTCATCTCGCTGGCCGCCGGCAACGTCGCGGTGATCTCGAGCTTCGAGGGCGCCATCAGCCCGGCCCGGACGCGCCGGGAGGAGAGGATCGTCGCCTCGTCTCCCAGCTCGGCCCGCACCAGCGCCAGCGCTTGCTCGAGGGTGTCGGCTTGGTAGGTCCGTAGCAGCATCGGCTCCTCCGCTATCCGCCGACCACGGCGAGGGTCTGAATCGGGGTGTTGGGCTCGATCTCGCGGTAGCTGTAAACAGCCACCCCGGGCAGGTGCCGGCTGATGAAGCCCGCCATATGAGGTCGCAGGTCAGGCCCCACGAGCAGCACTGGCAGCGCCGCCAGGTTGCCCACGCTGCCCATCGCCTGCTCGAGGGCGCCGAGGAGCCGCGGCACCGCCATGCTGTCGAAGCCGAAGGCTCCGCCCTGCTGCAGGCCCTCACGCAGCCCCTGCTCGAGCTGCGGATCGAGCACCAACGCGTGGACCTTGCCATCGTCGGCGAGGACGCGGCTGGTCAAGAACTTCGCCATCCGGCCCCGGACGAGCTCGGTGAGCACCTCCGGATCCTTGGTCTGGCCGGCGTGATCGGCGAGGGTCTCGAGGATCGTCCGCATATCGCGCACGGAGACGCCCTCGGCCAGCAGCGCCCGCAGGACCTTGATCACCTCGCCCAGGGGCAGCAGCGTCGGGATCAGCTCCTCGACCAGGCTGCTGTGGGTCTTGGAGAAGATGTCGAGGATGTCTTGCACCTCGCGGCGACCGAGGAGCTCGTGGCAGTTGCGACGCAGCAGCTCGCTGACGTGGGTCGCGACCACCGTCGCCGCGTCGACGACGGTGTAGCCGCGCGCCTCGGCGGCGGCTCGATCGTTCCCAACGATCCAGCGCGCGGGCAGGCCGAAGGCCGGCTCCACGGTCTCCTCGCCGTCGATCGGCGAGATCACCGTGCCGGGATCCATCGCCATGAAGCGCCCCGGGCGCACCATCCCGCGCCCGATCTCGTTGCCGAGGAGCATCAGGCGATACTCGCCGGGGCCGAGCTCGAGGTTGTCGCGGACGTGGACCGGGGGCACGATGATCCCCATCTCCGTGGCGAACTGCCGCCGGATCCCCGAGATGCGCTTGAGCAGGTCCCCCTCCCGTGAGTTGTCGACCAACCCCACCAGCTCGTAGCCGATCTGCAGCTCGAGCAGGTCGATCGGCAGCAGCCGCTCCATCAGCGCGCGCTCATCCTCTTCGCCCGGCGGCAGCGGCGACTCGGAGACCTCGACCTCCGCCTGCTTCGCGCGGCCGCGGGCGACCGTGATCGCCACCAGCCCGCCCGCGATGGAGAAGAGGAGCAGCGTCGGCATACCGGGCATCAAGGCCAGCACCACGAGGAAGCCCGCGGCGATGAAGGAGGGGCGCCGGTAGCGCCCGAGCTGACTCAACAGCGCGCCGCTGAGGTCGCCCCCACCGCTGACCCGGGTCACGACCAGGCCGGCGGCGACGGAGATCAACAGCGCCGGGATCTGGCTGACGAGCCCATCACCGACGGTGAGGATCGTGTAGGTCTGGAGCGCCTCGCTGACCGCCATCCCATGCTGGGCGGCGCCGATGGCGATCCCGCCGATGACGTTGATCGCCGTGATCACCAGCCCAGCGACCGCGTCACCGCGGACGAACTTGCTCGCGCCATCCATCGCGCCGTGGAAGCTCGCCTCCTCTTGGATCCGCTCGCGGCGGCGGCGCGCCTCCCGGTCGTCGATGAAGCCCGCGGCCAGATCCGCGTCGATCGCCATCTGCTTGCCGGGCATCGCGTCGAGGGTGAAGCGCGCGGAGACCTCGGCCACGCGGCCGGCGCCCTTGGTGATCACCACGAAGTTGATCACGACCAAGATCAGAAAGAGCACCACACCCACGGCGTAGTTGCCACCGACGACGAACTGGCCAAATGACGCGATCACGGCCCCCGCCGCCGTCGGCCCCTCGTTGCCGCGGAGCAAGATCAGCCGCGTGCTGGCGATGTTCAGCGCCAGGCGGGCCATCGACGCGATCAGCACCAGCGTTGGAAAGATCGAGAGCTCGAGCGGATCGCGCAGATAGATCGCCACCAGGAAGGTCACCAAAGAGAGGCTGACCGACAGCGAGAGGCCGACGTCCATCAGGAGACGGGGCAGCGGCAGGATCATCACCGCGACGACGGCGAGGAAGCCGCTGGCGACGAAGATGTCCCGGCGTCCGCCGGTGTCGGGGGTGGTGGTCGCAGAGGGAGTGCTCATGCGGTCGCTCCGAGCATGCCGCCGCGGAGGCGGAAGACCAGCGCCAGCACCTCGGCGATGGCGCCATAGAGATCGGGCGGCACCTCGCTGTCGAGGGGACAGGCGGCGAAGAGCTGGCGGGCCAGCGGCGGGTTACGCACCACGGGGATCCCGTGTTGACGGGCGATCTCACGGATCTTGGCGGCGACGGCGTTTTTCCCCTTCGCCACCAGCATCGGCGCTGCCATCTGGCCCATCTCGTAGCGCAACGCCACCGCGTAGTGGGTCGGGTTGACGACGACGACCGCGGCCTTCGGCACCTGCGCCATCATCCGCTTGCCGACCTCGCGCATCAGCATCCGGACCTTGCGCTTGACCTCGGGATCGCCCTCCTGGTCCTTATGCTCGTCCTTCACCTCCTGCCTCGTCATCTTCATCTGCTCTTCGTTGCGGTAGACGATCAGCAGGTAGTCGACGATGGCGAAGAGCACGAGCACCGCGCCCCCCTGCACCGCCACGTCGAGGACGAGGCGCCCGAGGTAGGCCAGGATCTCTGTGACCTCGAGCTTGCCGAGGGTCTCGAGGGTGGGCAGCTCGCGGTCATACAGACGAACGACGATCACGCCGACGACGGCGACCTTGCCCAAAGAGAGCAGCAACGTGGTCAGGGCCTGCACCGAGCCGAAGGTCTGCTTCAGCTTGGGCAGCGGGTTGAGGGCGCCGAAGTTCGGCTTGAGTCTCTTGGTCGAAAACAGGCCCTTGGTCTGGCTGAACCCGGCGACCAGCGCGGCGAGCATCGCGGCGACGGCCACCGGCAAGACGAAGGCTCCCGCGGCGACGACGATCGGCCTGAGCCAGAGGTTCGACTGCCCCAAAGGCACCTGGTCGACGCTGGCAAAGAGCTGCTCCGTGGCGCTGGTCAGGGCGGGGAGCGCCCCGAAGGGATCGAGGGCCGTGACCCACGCGGCGGAGAGCAGCACGGCCATGCCGATCAGCTCCTTGCTGACCGCGACCCTGCCCTCTTGGCGCTCCTTCTCCCGTTTTCGGGCGCTAGCTTTCTCTGTTCTTTGGTCTTTGTCCGACATCTACATCCCCACCACGGCGGCGAGCTGCCGTCCCATCTGCAGCACCTGCTGCGTGACCAGGGAGAGGCCAAAGCGCGAGCTGCTGGTGAGGATCAGCATCCCGAGGATGACGCTGAGGCCGAAGCTGAGCATGAAGAGCTGCAGCTGCGGGGCCGCGCGGGCGAGCAGCGCCAGCCCGACGTTGGCGATGAAGAGCGCGACCATCACCGGCGCGGCGACGCGCAGGCCCGTGGTGGTAGCGACCGAGAGCAGGGCAAAGATGCCGCTGGGGTTGTCCAGGTGTGAGAGCACGGCTGTGGGGGGGACCGTCACCAGGCTCGACGCGATCGCAGCGAGGACCATCCGGTGGCCGTCGGCGGCGACGAGCAGCATCGTGGCGAAGAGGCCGAGCATGCGGCTCGAGATCGGCGACTGCTCGGAGGTCAGCGGGTCGACCACCTGGGAGAAGGCCAGCCCCATCTGCAGGCCGAGGGCGCCACCGGCGAGCTCGGCGGCGAAGAAAGAGAGGCGCACGATCATCCCCATGCAGATGCCGAGGATCAGCTCGCCGACACCCGCGGCCAGGAGCTCAGCCAGCCCGATCGGCACGCCACCTTTCACCGTCGGCGTCAAGACCAGCGCGACGATCACCGCCACGGCACCGCGCACGCGCACAGGCACCGCGGCGCCGGAGAAGACCGGCACGAGCCCGAAGACCGCCATGCAGCGCAAGCTGAGGAGCGCGAGCAGGGCGACGTACTGCGAGAGCAGCTGGGAGAGCACCTCGCTCATCGTTACCCGCTCACGTTGGCCATCTGCTCGAGCATCGCCCGCGTAAAGGAGAGCAGCTTCTCGATGATCCAGCCGCCGAAGAGGAGCAGCGCGATGCCCATGCCGACCAGCTTCGGCACGAAGGCCAGCGAGGCCTCTTGGATCTGGGTCGCGGCCTGAAAGATCGCCACTGCCACGCCGATGGACATCGAGATCGCGAGCACTGGGAAGGAGATCTCGAAGGCCACAGCCATACAGCGATGGGCCAGGTCGAGGGCAGCTTCGATGGTCATATCATCACGCTCCGAGCCAAAGAGCCGATCAGGAGATGCCAGCCGTCGACGATCACGAAGAGCATCACCTTCAGCGGCAGAGAGACCAGCGCTGGCGGCAACATCACCATCCCCATCGACATCAGCACCGAGGCGACGACGAAGTCGATCAGCAGGAAGGGGATGAAGATCAAAAAACCCATGTGGAAGGCTGTGGTCAGCTCCGAGACCACGAAGGCGGGCAGCAGCGCCGAGAAGGGCACATCGGCGGCGGACTTCGGCGGCGGCTGCTTGGTCATCTCGAGGAAGAGGCGGATATCCTTGACCCGGGTATGGTGCAGCATGAAGCGGCGCACCGGCTCGAGGCCGCGCTTCAGCGCCACCTTCTCGCTGATCTGACCGGCCATGTAGGGCGAGAGGCCGGCCTCGTAGGCCTGCTTGCCCACCGGCGCCATCACGAAGAAGGTCAGGATCAGCGCCAGGCCGACCAGGATCTGGTTCGGCGGCATGCCCTGCACGCCCATCGCCTGGCGCGCGAAGTTGAGCACGATCACCAGCCGGGTAAAGCAGGTCATCAGCATCAAGATCGCGGGCGCCAGAGAGAGCACGGTCAGCAGGGCGATGATCTTGATCGCCGAGCCGGCCTGCGCCGGCCCCTCTCCCCCGCCGACGCTGACGTCGATGCGTGGCAGGGCCAGCGCGTCAGCGGCGAGCAATGACACGCAGAGCAGCGCGGCGGCCGCGACGGTCCAGCGCGCCGTCGCGATCGTCCTCTCCCTCTGCTGGCTGCCCACGCTGCCCATCTCCACTCCGTTCGAACACCGCCTGGCGCCGTACGGCGCAGCGCGGCCTGTCTCGGCCTGGCTCGTCCTACCTCGCTCAGCTCACCAGCTGAGAGAAGCCCTGCCCTTGCCCCTGCTGCGCGGCGCGCGCGCGGCGCAGGCGTCGGATCCCCTGAGCCCAGGCCTCGTCGAGGGGCGCCTCGTCCTGAGCGCCAGCGCTCGCGGGGTTGGAGCGCGCCATGTGTTGCTCGAGGCGCTCCATGAAGCGGTCGCGTGGAGGCTCGGCGCTGCGCTGGCTCGTGCCGGCGAGGAGCTGCTCGAAGGCCGCGCCCTCCTCCTCGCTGCCGAAGGCAGACGGCGCGGACGTCGTCCCCAGCGCATGGAGCATCGAGAGCGCCTTCTCGGTAGCGCCGATCAGCAGCTTCTCCCCCTGCACCTCGACGAGCATCAGCCGCGCCTTGCCACCCAGGCTGCGGCTGCAGACCACATCGATCTCGGCCCGCGGCACGCCGCCCTTCTTGCCGCGCTTGCGCACGTACCAGGCAGCCCCGCCGCCGCAGAGCAGCAGGCCAAAGAGGATCCACATCTTGCCGTCGCTGGCGCCGCTGGCGCCCTTCTGGCTCAGCCAGCCCGAGCCCTTCTTCTTGGCCGCCTTCTCCTTCATCCAGCCAGGAGCGCCGTCGGCCGCCTTCGCCGGCGGGCTGGCGGTCTTCGTCGGCGCCGGGACCTCCGCGGCGGCCACGACCTTGGCCTTGGCTGCCTGCTCGGCCTTCGCCTTCGCCGCGGCCGCCGCCTTGGCCTTCGCCGCCTCCTCCGCGTCGCGCTTCGCCGCAGCCTCGAAGGCCTGCCGCCCGACGATCACCAGCAGGTCGGCGCCGCGCTCGCGGAGCTCGATCTTGCCCAGCATCCGGTCTGCGCGCCCGCTCAACCGCAGCTCGACGTCGGTCCGCTTTCGACGCGCCACGACGCGCACCGTCTTCAGGCCGTCCTGGCCGACGCGCATCGTCTGGGTCTTGTAGAGCCCAGGGGGGAGCACGACGATCAGCGCCTTGCCTCTCGCCCAGACACTGCGAGCCTTGGCCTTCGCGCCCTGCGGCAGGACCAGCGCGCCCTCATGGTATCGCAGCGGTTCTGCGACCGCCGCGCCGGCTGTCAGGAGCACCGTCAGCATCGCCAGGGTCTTCATCGCCTACTCCTTCGCTGGGCCGACCAGGCCCTTGCTGGGATCCGCCGCGAGGATCTCGCTCACGCGCACGCCGTAGCGTTCCCCCACCACCACCGCCTCCCCTCGCGCCACGAGCCGGTCGTTGACATAGATGTCGAGCGCCTCGCCCGAAGACTTCGAGAGCTCGATCACCGAACCAGCGCCGAGCTCGAGCACCTCGGAGACGGTCATCCGCCGCCGCCCCAGCTCCACCGAGAGCTGCAGCGGGACGTCGAGGAGCAGCTCTAGCCCGGAGATATCCTTCTGAGGGTTCGACACGTCTTGGCTCCCGCTCATCGCTCTACTCCTTGACCGCGCCGCTGAGCCGGACGCTCAGCAGGCCGTGCTGCAGCAGGGGGACGCCGACGAATTTGCTCTTGTCGGCGACCAACACCTCGATCTCGGTGTCGACAGGGGTGTCGAGGGTCAGCACATCGCCGGGCGCGAGGGCAAAGAACTCGCGCATGGTGATCGGGCGCTGACCCAGGTTCGCTCGCACCTCGACGCCGATCTGTGCCAGCGCTGGCAGAAGCTCCGCCCGCGGCACCGCCGGCGCGCCCTCGTCCACCCGCGCGCCGCCGCGCCCTTCGAAGCAGCTGCAGGTGGTGCTCAGCGCCAACGAGACCCGCCCCGAGTGGTCGCCGATACGAAGGTCGATCGCGAAGAGCACGACCGCCGCTCCAGCAGGCTCTCCCCGGCCGCTCTCGCGCAGCGACATCTCCACCTTGGCCAGCGAACGCAGCGAGGTGACCATCAACTCGAGGATGTCGACGCCGAGGCGCGCCACCGTGCGTCGCTCGGTCGACGTCGCTGGAGTCTCCAGCGACGGGGCATCGATCTCGCCGCCAAACTGCCGCGAGACGAAGGCGCCGCCGATGAAGGCGTCCAACGCCACCGCCGCGGCGTCCTGCTGCCCGTCGACGTCGACGCTGTAGACGAAGCGAGGCTCGCCCCAGAGCTCGCGCAGGCGACCGCCGGGGATGATCTCTACCGGTCGCTGCTCCGCGTTGCAGCCCGTGCGCAGCGAGCGCGTCAACATCGCCTCGAGGCTCGAGGCGAGCTTATCCGCACAGGACTGCAGCTCCGGGAGCAGGGCAAAGGCGCGATGGTCACAGGCGACCAGGTCGACCGAGCGCACCTCCCGCGCCTTCCCATCGAGGGGCTGCTGGGCCTGCTTGAGCGCCTCGAGCTCTTCTGCCGTGAGGAGCGGTTCCATGGCTACTGAATCACGAACTCTTTGAAGTAGACGTTCCGCACCCGGTGAGCGCCGTAGGCCTTGTTGGCCAGCTTCAACAGCGACTTCTTCAGCTTCAGCTTGGCGTTACGTCTCTGAACGTCGACCATCCGCAGCCCGGCGAGGTAGATGATCATCGCGTCGCGGACACGGACCGTGTACTTGGACTGCTCCTCGGTGAGCGCCTTGCGCAGCTCGAGCTCGAGGGTGAGCTTGAGGTAGCGAGCGCCGCCGGGCTCGTCGAGGTTGATGATGAAGCTCTTTAGCGCGAGCGTCGGGCCCATCCTGCCGACGTCCACGTCGTCTGCAGAGTCTTCTTCGGCCTTCTTCGCCTTGCCGCCCTGCTTGCCGCCGAGCAGGAAGAACGCCGCCGCGCCGCCGCCGCCGAGCACGATCACCACCAGCAGCAGGATCACGATCAGCTTGCTGCCGCCCTTCTTGGCTGGCTCCGCCGCCTCTTCTTCCTTTTTCTCTTCATCTGCCATTTTCGCCCTCCAGCGCGTCGCTCCAGATCAAGCGAGCGTAGGACCGGTTCTTGTTTTGGAAGACCGCCGCGGCGATGCGCTTGTCGCGCGGACGCAGCACCCGCACCAACGCGGCGCCGCGCCAGGCACCCAGCAGCCACGGCGCTGCATAACGGGCGCCCCGCCCGCTCTCGCGGACCGGGACCTCAACTCGATCAAGCCGCCCGCCAAGGGTGCGCCCGACCTTCTGCATCCAGCCCAAAACCGACTTGCGCAGCTTTGGCTCGCCGTGCTGGAAGACCAGCCCGATGTGCAGCGAGACCACGCCGCCAGAGTCGGTGCGAACGAGCTTCGCCGCCTGCGCCTTGGCGTAGAGTTCGACCACCGCCGCGTCGATCGGGTAGGATCCCTTGCTCGAGGGGAAGCGGCTGCGGTCTTTGAGCGCCTTCTTCAGCATCTCGGCCTGCTTGAGCAGCCGCGAGAGCTCGTCGGTGTCGCCGGCCTGCGGCGAGGCACCGACGCCGTTTTTCACCTTGCGCAGCGAGGGGCGCGGCATCGGACGACTGTCTCGTGGATCGATCATCAGCGCCGTCGAGCGCCCCTTGCCGGCCCCGAGGTTGCCCACCGCGCCCATGAAGAAGGAGGACGTCTGCTTCAGCTTCTTCGAGTCCATCGAGGACATCGAGATCAGCAGCACGAAGAAGGTGATCAGCAGGGTCAGGACGTCGGCGAAGGTCATCAACCAGTCCGCGCTGCCGCCCTCGGCCTCTTGCTTGCGTTTGCGCTTCTTGCTCATTGCCGTTTCCTGCTCCTAGGGCCCAGCGGTGAGCGGATCGAGCGAGCTGGCAGGAAGATCTCGACGATGCGGCGCTGCCCCTGCCGACTCTGCTGCAGCACACCGCGGCCCTCGGCCCGAAGCAGGCGTGAGGGGACGCGGGCGGCGTGAACCAGATAGCGAGCCACCTCGGCCGCCCGGCTCGCGGAGAGGGCGAGGTTCGTCGGGTAGGCCCGCGGCGCGGCGCCGTCGGCGTAGCCTCGGACCACGATCTGACGGTCTCCCGCGATCACCAGCCGGCCCAGCTCGTCGAGGACGGGGAAGATGCGCGGGTTGATCTCGGTGCGCCCCGAGCGGAAGGCGATCGGCTCGGCGAACATCAGGCGGAGGCCGTCGGCGGTGCGCACTGTCACGGCGCCCTTGCCGCCAGCGTAGAGGCCGACCTTCTTCATCACCTTGGCGATCTTGGCGTCGATCGGGGCGCGGCCCTTCACCTCGGAGGTCTCGACGATATCGCCACGCATCATGTACTGCCCGTTCGAGTAGGGGTTCTCGCCGCCCTGGAGGATGCCGAAGGTGCCGCGGAGCGAGCCGATGGCCTGGCGCACCCGCGCCGAGTCCTTGATCGAGATCGCGTTGAGCAGGATGAAGAACGAGAGCAGGATGAGGTTCAATGAGACGAACATCGTCGCGAAAGCCTCGTCGCCGCCGCCGCCGTCGTCCTGGCGCTCTTCCCGCTCGCGAGCCATGACTACTTGCTGTCCTCGATCTGACGCAGCGCGGGCTGCAGGTAGGCGTAGAGCTTCTGCTCGACGATGCGCGGGTTGTCGCCCTGGGAGATCGAGAGCACGCCCTCCATGGCGAGCTCCTTGTAGAGCACCTCTTCCGAGCTGCGGTCTTTGACCTTGCCGGCGATGGGGTTGAAGATCAGGTTGGCGAGGATGGCACCATAGAAGGTGGTCAGCAGGGCGACCGCCATCGCGGGGCCGATCTTCGAGGGGTCGTCCATCTGCTGGAGCATCAAGACCAGGCCGACCAGGGTGCCGATCATGCCCAGCGCCGGCGCGTAGGCGGCCATCGCGCTGAGGATGTCGGCGCCGAGCTTGTGGCGGTCCCGGAGGCGGTCGATCTCGGTGCTGAGGATCGCCTCGATGGCGCTGACCTCATGACCGTCCACCGCGAGCTGCAGGGCGCGCTTGAGGAAGGGATCGTCGGTCTTCTGCGCCGCCCCCTCGAGCGCCAAGATGCCCTCGCGACGCGCCTGGCTGGCATGCTCGACGAGGGTCTGGATCAGCTCGGTGTTGGAGACGGCCTTGTACGAGAAGGCCTTCTTCATCACCGCGATCGCGATCTTCATGTGGCTGAAGCGGTAATGAATCAGGGTGGCGCCGAAGGTCCCGCCGACGACGATCATCGCGGAGGGTCCATCGGCAAAGGCGCCGATGCCCGAGCCCATCGCGATAAAGATGAGACCGAAGGCGGCGCCGAAGCCAACAAGGGTTGCGAGATCCATGCTCTACTCCTCGGGGCAGAGCAGAAGCAAGCTAAGTGCCAGCTGGCGAGAGCCTTAAGCCATTGATTTTACTAGACCCAATCTTGCCCAACGGACCTCGGCGTCAAGCCACCTCTGCTCCTCGTCAGCCTGGTGACGCTTCAACCGTTGAGGATCTGGCGCGACGGTTTATGGCAAGAACGAGGCGGATCACCGCGCAATCCACGTCGTTTTACAGGCAGACGCGAGGGGGAGGAGGCGAACACCGGTGGACTACTCGCGCAGGTTGGCCAGAAGGCCGTCGAGGGCGCTGAGGACCTGGCAGTTGCCGTCTTGCTCATAGCTCGCGAGCGCGGCGGCATAGTCGTCGAGGTTGTCCACGAAGTGCCGGGCGCCTGAGACGGTGAGCTCGCGGTACATCTCGCCATAGCCGAGCTTGTCCAAGTAGAGGCAGTTCAGGGTCTGCTCGAACTGCCCCTTGAGAGGCACAGCCAGCAGCGGCTTGCGGAGATAGATCGCCTCGCCCATCAGGGAGAAGCCCCCGGTGGCCAGCACGCCACGGCTCGTGGCGAGATCTCGGATGAAGCCGTCCTCGGAGAAGGCCTTGAGCTCGATCTCGCCGATGGTCTCGCCGTCGTGGAGACCGTAGACCCGGCAGGGCAGGTCGAGCTTGCGCAGCACCTCTAGCAGCCGCTCGTTGGTGGTGGTGGTCTGGTAGACCAGCAGGTGCTCGCCCTTGGAGGTCTCGGCGTCGAGGATCTTCTGCCGCAAGATCGGCGGGTAGAGCGAGGTGTCGCGCTTGCGCACCCGGGGAAAGAAGAAGCTGGTGATCAGGTAGTGGTGGCAGCCTGGCAGCTTGCCCTTGACCAGGTTCTTCGCGATCAAATAGGACCCGTAGTCGTCCTCCGGGATCGAGACCTCTAACTTGCAGCGGTTGATCACCTGCATATTGTCGATCGAGATCACCGGCAGGTCGTGGTGCTTGCCAAAGAGGTACGAGAACGTCTCGAAGTCGGAGATCACGGCGTCGGCGGCGAAGGTCTCCCCGATCGAGATGAACTGCTCGAAGTTGTCGCCCAACATCTTCGGCAGAGACTTGATGACGTTCCAGACGGTCTGCGACTTGTCGAGGCGGTTGTTCTCGAAGGTCATCGAGAGCCCCTCGATGCGCTCCACGTTGGGGAAGTACATGTGCAGATACTCGGCCGCGCGGCCAGAGACGACCACGCGCACCTCATGGCCCTGATCGAGGAGGTGACGCAGGATCACGCTCGAGCGGGTGGCGTGGCCCATGCCCTCACCGACGACTCCATAGAGCAGCTTCATCTCGCCTCCTCCTCATCATCCTCATCCGCGCCCTCGCCGCGGTCTTGTCGATGCTCGTGGAGCCATGCCTGGAGCAGCTGCCGATGGCGCTCGCCGAAGGCCCGCGCCGTCAGCCGTCGGCGCTCGTCTCCCGTCGCCTCGAGGCGCAGCTCTAGCCGCTCGGCGGGCTCCTCGCCTGCGAGCCGATCGAACCACTCCACCAGACAGGCGCCGTCGCCACCGAGGTAGTCGAAGAGCCCGATCTCGACCATCTCGTCGAGCTCCTCGAGGCGGTACAGATCGACATGAACCAGCTTCTTCGGCCTGCCCGCGAGGTCTGCGTCGCTGGCCACCCTAGGGTGCTCATTGATCAGCGTAAACGTCGGGCTCGCGACGCGATAGCGGCGATCCGCCCCCATGCCGACCCCGACCCCGCGGGTGAAGAGGGTCTTTCCTGCTCCGAGGTCACCGCAGAGCCCCACGACGTCCCCCGCCGCGAGCAGCGTGCCGAGGCGGCGACCGAGCTCATAGGTCTGCTCGGGGCTGGCGCTCTCGAGCTGCGAGACGGCCTCGAGCGTTGGATCGTCACGGTCTTCAGGCTGCATCGACGGCAACTCTCCCACCACAGCGCCTCAGGGCGCAAGAGCACCGCTTGACGTTCGACGCCAACACGACCGATCCTGGGCCCACTCGAATGAAGCGACTCGAACTCAAGGTCGGCCTCCTCGTCTTGGTCGCGCTGGGCCTGCTCGCCGCGCTGGTGGTGGTGCTGGGCGACTTCCGCCTGAGCAAAGGCTTCGGCCTGACGGTGGACTTCGCCTTCACGGGCAACCTGCATCGAGGCGCGCCGGTGAAGCTCGCCGGGCTGAAGGTCGGGCGCGTCGAGGCGATCCGCTTTCTGCGCCCAGAAGAGCAGTCGGCGAGCAAGCGCGCCTACGTTCGGGTCGAGATCTCGGTCGACAAGCGCGTCGAGGGGCAGATCTACGAGGACGCGGAGTTCTACGTCAACACCAAGGGCGTGCTCGGCGAGCAATACCTCGAGATCGTGCCCGGGACGCCAGGCAAGCCGCCGATCAAGCCCGGCGCCGTGCTGGCCGGCATGACGCCTCCCCGCTTCGACCTAATCGTGGCGCGGCTCTATGAGTTTCTCGACCGCGGCACGCGCCTCTTGCGCACCGACGAAAAGACGATCAGCCAGCTCCTACGGGCTAGCGCGAGCGCCGTCGGCACGCTGGACAAGCTCCTCGAAAACAACGAAAAGGAGATCCACAAGATCCTCGTCGACGCCGACGCTCTAGCCTCGGAGACAACGGCGCTGGTCAAGACAGCGCGCGCCGGTCTAGGCCCGCCCCGGCGCCTCGATCGCGTCCTCCGCAACGTCGATCGCGTCACGACCACGCTCTCGCGGCGCCTCGAGGGCCTGCTCGACAAGACGGGCGCCGCCCTCGATGGGATCAGCGGTGTAGCGGCCGCCGTCGGCAAGCCCGAGCAGCGCAAGCTGCGCAAGCTCTTCGACCGCGCGCTGGCCATCGGCGACAAGGTCTACGGCGCGGCGGGGAGCGCTGGCAGGCTGCTCTCGCGCCTCTCCCAGGGCAAGGGCTCGGTGGGCGCGCTGCTGGTCAAAGACGAGGTCTACGACGACATCAAAGAGCTCGTCCGCGACCTCAAGCGCAACCCCTGGAAGTTCCTCTGGCGCCAATAGGCGAGCTGCGGAGTCGCTAGCCGATGCGCTTCGACGAGCGCCATTCGCTGCTGCTGGGCGCGCTGCTGATCGTCGGGACGATCGTCTACGGCGTGCTGATCGTCAAGAGCGGGCCACAGCCGGTCGGCGGCGAAGGGCTGCGGCTCTACGTCGACCTCGACAGCGCGGGCAACCTCGAGCTCGGAGCGCCCGTGCGGCGATCCGGTATCGAGCTCGGGCGGGTCGTCGCCCTACGCAAGGAGCCCTACCCTGGCGAGCCGCCGCGGAGGGCCTCGCTGCGGCTCGTGCTCTGGATCGAGCGAGCCAAGGCGCACCTGCTCCCGCCCACGGCCCAGCTCTACATCGCGTCGCCCTCACCGCTGGGCAAGCGCTACATCGAGGTCGGTCTACCGCCGCGCCCCAGCGACCTCGCTGCGCGCCGAGCGGGCTTCACCGCAGCCCCCGCGGAGCATGTCTTTCGTGGCGTGGATCCGGCGCCCTTGGATCGCCTGGTCAACGTCTGCTGGCGCCGCTTCGGCGAGCTCTGGGCCTTCGTCCGCGCCCAGGCGCCGACCGTGGACAAGCTCAGCGCGGGCATGACCCGCCTGCAGAGCCGCCTCGAGAGACGCTCGCTCGCTCGACGCCTCTCGCAGCTGCTGCAGACGTTCGAGGCGCTGTCGAAGGAGGGGCGTGAGTGGGTCCGAAGGCTGAAGAGCACCCCTACAAATCCCTCCCGTCATTGTGGGGAAGCGCTGAAAGCGCGCGTCGCCCAGGGCAAGCGCAGCGCGACGCGGCTCGCGACCACCGTCGCCAGGCATAGGGCACGACTCCAGCGGTTGGTCAGGCGCGGTGAGCAGCTGGGCAAGCGGCTACGGGACCTCTCGCAGCTCTTTGGCCCCGCTCGACGGCAGCGGCTGACTCGTCTGGCGGCTCGGCTGCGCCAGACGGTGGCGCTGATGAGAGGTGGCGCGACACGGATCCGCGCGCTCATCGCAGGCCTAAAGCGCGGCCACGGCACCCTCGGGCGGCTGCTGAACGACCGGGAGCTCAACAGCGACCTCAAGGCCTCGCATAGGGCGCTGAAGAGCGCGCCGTGGCGCGTACTGCGCTTGCCTCCGCGCCGCAAGGCGCCGCGCCGCCTCCCGCCGAAGCGCTAGCTGAGTCTGCTCCCGACGTGGTACCGATCAGGCATGCGTTCAGATCCGCGACGGCTCACGTTCTATTTCGACTACCTCTCACCCTACTCGTATTTGGCCTGGAACGATCTGCGCCAGCGCTTGAGCAAGCTCCCCGAGATGACGACCAACGAGGTCTCGCTGTCGCCACGGCCAGTGCTCCTCGCGGCGCTCCTCGACGCCGGTGGCCAGCTCGGACCGGCGGAGGTCGCGGCAAAGCGCCGCTTCGTCGCCCGCGACGTGCAACGCAGAGCCCGCCGCCTCGGCGTCTCGCTGGTCTGGCCCGAGCGGCACCCGTTTCGCCCGCTCGACGCCCTACGCCTCTCGCTGCCCGAGGTCGCCGGCGAGCTGCAGCTGCAGCTGATCGACACCCTGTGGAAAGCCGGCTGGCGCGAGGGGATGAACCTCGGCGACCGTGAGCAGCTCGAGCAGGCGCTGGGGGCCGCTGGGCTGCCGGTCGACGAGCTGCTGCAGAAGGCCTCGAGCGAGGAGGCCAAGCGCGCGCTTCGCAAGGAGACCGAAGCGGCGATCGCTCGCGGTGTCTTCGGCGTGCCCACCATGATGCTCGACCATGAGCTGCTCTGGGGCGCCGATCGTCTCGACGACGTCTTTGGGCTGATCACCGGCGACCCGATGCTCGAGATCGATGAGCGGGCCTACGAGGAGGCGATCGCCAAGCCCCTCGGCGTCCGCCGCAAGCGACTCACCGACGCCTCCGGGATCCCGCCGCTGGGGCGCCCCGAGCGCGCCGCCGGGAGCTCGAACGCCGAGGCAGCCGAGGCGTTCACCGGGAAGACCGAGACGGGCACGCCCTCGGTGCCGGCGGTGGAGCCCGGCTGCGAGCAAGCGGCCACGCGAGCGGTGAGGATCTTCGACGCCGCGCCCTTCGTCGCCAACATGGGCGCGCGGATCGTCCACGTCGGCGAGGCCAGCGTGGAGAGCACGATGCCGATCACCATCGCCGCGACGCAGCAGGACGGCTTCGTTCACGCCGGGGCGATGGCCACGCTCGCCGACCAGACCGCGGGGGCCGTAGCCGGCGCGGCGATGCCCCACGATCGGATCCCCCTCTCGGTGGAGTTCAAGATCAACCTGCTGCGTCCCGCCGTCGGCCAGGCGCTGCGCTGCCAGGCTCGAGTGATCCGCGCAGGCAAGACGATCGTCGTCGCCGAGGCGGAGGTCTACGCGCGCGACAGCGACGTCGAGAAGCTCGTCAGCAAAGCTACGGTGACCCTCGCGGCCGTCGACCGCTCCGCCTCGTAGGAGCACCCCGACAAAGCCCTCCCGTCGCCGGGCGCAGCGCTGCCGGCCGCGTTCTAGAGCTCGCCGTACCGCCCGTAGGGCTCGTCGCTTCGGCTACGAGAGCGGCGCGGCAGCTCAGCCCGGCTCGGTCCCGAGTGTGCGGGGAAGCTCTCAAAACGTCGGGGTGTGGTGGCGGAAGACGCGCCCTTTCTGGCTGGCGACTTAGAGCCAGTGGGGCGAGACCCAGATCGCGCGCGGGCGCTCGCCTTCAGGTAGCGCGCGGCTCTTCCAAGCTTGGCCGTAGCGTCCGAAGAGCTGCGCGCCGTTAGAGATGAAGAGGACCTCGTGGTTGCCGCGCATCTGCACAGCCGAAAACGAGCTCTGGGGCTTGCTGATCTGCTCCCAGTCGTCCTGCTTGCGCTGCCAGATCTGATCGAGGCCGGCGGCATAGGCGGTGTGTTCTTGCGCTGTACCGACGACGCAGATCGTGCGGCCGGTGCCAGGCAGGCCCTGATCGAGGTCCCAGACGCCCTGCTTGAAGAGCCAGAAGCGCAGCCTGCTCGAGCGCTGGCCCACAGCGTAGGCGACGCCAGGACCGGCCACCACGACGTCGCGAGCCTCGATCCACTGGTAGGCGTCGCTGAAGCGCTGCTCGGTCCAGCTCTCCGTGATCGGTGAGTAGGACAAGGCCAGCCCGAGGTTGCCCGTGCGACCGACGGTGAAGACCTCGCCGCTCTCATTGCCATCGATCGCCAGCAGATCGGTCAGGATCGGCTGCGGCGTCTTCTGCGCCCTCCAGCTACCGTCGCTGGCGAGCTTCCACAGCGCGTCTTCGTCGAGCTTGGTCCGCTTTCCGATCACCCAGAGTTCGCTGCCCATGCCGAGCTTGCGGCCCCAGATCCCCGAGAGCGGATAGATCGTCCTGGGGCCGACGATCGGCCGGAAGCCGCCGGCCTCGAGAGACCAGACCATCGCGCTGAAGTCTGCCGGTTGTTGCCCGGCCAGCCAGACCTGCTCATCGGAGGTGCCGCGGATGTCATCACAGCGGTTGTCGCCCGTCGGTTACGCGCTACCAGCAGGCGCCCTGCTCGCTCCTACGCCGTGATTCCGCATCCTTCGCGCAGCTCGGTCCGGTGAGCTCACCAGCGCTCTCGGACGATGGACCTCTCGTGACTGAAGACCGAGGCGTCGGTGTCATAGCGGCGATCTCATGGTTCGCCACAAGGCCCTCCTAAGCTGCTAGCGTGTCACCTATGAGCGTCTCCTGTCAGAGCATACTCCAGGCGCTGCGCGAGTTCGCGCCGCCGCGTTTCGCCCTCGACCGCGATCCCACGGGCCTCCAGGTTGGCACCGCTGACAAGCAGGTCGACAAGGTGCTCTGCTGCCTCGACCTCACGCTGGCCGTCGCCGAGGAGGCGCGAGCGCTGGGCGTGGGGCTGGTCGTCAGCCACCACGCGGTGATCTTCCGGCCGCTGAAGACGCTGCGCACAGACCAGGTCCGAGGCCGAATCCTCGAGACCTTGATCAAGCACGACATCGCCGTCTACGTGCCCCATACGGCGCTCGACGTCACCGCAGGCGGCCTCAATGATCGCCTCGCCGCGGCCGTCGGGCTCGTGGATCCCACCTTCCTCGACCAGACCGGCTCCGAGGGCTCCGCGCGGCTCGAGCTCGCGGGTCTCACAGCCGACGCGAGCGCGCGGGCCAGCGAGATCCTCTCCAAGGACGGCGAGAGCTGGGCTAGCGCAGGCGCCGTGGTGGGGGTCGTCCCAGCCCGCCGCGCCGCCAACCTCGCCGCCCGCCTCGAGCGCGAGCTCGGCGTCGCCGTCCATCACGCCCGCCTCGACTCCGGCGCTACACTGCGGGGCATCGGCCGCGTCGGCAGGCTACCCGAGCCCGAGAGCGCCCGCGCCCTGGGCGCGCGCCTGAGAGAGACCCTAGGCAGCCCCTTCGCCCGTGTCGTCGCGGCCGATCCTGAGGCGCCCCTGTCGAAGGTGGCGGTGCTCTGCGGCGATGGTCGCAGCTTCATCGACGCCGCGACCTTCGCTGGCGCCGACGCCCTCGTCACCGGCGATGTCGACCACCACACGGCGCTCGAGGGCAAGGCCCGCGGCCTGGCGCTGATCGATCTGGGCCACTGGGCTACCGAGCGCGACGCTGGCGTGATCCTCGCCGACTCCCTGCGCTCGCGGCTCGAGGGCAAAGCCGTGACGATTCATGAGAGCCAGATCGAGACCCAGCCTTTCACCTTGGTCTGACACCTTGGTCTGACACCCTGGTCTGACACCTTAGTCTGACACCTTGGCCTGACACCCTGGTCTGAGGTCGCCTTCACCCTGGTCTGATCCCGCGTCGCTTCGTATAATCCCAGCATGCGCAAGCTCATGCTGATGATGATGGCGTTGATCGTCGTCTCCTGGTCAATCGACGCGGACGCCCGCCGCCGGCGGCGTCGAAGGCGACGTCGCGCACGGCATGGCTACATCCAGATCAACAGCACCACCACGGGCGCCGAGGTCTTCATCGACGGAGCCCGGATTGGCCGGATCCCGCTCGAACGGAAGATCAAGCTCAGAGCTGGTAAGCATACCGTGAAGATCGTCAAGCGCGGCTTCACACAGTATCTCGACGTGGTCCAGGTGCGCCGTCAACGCACCCAAAAGGTCGACATCGATCTCCTGCCTGTCTCAGGAGCGCTCGTCGTCGAGACCAACGTCAAGAACGCGCGGGTCTTCGTCGACGGCAAGTTCGTCGGCTTGACCCCTGTCGACACCGACGTACAGGCCGGCAAACACTCGATACGCGTCCAGCGAGCGGGCTTTCACGACTTCATCAAGCCCGTCACCGCCATCCCTGGTAAGACGGTGAAGGTCGTGGCCCACCTCGAAGAGATGGCGGTAGGCACGACGCCCTATCGCCCCGCGCCCCCGCCACCACCGAAGTGGTACGAGAAATGGTACGTCTGGGCCGGCGCCGCTGGCGCGCTCGTCGTGGTCGCTCTCGGCATCATCGTCCCCGTGGCGCTCTCCTCTGGCAGCGAGGTAGATGACTTCGGCGCCGACCACGAGTTCACAACCCTGTCGGCCCGCTGAACCCCGCGCCAGCGCCCTCGCCGCCCTCTCCGCGCCCCCCCTGCCGTTAGTCGACCACCGCGACGGCGTCGATCTCCACCCGCGCGGCCTTGGGCAGCTGGCTGACCTGCACCGTCGCGCGGGCCGGCGGATCGGCCTCGAAGTAGCTCGCGTAGGCCTCGTTGACCACGGCGAAGTCTCCCATGTCAGCGAGGTAGATCGTGGTCTTGATCACCTGCGGCAGGCTGCTGCCGGCGGCCTCGAGCACGGCCTTGAGGTTGCTCATCACCTTATGGGTCTGAGCGACGACGTCGCCCCCGACCATCTCGCCGCTCTCGGCGTCGAGCGGGATCTGTCCTGAGCAGAAGACAAACCCGTTGGCCTTGACGGCCTGGGAGTAGGGTCCGATCGCGGCGGGGGCCGCGGTGGTCGTTACAATCTCGCGCGTCATCGTCGAGCTCCGCTGTCTTGTCTGTTGCTGTGTCGAGGTCGCGGGCGACGTCTCGGGCGGCGCCTCGCCGCTACTTGCAGCCATACCCGACGACCACGCCAGCCGCCGTATCTTCGAGCTTGGTGCAGGTCTTGCCGCCGCCGCAGGGGTTGGCCGTCGCGCCGTCGGTGTTGCAGGTGCTGTAGCAGGTCTTTTGGGTCGGATCGCAGATCAGCCCCTGCTTGCAGTAGTCGTTGACGCCCGCGCAGCTCTCGCCCTCGCCGGGGCCCGTGGTGCTACCGCCGGGGATGCAGACCTGGGTCGAGGTGTCGCTGAGCTTGGCGCAGATCATCTTGAAGCCCTTACAGGTCCCTGGGCCGGCGCAGCTCTCCCGACAGAACGAAGCCTCGTCGGCGTCGCCGGTGCAGATCAGGCCCTGCTTGCACGAATCCGGCGCGCAGGACTCGCCCGCCGTCGCACCCTCGTCGGCAAAGCAGGAGCCGATCCCCGGCAGGGGCTGGCCGCCGCTGTCGTAGAGCTGCACACAGTAATGCCCGCAGGTGGTCCCCCCACATTGAGCGGGCTGTGTCGGGTTACAGGCGACGCGACATCGGCAGCCCCCCCCGGGCTCAGTGGTCGGCTGCGTGCCGGCAGGACACTGCTGCCCACCGGAGCAGGTACCGCCGGCCTGCTTGAAGAGCGCGCAGGGATCCACGGTGTCGGCCGGGATCGTCGAGTCTATGGGAGCAGCCCCATCGCCTCCCGGCGGGACGTAAAAGTCGCCGGCGGGCTTGCCGTCCTTGCCCATCGAGCCGTCAGCGCGGATCGGCGTGATGTCACTGCCGCCAGGGCAGCCGGCGAGAAGCCCTCCCAGGGCCATCAGTGTTGGGAGCAGGTAGCGTAGCGATCGGTGGTTCATGAAGGGAGCATACTATCGACGCCGCGCCTGCATCCAGCGCGGCTTGGGCATCCACGGCGCCCAGGCGCTCCCCAACCTCAGCAAACGCAACGCCATCGTGCGCTGGCCGCGCCGTTGCAACTGATGGGAGATCGCTCGCCAGGTCGCGGCGAAGGGCTGGCGCAGCGACGCCGACCACGGATCTCGCCGGGGATCGGGTGTGCGTCCCCGCCGCCGAAAGCCCCGAAAGAGCCTTCGGTTGAGCTCGACCACCTCCGCGATCCCCGGCGGACGACGCCCGATCGGCACCACTCGCAGCAGCCCGCCAGCGGGATAGCTCGCGAAGGCCGTCCGCACCCGAGCGTTATAGTAGTCGGTGAGATAGACCGGCCGTCCGCGACGCAGCTCGCCCTGGATCAGCCGCAGGCTGTCGACACGCCCCTTGGTGAAGCGATAAGCGAAGCCTGGGTAGAGTCGCCGCTGTTGCTCGACATACCAGCGATAGAGCAGCATCCGCGCGTCGACGTATTGCACGTCTTTCCGCAGACCGAGCACGCGCTGGGCGTGGAGCATCGAAAAGAGCTTCACGTCGCCGAGGCCGACGATCATCGCGTTCTTCTCCGCCCCGGCGAGTGTGTTTCGAGCGTAGTCCTCGGCGGCCCAGCTCTCGCTGACGTCAGCCCGGACGTAGTTTGGCAGCGCCAACAGCCCGATCCCTGCGACCACCACGCCACACCAGAGCCGCGCCCGAGACTCGTCGAGACGCCGCCGCAAGAGCCCCTCGAGCCAGGCCAGCCCCACCCCCAGGGGCAGCGCGAAGAGCGCGATGGGGAGCACGAAGAAGCGCTCGACGACCTGCTCGCCGATGCCCACCGGCTCGATGTTGAAGAGCAACAACAGAACCGGGCCGCAGACGATCGGCGCCAAGAGCAACGCGAGGGCTAGATCACGGGGGATCGGTTCGGGCACCAGCCGCGAGAGAGGTCGACCGGAGACCCGCGCGCCGAGCAGGAGCATCCCCCAGAGGGTGAGCGGCGCGAGGAGCCAGGCCAGCTGCCGAGGCAGCGCGGCCAAGAGCGCCAGCGGCGCCGCCAGTGGGCCAGCCTTGCCTCCGATCGCCAGCTCTAGGGTCCCGTAGTCGCGGCGCAGCACATGATGCCAAAACCCCGCGACGGTCGATGGATCGCCCCAGCGCGGGAGCGCCAGCGGATCGGCCAAGGCGAGCTGCAGGTACGGCAGAAGCCCCACCGCGAAGGCTAGCAGACAGGCCAAGCTCATGATCGCGAAGCGCGGGATCCCCGGCCACGGCCGAAAGAGCGCTAACAGCAGCAGCGGCCCGAGGAAGGCCGACGAGAGATGGTTCGAGAGCGCGAGTCCATAGAGGAGGCTCGCCGTGAGCAGCCAGCTCCAGCGCCCGCGAGCGCGCAAACTGAGCAGCGCGCGCACGACGGCGTAGACCACCCCCAGGGCGAGCGCCGCGTTGAGCGCGAAGACCTCGGCGAGGCTGGCGTGGCGCCAGAGGAGGGGCGCCGTGGCGAGGACCAGGGCAGCGGTCGCCGCGGCCCAGCGGCTCTCGGTGAGCCGCCGAACGATGCCGAAGACAGCGAGCACGGCGACGACGCCGGAGAGCAGGCTGAGCACCCCCACGCGCCCCGCCGCGGTAGAGAACGGCAGCTGGCACGCGAGGTAGCCGAGGAGCGTGTGCAACGGGTAGCCCGGGGGATGGGCCACGCCGAGGTTGCACGCCGCAGTGACGAGCTCGCCGCTATCAGCGACCTGGATCGCCGCGCTATGGGTGGAGGCGAAGAACGCGGCGGAGAGGCCCGCCAGCCCTGCAGCGGTCAGTCGGTCACCGTGAACCTGGGCGTCGGCCATCGGCGCCATAGTACCGCAGTCTCTCCGTCCTTCCTTCTGCGGTCTCGACGCAGCTCGAGTCGTCCTCGACAGCGCCGCGCGAGCCTGTTTTATCCTTTCATCCGGAACAACGAATCAACCCTTGCATCCGGATATACGGATGCTACTCTACCTCTGGATGCCCCCCCCCGCTCCCCAACCCGAGGCCCTGCTGGCCTGGATGTACAGCCTCTCCGATCCGACGCGGCTACGGCTGCTGAGTTTGCTCGAAGCCAACGAGCTCGGTGTCGTCGAGCTCTGCGAAGTGCTGCAGCTGCCGCAGTCAACCGTCAGCCGGCACCTCAAGGTGCTCGCCGAGCGCGGCTGGATCTTCGCTCGTCATCAGGGGACGGCGAACTTCTATCGGATGCGACTCGACGAGCTCGAGCCGAGCGCTGCCCGGCTCTGGGAGCTGGCGCGCTCCCAGACCGAGGCCTGGGCTCAGCTCGAGCACGACCGGCTACGCCTCGCCGAGACGCGAAGCCGCCGGGGCGATGGATCCTTCTTCGATCGCGCCGCCGAGCGCTGGGAGACGCTGCGCCATGATCTCTATGGCGGAGTTTTCCTGCTGCAAGCCCTAGCCGCGCTGCTCCCGGGCGAGATCGACCTGCTCGACCTCGGCTGCGGCACGGGCGAGCTCTTGACCACCGTGGCTCCGCGTGTTCGCAGCGCGATCGGGGTCGACAACTCACGGGAGATGCTCGACGCCGCGGGTCGCCGGCTTCGGAGCCTCGAGCTGCCGCAGAGCCAGGCTCGGCTGCTCCGCGCCGACCTCGACCAGATCCCGCTCCCCGACAGCTGCTGCGACGCCGCGATGATGCTGCTGGTGCTGACCTATGTCGAGGCGCCCGAGCGTGTGCTCTCGGAGCTCTCTCGGCTGCTCCGCCCCGGCGGCCGAGGCGTGGTGGTCACCCTGCTTCGCCACGACCGCGAGAGCTTTCGCCGCGAGATGCATCAGCTCTGGCCCGGCTTCGAGCCCGGCAGGCTCGAAGCGCTCGCCCGCGAGGCAGGCCTCGAGGTCGAGACCTGCCACCCGCTGAAACCCGATCCCAGGGCCAAGGGCCCAGCTCTACTCTTTGCGCTGCTGCGCGGCGCCACATGACCTTTACCAGCATCTAGACGATGCAAAGGAGACCGCGATGAACAAGCCCGAGACCTTCGAGTTCAAGGTTGCCGACCTCAAGCTTCACGAATGGGGGCGTAAAGAGATCGAGCTGGCCGAAAAAGAGATGCCAGGCCTGATGAGCGTCCGTGAGGAGTTTCGCGCCGCCCAGCCGCTGGCCAACCTGCGCGTGATGGGCTCTTTGCACATGACGGTGCAGACCGCCGTGCTGATCGAGACCCTGCGCGACCTCGGCGCCACCGTGCGCTGGTGCTCCTGCAACATCTTCTCCACCCAGGACCACGCCGCCGCCGCCGTGGTGGTCGGCAAGGACGGCACCCCCGAGGCCCCGCGCGGCGTGCCCGTCTTCGCCTGGAAGGGTGAGTCCCTCGAGGAGTACTGGGCCTGCACCGCCCGCGCCCTCGACTTCGGCCCGGGCCTCGGCCCGCAGCAGATCGTCGACGACGGCGGCGACGCCACGCTGCTAATGCACCTCGGCTTCGAGTTCGAGAGCGCCGGCGCCGTGCCCGCTCCGGAGACGGCGAGCAGCGCCGAAGAGCAAGAGGTGTTCAAGATCCTCGGCAAGATCTACGCCGAGAACAAAGAGCACTGGCATACGGTCGCCCCCCAATGCCGCGGCGTCACCGAGGAGACCACCACCGGCGTCCACCGCCTCTACGATCGGGCGGAGGCCGGCACCCTGCTCTACCCGGCGATCAACGTCAACGACTCGGTGACCAAGAGCAAATTCGACAACCTCTACGGCTGCCGCCACTCGCTGGTCGACGGGATCATGCGCGCCTCCGACGTGATGCTCTCGGGTAAGATCTGCGTGGTCTGCGGCTACGGTGACGTGGGCAAGGGCTGTTGCCAGTCGCTCCGTGGCCAGGGCGCCCGCGTGATCGTGACCGAGATCGACCCGATCTGCGCGCTACAAGCGGCGATGGAGGGCTACGAGGTCCGCACCGTCGAGGAGACGCTCTCCTACGCCGACGTCTTCATCACGGCCACGGGTAACTGCGACGTGATCACGTCGGCGCACATGAAGCAGATGAAAGATGGCGCGATCGTCGGCAACATCGGCCACTTCGACAACGAGATCGACATGGCCGGCCTCGAGGAGGTCGAGGGTGTAGTCAAGACCACCATCAAGCCTCAGTACGATAAGTGGACCTTCAAAGATGGCCACTCGGTGATGATCCTCGCCGAGGGCCGGCTGCTCAACCTCGGCTGCGCCACCGGTCACCCCAGCTTCGTGATGTCCAACAGCTTCACCAACCAGACCTTGGCGCAGATCGAGCTGGCGCAGAACCTCGACCGCTACGAAAAGCAGGTCTACACGCTGCCGAAGCACCTCGACGAGAAGGTCGCCCGCCTGCACCTTGAGAAGCTCGGCGTGTCGATGACCAAGCTGAACGCGAAGCAGGCTGAGTACCTGGGCATGTCCCCCGAGGGCCCCTACAAGCCCGACCACTACCGCTACTAGAGCGCGGACCAGCTTACCAGACCGAGCCGCGCGAAGGATGCGGAGTCACGGCGTAGGAGCGACAAGGGCGCCTGCTGGTAGCACGCAACCGACGCGCGACAACCGCCGTGATGTCGCAGACCAGCGCGGCGACGGGAGGTCAGGTGGTCAGCGCTCCAGTCACCCCACCCCCGGAGGATCGCCGCTCAATGTAGCAGACCGCGGACGCCGACGAGCAGCTGGGTCTCGCCTTCGCGCACCTCGCCGGTGGCCGGATCCATCCCTGGCTGCAGCTGCACCAGCGGCGCCCACTGCGCGACCACGCCGGGGTAGGCGCTCGGCGCGGCCGTCTCTCCCGCCTTGCGTTGGCGCCGATCACCGCGAAAGGGCCCGCGCCAGTCCGAAAAGAGGGTCTTGCCCCCGCGAGCGCGCTCTCGCTCGTCGATGCCCAAGAGGCCCGTGACGATCACGCCAGTGACGAGGCCCGCCACGCTGCCGGCGACCGTACCGACCTGCGCGGCCTCGCCGGAGAACGCCGCGCTGACGCCCGTGGCCAGCGCCATCCCGCCGAGGCCGAAGAGGTTGATCCAGCCGATCCGGGGGCCCGTCATCTTTAGGATCGGGCTCAGCGCGAGTACGCTCAGAGACAGGCCGACGTCGCCGGCGAGCATCGCGATACCGACCATCTTCCGCCCGCCGAAGGACGCCCCCTCGTCCTTTGCGATCTTCGCCGAGAAGACGCCGATGTAGCTACCCCAGACGGCCCCGGAGAACGCCGTGAAGACCTCGCCGACGCTCAGCTCGAGGTATTGGCCGAGGAAGGCCCCGAGCATCCCCCCGAGGCTCGCGACGGCCATCGCGGCGCCGCCGACCTGCCGATCGCTCGCTCCCGCTAGGAAGGCCACGCCGAGGCCCTGCCAAGCGCCATAGGCCGTCGTCACCGTCGCGAGCAGCCTGTCGGTGCCGCTGTAGTCAGTCGAGTCGGCCACGAAGGCGCCACCGAGGGCGCCGACGATCCCCATGCTCTGGAGCAGGCCGACGGCGACCCGATCGTCTCTGCTGATCATCAACCCGAGCCCCGCACCGAGCAGCGAGCTGTCGGCGGCGAAGAGCATGGCCTCCGGCACGACCCCGGGCTTCAGGTCGACGTACTGGGTGGCGATAGCCCCCGCGGCGTAGCTTGCGCCCAGCCCGAAGAGCATGCCCCCAAAGACCTGCGACCTGCGCACGCCATCGAAGCCTTCGCCACCGGCGAGGTGGATCGGTGTGAACGCGCCGAGGGTCATCCCCATCCCGCTGATGAAGCCCAAGAGCGAGCGGTCGGTCTTGGAGAAGCGCGTGTAGCGCGCGTAGACACCGCCGGCGATCCAGCTGCCGAGGCCGGCCCCGAGCATGGCGCGCAGCGTGTTCTGCTGCGAAGCACCAGCGAGCAAGCCGAGGCCCGCGCCCATCGCGTCACCGGCGAGCATGGAGAGCGAGCTGAAGGCGACGTCTCCTGGATCGGCGTCGATGAGCTGGGCCAAGCTCATGCTGAAGAGCAAACCACCGGTGGCTCCGAGCAGCACCCCGCCGGCGCGTTGCTCGGTGGTCGGCGTGGCGCTCCAGAGGTCGGCCAGGACAGCGCCATGGCCCAAGCCACCAGCGGTGACCGACGTCATCATCAGCGCGTCACGCCAGCTATAGCGATAGCGCGGCGCGAGCAACGCCCCCGCGGCGAGGGACGCGGCGCCCACGCCCTCCACCAGCGCGGCGCTCGCCCGCTGGCCGCGCTGGGTGACCAAGGCCAGACCGCCGCCGAGCCCCAGGCCCGCCGAGGACCAGACGCCGAGCTCTAAGACGTCGCGTCCCTCGAGCTCCACGGCCTGGCTGATCGCCACGCTGCCGAGCACCGCGGCCCCGGCGCCGAAGAGCGCGCCGCCGGCCCGCTCCCGTTCGCTGTACCCCTCCCAGAGCGCGGGCGCGAAGCCGCCAGCCACCGCCCCCCAGACGCTCAGGAAACAGATCATGGCGTGATCAGCCAGCGAAAAGCGCAGGTGCCGCGCCGCGAGCGCGCCTCCCGCCATCCCTGCGAGGGAGAACCCACCCCCGAGGCTGGCCAGGCGCCGTTCGTCGAAAGGCAGCATCAGGGCCAGACCGCCGCCGACGGCGGCAGCGGCGACGCTCCCGGTGGTGATGATGCCGACCGTGCGTGGCGTGATATCGGTCAAGCGGCTGGTCAGATAGCCCGCCATCAGGCCACCAAAGCTGCCCAGCAGCACGCCGCCAGCGATGCTCTGACCGTCCGGATCATCGTAGAGGAGAAAGGGCAAGCCGCCACCGAGCACGCCGCCATGGATCGTGCCATAGCTCGTCAGCAGCACATCGCGTTGGCGCAGAGCCAGCCGCTTGGTGGTCAAGGCGCCAAAGGCCAGCCCCGCCGAGGCGCCGGCGAGGGTCAAGCCGCGAGCGATCTGCCCCCGCAGCTTGGGCACGAGCAACCCGAGGCCGCCGCCCATCGCCGCTGGCGCATAGGTCGACATCCAGAGCCAACCCTGCTTTACGGCGTTCAGCTCGACGAATTGACTGGCCGTGAGCGAGGCCAGGTAACCCAGCCCCTCGCCGAGCAGCAGGCTCCCGCCAACAGCCGCCCCGGAGGGCTCACTGCGGATCGTCCCCGCCGCCAGCCCGCCAGCGAAAAGACCAAAGACCGATCCGCCGGTGATCAGCGCGGTGTCGGCCTCGCTGACGCGCACCCGCTTGCTGGTCAACGCCGCGCCGGTCAGGGCCAGCACGGGGGTCACACCACCCATCACGCCGAGGCCGATCCGCTGGGCTATGGTGTACTTGCGATCGCGGTGAATCAGCAGCACCACCCCCCCGCCGGCGATCAACGCCTGCGCCGTGGTGACGTTGGTGTAGAGCAGATCGCCGCTCTTCCACCCTGCCCGTCGCATCAGCAGCATCCCGGCCCCAACACCCGCGAGCTGACCGCCGAGCACCGGCCAGGCCAGGGCGTCGTCCTCGAGCTCTCCCGCCAGCCCCGCCGTCAGCCCGGAGACCATGCCCCAGGTGCCGAAGGTGCCGAAGGTCCCAGCCTGGCTCACCGTGAGCTCGCCGCCCATGTTCAGCAGCCAGGCGGTGGCGCCGCCGAGCACAGCGCCGGAGAGGCCGGCGATCCACGGCTCGTCGCCGCCAGCGACCTCGGTGAGCAGCAGCATGCCGCTCGAGCCAAAGCCGCCGCTGAGCAGCATCAAGGGGAGCAGCCCGCGGCGGTCGAGGGGCTTGGGTAGCGTGGCCTGCAGCCGCGCCAGCTCCGCAGGATAGTGGCGCTTCAGCAGCTTCAGCGAGAGCGTTCCGAGGTGATAGTCGTCACGACGAGCCCAGAGGATTTTCACGACCTCGGGAGCCTGTCGCGCCACCGCGACGCGCAGCGCTCGACGACGCAGGCCCCGCGAGGCCTGGCGGTCGGCGATGATCTCCAACGTCGCGGTGGTGATGTCGCCGCCGGGGCGCTTGGCGAGCAGCTCGAGCGCCAGCCCGCGCAGCGGATCTCGACGCGCCAACACCTCGAGGACCGTCCCGCGCACCGCCGCCCCCGAGCGCTTGCCCACGATCATCAGGGCGCGGCGCCGCTCCCACGTGGGGCGACGGCTGCGCACCACCGCCAGCAGAGCCTGCTCGGCACGAGGATCGCCATGGCGCGCCAGGGCGTCGATCGCCGCTACACGCACCGCAGGCTGCTGACGGTCGATGGCGTGGAGCAGCGCGGGGAGCACCAGGGACGGTCGCTTCAGGCGCGCGAGCCGGCGTACGGCCCCAGCCTGGCGCCGCGGGGCGCCCGGGCTGAGCAGATCGCGCAGCGCCAACAAATAGCGCGGCTCACCGCAGCCCTTGCAGCGGCGCAGCGCTCGCAGGGCCTGGCGTGCTTGTCGCCGCTGACGCGCCAGCTGGCGCAGGGCGAGGCGCGCCTCGGTGGTGCCGTGGTGCGCGAGGGCGGCCAAGGCGGCGGCGCTACGGGTCAGCGGTCGCGCTGGCGCGGATGCGGGTCTGGAGGCGGGGGCGGACGTGGACCGGGAGGCCCCCTTGGACACGGGGCGGGTCGCCGGTGGCACCTGCCGCACCTTCGAGCGAGCCTGCTGGACCAAGAAGCGCCGCACGTTAGGTAACGGATAACGACCGAGCTGGGTCAGCGCAGCCACGGCGACGCGCCGCTCCGGATCGCTGGCCAGCTTGAACAAGAGCCCTACGGCCGCGAAGCGTTGGAGGTCACCTAGCGCCCGAGCCACCGCGCGACGGACCTCCCACGAGGACACCGTGGCGAGGCGAGCCAACGGTCCGAGGGCCAGCTCACTGCGGCAACGACCAGCCGCACGAGCGGCGATGACGACCTCTCGCTTGGTCAAGCGCGGCCGGGCAAGCTGACGCAAGACCGCGCGGAGCGCGAGCTGCCGGCGCAGCAGCGACGAGGGCGCCTGCGGCAGCGGCTGCTCGGTTGGACGTGACGCCGCCGCGCTCGCCGATCGTGACGCCGGGCTGCTCGCTGGCCGTGTCGCCGCGCTCTTCGGCTTGGGCGCTGGCGCCCCCAAGCTGGTGGAGGTCGTCAGCGCCAAGAGCCCCGTCGCAAGAGCACCAATGGCGCGCTGCTTCGTCATCTGCAACATGATCGCAGCCTCCCCGCCGCGAAGGATCGTTCTGTCGTAGCCGCTTGCGACCATCGTGCGCGATGGCTGGAAACGGCACAGTGATCCATGTCGCGCCACGGTGAAAAGAAATCGTCGAGTCGCGCAGAGGTGACACGACTCAATCGGCGAGCACCACCCGATCACGCCCAGCGCGCTTGGCCGCGTACATCGCCGCGTCAGCTCGCGCCTCGAGCTCATCGGCGCTCTGCTGCCCATCCCAAGCCGCGACACCGATGCTCACCGTCTGCAGCACCGATTGCGGACCGTCCGTGGCGACCGGCTCCTCGGCGAGGCGCGCGCGGATCCGCTTCGCCGCACGCAGCGCATCCTCGCCGCCCATCTCCGGCATCAAGAGCACGAACTCCTCCCCTCCCCGGCGCACCAACACATCGGAGAGGCGTACCAGCTCGCGCACCCGCTCGACGAACTCGCAGAGCACCTGATCACCCACAGCGTGCCCATGCTCGTCGTTGACCTGCTTGAAATGATCGAGATCCATCAAGAGCAGGCTCAGCGGCGCCCGCCGGCGCCCCGCCCTCGCCAGCTCCTCGGCCAGCCGCGGCTGAAGGTAGCGGTGGTTGAAGGCCAGCGTGAGCGGATCGGTGATGGTCAGCCTCTCGAGCCGCGCTCGCTCGAGGATAGGGGAGGCGCAGTTGGCCAAGAGCGTCAGCGCCAGCTCGTCCTCCTCATCGAAGACGGCCGGCGCGCTCGACATGACGCCGAGCACGCCCACGGGCCGCTCCCCGCTCCAGAGCGGCGCCCCGAGCCAGGACCGCGGCTCGAAGCCCTGCTTCGCTCGCTCCGTTTTGACGAAGCGCGGATCCAGCGGGGCGTCGTCGAGGCGCACCGTCTTCCCATGGGTCACGACCCAGGCCGCCGCGCCCTGCCCAGGAGCGAAATGCAGCGGCTTGTGCTCGACCCCGACTCCCCGGCGTGCCCCGCTGAGCAGCCGCTGCTCGGATCCATCGACGACGCGCACCGACGCATGCTCCGCCGGGAGGATCCGCATCGCCGTCTCACAGACCTGCTCGAGGGCCTGCTCCAGCGACGGGCTGCGCAGGAGCTGTCGGGTCAGCTCGATGAAGGGCCGAATCGAGCGCCGCTCATCGCGGCCTGAAGATGTCGGTTCGTCGGATGGTGACATGCGAAGCGAGTGCTCGGCGGCTGGTGCGCTGCGAGACCAAGCGGTCCAGATAGACGAATGCCCCGCAGGCAACCAACCTAGCGGGGCATTATCGCAGAACGTTTCGTATGGGCGTAGCAGGATTTGAACCTGCGACTTCAACCGTGTGAAGGTTGCACTCTCCCACTGAGTTATACGCCCGTTCAGAGCAGGCGCAAATATGGCCGATTCAGCGATGCTGTCAACCCCCTATGCTGGCAGAAGCACGTGTCCACAGCGGTTAACAGGGTCGCGTGGGCCGAGGGGTTGACAGGGTCGCGTGGGCCGAGGGGTTGACAGGGCGGCGCGGGCCGAGGCGGCCAGCCGCGAGGTCGGCCTTGCGCCCAGTCACGCGAGCTGAGGCACGTCCTACACACAGGGGTCGTCTAGACTCGTCAACTTGCTGGACTCATGGAAACCTAAGAGCCGATGGCAACCAACCGACGAGCGACACCTCCCGCGAGTTCGCAGACCAGCGCGGTGACCCGGCTCGCGCTGGTGGTCGTCGTCGCTTTCGCCCTCGGCGCGGCGGCTGGCTGCGACGACGACGGTGGATGCGATCGGGGCGGCGAGCGACCCGCGCGTGGCCGCAAGCGGCGCAAGCGGCTGCCACGGGTCGTCCCAACCCAACCCTTCTCCGGCCGCGTGACCCGCGTCTCCGACGGCGACACGATCTGGGTCACCCTCGCTGGCGGGCGCAAGCGAGCCAAGATCCGTCTTTATGGCATCGACGCCCCGGAGCGCTCGATGCCCTTCGGCGCCGCGTCACGCCGCGAGCTTCGGGCCTTGGTGATGACCCGAGAGGTCCGCGTCGTGCCCGTGGCCCGCGACCGCTACCGCCGCGTCGTCGGCAAGGTCTTCCGCGGCGAACGCGACGTCGGCGCGGCGCTGCTCTCCGCCGGGCTGGCCTGGCACTACAAGCGCTACGACAAAAACCCAGCGTACGGCAGACTCGAGCGCGACGCCCGCGCCGCCAAGCGCGGCCTGTGGTCCCAGACGACGCCGATGGCGCCGTGGACCTTTCGGCGGCAACGGCGACGCAAGCGCTGAGATGCGTGGAGGTACCCGCAGCGGCGTCGGCCAGCCCGGGGCTCACCCGCAAAGCCACCCGAGAGCGCGACCACTTTGGCAGCTTGCACCCGGCTTGCCCTGCGCTAGTCTCGGGCCCAGCGTAGGATCGGTTCGTGAAGGAGGAGTTCATGGCGCACTCAGAGCAGGACAACCGTAGAGACTTCCTGAAGAAGATGGCCGCCGCCACCGGCGGCGTCGTGCTCGCGCCGATGGTCGTCGCTTGCGCTGGCGGCTCGCAGGGAGGCAAGGCAGCTGGGGGGACGACCCCGGCCGGCCAGAAGCCCAAAGACGCCAGCAAAGCCCCCAGGGCCGACGGGCTGGGCTACACTGGTCCGGTCAAGACATCGGTGACCGTACCGACCGAGAGACCCGCTGATTGGAACGCCGTCGACTTCAACAAGAGGCGCGGCAACGCCGGCGCGATCCCCAAGAGCTACCTCGGCGCAATAAACGGCCCCGACGGCGACAAGAAACACCTCGGCAAGCACCTACCCTACATCCCGGCCCTCGAAGGCGCGACGGTCCCCGCTGGACACATGGCGATCATGTGGGGCGACCCGAGCAAGGGCTACGCTCAGCATCCCAACGCCGTAAAAGATCCCTCCAGAAAATACGTGGGCCATTGGTACAACTGGATCCGCGTACGCAAGGCCGTCGCTGGCGAGGCCGAGGAGGCGCAATCGACCTTTGCCGACTGGCCTGGCACCGGTGAGGAGGCCAAGAAGTATATCGCCAAGGGTGGCGGCGACATCAAAGCCAACAGCGGCAAAAGCACCGTCTACCTCGTCGCCTTGCCACGAGACGTCAAGAAGGGCGACACGGTGCGGGTCTGGGCACATTGCCTGACCCACGGCGAGTTCGTCGATTTCATCACGATCTAGTTCCGCCATGGCGTAAGCAGCGACGCCATGGCAACCAACCAAGGAGCATTCCCATGACCAAGCATCACGAGATCCTCGTTGCCGAAGCCCACTGCGACGGCCCCTGCGGCGTCTACGATCCTGCCAGCGCCCGCATCGCCGCCGAGGCCGTGCTCTCGATGAGCAAGAAGCTCGCGGGCCTCGAGACCCCGTCGCATGACGAAAAAGACGCGATGATCGCCTACCACAACACCTTCTCCCGCTACGTGGCGATCAAAGAGGAGCAGGCACACCTAGCCAAGAGCGAGCTCCTCGTGCTCTGGACCGACTACTTCAAGCCTGTGCACCTCGACGACTTCCCAAACCTTCACGAGACGTTCTGGAAGGCCGCCAAGCTCTGCTCCGCCTGCAAGGTCGACAACAGCGTCGAGAAGGCCACCGAGCTGATGGACGCGGTGAAGGAGATCCACGAGATCTTCTGGAAGAGCAAAGGCCGCGAGGTCACCTGGTACACGGCCTCCTAGGGGGCTGAGCCGCTCCCCTTCGCGAACGGCGCTCTCACGCCGCCATCTCGCTCTCCTGCACCAATGCGCGTCAAGATAAGCGGCGACAGCATGTACCCGACCTACCGCGACGGCGATGAGGTCGAGGTCGACATAGACGCCTACGCTGACGGTGCGCTCCCAGATCCAGGGGATATCGTGCTCGCGACCCACCCCTTCAAGCGCGGCGTCCACATCGTCAAGCGCGTCCGGGAGCTGACCGCAGAGGGCCGGGTCTTTCTCGTTGGCGACGCGAGCGTCGAGAGCTCCGACAGCCGCAGCTTCGGAGCCTTGAGACCAGAGCAGATCCTGGGCAAGGTGGTTTAGGAGCACCCCTACACATCCCTCCCGTCGCCGGGCACAGCACTGCCGGTCGCTTTCTAGGCCTCAGAAAGCTCGCCGTACCACCAAGACGACCCTGCCGGCTGCCCCTCCCTGCCGGCTGCCCCTCCCTGCCGGCTGCCCCTCCCTGCCGGCTGCCCCTCGCTGCCGGCTGCCCCTCCCTGCCGGCTGCCCCTCGCTGCTCCGCCCCTCGCTCTCGCCTACATGCGATCGCGACGTACCCCGCGAGCCTCCCGGTCGGCGATGATCAGCTTCCCGGGAAACGCCGGCAGGCCTGGTGAGAAGATCTGATAGCGCTCCACGGAGCTCACGGCGAAGCCAGCCTCTCGGATCGACGCCTCGCTGCGGCGGTTGAGCCGGCAGCCTTGTCTGTTGAGCACCAGCCAGACGGGGTTGAACGCGTCCATCATCAACCCCGCCACGAGGCGGTCGCTGCGTACGTGCTCAGCCGCCCAGAGCTGCCCTGTCGGCCGCAGCACGCGCCGCAGCTCGGCGAGCGTCCTGGCGACGTCTTCGACGCTGCAGAGCACCAAGCAGCAGACGATCGCGTCGAAGCTCTCGGGGGCGAAGGGCAGCGCCTCGGCCACCGCGTCCATCACCCGAATCCTCGCCATCGCCTGCCGCGCCGCCTCGCGGGAGGCCTGGCGAAAAGAGTGGATCGGCTCGAGAGCGAAGACCTCGGTGTCGGCCTTGTAGTGACGAAACATATGCCCCGTGCCGCTGCCGACCTCGAGCACGCGCCCGCGAAGCTGCTCGGCGATCCGCGCTCGGATCGGGCCTACCCCGTTTTCATCGAGGCGGTCGATGATCCGGTTGTAGAGGTTCACGCTGTTTTCGGTCAGCGCGAGCTTCGCCGTCGCGGGGGCGTGGCGGAGGAAATGGGCGATCTCGCGCAGCATGGCTAGCTACCTCCCTCGCCCTCGCGGGCGCGCTCGAGGATCGACTCTTCTCTGCGGTGCGACCTCGATTGCGATAGCTCATAGACTCGTAGGTCGTCCACCGCGAAGGCGCGACTTCAGCTCCCCTTTCTCGAGCGCTGACCAACTGACCTCCCGTCGCCGCGCTGGTCTGCGACATCACAGCGGTTGTCGCTCGTCGGTTGCTTGCTACCAGCAGGCGCCCTTCTCGCTCCTACGCCGTGATTTCCTTCGCGGAGCACGCCAGCGGGCCGGAGGCGGCCTCGCCCTGTTCTCGACGAGGTCCGGCGAGATGCCAATGGCGCTGCAGCCCAAGCGGCCGCGGCCTCAAAGACGGTGTTGCGATTGCAGACCAGCAGGATCAGGCGCTCACGAGGCTGATCTCGCAGGGCACGGCTTTGAAGCCGATACCAAAGGAGAGCTCCTTTTCCCCGTCTTTGTCGACGTCCACGTCCCCGGCGAAAAGGCCCGAGGTCACGGAGCTCTGGGAGACTTCTTCCTTGGTGATGGTGCCGTCATGGTTCAAGTCGAAGAGGCTCTTGAACATATTCGTCGTGTTCGGATCGCTATGGGGGTTTTGGATCATCTCATCGAGGGCCGCGGCGATCTCTGGGATCAGGCTGCCTTGGATCTCCGACTGGGGCAGCGCGCCGTTGAGGATCCCCTCGGTAACCCCACTGTCGGAGGTTTTTCCGGAGATGAAGCCATGCTTGAGGGTCAAGGGGAAGGACATGCCCTTGCGGATCTGAAGGTTGAAACGCACTGACGAGGGCCCAGCGTAGAGCTGCCCGCTCTGAATGGAGCCGTTGAAGATCATGTCGTCGGGGGATTGGGCGCCTTTTTGAAAGACCCAGCTGCCGTTGAAGCATGTTTTCTGAGCCTCGGCGGCGCATGCGGCCTGGGAGAGACCCTCGGCGCAACATTTATCCGCGCCCGCGATCCACAGCTGGGCGTTGGTGTTCGCCTGGTTTCGGAGGTCTTTGGCGTCGAGGCGTAGCAACAACAGCAGGTTGCCCTCGTTGATCGCGTGGCTGATGGTGCCTTGGAGGTTCATGGAGGCGACCAGAACCAGCAAGGAGCCGAGGGCGTTATAACGCTGGCCGTCGAGCTCGACGCCGTAGCGCTTGGCCTCGGCGTCGTCAGTGGGTAGTAGCAGCTGATTGAGGACGAACTCCTTGCAGTCACCATCACACCCCATGGTCGCTGGCTTACTGTCGCCCTGCTTGGCGCTGTCGCCTTGAGGGCGCGGCCCATCGGTGCTGCGGCCTCCGCCGTCATCGAGGAGCCCCTCTGGCAGGTCTCCTACGCAGCCCACCAGGCTCAGCGTGAGCGCGAGGCTCAGCGCGATGGCGCCGGCGCGACGGAGGCTGAGTGTGGGTGAGCCAACCCCTCGAAAAACCCGAGCCCGAGCCAGGGGCTGAGCTGCTGAGACGGTCTCGTAGCAGAAGAGACGAGCCCTCCAGGTGGTGCGGCGAGCTCTCTGAGCCATCGAAAGCGGCCGGCAGGGTGGATAACAGGAGGCATTGGAGAGTACGGCCATGGGTCCATCCGCGAAGGTGTTTGGATCCAGTGTAGCAGATGTAGGGCTAACGTTGGGTTGAGCGCTTGTAAAGCAAAGACAGCGCCAGCGAGACCAGGTCATCGCGGTCTGTTGCATCTTTCGAAAGGACCTTACGCGTGGCGTAATGCCACGGGAGGGTCTCGGCCGGACACCTTGAAAACTCCGCGCTTTTTTCTATGGCATGCTTTGTGCCTTTACTCCAACTATGGAATCGAAGGGGGGCGCGCCCAGGTCCAGCGTCTCGTCTGCCATACGCTGCGAACCACCTCTCCAATGCGGGCGCGCCTCCCCTCTCCTTTTTCCCAAACCCTAACGAGGTCGTATCGATGACTCCCTCTTCATGCCATGCGCTCACGCTGGCGCTGCTCTTGGCCCTCTCTGGCTGCTCGGATAGTGACACCACTCCCTCCGGGGATGGAGGCGCCACCAAGCTTGGCACGCTGCGCGTCGACCTGACGTACCAAGGTAAGGCAACCCTGAGCGCACAATCGAAGGTGGTGCTGGTCCTGATGGAGTGCCCCTTCAAGATGCCGCCTGTTGCTTTCGGCGGCTTCGCCACGCCAGAGAGCCCAGCCCAAGGTGAGCTCCCGAACATCCCGCCGGGAACCTACTGTGTTGACGGCTTCATCGATCTCTTGGGCAGCGGCGGAAACCACCCCAAACCCGGTGCCCCAGTGATCAAGCACTCTAGCGGCAAGAGCACGACGGAGGTGACCATCACCGCCGGCCAGACGACCAACGTGGCGCTGACCTTCGAAGACTCGAGCGTCACGAGCGATGGCGGCACGTTCCCCGCCGACGGAGGCGTTGGGAGCGACGGTGGCGCGGGGGTTGATAGCGGCACCGTCTCCCCAGGTCCGAATGACGTCTGGGTCCAGGTCAAGGCCTCATGCCCCACCTGCGCCACCACAGGCTCGTTCAAGGTGTACGGCTACAACGGCGGCGCGTCTGGGGGCATGCCAAACTATCTTGGGAAGGTGCCGAGCATCTCGGCCTGGCCGATCACCGCGCTCTTCAAGGAGAGCAAGATGATGGTCTCAGCGCCCTGGCCCGAGGGAGAGGTCACCTTCAAGGGCCACCACGACGTCAACAACGCGGGGATGGGCGTTGAGCCTGGAGAGCCTGTCAGCGGAGATGTCACGGTGACGCTGAAGAAGGGGACCCTGAACACCGTGACGCTAACGCTCCAGTAGACCCCCCATCGTCAGCGTCAGTAGACCCCCATCGTCAGCGTCGCGGAGGCTCATCACCTCCGGCGTCGCGCCAGACCGGGATCAGCGCTCCTCGCGTCGCGTCGCCGCGACAGCAAAGCAAACGCAGGCCAAGCATAGCCCCACCAGGCAGGCCCCCGCCGAGGGGAGACCGAGCAGCTTCAAAGACTCCTTCGCCGCGTGGGTGCTGCCCGCGCTAGGAGCTGTGAAGCCGGCGGCTAGCCAAAAGACGCCGTAGCCGAGCGCCCCCAAACCGAGCAGCGCGCCAGCTACCATCCGCAGCCTCGCCAGCGGTTGGAGCGACGCGAGCAGCAGGATGACCGCCAACGCGCCAGCGCCGATCGCGCCGCCGTGCAGGTGCGCGCGCTTGAGGTAGCTCCAGGCCTTCTTGGTCACCTTCTTCGCCTTGCCCTTGTCGCCTTTGTAGACGGAGTCGAGCACCTTCGCCGCGGACGCCTTCAGCGTGCCCTTGACGCTGGACTCCGCCGCGCCAAACACACCCCCGAGCCCGAAGCCGAAGACCATCGCCACCAACGCGAAGCTCACTCCGACCCTCAGTTGTCGTAACCCTGCTGACATGAATGCCTCCTGGCGAGCACGCGCTCGCGTTTCGTGACGGCTTGTGGTGATGCAGTTGATCGCCAGATGCAAGCGCTGCTTGCAGCCTCGCTCGACCAACAGGCTCTTCGAGCGCTAGTCAGCTTACCGGCGCGGCGACGGGAGGTAAGCTGATCAGCGCTCTTGAGCGCTGATCAGCTTACCGGACCGAGCTGCGCGAAGGATGCGGAATCACGGCGTAGGAGCGAGGAGGGCGCCTGCTGGTAGCAAGCAACCGACGAGCA
>PDWJ01001162.1_pt1 | contig 52204 bp, 45 predicted proteins | sample 1430881 | NCBI WGS metagenome assembly PDWJ01 (sample SAMN01162460, study PRJNA174530) | Oral metagenome, whole genome shotgun sequencing project. | biome: Marine environment; feature: Marine mammal; material: Swab sample of the gingival sulcus; isolation source: swab sample of gingival sulcus...
ATTGGGTTTTGTAACGCTTGGCCGAACCAGGGCGTTTCTCTGGTGATTTCGATTTTTTGCAACCGCCTTCAGGACTGGATGGCTTAATTTCTGGTCTGGTTTTTTCCCCTTTAAGGCGGGCCATTTCATCACGGAGCGCCTGATTTTCTTGAGCAAGTGCGTTGAGACATTCCAAAAGCGTTAAAACCCAAGACGTCTGATCTTCTATGGGAATCTGATCAATTTTGGGAATTTTAACACTCATATTCCTCTCTCCAGACCACAACGTAATTAAATCGAAACTTATCATAACCAAAAAATAAGAAGAGAATCAACTTCTTTCAAATAGTTGTGTTGCCAAATTAATAATCACCCGCACTTATTGAAAGTTACGCCAATATTCGACAACTATTTAATTTTACAGATCGTATGCTTCAAGTGATGCTTGATCAGGTAATGGGCCAAGCTCTCAAGTATTTCGTTTTTTCAAATCAGGCTGAGAGCGTGTTTGATAATTGATGAATCGGCTACAATCCCATGAAAATGGCCCCAATTCCCCCAAATTTTATGTCAATAGTCCCGCTATTCACAGAAAATTTGTGAAAATTGGTTCTCATTTTCATGGGATTTCGCTTCGTTCCCCTAATTATCAAACACGCTCTGAGGAATTATTGAAGGTGTGAATTTACTCCTCCGAAAGTTGAGTTTATCAGCTAAGACCCATGAAATTGGTTCTCACTTTCATGAGATTTCACTTCGATCCCCTAATTATCAAACAGGCTCTTAGGCCTTGTTGCAGCTATATTTTCACCTCTTTTGTGAGCAATACCTGGAGCGCGGTCTGGCGGTGGCTGATATCCTGATTTCCCACGGCCATGCCCAAAGCCCTTCGCGTGCCTACAAATACGACCAGTTTTCTGGCACGGGTAATTCCTGTGTAAATCAAATTGCGGAAAAGCATTTTAAAATGCTGAGTTAATACCGGAATAATCACCACCTCAAATTCACTTCCCTGGGATTTATGGATGGTGATGGCATAGGCCAGGTCAAGTTCCATGATGTCTGCCTGCCGGTACTGCACCATGCGGTTATCCGGCAAAAATCGAACCGTGCAGGTAATATCCATGGTGTTAATCCGGTCAATGATGCCGATATCCCCGTTAAATACCCCCAGATCATAGTTATTTTTTCTATGAATCACCCGGTCCCCGGTTCTGAATACCCGGCGGCCCACAGTGAGCTGGGTCTTATTGGGTCCCATGGGATTGACGCTTTCCTGAATGTTGCGGTTCAAAGAAAGGGTGCCCAGACTGCCCCGGGTCATGGGAGAAAGAATCTGAATTTCCGTATCTTTTCCCAGGTACTTGGGGATCCACTCCAGGTATAACTTTCTAACCGCATCCAACGCAGACAGTCCATAATGCAAAGAGGACCATGGATGTACTTTTTCCACCACCGCCATCAGTTCTTCAATGCGATTTTCAGTGCCTGCCAGACGCGTCAGATCCACATGGGCAAATTTTTGGGGTATCGTAATTTCAGTCTCCCAGGGTGAACACGACTCGTCAACCCTGAATTCATACAGATCACCATGATCATTGTCCCGGTCATCACGGTGGGTAGAAGCCCCTTGAAGGGCGCTGCGGCCTGGGGTTTGCGGGTCAACGGGCATAGATAACCGTTTAATCCGGCTTACAAAAGCGATCTGCTCTTTGGTGGCTTCATCGGAATCAATAAACAGACAGTCGGTTCCGTCCTGCCAGATGGACGGATATTTAAACGGACTTTTTATCCATGGCATTCTGCCCTGATTGATCTGGTGAGCAAATTTTATGATCAAAGAGGAGCGGGCCTGGCGAAACACCTGGGTAAGCCGGAAGCATGGCACGGCTTGTGACGCAATGATATCTTTGAGCACGTTACCCGCGCCCACCGAAGGCAATTGATCATAATCGCCGATAAAAACCACCTGGCTGTGTTTTGGTACGGCTTTAAGCAAGGAGGCAGTCAAATTAATATCCAGCATGGAGCATTCATCCACCACCAGAAAATCCGTCTTTAAAGGAGAACTTTCATTTTTTTTGAATCCACCGGCTTTCCAGCCCAGAAGCCGGTGAATGGTTTTGGCCGGTGTTCCAATCACCTCGCTCATACGCTGGGCAGCCCGGCCCGTGGGGGCGGCCAGCATTACCCTTTGACCCATGGCTTCCAGCAGGCGGACCATTACCCGTGTGGCTGTGGTTTTACCGCATCCGGGTCCACCGGTGAGAACCGAAAACTGCTGCTGCACCACCCCTTTGACTGCTGCGGCCTGTTCAGCCGAAAGCTGCATCTGAAAACGCCGGCAGTGCAACCCCACCCATTGGTCAATCCGGGTCTGGTCAAACGTCCGGTCTGGTCCGGGATCCAAAAGGCGCCTTGCCACATAAGCCTCGTCAAAATAAAGCGACCGGGCATAATAACACGCCACAGGCAACCCGTCGCTGCTGATCAGATCCCTGCGCATCAAAAGCCGCTGGGCTTCCATCTGTGCCAGCAGGGTTTCAAGCTGGTGTGACAGATCAAGGTTGAGCAGATCTTTTACCTGTTTTTTGATCTGGGGCAAGGTAAGATAACAATGCCCAAACTGCCGGGCTGCGGACAGTACGTGGCGGATACCCGCAGTGATTCTTGGGGGGCTGTCCGTCCCAAGGCCGATGCTTAAGGCCACCTTATCCGCAGTAAAAAAACCAATGCCGAAAAAATCAGCCGCAAGACGATACGGATCCTGGGTGATCCAGGCAATGGCATTATGGCCGTATTCCTTATATATGCGAACGGAGAACAAGGTGGAAATCCCGTGGGACTGCAGAAACATCATCACATCCCGGATGGCCCGATGTTCGGCCCAGGCCGTTGAAATCATTTCAAGTTTTTTGTGGGCAATCCCCGGAACCTCCACAAGGCGCTCAATCTGGGATTCAAACACATTCAGGGTCTGATCCTTGAAATACGTCACGATTTTTTTTGCGGTTTTGGGCCCTACCCCCTTGATCAGCCCGGAACCAAGATATTTTTCCAGGGCCGATGCCGTAGCAGGTTTTTTCTCTCTGGCGTGCACGGCCTTGAACTGCCGGCCAAATTTTGGATGCACCGTCCATGTCCCCTCAAATTCCATGGTGGCACCGGCAAACACTTTGGTTTGATGAACCACAACGGTTTCTCTGCTGCCCGGACGATCAAAAGGCAGCACTTTGAGAATGGACCAGCCATTGTCCGGATTATGGAATGTGACCCGGTCCACAACACCTTTTAAGACCTCGTTGACGTGACCGTAATTAGACAATGTATCTGTTATCTGATTCATACCAGTTCACCATACAGGACATAGCCGGCCAGAACAACGTATTTTGATTCTATTCTTGAATTAACGTCCAATGAACATTCGATAAACATATTCTTTTTCCTGCTTGCTTTGTTCTTGCTCGAAGCATTATTTCGAGCAAGAGTATGATTAAGCGCAAGATGGCCTACCAGCTCAAATTTAGAGTTGCCGGGGGGCTGCAACAATACTTGACAGATTTTATTTTGAAATGATAAATCAACTCCTAATTCACACAATTCAACTAAGAGTATATTCCATGACCACGACACCTGATAATGCCACCCAGACCTCAGAAAATATTTCACCGGCAGATGTACAAAAGCAGAATCTGATTTCCCAGTGGGCCTTTGACGCCCGTCCCATATTGGGCCGGTTCCATTTATGGCTCGAAGATGTGCGCATCCACTGGCACAGTGATGCGTCCCAGAGAACAATCAAACGCCGCCACATGGGTGCGGTCTCCTTCACTGACAGGCGTACCGAAAAAATGCTGGCCGTCACTGCCGCTGTCACAGCCCTGGGAACCCGGCTGTTTGGCCGGTATGGGGAAGGAAAGGGGATGCCCAAAACACAGTTAAACCTGGTAAAAAAAGATGCCGATGCCATTTCCGCCTACGTCATGAGCGAAAGCCTGTGGTACTTGTCCCGCACCCTGCCTGAGAACCACGCCATCATGGTCTGTTTAGGGGAAGGGCTGATGCCCAAAGCCGGGGAAACCGCTGAGATGGGCGCCAACCCCCTGCTGGGATTCGGCAGGATCTATGCCCGGCCCCAGGTGGCCAAATTTCTTGAAGACCAGGTGTTGCGGTTGATCAACGAACCTGAATATACCTGGGAAAATTTTTCCCGGCAGATCCAGAAACGGGATATCACCGTGTGGGGCGCCGCCATCGACACCCTGGAAAACACCTCAAGGTTTGCCAAGGGAGAAGCCACAGGCCCCATGAGTGTCTTCCATCTTTTTGACCAGCCGTTGATTATCAGTGATCAGTATGAAGGGTATATGGGCTGCCTTGTACTTCCGGAACAGGTTGTGGAAAACGCAAGCCTTAAATCCATCCTGGTCAATTATTTCACACCACGCCATATGGTTATGGATGCCATCCAGGATACCTTTGACGGAATCAAAGCAGAAAATGTCCATGTCTGGACCCTTACCGGGGACGCCCGGCGGGAGAGAATCGAAAACCTGTGGGACCAATGGCGGGATGCCGGGGCCCATCTTATTGACGACGCGTGGAGCCTGCCCACAGGGATGAGGCCCTTCACCGATTCAGGCACCTATGCCCCGACCTTTGCAGTAAAGACCTGGACCGATGACAAGGAAGAGATTCACCTGCTGTTGGTCGATGGATATGCCGCTTCGGCCGAAGCCATCCAGGCGGCCAGCCTGTCCGGGATTCTGGGTCTGGATGTATCGTTGGCAGTGCTTTCTTCAAAATTCAAGCTGCCCTATGACAAGGATGCGGCTGCCATGAAGCTGGATCCCCAGGACAACAATTTTGCCACAAGACTTGAACAGGATCTGTTTGAGACCGATCTCCACCCGGAAATGATTGAAATCTACCGAAACAGCATTATGGATGCCCAAAACGCCGGTATCCCCTTAAAACCCCGGACCATCAATGCATCAGATCTGATTGCCGCAAAAAAATGGCAGACCCTGGCCGTATCCGGATATATGCTGCCGGATCCATACAGTGGTGCCCCAGGTGTCAAACAGATCAGTGAAAACGCCTGGGAGGTAACGGTCCGAGTCACTTCAGAATTCGGAGACAAGGCCATCACCTTTGCCCTGCGCCTGCTGGAGCCTTTGCAACAAAGTAAGCTGGTTTTCTCACCATTGCTCAACCGGTTTTTCAAGGGAGAGGATTTCAGAACCCGGCCTGTCAAAATATCAGATTCAGGCAGGATCCGTAACGAACTCCAGACACTTTGCACCGAAGCCCTGGAACATTTTGGCGACAAGATAGTGGTACGCTTTGACAAAATGTCCACGGGGACCATTTCCGCTGTGGAACAAGAAAGACTCAAACAGATTCTGGCCTGGTACAAAGAAAACTACCCCATCTGGTTTGAATGGCTTGAACTTTCGATAGATAAATAAACTTAACCGGGAGAACACAATGACGCTGAAAAACTTTTATAAAGAGGTGATGGAACTCAATGGAATCCAGGATATGGCGCAACGTGAAATTCAAGCAAAAACGTTTTTTGAAAAACTGAATTCAACCGAACTGCCCCAAACCTTTAACTGGGCCCAGGAAATTTTCGAAGATATACACGTCAAAGAGCGCCCGGACCAATTGGCGCTTATCTGGGCAGACCTGCATACCGATGAAGAAGAGCAGTATACATATTCCCAGTTGGCTGAAAACGGCAACAAGATCTTAAATTATCTGCGTAAAAAGGGGGTGGAAAAGGGTGACAACCTTTATATGCTCACCTCCCTGGTCCCCCCAACCTGGTTTGCCTCCTTTGCCGCCATCAAAGGCGGTCTTATCTCTGTTCCCACGGCCACCACCATGACCGAACGTGAAATCCGGTTCCGTTTTAAATCGTATCCACCGGATGTGATTATTGCCCAGGAAAGCTTGGTGGACCTGGTGGACGATGCGCTGGCCAAGTCCGAATGTACGCCGAAAGCCAAAATTATCCTTGGCACAAAAAAGGGATGGACATCCTATCCTGAAATTGCAAAAGAATCCGCACAGGCATCACCTGCGGCCATTAACAGTGAAGACGTTTTGTTCTGCTTTTTCACCTCCGGCACCACAGGGCTTCCCAAGCAGGTGGGTCATTCCGCCATCTCCCATCCCCTGGGCCATCTGTCCACCACCGTGATCCTGGGGCTTGAGCCCGGAAAGGTGCATCATAACTTAAGTGCGCCTGGATGGGGTAAATGGGCATGGAGCAGCTTTTTCTGCCCCTTTATCGTGGGGGGCACCGCCACAGGCTTTAATTTCACCTCCCTGGATATTAAAAAGTACTTAAGCTTAGTGGCCAAATATAAAGTAAACTCATTCTGCGCACCACCCACGGCCTGGCGCGCCTTTGTGGGCCTTGACCTGACAGCCTATGATTTTTCCAACCTGAAGTACTCCTTGAGCGCAGGAGAACCATTGAATCCGGAAGTCATTGAACAATGGCGGGAGGCCACGGGCACTGAAATCCGCGATTTTTACGGTCAGACCGAAACCACAGCCATGATCGGCAATCCGCCCTGGATGGAAGGCAAAATGCGCCTGGGGTCATTTGGCTATCCGTCATTCATGTATGATGTCATGCTTGCCGACGATGAAGGCAAAGAGATTAAAGAGCCTGACACCACCGGACATATCGTTATTCGTCTTTCCAATTGGCGCCCCATTGGACTGTTTCAGGAATATATAAACAACGGAGCAACAACATTGGAAGTATTTAAACATGGACTGTACTTCACCGGTGACAAAGCCACCTTTGACAACGACGGCTACTGGTGGTTTGTGGGCCGTTCTGACGATGTCATCAAATCCAGTGATTACCGGGTTGGTCCCTTTGAGGTGGAAAGTGCGCTCATCGAACACCCGGCCGTCATGGAGACTGCCGTGGTGGGTGTGGCTGACCCCAAACGTCACCAGCTGGTAAAAGCCTTTATCATCCTGGTTCCCGGACAGGAACCATCAAGGGAACTTGCGTTGGCATTGTTCAAGCACGCCATTGATGTACTGGCCAAATTCAAAATTCCCAGAATCATTGAGTTTGTGGACGTGCTTCCCAAAACCATCTCCGGAAAAATAAGGCGCATAGCGCTCCGGGAAAATGAAAAGGGGAAAACCGCAGAACAGGAAACTGAATTCTTTTATCATCAGTTCCCGGAATTAAGTGCCAAAAACAGGGAACAGATAGTGTAAGAGCTTGTCTCACAGGCAGCAGGGTTTAAAAACCTGCTGCCTGTCAGCCCATGTCAAAAACCATCCGGTCCATTCAGGTTCCCTACAAAATGACCGTTCTACTCCCGTGCAGGAATATTCGTCTTTCGGTGTACATTTCTATGGCCCGGGAAAGCACTCTGGCCTCCGTATCCTGCCCCCGGATTTGTAACTTTTTCGGGAAATCCCGGTGATCAATACGCATGACATCCTGTTCTATAATCGGCCCTTCATCAAGATCCCTGGTTACAAAATGTGCGGTGGCCCCGATAAGCTTCACCCCGCGCTCATACGCCCGGTGATAGGGCTTTGCACCTTTAAATCCCGGCAGAAATGAGTGATGAATGTTGATCACCCGCCCGGCATATTTTTGGCACATATTTTCGGAAAGGATCTGCATATAGCGTGCAAGTACAATAAGTTCCGTATCCGTTTCCTCAATAATCCTGAAATGCTGCTCATCTATGGCGTCTTTATCCATCCCCTGGGTGGGCACGTAATAAAAATTGAGCCCGAATTGCTCGGAAAGCCCCCGGTTTAACTCATGATTTGAGACTACACCAACGATTTCAATGTTAAGCTGCTTTGTTCGCCAGCGATAGATAATATCATTCAGACAATGATCCTCTTTGGAGACCAGCACAAGCATCTTGACCGGCTCATCCATTTTTCTCATATTCCAGCTCATACTGAATTTCCCAGCCACCGCCCCAAACATCGTTCTAAACGTTTTTTGGGCCCCTTCAGTTACGGGGGAAAACATAACACGCATAAAAAACTGGTTGGCATATGGATCGTAAAACTGTGAAGATTCCTCAATGTTACAATTTGAATGACACAAGGCATTTGCAACCGCGGCAACAATTCCCGGCCGGTCATTGCAATTCAGACAAAGTATGTACAAAACCCCTTTCCTTTTCTCTTTCAAAGTTGTTTAAGAAGCTGTTTGATAATTAGAGGATCAAAGAAATCTCATGAAAATGAGAACCAATTTTCACAAATTTTGTGTTAATAGCCGGACTATTGACACAAGATCCATAAACCCAATACCACCTGAAAAATGCATTCCCCGCTTTGAGTTTTGACCGTCATCAGGAGCGGTCTCCCTGGACCTGTGAGCGTCCAAGCCGCCGGTATACCCGTATCATTTTAATCATGAACACCAGGGCAAGGGTCAGGCTGATCAGAATAATGAAACTTGCGGCAAAAAAGGTCATGACAAAACTGAACGGATCTGTTAAGTCATACGCCCCCCGGATGAGATCAATGCCGAAAACAAAGAAAAAAAGTGCGGTTAAAAGGCATGAGGCCTGAACGGTCCACCATAGATATTTCATTTGACATCCTTCACAAATCACATCTGTCCTAAGGGTTTGGAAAAAATCCGGCGCTTCGGCATGGAACAGATCCTGTTCTGATCAGCCCATTAAAGCCGGTCCATCACAGTTCGTTGGGGCTGAGTCTGGGAAAAAACGTCCAGCCCGCCAGCCGTTTTCTGTTTCCCGCATTCGGCGGATCCCCCTCGCGGCTGCGGCACGCGTGGGATGACCGGGGTCTTGCATATCCAGACAAAAGGCGCTTGCATTTTTTAGGTTCTATTTTTATTCTATAAATAAAAAACTGGCAAGCAAATCCATCACAATCATAAAGGAGAAATAAATATGAGCTCAGCTGGTTTGCTTTATTCGGATGACCCTTCCATAAAAGACCTTCATGAAAAACTAAGAAAAGCGGCCCAGGATCTGAACACACCGGATAACCATCTGCGGCAGCTTTTGGAGCGGCCCGGAAGGTTCTTTGCTTTCAGTCTTGGCATTGACGGCTTTTTCATGGATTTTTCACGCCAGCGGCTTGATGAACATGTGTTATCATTGCTGCATGAATCCCAAATTTTGTCCAGTGCACTTAAAAAATTCAGTGAAATGACCCAGGGGAAAATCGTAAATCCCACCGAAAACCGTGCAGCACTGCATACTGCGGCCCGGGGTACAGGCCCTTCCCCGCTTGTATTCAAAGAGATGGACGTTAAACAGCAGATGCAACAAGTCAATGAGAAAATAGAACAATTCTGTGCATCAGTCCATGAAGGCAAAATCTGCTCGGCATGTGGAAAACCCTTTACCCAGGCAGTTGTCATTGGTATTGGCGGATCATATCTTGGCTGTGAATTTGTCTACCAGGCCCTGGCCGGGGTTGACAAAAAAATGCCTCTCTTATTTCTGCCCAATGTGGATATTGACAATTTTGCCCAGATCATTGAAGCCATTGATAAAGATACCACCCTTTGGATTGTAATTTCCAAATCCTACACCACCACCGAAACCATGGCCAATCTCAATCAGATCAGCACATGGCTCAAAGCCATGGGCATTGACCCTGAAGATCACATGGTCACCATCACGGCCAAGGGAAGCCCCGGAGACAATCCTGGAACACCTGTGCTTGGGTCTTTTCATATGTTTGATTTCATCGGCGGCCGGTATTCCGTATCTTCGGCTGTGGGTGGGCTGCCTTTAAGTCTTGCATTTGGATATGAGGTTTTTAAACGTTTTCTCAACGGCTGCTTTCTGATGGATAGGCATGTGCTGGATAGTCCTGCAGAAAAAAACATCGCCTTAACTGCGGCCCTGATCTCCATATGGAACAACCTGTATATGGGATATCCGGCCCAGGCCATTATTCCCTATTCGTCAAGGTTAGCCCGGCTCAGCCCCCATGTTCAGCAGCTCTATATGGAAAGCCTGGGTAAATCGGTATCCCTAAAAGGTCAGCCGTTAGCCCAACCTGCCGGCACCATTATTTTCGGGGAACCCGGCACCAATGCCCAGCACTCATTTTTTCAGCTGGCCCACCAGGGAAAAGCCTTTCCCATTGATTTTATCGGTGTGAAAGTGCCGGGATACAGCGGGCTTCAGGCAATGTCCAAAGGGGTTACCAACCACCAGGAACTGTGGGCCAACCTTTTGGCCCAGGCCGGCGCACTTGCCCTTGGCCGCAGCAGCGATGACCCGGCCAGGAATTTTGACGGCAACCGGCCCTCAACAATAATCAGCATTGATAATCTGGAACCGGAAAGTGTTGGGATGCTGCTCTCTTTTTACGAAGCCAGAACCGTTCTCGAAGGATTTATTCTCGGTGTAAACCCCTTTGATCAGTTTGGTGTGGAGTTAGGCAAAGTCATGGCCGGGGATATTCGAAAGCAGATGGCTGCAAGAAATCAGGATCCGTCATATACGTTTGCCTGTGCATCAAAAACAGATAATTTTTATTTGGATCGGTTGTTTGGGAACTCAACAACATTTGAAGCATAACACAGGTCCAAGCCCCGGGTCATCTGTACTCGTGAACTTACAGGTTTACGTTCACGAATACGACAACTAGAAGGAACATCAGGGAAATCTATAGATAGAGGCACCCCAGGTCAGACCGGCACCAAGGCCGGCAAAAAGCACAACATCCCCGGATTTGCCGATACGGCCGGTTTCAATGGCCTCATAAAGTGCCAAAGGAATGCTGGCAGCCGTGGTATTGCCGTATTTCTCAATATTATGGAAAATTTTATCTTCGGGCAGTTTAAGAAACTGGCCAAAGGCCTGGTTAATACGTTTATTGGCCTGGTGGGGCACCACAAGATCAATATCAGACAACGTCATCCCGGCTTTTTCAAGCACTTCCCTGGTCACCTTGGGAAGCATGCGTACGGCTTTTTTAAATATGGCAGGACCGTCCATGACCGGAAAATATCGGGGGTCATCATTGGAGACACCATCGGGTATGCGTTTTATAAGATTGGACGCAGGCAGTTCGGTTTTTAAGGTTTGCGCAAAATGCCCATCAGCATGCAATGCTGAGGCAATTAGCCCCACATTTTCATCCGTGTCAACAGCTTCGATGCACAGGGCCGCAGCCCCGTCACCAAAAATCACCGTCACATCCCTGCCCCGGGTGGTTTTGTCAAGTCCTGTGGAATGGACTTCAGCACCCACCAAAAGCACCTTTGAGGCAAGCCCGGATTTAATGTAGGAATCTGCTGTGGCAAATCCATATAAAAATCCAGTACACTGCTGGCGAATGTCCAGGGCTGGTGTGGAATCAAGTTCGAGATTTCGCGCTAAAAGACACCCACCCCCCGGGAACATGATATCCGGACTTAGGGTTGCAAAAATTATAAAATCCAGATCATTGGGATGCCAACCCGCCTTGTCCAGTGCCATAAGAGCTGCCTGGGTGCCCAAATCCGATGCACCGCAGACATCATCCTGGGTGACCCAATGCCGCTGGTGGATGCCGGTGCGCTGGCGGATCCATTCATCAGAAGTGTCCATAAACTCGGCTAGATCCTGATTGGTGACAATATGTTTCGGTACAAAGAAGCCTGAGCCCTTTATAATTGATTTTTTCATTAAATTTCCTTGTCGCTAAAAATATATGTAGTTTAATAATTGCAAAACAGCAGAAAGTTTCTGTCTGATTCCTGAAATTTCGTCACACTCAAGTGAAACCGCAAATTTATAATATGAATTTTGTTGTTAGGCAAGACAGTTAAAACCGTACCCTTTTTGTTTCCTGGGCTGAACAATAAAATGGATATTTTTTTCACACTTACATTTTTTTTCTTGCATATACCAAGAAGATTGAGATAATGACATAGGAAATTATCCATTTCAATGATAAAGAGGCTGATATGGCAGATGCGGCTCGACTTTTGATCGTAGATGACAACGAAGATATTTTGTCTACTTTTTATGAATTTTTTAACTCCCTTGGATATGAGGTTAAGACTGCAGCGGATGGATTCGCCGCTTTAAAAATTTTGCGGGATAAACCCGATTATTTCCACTGTCTGATCACAGACCTTGTGATGCCTAACATCAGTGGTGTCGGGCTGATTTCCATTGTAAAAAAAGAATTCCCTGATATTAAGACCATTGCCATGACCGGGTATGGGGATCACCCCGGGGCACTTGCGTCTGAAGCCCAGGCGGATATTGTTGTCTTTAAACCTGTTGATTTGTTTAAAGTTGAACGTAAAGTTACCCAACTCATAGGCCGTTCAGAAAAATAGGAAAAAGAGGACGTTATAAGATATGACTTTACAAATTCCACTGATAGGCGTCTCCACCCCTATGCTGAAAATCAAGGAACTGATCAGCCATGTGGCCAAAACCTGTCTTAACATCCTGATTACAGGAGAGACCGGTGTGGGAAAGGGAGTGGTCGCCCAAAGCCTGCATGCTGAATCGAACAGATCCGGAAATAATTTTGTAAAGATAAATTGTGCGGCTTTGCCTGAGACCCTTCTGGAGTCAGAACTTTACGGTTATGAAAAAGGTGCTTTTACCGGGGCACATAAAAAACGTCCTGGCAAATTTTTAACTGCAGACAAGGGCGTTCTTTTTCTTGACGAAATCGGGGATATGCCCCTTTCCCTTCAATCCAAAATGCTCCACGTGCTCCAAAGCGGAGAATTCTCTCCTTTGGGATCGGACCAGGAATATAAAACAGATGCTTGGGTGATTGCCGCAACCAACCAGCACCTTGAAGAAAATATCAAAAACAAAACGTTTAGAGAAGATCTTTTTTACCGGCTTAATATTATTAAAATAAATATCCCGCCCCTTCGTGAACGTCCGGAGGATATCCCAGCCCTGGTTGAATTTTACTTTAAAAAATACTCGGCAGAATATCCCGAAGTCCATGCAGAAAGGCCTGACAGCCAGATCATGGCCCGCCTTACCAGTTATCATTGGCCTGGCAATGTGCGCCAGTTGCAAAACTGCATTAAAAAACAGATGGTGCTCAATTCGTGGGATAAAATTTTTGAAGAGCTGCCTAAAGACGGATCTTCCACTGAAGCATCGTCTCCAGAAGATATGCCCCAAGCGCAATCATCCGATTCTGCCATGCATTTGCCACATTATGCATTTGATGATAAATCTGGAAGCCAGCGGATGAAGATCATTTCAGAATTCGTAGACCTGTCCACAAGTTCAGAAAAACTGTTCGAAGACATCTCTTTGAAAAAAATAAAGAAACTGGCCTCCGACAAAGTTGAAAAGGAAGTGATTATTTTTGTGCTTGAAAAAGTGGGGTGGAACCGATCCAAAGCCGCAAAAATTTTAAAAGTATCCTATAAGACCTTGTTATATAAAATGAACGAATTCAATGTGAATCCGCCTATTATTTAAGGCCTGAAAGCCTGTTAGAGCCTGTTTGAAACAGCAAAGTCTCTACAGCGATATCTTCCACAAGTCCTCTATACTCCGCATGACCCCTGAGCCGAAACTGATATGAATGACCACTTTTTCATTTAGTTACAAATTACATTAGCATTTAAATAAAAAATATATACTTTCATCAGTTTTATTAAAATATATTTTTAAATTCTTAAAAGTTACTCTCTTTATGTTTGACTCAATACCCTCAATATCATACAGTTAGGTCCATGGTCAGAATTAAATCTCCCACAGCTGCGCCGGATTTTAAGTCGCCATCAAGGCACGCCAATGGTGGCTTAAAAGACAAGCAGATGGGAGATTTTATTTTGATCATGGGCCTTAAGTGACCTTCAGATAAAACCATGAAGACGTGGCGAAATAACATAACTCAATAAAAAGAAACGATGAAAATTGATCAGACCAATATCAATATTATCAGAGAACTCAAAGAAGGTAAAAAACCTTTCAAAAAAATAGCCGGCAAGCTGGGGATTACGGAAAATACGGTTCGGTCCAGGGTTCTCAAGCTCCAGGAAGAAGGTGTACTTGAATTCTTCGGACTTGTGGACCCGGCTAAACTACCCGGGCATAGAAGTGCATTGTGGGCATTAAGTTGTCTGAAACAAATCTGGTGGAAAAAGGAGAAGAGATCAGCCGTCTGAAAGGTGTCATCTCCGTTTCCGTGGTTACAGGCAGGTATGATCTCATGGTGCAGGTTTTATTCAAAGAAGGATTTGGGCTGCTTGAATTTTACACCAATGAAATGTCAAAAATTTACGGGATAAATTCCGTTGAGACCTTTGTGATTTACAAATCCTATAACCTGAAGGTGCCGTACATTTTTTAAACTTGATCATAAGAAAGGGGCTTTTGCCATGACCAATTATCTGAAAAAAACACCATTAAACGCATGGCACAGGAATGTCGGAGCCAATATGGCTGATTTCGGCGGATTCGACATGCCGTTATGGTATGATACAGGGGTTAAAAATGAACATCTTGCCGTGCTTAAATCCGCGGGGATGTTTGACACTTCCCATATGGACTGTATCCGGATTCAGGGCAAAGACGCCCCTGCCCTGCTTGATTTCTGCTTCACAAGACAGATCCATGACCTGACATTTGGCCGGTGTATTTACGGCGCGTTTTTAGATGCCCAGGGGCATTGCTTTGATGATGCCATTATTTATAGATTTTCTGATATCAGTTTTATGGTCTGTGTGAATGCAGGTATGGGGGCATTGGTTACCGGACATCTAACCAGTCACAGTGACGGAAAAACCTTAGAAATTAAAAATTTATCAGAAAAGGTGGCCAAACTTGATGTTCAGGGGAAGAATGCGTTGAAAATCGTGTCTGATCTGATCAGGGACGCAGAAAAGGTTTTTGAAAAAATGCCTTACTTTTCCTTTAAAGGCGATCTGGATCCTGACGCTTCTAATGGGGTAAGGCTTGTGGATGGTACACCGGTCATAATATCAAGAACCGGGTACACCGGTGAATTTGGGTTCGAAATTTTTATTGGGCCTGATAAAGTTGAAAAACTGTGGTGTGATCTTCTGGATGCAGGTTCCCCCTATGGCCTGATACCCTGCGGCCTTGGTGCCCGGGATTCCCTGAGGGCCGGTGCATGCCTGCCCCTGTCCCACCAGGATATTGGACATTTCCCCTTTATCAACCATCCCTGGGAGTTTGCCCTGCCCTTTCAGACTGGCACCCGGCAGTTTACCAAGGCATTTTTAGGGGATACCCATCTAATCCATTTGGAAAAGCCATCCTTTACCTATGCCTTTGTGGGGGATTCTTTAAGAAAAGTGACCGCAGGTGATGCCGGCCGGGTGCTGACCGAGCAGGGGGAAGATATCGGACAGGTACTGACTTGCGCAACAGACATGGGGATCTTCTGGCATGAAAACAAAATCGTCAGCATCAATACGCCGGACCTGCCCCCGGATGTTAAAATAAAGGGGCTTGCCTGCGGATTTGTCATGGTCAATCAGCCCCTTGAGATGGGTACCCGGCTTTGGCTTGTGGAAGGCAAGCGTAAAATCGGGGTCCGGCTTGTTTCAGACATCCGGCCTGACAGGACCGCAAGGCTGGCAATAAAAAATTTTAAATAAAAAGGAGACGACATGAAAGCAATAGAGGAACTTAATTTTCCATCAGACCTGAAGTACACCGATGACCATGAATGGGCAAAGGTTGAAGGCGATCTGGTCAGCGTGGGTATTTCTGATTATGCCCAGGACCAGCTTGGCGAAATTGTTTTTGTGGAAGTCCCTGAAATTGGCGACACCTTTGAACAAGCAGACGAGTTTGGCAGTGTGGAGTCTGTTAAAGCAGTATCTGAAATTTTTCTTCCCATTTCAGGTGAAGTCGTTGCGGTGAATACAACACTTGAAGATGAACCAGAGCTTGTCAACACAGACTGCTACAACAAAGGCTGGATTGTCAAAATCAAACCCCAGGATCTGTCTGAACTGGACAGCCTCAAGGACCGGGCTGCATACCTTGAAATGTTGAAAGGATAAATGTCATGCGTTACCTGCCGCATACCAGACAGGAGATCGACCAGATGCTGGCTGTGACCGGCCACGCCGACCTGAATCAGTTATTTGAAACCATTCCTGATTCTGCCAGGACAAAGAGCGGATTGAGCCTGCCGGAGGCCTTAAGCGAGTGGGATTTAAATGCCCGGATGGAGGAACTTGCCTCACAAAATGCGGCATGCAGACCATATACATGCCTGATGGGTGCAGGCTCCTATGACCACCATATTCCAGCCATTGTGCCCTACCTTATTTCCAGGTCCGAATTTATGACCGCCTACACCCCTTACCAACCCGAGGTAAGCCAGGGCACCTTGCAGGGGATCTATGAATTTCAAACCATGGTTACCACGCTTTTAGGTATGGATATTGCCACGGCATCCCATTACGATGGGGGGACTGCCCTGGCAGAATGCGCACTGATCGCCCTTCGTAAATCAAAAACCGCAAATAAAGTGGCCGTATCAAGCCTTATTCATCCCGCCCATCGCCATATCATGAAGACCTATCTTCGGCCGGCTGGATATGAAATGGTTGAGATACCTGCAGATCAAAACGGCCTGACAGATGTGGCGGCGTTGAAATCCATGGATGGTATTGCAGGGGTGGCGGTTCAGTCCCCTAATTTTTTGGGCAACATTGAGGATCTGGGCAGTATTAAAGCCTGTGCCAGCGAGAAAAATTGCGTATTCATTACCTCATTTACCGAGGCCCTGGCCCATGGGCTGCTGAAAAGTCCGGGAGATTTTGGGGCTGATCTTGTGGCAGGGGAAGGCCAGAGCCTTGGCATGGCAAAAAACTTTGGGGGGCCGGGGCTTGGTCTTCTAGCAGGTACACAGAAATTGATGAGAACCCTTCCCGGCCGGTTCGTGGGAAAAACCACCGATTCAAAGGGCCGCAGAGGGTATGTGCTGACCCTGGCCACCCGGGAGCAGCATATCCGCAGGGAAAAAGCCTCTTCCAACATCTGTTCCAACAACGGGCTCAACGCCATGACCGCTGCGATATATATGGCGGCCGCGGGAAAAAACGGCATCAGGGAAATTGCCCAGCTCAATCATGATAAGGCGGTTTACCTGAAAAACGTGCTGGTGGATGCCGGGTTTGAATCCGTTTATAACGGCGCTTTTTTCAATGAATTTGTTCTTAAAGCCCCAGCCGGATTTGGGGACAAGCGACGGGAGCTTGCCGAAAAACACAATGTGTTTGCCGGAGTCCCCCTTGAATCCTATTACCCGGAGATGGCAGACCATTATCTTTTCTGCGCCACGGAAACCGTGTCCAGACAGGCCATGGACCTGTTGGCAAAGGAGGTATAATCATGACACAATCAGCTGCAAGCGGTCTTATCTTTAACGAACCTGAATTGTGGCACAAAAGCCGGGAAGGCAGATGCGGTATCTCCATACCCAGACGCGATGTGCCAAGGGCAGACCTTGATCCAGCACTCACCGGTGATCCACCAGAACTGCCGCAACTGTCGGAACTTGACGTGGTCCGCCATTTTGTACGGTTGTCCCAATGGAATATCAGTATCGATTCGGGCATGTATCCCCTGGGATCCTGCACCATGAAATACAACCCCAAAACCAATGAGGTTCAGGCAGCCCGCAAAGGATTTGCCGCGGCCCACCCTTTGGCCGGGGAGGCGTTTTCACAAGGGGCGTTAAAACTGATGTATGAACTGGAACAACTGCTCGGGGAGATCACGGGATTTCCTGCGGTCACGCTGCAGCCTGCTGCCGGGGCCCATGGGGAGCTTACGGGGATGCTCATGATCCATGCCTGGCACGCCAAACAGGGAAAACAGCGTTCAAAAATTCTGATCCCGGACACGGCCCATGGCACCAACCCTGCGTCTGCAAGCCTTTGCGGGTATCAATCCGTAAATATGAAATCAGGCCCCAAAGGGATCCTGGAACCCAAGACCGTTGCCGCAGTCATGGACGAAGAAACCGCCGGTATCATGATCACCAACCCCAACACCCTGGGTTTGTTTGAGGATAACATCAAGGAAGTCTGTGACATCGTTCATGCCAAAGGCGGCCTTGTCTACGGGGATGGCGCCAACATGAATGCTGTCATGGGAATCCACAAGCCTGGTGAACTCGGCATTGATGTCCTCCATTTAAATCTTCACAAGACCTTTTCCACCCCCCATGGCGGCGGCGGACCTGGGGCCGGTCCGGTGGCCGTGGCCCAGGATCTGATCCCCTTTCTTCCTGTGCCGCGGATTGAAAAGAGAAACGATACCTATTCCTTTGTTACAGATTGCCCGGACACCATTGGAAGGATGCATACTTTTTACGGCCATTTCAACGTCATGATCAAGGCCTTTTCATACATTCTGTCCATGGGGGCAAAGGGCCTGAAACATGCCTCCCAACTTGCCGTGCTCAATGCCAACTACATCAAGGAGCGCCTGAAAACCACCTTGGATCTGCCCTACGACAGACCCTGCATGCACGAATGTGTTTTTACCGACAAGACCGTTCAGGAACACCATGTCAATACCATGGATATGGCCAAACGTCTGTTGGATTACGGATTTCATCCCCCCACAGTATATTTTCCCCTGGTGGTGGATGCCGCCTTTATGGTGGAACCCACTGAAACCGAATCCAAAAATGATATTGATCAGTTTATAGAAGCGGTAAAAGCCATTGTTAAAGAGGCGGCGTCAGACCCGGATAAATTGAAATCCGCGCCCCATCTTACTAAAGTGAGACGCCTGGATGAGGTGACAGCAGCACGTAAACCCTGCCTTAAAGGTTGATCTGTCTTTTTGTTTCGTTGGGTTGCAGTCGGGCCCCACAGATCAGAATTAAAATAAGAACAGGGATACCCATCACAGCGGTCATGGTGAAAAACACAGGGTATCCCAGTTGATCTACCATGCTCCCGGAATATCCGGAAAAGATCTTGGGCACAAGGGTCATCAGTGAGGAAAATACGGCATATTGAATGGCGGTGAACCGGACATTGGTCAGGCTGGATAAAAAGGCCACAAATGCAGCACCGGCCAAACCGCCTGCCAGGTTATCCGCAGAAATCACAAGGTAGAGCATGGGTAACGCCGGACCGGTCCAGGCCATGAGTACAAATAAAAGGTTTGTAAGGGCTGACAGCAATGCCCCGGTAAAAAGAATGCGCATCACCCCGAATTGAATGGACAGGGTGCCCCCCAGAAAACCACCGGCAATGGTCATAAACAACCCAAATGTTTTTACGATGCTTGCGATGTGAATTTTTGAAAATCCCATATCCTGGTAAAAAACATTGGAAATTGCCCCGAGAACAATGTCCGAAATCCGGTACAGGCCAATGAGCCCAAGAAGCAGCCAGGCCAGGCTTAAGCCGTACCGGGAAAAAAACTCCGAGACCGGTTCAACATAGCCGGAGCGGATCATCTCCATGTCCGCCACCTTCAGGGCCACCATCACCCTTGCGGCCAGAAACCCCGCGCAGATGCCTCCGGCAAGTCTTATTGTTTCAATTATGAATCCGGCTGCCAAAGGATTTTTTACGATATAGGCGACCTGCTCTCTGACTGAGGATGTCAACCCGGATGAAAAATAGAACCATCCCACAAAAGCCCCGGCAGAGACTAAAAAAAGAGTAAAAAACCGGGCATGATCCCTGGTCCGGGTATGATTTGCGGCTTTGGCCGTGACGTCAGGTTCTTTAATCACACAGACGGTGATCATACCAATGGCCATCAGTCCAGCCATTATCTGGTATGCCGTACGCCAGGCCGTATAATCGTAGGCGCCTGGGCAGGAGCCCTGGATCTGGGCCAGAAACAGGGTGCCGGCGCCTGCGGCCAGCATCCCGATCCGGTATCCGGCAATATACACCGAAGCCATCAGGGCCTGGAGGCTTTTGTCGGCGGATTCAATGCGATATGCATCAATGGCGATGTCCTGGGTGGCCGAAGAAAAGCCCAGGCCTACAGCTGCCAGGGCCATAAAAACCATATAATTTTGACCCCTTGCCGGATCAATCATGGACATGGCAAAAATGGATGCCGCAATGCAAATCTGTGCCAGAAATATCCAGGCCCTGCGCCGGCCAAGCTTCCGGCTCATCACCGGAACGGGCATCTGATCCACCAATGGCGCCCAGATAAATTTAAAGGAATAGCCCAGGGCTGCCCAGGAAAAAAACGTAACCGCCGAACGTTGGACACCGGCCTCACGCAGCCAAAGGGAGAGGGAGGAAAAAATCAACAGAATGGGAAGCCCTGCACTGAACCCGAAAAAGAGCATGGTAACCACCCGTGGGTGGGCAAAATTTTGAACGGCGTTCCAGGTCGTTGGAAAAAAACGCTGCAAAGGAGAGGTCACAAAACGAAAAAGAATTAAGAATGCGCGTAACATACTGTCTATAAAAAAATTTCAAAATCCGCAGAAACGGCATAACAGGGGGTGGAAAGCGCATGCTTCTTGAAAAACCGGCGGCACTGATCTACCATGGCATCCACCTGGTCATCGGTTCTATCCTGATTAATATGGATCAGACCCAGCTGTCCCACCGATGCCCTGACACTTAAATCCAGAACATCGGACAGGCAGGAGTGCCCCCACCCGGTTCTCTTCTGATACTCATCATCCGTGTATTCGGTGTCATGAAACAATACATCCGCATCCCTGGAGAAATCGATGTATGCGTCAACGCTTTTGCCCTGGGGATGGGTTTTTCCAAGTTCATTGTCCGTAAGAAACACAAAGGTTTTCCCATTTTCCATAAACCGGTATCCAATGCTGTTTTGGGAATGGGAGGTGGGAATGGTGTCAATATCCATACTGCCGATGGAAAAACGGTTGTTCAAGGATGCATCAAACCGGATGTCGGCATTGTAATCCTTGAGCCTCACGGGAAAAAAAGGCATGGAGATCACCTGGTCAAGCACCTGCCGGGTGCTCAGGCCGGCAAAGGTGCGGTCCTGGATGTGAAGGGTTGTGTTTTTATCAAACAGAGGATGAAAAAAGGGCAGACCAATGATGTGATCCCAGTGGGTATGGGTCAAAAGCAGATAACAGGTTTTAATTTTCCTTTGAACCAGACACTTGCCAAGTCTGCGAATACCGGTTCCGGCGTCAATGATCACAACGTCACCGGAATTGGACTGGATCTCAAAACAGGTGGTATCGCCCCCGTACTTGATATATTGCTGACCTGATACACAGACTGACCCCCTGGATCCCCAACATTTTATTCGCATGCTTTTTTGTTTCCATCAGTTAGATATTTATTTTCAGAACTAAGGGCCACAAAGATATTAAAAACCACCATAGAGCGCAGGCCAGATTTATATGAGTTGATTGCCTGGTTTCAAGGCGCGCCAATGGAATGGGATATGGGGCCCTGTTGGCGCAACACGAAAACCAGGTAAAAAGACAAGCGATATGATTGATTTTATTGTTTCCGTGGTTACAGCATCCTAAAACCCATATGAAACCGGGTCAAAAATAAATACTCTTTTAGCAAAAAAATAATCATATTAAAACCTTCTTGTACTAAAAAGGCCAACACAAGCAAATAACTTTGTAAATTCAGATTAATTATTTTAAAAAGATTTGAAAAGATCAAAGGTTTTATACTAAATATATCATATTTTTCGTCAGCCGGCATGTTGTTGGGCACAGCACATGCCTGTATTAACAACTTTAAAGAAGGAATGATAAATATGGCACAGGCAATCGCAGACAGACGCGACATCGACTTTGTATTGCATGAACAAATCGGAGTGGTTGAGCATGAGTTATTTGAGGAGTTCAATAAAAAGACCATTGATCTGATCGTCTCCGAGGCAAGGAACCTTGCCATTAAGGAGATCCTGCCCACATTGAAGGACGGGGATGAGATCGGCTGCACCCTTGAGAATGGTAAAGTGACCACGCCGGAATCTTTTAAACGGGCCTGGAAGCTGTTTTGCGAAGGTGAATGGCTGGCCATGTGCGATGATCCGGATAATCCGGACGTAGGCGGACAGGGCATGCCCAAAATCGTAGGGTGTGCAGCCCTGGAATATATGGTGGGCGCCAATTCCGCCTTTATGCTCTATTACGGCATGACCCACGGCGCCGCCAAACTGGTGGAAGCCTTTGGGGATGAAACCCAGAAAAAACTGTACATGAAAAAAATGTTTGCAGGCCAGTGGGGCGGCACCATGCTGCTGACCGAACCCCAGGCCGGTTCCGACGTGGGCGCCTTGACCACCACAGCCACCTTGAACGATGACGGCACCTATACCATTGAAGGGACAAAAATTTTCATATCCGCAGGAGACCACGATCTTTGCGATAACATTATCCATCCGGTCCTTGCCCGCATTGAGGGCGCACCTGCCGGCACCCGGGGCATCTCTTTGTTCCTGGTGCCCAAATACCTGGTGAATGAAGACGGATCTTTAGGTGAATTCAACAATGTGGTGTGCACAGGCCTTGAAGAAAAGATGGGGATCCACGGCAATGCCACGTGCACCCTGGCTTTGGGAGACAAAGGACCGTGCATCGGCACACTGCTGGGCCAGGAAAACAAGGGCATGCCCGAAATGTTTCAAATGATGAATGAATCCCGGGCCTTTGTGGGGGTCCAGGGGTTTGCCGTGGCATCTGCTGCGTATATGAACGCCCTTGATTATGCCAGAACCCGGGTACAGGGCCGGCATCTTACAGCGGGCAAGGATGCCACAGCCAAAAGCGTAACCATCATCAACCACCCGGATGTGAAACGCCAGCTGTTAAACATGAAGGTATACACCGAAGGCATGCGCTCTTTGCACTATTACTATGCCAAATGCGAGGACATTGTTCACACCACAGATGATGAGACATTAAAGGCCAATACTGCGGCGTTGATTGAGGTGCTCACCCCCATTGTCAAAGGCTATGTCACAGACAAGGCCCTTGAGGTTTGCTCCCACGGGGTCCAGGTTTACGGCGGATATGGATTCTGCAGGGAATTTCCGGCAGAGCAGCTCATGCGCGATTCCAGAATTTTCATGATTTACGAAGGCACCAACGGCATCCAGGCCATGGATCTCCTTGGCCGCAAGCTGTCTATGAACAAAGGCCAGAGTTTTGCCTATTTTCTGGATCAAATCAGAAAAACCGTCAATGAGGCCAAAGAGATTAAAGGTATTACGGCACTTGCCGAAAAGGTGGAAAGCGCCCTGGTCCGGTTTGAAACCCTTGCCAATGAGATCGGTGCAAGATCCCGGTCTGAAAAGGCGCTTAACGCATACGCCTTTGCCCATCCTTTCCTGGAGATCACAGGGGAGATCTCCTTTGCCTGGATGCATCTGTGGCGTGCCTGCATTGCCGCGCCCAAACTGGCCAAAAAAGCGGGCTCCCTTGATCCCGAAGCTGTGGCGGCCAAAGCGGCCAAAAATAAAGATGCCGCTTTTTATGCAGGACAGATGGCGTCAGCCAGATTTTTTATCAACACGCTTTTGCCTGGATCTTATGGTAAAATGGATGCCATTCTTGAAGGCGATACCTGTGTAGAAGATATACTGGATGTATCTTTTGGATCAAAATAGGATAAAAGTTCCCGGAAAACTCTTTTCCGGGACCTGTTTTTGAAAAAAATGGAGGAAAAGAACATGCTTGAAACCCTGAAAAACAGTTTGCTCACCGGGGTGGGTATGGCGTTGCGCTCCAAAAAAGAGATCGAAGCCTTTGCCAGGCAGGTTGCTGACCAGTCTGAGATGAACCAGAAAGAGGCAAAGGAATTTATAGAAACGTGTAAACAACGGTATGACGACGCAAAATCCAGCCTTGATAAAAAGGTTGAAGAGATTGTGGAATCGGTGCTCAAACGCCTGGATCTGCCCACCCGTGCAGACATTGATGCACTGAATGCCCGGATCGACGCGCTGTCCCAAAAAAATGAAAAGGGTGCCTGAAACCCAGGCCTGTTTCTCTGACAATGCTCAGTTTTACGACCATTTCCAAGGTCACTAAACGGTACCGGCATCTGGTCCGTTACCAGCAAATCATCGGCATCATTTTCAAATACGGATTTGAAAATAGTATTGATGCCATGAAGATCAATCATTATCTGGATAAAATTCTGTTTTCAAAACCCCATCAAAAAATGTCCAGGAATCAACGGATCAGGATGGTGTTGGAGGAGCTTGGACCCACCTTCATTAAAATGGGCCAGGTCTTATCCTCACGCCCCGACCTGATCCCCTTGGATCTGACCCGGGAACTTGCCAAACTCCAGGACAAGGTGCCCTGCTTTTCATTTGAACAGGTTGGCCAGATTATCCTTGCAGAGTTCGGCAAACCCATTGGTGAGGTGTTCCATTCCTTTGAGGCATCACCCTTTGCTTCGGCGTCCATCGGACAGGTTCACCGGGCCGAACTGTCCCCAGACGAACAGGTGGCGGTGAAAGTTCAGCGCCCCGGTATCCGTAAAATCGTTGAGGTGGATCTGGAGATCATCCACTACCTGGCCCAGGTCATGGAAAAAAACCTGGAAGATATCGCCATATTCCGGCCTGTGAAGATCGTTGAAGAATTTGCCCGGTCCCTGGAAAAAGAGCTGGATTACATGGTGGAGGCGGCCAGTATGGAACAGATGGCAGATCAGTTTGCCAAAGATCCGACCATCCATATTCCCCGTGTATACCGGTCCCATTCCACACAACGGGTGCTGTGTATGGAATTTATCCGGGGGACCAAGGCGGATGATGTTGAGGCCATTGACCGGGCAGGCCTTGACAGAAAAAAGATCACCCGTGCAGGTGCTGATTTTGTCATGCGCCAGATATTTGAGTTTGGGTTCTTCCATGCCGATCCCCATCCCGGCAATATTCTTATCCTGGAAGACCAGCGCATCTGCATGATTGATTTCGGCATGACCGGATTTTTAGATTTGGTCACCCGGGAGTTATTCATTGATCTGCTCCAGGGGCTTGCCTCAAAAAATACCCGGAATACAGCCCGTCTGCTGTGCCGCCTGACCGAACCTGAGGAATCGGTCAATATGGCGGCACTGGAAAAAGATATCTCACAATTTTGTGCCGTATATCTGTCCAGACCCCTTGAAGAGATCAACCCCAGCCGCATGATTCACCAGTTTCTTGAGCTTTGCACCCGGCACGGGCTGAGAATTTCGCCGGACCTGTTTTTAATGATGAAGGCGTTTATCAGCCTTGAGGGGGTGGTACGCACATTAGATCCACAATTTGATATGCTTGGCCATGCCCGGTCCTATATCAAGGCAGCGGCCCTGCGCAAGTATTCAATGCCACGTCTTTCCAGGGAATTGAGCAATATCGCCAGGGATATCTTTATCCTTTTGCAGACCCTGCCATCGGATACAAGCCAGATGATCACACAGATCAAACAGGGAAAAATAAGGGCCTCCATCAACATAGAAGGCCTGGAACGGTTGATGATGATCCAGGATCAGACATCCAACCGGATCTCTTTTGCCATCATCATTGCCGGTCTGATCCTGGGCTCGGCCATTGTACTTAACTCCCAGATTCCACCCATGATCTTCGGAGTCTCCATCATCGGCATTGCCGGATTCATTGCTGCGGCGGTCCTGGGTGTCTGGCTGTTGGTGGCCATTATTCGCAGGGGGCGGCTGTAGTGCCCTGCTGCAAATGTCTTGAATGAAGCAGATAACATTATCATCCACGAAACGGTTAACATGGCCTAAAACCCATGGGCCTGAGGGGCCCGGAAAAGATCAATCCGGCCCGGTCCAAATCAAATGGAGGCATTTATTTAACATGATGAAGCACAAGCAAAATCAACTTGTTGCCCTGGTAACCACCTTGCTTTTACTGTGGGCCGCTCCTGTGCCCTGCACAGCATCCACAGGCGGCAGCGAAACAGAACTGGCGCCTGGCAGGGTGCTTGCCAAACAGGCGGTAAAAGAAAAAAAACCATGGATTACTGCGGATCATTCAAAATTTGAAATTTTGCAGCAGGAATTCTCCTCGGGCCCGGAAGTAACGGCGGCCTGTCTGACCTGCCATAATGAGGCGGCCCTTCAGTTTCATAAAACCATCCACTGGACCTGGAAAGCCCCTGGAAAAGATCCTGCCGTTCCACTGGGGAAAGGCGGGCTGTCCGTTAATAACTTCTGAATCAACGCCCAAAGCAACGAGGCTCGTTGCACATCATGCCATGCAGGATATGGTTGGAAGAACAAAGACTTTGATTTTACGGATCAAACCAAGGTGGACTGCCTTGTCTGCCACGAAAGCACCGGGACGTACAAAAAATTCCCTTCCGGGGCCGGCCATCCAGCCAAGAAGACCAGAATATTTAAAGGAAACAAAAAAACATACTATCCACCGGACTGGAATAAAGTGGCCCAAAGTGTGGGCCTGCCCGGACGTAAAAACTGTGGGGCCTGCCATTTTTATGGCGGTGGCGGTGACGGCGTCAAGCATGGAGATCTGGACTCCTCCTTGATCAAACCAGATAAACACTTGGATGTCCATATGGGAATTGACGGACAGAATTTTAATTGTACCCGGTGCCACTCCACCTCAGAACACCATATTGCGGGCCGGATCTATACCCAGCCTGCGGCTGAAAATAAAAAATCCTTGATTGAGGATGATCTTACCTCAAAGATCACCTGCGTTTCCTGCCACGGCAGGGAACCCCACCAGCACAATGCCAAGGCCAATGACCACACCGACCGGGTAGCATGCCAGAGCTGCCATATTCCTGAATATGCCCGTATCAACCCCACCAAGATGTACTGGGATTGGTCTGCGGCGGGAAAAAAGAAGGATGGCAAACCTTACACCGTGAAGGGTGAGTTCGGTAAACCTGCCTATATGACCAAAAAAGGCGAATTCAGGTGGGGGAAAAATATGGTCCCCGAATACTTCTGGTACAATGGGTCCATTGATCACCTCACTTTGAAGGACACCATTGATCCGTCCGGCGAAGTGTTTATCAGCAACCCATCCGGCGACATGACCGATGAAAACTCACGCATTTTTCCGTTCAAGGTGCACCGGGGAAAAGTTCCTTATGATAAAATCCATAAAAAGCTTGTGGCACCACACCTGTTCCCCAAAGATAAAACCGACAAAGCCGCCTATTGGAAAGGGTTTAACTGGGATGCTGCCATTGCGTACGGCCAAAAATATCTGAACCTGCCCTACTCTGGCGAGTATGATTTTGTTGATACCGCTTATGTGTTTCCCATCACACATATGGTCGCCCCCAGGGGCAATGTCCTTTCATGCACCCAATGCCATGTCAAAGATACCGGACGGCTCGCCAATCTGACCGGCTTTTACATGCCCGGGCGGGATAACCTTGCCATGATGGACTGGGCAGGATGGATACTTGTGCTTGGATCATGTATCGGTGTCACCCTCCATGGTCTGGGACGGTTTTTCACCAGAAACGGAAAACATTAAAAAAGGAACACAATATCATGGACCAGACAAAAACCATTAAAGTATATCTGTACACACGCTTTGAACGATTCTGGCACTGGCTGCAGGCCGGGATGATCATATTTCTTCTGATCACAGGCTTTGAAATCCATGGCTCCTACACCTTGATGGGATATGAAACCGCAGTAAACGCCCATAACTTTGTGGGGCTTTTATGGCTGGTGCTTTTTGCTTTTTTTGTATTCTGGCTTTTCACCACCGGGGAGTGGCGTCAATACATCCCCACAACCCGAAAACTCATCGATGTGGCGCTTTACTATGCATTCGGGATTTTTCAGGGCAGACCCCACCCGGTTGAAAAAACGCCAGGTGCCAAACACAATCCTTTGCAGCGCCTGACCTATCTGGCATTGTCGGCTTTGATGCTGCCGGTCCAAATGGTTTCAGGCATCTTATATTACACCTGGAATTATTGGGGGGGCGTGGCCTGGTCCCTGGCACCGGTGGCACTGCTCCACACCATGGTGGCATTTCTACTGCTCGCGTTTCTGGTGGTCCATGTGTACATGACCACAACAGGGCACTCCCTGTTCAGCCACATTTCAGGAATGATCACAGGATGGGAAGAGATTCACGAAACCACCAGGATCCACGATTGGGAGGTGGCCGGCAAACGTCGCTGATGATCTAAATGGTGCTGCCTGTAAGGCCCATGGCCAGAATCAAATCTGCCACAGATACGCCGGATTTTAAGTCGCCATCAAGGCACGCCAAAGGAAACATATTAGGTATGTCTGTCCGTTGGCGTAACGCCCAAAGCGGTTTAAAAGACAAGCAGATGGGCGATTTTTTTTGATCATGGGCCTTAGCGCCTGTTTGATAATTAGGGGATCAAAGCGAAATCTCATGAAAATGAGAACCAATTTTCACAAATTTTCTGTTAATAGCCGGACCGGACTATTGACATAAAATTTGGGGGAATTGGAGCCATTTTCATGGGATTGCAGCCGATTCATCAATTATCAAACAGGCTCATAGTCTCTGGTTTCCTGTTGGTTCATTTTGTTTTTAAGTTTGCCCGCACACTTGAACGTGACAACCCGTCTTTTTTTAAGGATCATGGCATCTCCTGTAGCTGGGTTCCTACCCTTTCTCGGCGTTTTTTCAATTACCTGAAATTTTCCAAATCCGGAAATCATAATATCTTCGCCCGACGCCAAGGTGGACTTCATGATTTCAATCAGGGTTTCAACTACCTCTTTGGACTGAGAAGGGTGCTGATCAAATGTATCTGAAATTTTTTCGATGAGTATAGATTTGGTACAGGTCAAAATTTCAGCCCTTTTTTTGTTTAGATTGCGTTAAACGGAATACAACAATGGTTTTTTCTAATAGAGTCAAGTCATTAGAGTGTCGTGTGGTCGGCACTATCTACAGCATCAGATCCAGACGGATTCAGACGGATGCGCCATTTTTTTAGCATTTCCAAAAGATCTCCCATCATGAAGGGTTTTGTCAAAAAATCGTCCATGCCGGCATCCCGGCAATTATCCTGGTCTTCTTTCATGGCATGGGCGGTGATGGCGATGATTGGAGTATGGGTGCCAAGGGTTGCTTCATGTTCCCTGATTTCCCGGGTGGCCTGGTAACCATCCATTACGGGCATCTGGCAGTCCATGAGGATGATGTCCGGTTTTAAACAGATAAACTTATCCCTGGCATCAGCACCCGTGACTGCAATATCCACCTTACATCCAAAGGTTTCAAGCATAGCTGAAAAAACATCCTGATTGGTGATATTGTCTTCGGCCACCAGCACATGAAGATTGATTTTATCCGTCTTTTCGGGTCGGGCATGGGCGGTCAAAGATCCCCCGTTATCACTTTTTTCCGCCAGTCTCAAAGGAAGAACAAAGGAGAAGATGCTTCCCTTTCCCGGTTTACTGGTGCACTTGATGGTGCCTCCCATAAGTGACACCAGATTCGATGAAATGGCAAGACCAAGTCCGGTGCCTCCGTATTTGCGCGTAAAAGAGGCGTCGGTCTGGGAAAACGGTGTGAATAAAAGAGTTTGTTTTTTAGATGGGATCCCAATACCGGTATCTTTTATGGAGATGCTCAGGTCAACCCGGAATCCTTGGTCTTCAAAATTTTGAAATTCACCGTCTTTTGATAAGAAGGTCGACACCATGATGGTTACCCCGCCTTTTTCTGTAAATTTTATGGCATTGCCCACAAGATTGATCAGTATCTGCCTGATCCTTGTTGGGTCCCCCAACAGGAAAAGGTGTGCGTCCTTTTGGATTTCAACACTTAAATATAGTTTTTTCTCCCTGGCAACAGGCATTAAAAGTGTTTTGATGTCGGTCAGCAGGGTATCTAGATCAAAAGAAATGGATTCAACTTCAAGTTTGCCTGCTTCAATTTTGGAAAGATCTAAAATATCATTGATGATTGCAAGCAGGGCCTGGGCAGATTTTTGGATATTGATCGCAAATGTCTTCTGTTCACTGGGAAGATCGAATGAAAGCAGCATTTCCGTCATGCCGATAATGCCGTTCATGGGCGTTCTGATTTCATGGCTCATGTTGGCAAGGAACCTGGATTTTACCTGGCTGGCTTCCTCTGCTTGTTTTTGGGCCTTTTCCAGATGAATGACCGTGGATTCAAGTTCTTCCTTGGCCTGGGTCAGGTCCATGGTTCTTTGCTCGACTCTGGATTCAAGGCTTGAACTGTATGAATTCAGCGCTTCGTCCCTGGCCTGGATCTCCTTAATCATTTGGTTAAACTGTTCCACAAGCACACCAAATTCATCGTCACTGTATTTTTTTACCCTGACCTGATAGTCCTTTTCCCGGGTTACCTTCCCCATGGAATTAATGACATCAAATAATGGACGGGTGAAGATGGACTGGATTTTGGAAGATAAAATCAGCACCACTACCAAAGAGATGGTGACAATACCCGCAACAATCATATAATATGCAGACAGTCTTTTTTTCTGTTGCTGCATATCATCAATCAGATGAATGGCACCTAAAAAATTGTCTTGAAAATTGACCGGCAGGATCACATGGGCATGACCGTTTGTAAATCTGCTGAAAACTTTTTGGGAAGCAATTCTCTCAATTGGGGGCAGTCCTGGGGGGTCTATGGGCCTGACTTCATGGGCCAGCCTGGCAATGGGAATGGGCCCCTTTGAAAAGTCAGCGTAAATTGTACCATGGGTGTCGTATAGGATTGCGCCGATAATGCCCTGTTTTGCAGACAGGGCGCTTAGGTCTTCCAATGCCGCATTCCGGTCATTGAACATCATGGCAACCGAAGAGTTCAATGCAATTAAGTCCGCCATGGATACAAGTTCATCGACCAGATTGTTTCTGGCATTATAGATTTCATAGGCCACCATGGCAGCGGCCATCATAAAAAGGGCCAGCAATGCCGTGAATCCAAGGGTCAGGATCAGTTTTGCCCTGATGGAAACGGTGCTATGGTTTGTTTTGTTTTGGCGTTTCATTATTTTCCATTGACGATGACAGCCAGTTTAAGCAACCTGGAGCTGAATTTGAGCTGGTGTGCCTCAGCATTTTTAATATTGATTTCAAAATGGAGATGATCATCTCTTGTAAAAAATTGAATGATGCCTCCAGCCCGGCTGAAATTTTTGACTTCACCAATAGTGAGCACCGGTCTGTTCCCAACATGACTTAAAATTTCCAGAACCTGTTCCAAACGTGTATGCCTGCTGATAAATACAATCTGACTTTCTGCCAGCATTTGTTTATAATCGAAGGCATTGGGATCAGAATACTGGATAGATATAACGCGTCCGGTACTTATTTTTCCGTCAATGGTCTGAAAATATTCTTTCATATATTCATTACCAAACACCACTATGTTAAAGGGTTCCCCTTCATTGTCAAATGCCTTTTGGGGCCATTGAATGAGTTTGGTGAAATTATAAACAAAGGCTGCTTTAACCCTGTACTCTTCAAGGTTTTGTGAGTGGACTGTTCCTATAGCAAGAAGAAATAACAGAAACTGGCAAATGCAGGCCGGGATGAATACTTTTATTATTTTATGCGTTAACGGTTGCATCTGTCTTACTCTTTGTCATGGGGAATACAGCATATTTCAGAATTTATAGGTCAGGCCGGCATAGACACTGCGGGGAACTTCCACAGCATAACTGAATGCTTCCTGGACAAACTCAAGATGGCGGTCCTGGAGCAGATTCTGCCCGGTCAGGAAAAATTCCAGATCCGGCCGGATCTTCCATCCCAGGCGCAGGTCCAGGTTCGCGTAATCGTCAATTTCATAGATGAGCGTATCAGAAAATACGAAATTTGCCTGTGTTTTGCCCACATATCTAAACCAAGCGTCCAGGGTCAGGTTTTCCGTCAAATCAAAGCGCCCCCTTAAAGACACCAGATGTTTTGTAAATCCATAGTCGATTTCAAAATCCTGGTCATTGTCATAATCATGGTATGTCAGTGAATAGGCCAGGGTCCATTGGGTTTTCCTGCTTGTGGTCAGATCCACGGCAATCTCTGCCCCCCAGGACCGGGCATTGGACATGTTGCTTAATACAACATCATAGTTAGAATCCTGCGGTGAATAGATCCTTAGATTTTGATAGTCATTGAAGAACAATGCCAAATCAATTGAGAGGTTTTGTTGTGGGAAAAACCGGTATCCTGCTTCCCAGGCCCACAATGTTTCTGCCGCTTGATCCTCATTATTTACGAATCTTCTATACAAAGGAGACGGGTTATTGCGCGGGCTTTTGGGCTGTACTTTTCCGCAGAGATAAACCAGGGCATTGGCCTCTACCCGGGAAGGAATTCGGGTGGCCCGGGAAACGGCTGCCCATAATCTGTGGTGTTCACCCGGTGCCCACAACAGCCTTGTGGATGGCTGGATTTCAAGGCCGGTATAATCGTTGTGCTCAAATTTTGAACCAATGGTCAATTTGATTTCATCCCCAAGTAAAGATATTTCATCCTGGATAAAGGCCGAGTAGAGAAGGTCACTTGTGCGGACAGGATCCACATCGGCAACTTTGGAACCTGAATAATCATCAGATGAATGGCGCAGTCTGAGTTCCCAGATAATATCATTCTTAAAACCCAACCCAAAATGGTGCTGGAATTCCACATCAACGTTTTTTCGGTCTTCGTTGAGGATATCCTCGGAACGATACATGGCATCGTAATAGATCTGCACAGACATTTCCGATGTCCCGGAAAGAACCTTTGTCCAACGGCCCATGATGTTGCCACCGGATACATCGGTTTTTACGGGGAATTCATCCATGTAGTCGGGCGGCGTATGATTGTAATTGATATTCTGACTGTAAATATAAAGGTTCTGGTGGATATGGCCGTCGTAGATATCCCCCTGGAGGGTGAAATTGTCGGTCAAAGACAATTGGGCATCTATGCGGAAGCCGGCCTGATTGATCTGCCAGTCGTCCCCTGCATTTTCTCCGGAAAGATACTGAAAGTCATCCCTGGCCCTGTGTTTGGCGTAAATCCGCCAGAATCTGTCTTTACCCATGGTGCCGCCGTATCTTGCGGCCACCATGTTTTTTTCCTTTGATCCTGCAGACGCCTGTAAAAAACCGCCCTGGGTATCATTGGCTCTCCTGGTGATAATATTGATCACCCCATTGACCGCATTGGATCCCCAGATGGTGGCTCCAGGACCTCGGATGACCTCAATGCGGTCCACATCCCCAAGCAGCACATCTGTTACTTCCCAGTAAACGCCTGAAAAACTGGGGGTATACACACTGCGCCCGTCAACAAGAACCTGAAGACTTGGAGAAAAACGGCTGTTAAAGCCCCTGCAGTTCACAGCCCATTTGTTGGCATCAATACGTGCCACATTTACGCCCGGGGCCATTCGCAGGGCCTCAGGAATACTGGTGACCCCGGAACGTCTGATCTCTTCCCGGGTAATTACGAAAATTGCTGCAGCACTGTCAGACAGCCGCTGGCTTTTTTTACTCACGGAAGTTACTTTGATCTCCATAAGTTCTTCAATGGAGAATTCAGTCAAATCCGTGTTCTGTGAGGCGGGGCAAGTGACGGGTAAAATAGAGAACAAACCGGACAGAAACAAAAGCAGCAGAATGATTTTTTTCAGGAAAACATGTAACACTTGATCTCTTTTGTAACGCGTTGAAATTTGGGATAAAATATTCACAAAATATAACAATAATTACCTAATATTAGTATCGATTCTTTTTGTTGTCAATCAATTCCGGGAAGTTTATTTATTCTAACATAGAAAACCTGGCTCAGAGAGCCAGGTTTTCTATGTTAGAATAAAAATTTACGGCCAACGAAATAATCTGCAAAATTTACGGTTTTCGGTCGCGCACTTATGATATTTTTTCAAGCAGGGCCTCGTACGCGTTACCCAGTTCCACAAACATGTCGTGGCTGCCGCCCCTGTCCGGATGATGTTCCCTTGCCAGGCGTCTGAATTCCCGGGTCAGGTCTTTCTTGTCCATGGACTCCAGGGCCTTGGCCGTGAGGTTAAAAATTTTGAGCGCCTGGGATAACCCAAGCTGCGGAGTGGCGCCAGGCGCCTTATACCATCGGCTTCTTTGACGGAACTGGAAATCTTTGGCCATATCATCCAACAACACCGAATCCCCGTAAGTGTGGTCAAAAAACATGACGGCATACCGGATCAGGTATTCGTGCAGCTGGCTGGTCAGCTCGAATAGTTCCTTGTTCAACTGGCATAACTCCTGGATAAAAAAGGCCTCCACTTTATCCTGGTCCAGGGCATGGGGCATCTGTCTGGCCATAAATCCTTTGAAAAAACGATGGAGATCAAGTGCTGTATATACGTAGGATTTCAAATCTTTCTGCCGCAAAACCCGCTCCTGGTAAATGAAACGCTGTTCGATCTCATCTCGGGATTTGTTGTGAAATTGCTTGAAAAGGACTGCCGGCATGTTCACCAGGGGACCTTGGTCCATGTTACCGAATTTAAGAAAGTGGGCCCGGCGTTTGTCAAAGGCATGGACCTGTCTTGCAATGGTCTCTTTCTGTGTCCGGGTCAAGGGCTTATATTGCTTAAAGGAGCGCTGCCTGAAGGTCTGGGTGGCCCTGCGGATGGCAGGCCGGATAAAAGGCCAGAACAGATCTTCAAGCTGATTTTTGTCAACGTCGCCGGCTATAGTTGAAATCCTGGATTCCAGATCAGGGCTCACATACCAGGCATTGCCGCCGGGATAATCAATCCAGGCCCCGGGGCATGGACCGATGTCAAAAATATCCCGGGCCACCAACTGCTCTCCCTGTTTGACGGATTCACGCAAGACATAGGTGGCCTGTCCCTCTTTTTTTACCTTTGCCAGATACATAGCTATCCATGTGCCCCTGGATTTTTATATACCAGGGTCTCCAGTTTAATCAGAGTGTAGTCTCTTGTGCCAAGGCCGATCTCTTGTGCATACGCAAGCTGGTGTTCCCAGTCCACATATGGATAAAGACCTTTGAATTTGTCCTCTCCCGGGGTCAGATGGGTCTTCAGTACCGACGATGAAAGGCCCTGGGCCTGGTTCACAAGATCTGCACAGGCCTGGTCAATGGCCACGGGATCCCGGGATGCCACCACACCAATATCGTTACAGATGGGGGCTTCAGCATAGGGCAGGCAGTCACATTTGGGCGAGACATTGTTGATAAAGTTGACAAACAGGCATTTGCCGGATTTGTCTTTCAGCACACCTGCCGTATATTCCATCATTTTTTCAAGGAACACGGGGACATCCTGGTTCCAGTTGATTTTGATGGACTGGGTGGGACAGCGAACAATGCATTCGGCACATCCAATACAGGCGGGTTTGTCAATATGTGCCTTTTTGTTTTCAATGGTTATGGCCTGCCCTGGACAGTGCTGGGCACACAGGCCGCAGCCGATGCAGGTTTTGGATTTAATTTTGGGACTTACATTGGAATGCTGGTCCAGCTTTCCCCGGCGGGAGGCACATCCCATTCCCAGATTTTTAAGGGTGCCGCCAAATCCGGATAGTTCATGCCCCTTGAAATGGGCCAGTGATACAATGGCGTTGGCATTGATAATTTCTGAACCGATAAACACTTCCGTGTTGTGTTTAAGATCTACGGTTACAGCGGTCTCACTTTTTCCCAACAGACCGTCGGCAATAATCAAAGGGGCTGCATCCATGGATGAATAAGAAAATCCGTTCTCTACGGCGGTTTTGATATGGGAGACTGCATTGGAGCGGGTTCCCACGTAAAGGGTGTTGGCATCGGTCAAAAAAGGTGTGGCCTCTGTTTTTCTGATGGCCCGGATGATTTTCCGGATCAGAACAGGCCGGATATATGCCGTATTTCCCTGTTCACCAAAATGAACCTTTACAGCGGTCAGATCATTTTTTTCCAGGACAGTGTGCAGTCCTGCCCGGGTTACCAGGCGTTCCAACTTGGCGGGCAGGTTTTCCCTTGATGTGGCGGTCATGTCCATGAAAAATACATCAGCACCCATTAAATTCTCCTTTTTTTGTGCTGTGTTCGACAGGATGTCTATCTTCTAGCCACGTATGTATAGAGTATTCGTTATGAAAATTCAATACTGGTAAATGTGGTGACTGTTTGGGGTGCGTATTTTGATCCTGTTTTTAGAACTCTAAACGTATTCGCCCCAGCCGGGATTTGACTTGACTGTTCGGGCATGGTAGAAAGAATTTTACCTATGCAAATGGTAACGATATGCCCATGACACCAGGTATTTCAAAAAAACTTTTTATTTTTCTCTTTTTTTTTATTTTTATATTTTATGGCACAGTCTACAGCCTGTTTATAAAGGTCCGGGAAATGTCCAATGCATCCGCCCGGATCGTGGGCATCAGTAACCGGATTGCGGTGTTGTCCAATGAGCTTAAAATCAATCTTCTTGATATGGACGCCAATATCAAGAAATTGAAGCTTCTGAAAAAAGATGTTTATTTTGACTATGTCGGCACAGCCAGGCGTAATTACCAGAAAGTGCTGCTCGAAATCATGGAACTGGATGCAAGACGGGTAGCACCCGCAGGATACTGGTATGACATTGATCACAACTTTGGTGGTCATATTCAGTCGGGTGTATCCATGGGAAAAAGCATGGACGAGGAATATACCTGGATTGACGCCGATGTGATGGATCAGTGGATGACCGCCATTGCCATGGCCAGAAAGGACAATGAGGACAGAATTGAACAGGCACTGATCCTGATCAATCATTTAAGCCGCCAGGTGATGAGAAATTGCATGATCGGGTTCGGTATTTCAATAGTTGTGGGCATTATGGGCATTTGGTTTATTTCCAGATCCATTATTGTGCCCTTGAATAAATTGAAATCCGGGCTTAAATTGGTTTCTGTTGATAATTACACCTATGAAATGGATATGACATCCAAAGATGAATTCGGAGAACTGGCTGCGGCCTTCAATGATATGAACCGTCAGCTTAAAGCCGATGACGAGATCCGTTCGGATTTTATTGCCACCCTGAGCCATGAAATCAGAAGCCCCTTGTCTTCCATCCGTGAATCGGTGAATATGCTGGCAGAAGAGGTCTTTGGGCCGGTAAATGGTAAACAGAAAAAATTTTTAACCATTGCCGGCAATGAAATTGCCCGGATTACCAGTCTTTTAAACCATTTGCTTGATGCCTCTGTTCTAGTTTCAGGGACTGAGAAAAGACCCGTTTCGTCCTTTGACCCCAACCAACTTGTGAAATCGGCCATTTCAAGTATTACGCCCGGAGCACAGACCCGGGGCATCCGTACAAAATTTAAGGTACTTGAACAGCCTCCCATGGTCAAAGGCAATGAAAAGGAAATCATGCAGGTGATCATAAATATTCTGGATAATGCGGTAAAATTTTCACCGGACAACAGCCAGGTGGATGTTCGTTTGACCCGGGGGCCGGGAAAGCATTTTTTGACATGTGGTATCAGTGATGAAGGGCCGGGTATTCCCGAAGATAAAAAAAATTTGATTTTTAAGAAATATTATCGGGCCAGGGAAGTGCGCACGCACATGGACGGGGTAGGGCTTGGTTTGAATATTGCCCGGCGGATCGTCCAGGCCAATGGCGGCGCAATTTTTGTGAAAAATAACCCGGATAAAGGGTGCACGTTTTCCTTTACTTTGCCGGTATGTTAATTGATGAATTTTAAGGTTTTTTTATATGCGTTTTTCATGGAAATTTGATTTCTGCCTGAATGTGTTCATGGGAAGGACATTTAAACGTTTACTTCTTTTTTGGGGAGCGTTGGGTTTTATTGTATGCTCAGGGGTGTTTTTCAACGGGTGCAGCATAATACCTACCTGCACTGTCGTCTGTCTGGATGCCAAGATAAAACAGGGCCAGGAGGCATATTTAAATGAAGATTATGCCCTTTCCCGTCAGATTTTTTCACAGCTTACTCTAAGGGAAGGGCATGTACAGCTTCAGGCGGCCGGCCTTTATGGGAATGCTTGTCTTGACATGATCCTTGCAGACAATGCCCCTGATTTTTGGATGGCTGTGGAGCAGCTTCTGCTTTTACAGTCACAGCGGCCCTGCCGGATTTCAAATTGCGGGAACCAAGATACAACCGGCCGGGAAACGATTTGCAATCCGTGGTCGAGGCTGCATCCCGGGATGCTGGAGAAAGCCTTGGCCCACGGCAAGACTTTGCTTGAATCCGAGCGATCTGATATGTTGAAAACGTTTAATGCGCTTTCTGCCAAACAGGAAGTTTTAATAAAAGAGCGTCTTAACATGCAGAAAAAGGTTGATTCTTTAGGGCTGAAAATAACAGCCTTAAAAAAGCAGAACAGGGAACAGCAGGCACGGATAACAGATCTTTTGTATCAGATCACCGTGCTTGAAAAAATTGATAAGGAACGGCAGGAGCAAAGGGCGAACCCGTGACGACAACACACAAAATACTCATTGTTGACGATGATCCCAGTATCCTGGAGGTCTTGGACGCAAGGCTGTCCGCATCCAACTTCAAGGTGCTGAAGGCAAAAGATGCGGCTGGAGCCGAACAAATACTTAAGGATCAGAAAGGTGTAGATCTACTGGTTTCAGATATAAAAATGCCGGGAAAGAGCGGAATTCAATTGTTCACGGATGTCCGTAAATCCCTGCCGGATCTGCCTGTGATCTTTTTGACGGCCTACGGCACCATACCGGATGCTGTGGACGCTATAAAACTGGGCGCAGCCGATTATATTTCCAAGCCTTTTGACGGCCTGGAACTGATCAAAAAAATCAATGCCATGGTGGCCCTGGGTGGCACAGACCTTGCCACAGAATCTATCCCCCTTATTGAATCCGGCTTTTACTGGGGGAAATCCGCTGCCATGAAGCATCTTTATACCATGGTCAGAAAGGTGGCTGCCACCCAGGTCAACGCGCTCGTTCTTGGGGAAAGCGGGGTGGGAAAGGAACGTATTGCCGGATATATTCACAGGAACAGTCCTAGAAAAGAAGCACCCTATATGGTGGTGGACTGCGGGTCAACACCGGCAGGTATCCTTGAAAGTGAATTATTCGGCCATTTGAAAGGGGCGTTTACCCATGCAGTAAAGGACAAGGTCGGGCTTATCCAGGCTGCGGACCTTGGTACCCTTTTTCTGGATGAGATCGGCAATATCTCCCATGATATGCAATGCCGTCTGTTAAGATTCCTGGAGGATAAAAAAATCCGCCAGGTGGGCGCGGTAAAAGAGACATCTGTGGATTGCCGGGTGATTGCAGCAACCAACGCTGATCTGTCTCAGGCCATTGAAGAGGGAAATTTTCGACAGGATCTGTACTACCGGCTTAAGGGAATCGCCCTGACCATTCCGCCTTTGCGGGACCGAAAAGAAGATATTTATCCTTTGGCCCAGATGTTTGCTGACCACTATGGTCAGGCACATGGTATTGGCCGGCTGCATATTTCCGATGCCGCTGTTAAAGTCCTGGAAGAACACCCCTGGCCCGGTAATGTCCGGGAGTTGAAAAACACCATTGAAGCCGGGGCTATTCTGTGCCAAAATAAGGTCATTGAACCATGGGATCTTCAGATTGAAAGCATCAGGGAAAATGCGGTGCTGACTTCAGACCTGCCCGAGTCCCAGGCATTTTCCATTGAACAGAGTGAAAAAGATACCATTATAAGGGCCCTGAAAAAATCAAGGGGGGTTCAAAAAGAAGCGGCCGATCTTTTGGGGATCAGCAAACGAGCCATACATTATAAGGTCAAAAAGTATGAAATTGATCCCACAGTTTATAAATAAGGCCCATGGTCAGAATTAAATCTGCCACAGATGCGCTGGATGTTAGGCCCATGACATGCATTACAAAATTCAATAACGCTGTCAGCACCCTGGAGGAGCTTTACGCTCTTTTTGACATGTCTATGGCCGCGTTTCCCGTTGCCTGTGCCAAACAGTGTGCAGACTGCTGTACCTGTAATGTCACCGCCACAAGTCTTGAAATTGTCTATATCTACAACCGGTTGGATGACATGGCACTGGATAATATCCGTGTACGGCTTGCCCGTGCCGGGCACACCCGCCGATGCTTGAAGATGGGATTTGTACCATCTATCCTGTCCGGCCTCTGGGATGTCGGGTGATGATGTCCACAACCCCTTGCCGGCAGACAGGGCAGGCTGATATGCCTTTTCTTCCATTAACCATAACAACCGTTTTCATGCAGTTTGTGGAGCACTTAGATGCCGGCGGTGTATATGGCAGCTTCCTTGACCTGCTGGAGCATGCAGGGAATAACGCCCTGGGTTGTAGTGGATTGCTAGGCAACGATGACATCCCCGGAACAGTTACAAATTTAAAGATTCCTGCCCTTATGATTCCACCTGGGCATATCGAAAAAACCCAAAGCCTTGTCCAGGCTCTTAGGCGCATGATCCAAAATAAAGAATCCGACCCCGAAGGGGCCGGTAATCGAAAATATTTGGCTCAGTTTCAGTGATTCTAAAAATTTTGCTCCAAAAAATCGTGACAATCAACAATGGGTTGATGAATATAACATAACACGTTTGATCATATCCGCCCCATAATATCTTTCAGCCTTTTCTTTTTCCTCTTCCAATGACAAATCAATGGAGGTTGATCCTGAGTTAAAAAAGAAATGGTGAAGATTTTTTTCTATTGGTTTTTTGTCATAAACTTCTTTAACTCTTTGGTAAACCGTTTTTAAATCTAACCGAAGGGCCACGGCTGGATTATTGTTCACATAGGAAAAAGACGAAATTTCTCCGATCTTCTCAAACAAAAGGATATCTTCATAGATTTTTAAATACTTTGGGTGAGTCGTAATTAATAAATCATCCGCACCAATGGTGTTAATCGCATATAACATGAGCATACGATTACCCAACATGGGGATATTCTTGTTCCCTCTCCGGTATAACGGATGTGATGCCAGACACCCGGCTTCAACAAGGCGGCGACCCTGGTCTCTTAACTCGTCCACCTGCCGCTTAAATCCAATGTCCATGGGTAGGCCTTCTTGTTCATTATCCGGAAAGAGGCTGGCCGTATATATGAGGGTCTTTTCAGACGGATCATCTGTCAAACACCCCATAAAGACCCTGCTTTCAGAATTGGAGTGGTGAGGGATAATTCTCAATGGAGGCGAGGCAGGCTGAATAAATCCAGCGTCGACATAAACATCATGCAGCAGCTTGAAACAGGATATGTAATCTTCGATACTGGATGCTTCACAAAAGGTGACACCCTCCAGGTTGGTTTGAAAATGAGGAATACCACCACGAATGATTCTTTTTCTAAAGTACGATGGCAGACAAAACAACAACGCGTTCAATAATGGATTTGATAATTTCACAACTTTACTTTTTCTTTAATTTTTGATTATATTCATTACTGGAACAGAATATTAATACCATAAAAATTAGCAATTTATTAGCAATTTTTATACCAGATTTTAAAAAATAGAAACCCTTGATATAAAGGTTTTCATCGGATATATACATAATCTGTTTTTTTAATAGAAAAAAAATCAAGTTACGAAAATTGCAGATCTGATTACGAAAACTGCCGTTTTTAATGGAGCAAATTATTTTCTCAATGGGGTGTTAACATTCAAAAGCCCACTTTATCATTCGTATGGAATGTGGTGTTTTTTGACCGGCTAACCGGCATCATGGAATGCCTTGGCGTATCTATCGTGTTGGCTGCCATTTTTTATATGAGATGATGCGCAGAGCCAAATTTTTAATATACCCGATTCTGTGAGAGGAGGGATTAAGCCAAAGGCGTTTCTGGTGTCGACCTCTATCCGGGCATCATAAAAGCCGGTTTAATTATATTATCCATGGTCAGAGCGTGTTTGATAATTGATGAATCGGCTGCAATCTCATGAAAATGGCCCCAATTCCCCCAAATTTTATGTCAATAGTCCGGCTATTAACAGAAAACAGCGCAAACCAGAGCCGAGAGATTTTCACGGGTTAAAAGCGCTGCCAGGGAGATGACATCGTCAAGCTGGAAAGATTCATATCTTTTACTATGGATGCATTGATTTTCAATGTCGGCAATTAAAAGGGTTTGTGCTGCGTCGAACACAGGAGAGACCTGGTTTCCCCAAGTGGTAATCGCAATTTTCATGAGATTGCAGCCGATTCATCAATTACCAAACAAGCTTTGAACAAACATTATTACCATTACCGGGCTAAACGTTAAAGTGGTACTGGTAGATGCGCATTATTTTCTGCCCCATGGTTTCAATGGTATGATAACGCTTTATTTTTTGCGCTGCGTTTTGGGCCCGCGCCATTGTTGCCCTTGGGGTGTCAATGGTTTTAAGAATCATCTCACACAATTCATCGGACTGTCCTACGTCAAAAAGCAGGCCGGTTTCATCATGGGTGATAAGATCTGCTATCCCGCCGGTCCTGGATCCAATCACCGGGCATAAGGCATACATTGCTTCAATCAGGACCTGGGGAATACCTTCAAAAACCGATGGCAGAATCTTGCAGTCCAGGGAACGGTAAAAAGGCCAGAGATTTTCCTGGAATCCAATAAAATGCACTCTGTTTTCAATATTCAGATCCCGGGCAAGTGCTGACATCCGGTCCAGAAAAGAGGCGTCTCCTGTACCGGCAATCACCAGGTGGTGGGGAATAATATGGCCGGCTGCTTTATGGAATCCTCTCAAAAGGGTATCCACACCCTTGTCCTGAGATATCCGGCCGGCAAAACCGATAAAACGCGTACAAGGATCAAGGTTGAGTTTCGCTGCCAGGTCACGTCTGTCTTCATCTTTTGGGTTAAGGCTATCCGGCTCAACGATACCGGAAGGGATTGAAACAACCTGTTGATACGAAAGGTTAAAAACGTCTTGGAGGTGATGCCTGGTATAATCTGCCGTGGTGAATGTATAATGGCTTAATTTTTTGTAAAGTAACCGGTTATACCAGCAATTGTTAACAGGCGTACTGATGTGGCGTGATAAAATTCTGCATGGAACATGGGTCTTTTTAGCAGCCGGTAACGCTATTTTTGAATCTGTATTTCCATGGGTGTTGACAATGTGAGGCTTCTCTTGATTAAAAATACGGATAAGACGCCTGTAATCAGAGAATGCAGACAACCGTTTGAACGCCATTGGGTATAGCTTAAGTCCATCTCCTTTTGCCCTCTGGAACAAGGGGGTGTTTTCAGGTGCGATAATGATGACCCGGTGTCCTTTGTCCGCCATCCATAAGGATTCGTTCAGAACTCTTTTTTCAAGCCCTCCCCAATCTGTGTGACAGGTGGTATGGATAATTTTATACTGGGTTGATTTCATAGGCGTTTGTTTGGAATTGCCGGTTCATTTTTACCTGGTGTAACCGATAAATACGTAAAATAGTCCTGCCCATGGCATCCATGGTGTATTGTTTTTCAACTAGAGCCCGGGCTGCATGGGTCAGGGTCTGGACTGTATGGGGAGTATTCAGGATCCACCTGATGATTTCCAGCACAGATTCAGATTGCTTTGGATGAAAGATCTTTCCGGTTTTATCCTCAATAAGGATGTCCCGGATACCGGGTGTATCCGGACCGATCACCGGGCAAAGGAAAGCCATGGCTCCTGTGATTTCCAAAGGCACCCCCTGATAAAAATTTTTAGGATGGGAAAAATAGATACAGCAGTCCAGGGATAGATAAAAACTTGGACTATTTTTTTCTGTCAGCGGCAGCATATGTACCCGGGGGGATGTCTTTCCATCTATGGAGTCTTGATTTTTAGGAACAGCCGGTATCAACAGATGATGGGTGGGAAAATGCCTGTTAAGCTGTTCAGCGGTTTTGCAAACTTGCCGCATGCTTTGGGAATCTATTTTACCAAAAACCCCAATGAACCGGGTCTCTTTTGCCAATCCAAGGGTGTTTGCCAGCTTCTGGCGGGCTGTGTTTTTTGCGGTGTTATCCGGGGCAGCATCCGGCATGGCAATACCGTCGGGAATGGAAAAAATGTGCATGTCTGACAGGGAAAAGGTCTGCTTCAGATACGTTGTGCTGTCCTGGGAGGTGGTGAAAACATAATGGCACAGGGTGTTATACATTTTTTTGTTGAACCGGGTGCGTTTCACCCGTTTCCCATTGTGGCGGAAGATAATCCGGCAGGGGACATCTGTGATCTGAGCCGCCTTTAACGAAAGCTTGGCATCTCTTCGGCCGTGGGCGTTGACAACAAAGGGGTGTTCGCCGGCAAATATCTGTTTGAGCCGGCCATATTCGCCGATTCCGGCCAACGGCTTAAAGGAGATGGGATAGACCCGCAATCTGTTTTGTTTGGCTTTTTTAAATAAAGGGGTGTCCTCCGGGGTAATAATGATCACCTGGTGGCCGTTTTCTTTCATCCATAATGATTCGCAAAGGATCCGTTTTTCCCTGTTGCCCCACCGCATCCGGCTTGACGTATGGATAATTTTATAGAATGTATTCATGAATAATCAGCAGCACCAGCTCAAGCCGGCTTCAACACGTTCAATATCTTCGGGCAGATCAATCTCTGGTGAATCATACGGGGTGACAGCTACTTTTATGGGGAATCCATATTCCAGCACCCGGAGCTGTTCCAGTTTTTCCACCTGTTCGCAGGTGCCGCTGTCAAGGGTAATAATTTTGTCCAGAAAGGCTTTGGTGTAAGCGTAAAATCCCAAGTGTTTATAATAGTCCACATCTGTCTGACCATCCCGTGGAAAGGGAATCTGGGCCCGGGAAAAATACATGGCAAAGCCCTGGTGGTTGAATACAACCTTTACGTCTTTGGGGTCTGTAATCTCCCGGGGATTTTTAATTTGATAGGCCAGGGTAGACATGGCAAGGCCGGGATTCTCGTCAAAGGGCCGGATCAAATCATCAAGGCTTTTGGGATTAAACACAGGCTGATCCCCCTGGATATTGATGATGATATCTTCGTCGGCCGCACCAATCATCCTGGCGGTTTCGGCCACCCGGTCCGTGCCTGAACGGCAGGTGTCCGGGGTCATTACAGCCTGTCCGCCAAATGCGTTTACGACATCTACAATACGTTGGTCGTCAGTGGCAACAATGGTCTTTGTCACCACGGATGACTTCTGGGATTGCTCAAACACCCTCTGGATCATTGGCTTGCCTGCAATATTAACCAACGGCTTGCCTTCAAGCCGGCTGGAACCAAAACGTGCGGGGATCACTGCAATGGGCACGGCTATATCTTTTCAAAAAGGCTGCGCGCCTTGTCACGGGTCATAATGCTTTTCCAGTCTTTACCCAGACAGTTTTCCCACAACGGATCCAAATTCAGGGCCACACGGATCATGGTCTCCATCTGATCTTCGGTCAGGTCCTTTGCCAGGCCCCTGGGAATGTCCACCCCTGTTTTTTCCATTATGGTTCGGAACTCTTTCACCCCGTCGGGATAGTATTCATCCAGGGTGTCAAAGGTGATGCAGCAGCCTACACCGTGATGGGTACCAAGGACATAGGACAGACCATAGGAGAGCGCATGGCAGGCACCCACCTGGGAGTAGGCAATACTCATGCCGCCAAAAAAGGACGCCATCATCAGCTTGTCCGCCGAATCCGGGTGGTTGTCCACAAACACCTGGCGACACAGATCCAGGGATTTTTCTCCGTAAGCCTTGGAAAACTCATTGATGTAGGTGCCCTGCAAAGATTCAATGCAGTGGATATAGCAGTCCATGCCGGTGTAAAAGTGTTGGTCCTTGGGTACGCCTGCGGTCAGTTCCGGATCCAGCACAACCTGGTCAAACACCGTATAATCGGAGTTTAATCCCAGTTTTTTTTCAGGCCCGGTGAGTACGGCCGTACGGGAGACTTCAGCACCTGTGCCGGAAAGGGTGGGCACGGCTGCATGCCAAACCGCCGGATTCTTGATCAGATCCCATCCCTGGTACTGGGTGGATGATCCTTCATTGGTGAGCATTAAAGAGACGGATTTGGCAAGGTCCATGGCGGAGCCACCCCCAATGCCGATGATGGCACAGGGCAGGGCAGGGTTGAAATGTTTTGCTTCCAGGGTCAGTTTATCCACATAGTCGGTTTTGGGTTCATCGGCGACATTGACCCACAAAAGAAAATCGTTATCATGCAAGGGAACACGTTTTTCAAGGTCCTTGCCCTTAAATACATCATCCACAACAAAAACAGCCCAGTCTCCACCGGACTTGCGCCGGCCAGCCACGATCTCGTCAAGCTGGGCAAAACACCCCCGGCCAAAAAGAATATTGGGAACCAGTTTAAAATTTCTGAACATTTATTAATCCTTAACCTAGCGCATTCAATACAGCCTGAATACGTTCGTCCATATCATCCGCAGTCCAGGAAAGCATGATCTGCATGGACAGGGTCCGCTTCATGATATCGTCGCTTTGTTCCAGAACAAGGCCGGCATAATCCGGCAGGTCGCTGCTCAACTCAAAGGGAAGCCTGGCAGCACGTTTCATTCCTTTGAGATGATGCCATTCTTTATAGTAATGCCAGTTATTGTTATACCAGTAAGCACAAGGTGCCCCGTTTTCCGCAAGTTTTTTTGCTGCTTGCTCGGCTTGGCCCTGTGTGGGCATAAAAAAGCTCAAGAAGGTGGCGGAATCCCCATCCGGGTCAGGCAGTGCGCGGAAGGTAACACCGTCAATCTTTTTCATGGCATCTTTGATGGCGGCTTTATTTTTTGTCTGGATTTCAATGATACGGTCAAGCTTGCCTAACTGGCCAAGCCCTACAGCGGCATTAAGCTCGGACAGCCTGTAGTTGGTCCCCATGATGGGATGATCATCCGCGCCCCGGTCAGGTCCGCCTAAATGGTCGTGTCCATGGTCTGCATATTGGGCGCACCGGGTATAAATATTTTGATCATTGGTGATAATACCGCCGCCTTCACCGCAGGTTACGGTTTTAACCGAATCAAAGGAAAAACAGCCGGCCTTACCGAATGTGCCTAAATGACTGCCTCTGAAACGTGCGCCCAAAGACTGGCAGGCATCTTCCAGAAGCACCAGCCCCTTTTTGTCGCAAAAGGCTTTGATCTCATCAATCCTTGCCATGGCACCGCACATGTGTACCGGCAGCACGGCCTTTGTCCGCGGCGTTACTGCCGCTTCCAGACGGTCCGGGTCCAGGCACAGGGTTTGGTCAATGTCCACAAACACAGGAATTGCACCTGCCTGGATTACAGCTTCAAATGTGGCCACAAAGGTAAACGGCGGTACAATGACCTCGTCCCCGGCCCCGATGCCGCAGGCGGCAAGGGCCGTGCAAAGGGCTGCTGTCCCGCTGGAACACAGATGGCTGAACCCAGCGCCTGTGATTTGGGCCAGTTTTTTCTCGAATTCCAGAGCCTTAAAATGGCCGTTTCTGGCCCCTTCAAATCCGTACCTGAATAAAACACCTGTTTTCAGTACATCATTGACCTGTTTACGTTCTTCATCTGAAAATAATTCAAAGCCAGGCATGCGCTCTCCTTAATGTTAGACAAATTTCTTCGCCCTGGTGGGGAAAAATTTCGATAATTGATTATAAAAATTAGGGAGTAATATCAAATCCGGGATATGTTTTCAAGGCAGACCCAATATTGACTTTCATTTTTCTAATGCTTATAACCATATTTATGGGAACGGTTCAACTATGAAGAAGAAATCACAGCGTTTTCGCCATGGCAGACGATAAACAGACACAGACATACCAGGGATATGAACAAGGACCCATTTCTGCGGTCAATGATCCATACAGCCTGCTGCTGCGTCTGATCCGGAACTGTCCATGGAACCGCTGTGCTTTTTGTCCGATACATAAAAAGCAGAAATTTTCCATACGCCCTGTGGAAGACATTATTAAAGATATTGATCTGGTTCGCACATACATTGACAGATTGCGTAAAGAAAATGCCCTGCCCATTGCCTTTGACCAGGAACGGATTCATTCCATTTATAGCCATTTTGAGGTCCGGGACCGGGTTGCATTCAACAACGCCGTCAAGTGGTCTGCTGCGGGCATGACCTCCATTTTTCTCCAGGATGCCAATCCTCTGATCATGAAACCCAAAGATTTGCTTTTTATTCTCAGACATATCAAGGAACGTTTTCCTCAAACCAAAACCATTGCCACCTATGCAAGAAGCAGCACCATCCTTCAATTATCCCACGGTACTTTGGAACAGTTGCATGAACTTGGCCTTAAACAGATTCACCTGGGCCTTGAAAGTGGATCAAATCTAGTGCTGAACCGCATGCGCAAAGGCGCGGACAGATTTACCCACATAGAGGCGGGTAAACGGATCAGGCAGGCAGGTATTGAGTTGTATGCCTATGTGATGCCGGGCTTAGGTGGTGTTGACCTGTCCATTGAGCATGCCCTTGAGACCGCTGAAGCCTTGAATGCCATTCATCCGGATGTAATCAAAATTCGGACCCTGGGGATTTCGCCGTCCACAGAACTCGCTCACTGGCAGGTTCGGGGCATGTTTGAAAAACCCGGTGATGCCATGATTGCCACGGAAGTGCGTCTGATGCTTGAGGCTCTGGACAATATCAAGTCCCGCATAAAAAGTGATCACATTCTGAATCTGTTTGAAACGGTTACCGGTGAGATGCCCCATGACAAAGAGAAAATGATCGGGGTCATTGACCAGTTTTTTGAACTTGGCCCACAAGAGCGCATCCTCTATCAAATTGGCCGACGCATGGGCTTTTTCAAAGGGCTCGAAGACATGGATAAAAGTCCCAGGATGGACCAGGTACGGCTTGCCTGTGAAAATTACGGGGTGACCCCGAAAAACGTGGATCAGATTCTTGACCGGTTAATGATGCGGTTTGTCTGACCCAATGATCTATTTTTGTTTTTAATCCTCAAAATATATCGTACATTCATCTAAGAACCTGTTTGATAATTGATGAATCGGCTGCAATCCCATGAAAATTGGTTCTCATTTTCATGATATTTCGCTTCGATCCCCTAATTATCAAACAGGCTCTAAGGAAAAATTCTTTTTCGCCTTGAATTTGAACAACATCTCTAAACAATTGATGATTGAGTCCAAACACTTTTATATTCATGTTCCCTTCTGTATAAAAAAATGCAGGTATTGCGATTTTTATTCCAAAACCGACCTGTCCCTGATTCCTGATTATGTGGCCGCCCTGGTTCAGGAAATCCGGCTGCGGTCACAATCAACGGTATCACACCCCAAAGGTAATGCCGCAACCGTATATATAGGAGGCGGTACGCCGTCTCTGCTTGGACCACGACACGTTGACGCCATTCTCCAGGCCCTGGACAAGGCTTTTGGCCTCTGCCGGCAGACCGAAATCACCCTGGAAGCCAATCCTGGTACTCTGGACGAGAAGCATTTGAAATCGCTTCAACGTATGGGGATTAACCGCATAAGCCTTGGTGTTCAGTCATTTGAGCCTGCCCATCTTTCCCTTTTAGGACGTATTCATTCAGCAGCTGATACCGTGCATGTCGTGGAAAAGGGCCGTGCTGCAGGTATTGAAAATATCAGTCTGGATCTGATTTACGGCCTTCCCAGTCAAACAGAAGAACACCTGATGCGGGAGATTGACGCTGCCTTGGCACTGATGCCTGCCCACCTTTCCTGTTATATGCTCACCCTGGAACCGGGTACAGCCCTGTATGCCATGCACGAACAGGGTAAGTTCCTACCCATGGTACAACCGGATCAGGTGGATCTGTTCCGTGCGGCTGCCAAATATCTGAAAGCGTATGGGTGGGATCATTATGAAGTATCCAATTTTGCAAGGCATACCTCCTTTGGCTCCCTGCACAACCTCGCGTACTGGCAAATGGTCCCCTACCATGGATTCGGGCCGGCCGCCCATTCCTATGCCGTAAAATCGGGTACGGATGGATCGACTTCTTATGAAAGGTTTTGGAATGCGCCGGACCTGAATGGATATATTAATGCCTTAAAGTTAAAAAATCTTCCCCCATTTGACAGTGAAACTCTTAACCTGGAACAGCGTCAGATGGAGTATGTCATGGTGGGCCTGCGGACATCCACGGGCCTTGACATTAGAACTGGGCAAAATTTGTGGCAGAACCGGTTTTTAACCGTGTTTCAAAGTTTGATGAACCACCTTGAAAATAAAGGGCTTGCTCAATTCAGGGAGGCTGAACAAAGCTTTGTTCTGACCCTTGAAGGCTGGATGCACCTGGACAGTATTATCGCCTCTTTTGTTGAAAGAATTTGATAATCAGAATGGACTTTAACCTTTTCTTAACTGCCGGTGGTCTTCAACCCGTATGGTCAGGTGTATGGCGTCAAAGTATTCAATCAGGGGAATGACATATTTTCTCGAAATACCGGTCATCTCCTTAAATTGGGGGGTGGTGATCTTTTCATTGGCTTTGAGGAATTCAATGAGTTTTGTTTCCAGATCACTGACGGCACCGTCATCAAAAAACAGATCATCCTTTGTTTTGACCACCTGCTTTTCATCAATAAGCATGCGCATCACGTCTTTGGCTGTTTTCTGATCTAGGTCAAGATCCTGGCATATGGTGCGGAAAAAGGGTGGCGTCAGACCGGATTTTTTGTAAATGCCGGCAATTTTTTCTTTGATTTCATGCTGGTCTACCTCAAGGTCTACCTTGAATTCCGCAAGCTTCACAAGGTTTTTATCCAGAATAATCAGGTTATCCTTTTCCAGGCGGTGGAACAGGATGTTGAAAAAACGGGCATCATTCACATATTGAAATTTGGATTTCAGCTCCTGGGCGGGCATACCTTCTTTTAAGGGGTTTTCCTGGTGATAGGTGGTCAGCCGTTCCTCTATTTTTTTCTTAAATTGGTCGAAAACACTGCTATGGACATAGGTCTGCTTCTCCTTATCCGTGAGGACCGCTTCCTGTTTTGCAAGCATTTTCTGCAAAGCGGCGATCAATTTTTTATCTGGTACATTGGTCATGACCCTTAATTCATTTAAGGTCAGACCTGAATATCCTTTGATGGACAGAAAATAGGCAATGGTTTTTTCATCATCCTGTTCAGCAAGGCCGGCAAGTCCTTCAATCATGGCCGAATCTTTAATCTTGTATTTCCGGGATACCGGGTTGAGGATCGCACCGCCTCCAATGGTTCTGACAGGGGAATAGGAGCGGACAACGTATCTGTCATCCTTGATGCAGCAGACCGGGGATTCCAGTCGGAACTGAACCGGTGCTGTCTCTCCTGGTAAAAGCGTTTCCCTGTCCAGCAGGAGCATGTAACCCAATATCTCACTTGTACCCGAATGAAACCGTACCCTTGTCCGGGCCTTGGCCGGTTTGGCATTGCTTTTCAGGTAATGGAACTGGGCATCCACCATATAGCTTTCAATCAAGGCTCCCGGGGTGGAGAGCACATCGCCTCTGAGTACGGCTTCCCGGTCAAGACCCTGGAAATTGATGGCAGTACGGGTACCGGCCATGGCGGTTTGCACCGAACTGGAATGCACCTGAAGCCCCCGGACCTTTGATGTGATTTTTCGTGGAAATACCATGATCTCCTGGCCCACACTCACCTGGCCTGAAATCAGGGTGCCGGTGATGACCGTGCCAAAACCTTTCATGGAAAATACCCGGTCCACGGGAAGTCGGAAAATGGAAGAAAGTTTGCGGGGTGGAATTTGTGTGGATATCTCTTCAAGGCTGGTTAAAAATTCTTCCATCCCCTGACCTGTGACAGAGGATACCGGTGCAATGGGTTTGTCTTCAAGAAAGGTGTCTATAGTAAAATCATGGATGTCTTCCATGACCAGTTCCATCAGGTCTTCATCAGCAAGATCCGTTTTAGTCAGGGCGATCATCCCGTGGCTGATACCCATGAGATTGCAGATCTCCATATGCTCCCGGGTCTGGGGCATGACACCTTCATCCGCCGCAATCACCATGACCACCACATCAATGCCCGAAGAGCCGGCCACCATGTTCTTTACAAATTTTTCATGACCGGGCATATCTACAATGCCGATGTGCCGGCCATTGGGAAGATCCAGGGAGGCAAACCCAAGCTCAATGGTGATGCCGCGTTCTTTTTCTTCCTTGAGACGGTCGGTTTCAATGCCTGTCAATGCCTTGACCAGACTGGTTTTCCCATGATCAATGTGTCCTGCGGTGCCTATAATTATATTGTCCACAAATGCCTGCCTGTTACCTTTTGAATTTTCTATAATACCCCACGCCATAGGCCAGCGCCACAAGAACAATCCCCGTGGCAACACGGTGGTAGATGCTCCAGTC
>PDWJ01000580.1_pt1 | contig 52120 bp, 42 predicted proteins | sample 1430881 | NCBI WGS metagenome assembly PDWJ01 (sample SAMN01162460, study PRJNA174530) | Oral metagenome, whole genome shotgun sequencing project. | biome: Marine environment; feature: Marine mammal; material: Swab sample of the gingival sulcus; isolation source: swab sample of gingival sulcus...
AAACACCAAATTACATACACGAAAAAAGCTTTGAGGCTAGCCTCAAAGCTTTTGATTAACTTAGTTTAAAATCTGTCAACCTATTTTAGGACGACTCAGATTAAAAACGCAGGGACACATCCAATTTTCTCGTGGTCCGTTTCGCCTTTATTCTCTATCGATCTTCAACCCAATCAGGATGTATCGATCGTTATCAACTTTTAGAAAATCATAGGTGTCTTGACGCTGATTATCTCGATTTACTACCAATTTCATCAATGGATATTGAATATCTCTTGGTTTGCCACAATTGTCATAGTAGTGGGCGTATGTCTCCCTAGAATACGCAAGAGGATTTAACGCTTCCTTCGTCACGAACCAATTTACGTTGGATGTATGAACTTCACGAAGTTTGGACTGAATCAGCTCAAAATGGGCATCTAAAAAAGAAGAATCACTTATTAGTGTTGGAGACAGGTAATTCTTCGAGAAATAACCTCTACAGTTAATTTGATCGGCGACCACTTCTTCAAACTCACTTCGGGTCAAATTGTTCACCAAAAAAGTATCTAACCATTCCTCAAAATGCTGTTTGAAGTTTGAGAAGGTGTAATAAACGCCATTTTCTCCAAGAATGCTGAACTTTGTGGTGTCAGGATATTCTTCACGACTTATTTGCATTGAGTACGGATCAATTTCATCAAAAGGATTATAGTCCGCGGTATTAAAATCGCTAATGAGCACCTCACCTTTGGTGTTCAACAGCAGGCGCTTTCCATTGATGAAGTAGAATATTGAGGAATCACCTTCGTCGTATATTTTATCCGCGTCTTTTTTGGCCCATAACAGCCCGTTTTGAACAGTGGATAATTCATTGTAGATGGCAGGAATTACGACCTCTCCTGAACCATCATATAAACCGACTTGTCCATTTTTATCCGTGAATCGAATGTAGCCTTCGCTTTCACAGTCAATCGAGCCAGCTTCATTGAAATAGAGACGGTCATGTCCAAATGTATCTCCCGATTTAGTGAGGTAGTAATTTTTATATTGATTTCCCTCATTTTCTCCAACGGCAATAATGTCTTCAAACTTCCAATTGAAATTATCAAAAGAATTCACAGGGGCAAAATCGACATATTTTGGCGTAACTTTCACCTCACCTTTTCCCGTTTTAAAACCGAAAAGAGTCGTGTCTTTATTCCAAAAAGGAACCCAATAATCTTCCTGAGCATTCGCTGTAAATGCGCTTAGAATAATTAGGGTCAATGTAATGATGAATGTTTTCAAATGACGTTTTTCATCAAAGATAACGGTTTTCACTACAGTCCCTTGGCTGATCTCAATCGAGAATTCACCTTACGAAAGGTAAATATCATTCTTAGAATCGAACAAGTCGAATGCGCTTCTCATTGAGGTAGGTGAAATGCCCCATTCGCGTTTTTTCACCCGAAACTATTTCATTGAATTGAGATTTCAGCTTATTTGGAACTTCAATTTCCACTTTTTCGAAATATAAATATGTGCTGTCATTAATCTCCTTGAAAGTAGCATTCATGTGTTGTTCGCTTGAGTCTAATTCGTAATAGTACCTGTCTGAATCTAAGAACAATGTGAATTGACTCGAATCAGGCATTTTCGTTTCAGATACGATACGATTTAACTTGTACTCATATTGAGTTCCATCTGAATAGGCTTCGTCTAATTTTGTCTCGGTAACACGGATTTTATACGAGTATCCCCATTTAAAGTCAAAACCATTCAGGTATTCTATGTGTGAATCGGGCGAGCTTAAGGTGAGTCGTTTGAAATGCTCATAATTTTGAAAAGACAGATGCGGGTCAATCGTAATGATTTTGTTTTTAGTCTTCTGAGGTTTGAAGCTAACGAGAAAAATGAAGAGAATACCAGTTAAATAGAGTTTCATACGCCAATTTATTATTGGTACAACTGGGTTGTGTATTGGTTCAATCAAGGTTGTTGCGCGCTTGTTTACTTGCGGTAATGAAAAACGGCCACTTCAAAAGAAGCAGCCGCATTAGAATTTATTTTGTAGAAGTAAGTTAAACTAATTACTTTCCTTGCATCGGCTTGTTCTGACTAGAAACGTTTGCTTTTGTCAGATCCAAATAATCGTCATATTGTTGTGGTGTCAAAATCGATGACATCACGCGTTTGTGATCTTCACGATTTCCGCGGATAAACTCGCGTTTCTTTTCGTCTGGGAATCCTGCATTATCCTGAATGGCTTGAATTTTCCCAACTACTTTTTCATTCAAATAGGAGATTTGCTCTACTTGATCTGCCGTTAACGACAACTCTGTTGTCCAAAGATCTAAGTTTTCTTGAGAGTATTGAGCAATGATAGCTTGGGTTGCCGCTTCCTGCGTTTGCGCATTCAATCCTAGCGCAAAAAAAGCAAAAACTCCGATTAAAAAAGGTTTCAAAAGATTCATAATATTTCCAGTAATAAAAGGTGTTGACTTTAACATCAATCTCCTTGTTCATGTATAAGATGCAAAAATTGGAAAAAAGTTGCTTTTTAAATGAAAAAAAATCAAAATTATTGGCCATCCATTTCTTTACCAGAAGTTAGCGTAGTAGTGAATTATATTTTGAAGTGTGCTTCGCGAGCGGCTGTGATATTTCACAATCTATTTCGCAATATTGCGAAATGTGCAAATGTACAAATTGCCAAATGGCAACATGTCAAACCGAAAAACCTACATGATCTTTTGACTTATCACACCTTTCAGTACTCCGACCTCCTTCATATTGACAAATAACCCAACCCTGTGCAACTCAAAAATCAGTATCTTGCAGTATGACCATTTCCATTTTACGTAGTAAACTGATGCAATTGTTAACGGCGAGTGTGCTCCTCACGTTTCTTGGCTGTGCACATGTGATGGATCTCAAGTATTCAAAGGATGGAAACGCGCTCAATTTGTCCCGAAAAGGCTTGACAGAATTTCCGGAAGAAGCATTTTTAAACAAAGATCTGCGTGTGCTACGTTTGTATGGCAACAATATCGATAGTATTCCCGATCGTATTTCCGAATTGGTCAACTTGGAAAAGCTCTACATGGGCCGAAACAATTTAAAATACTTGCCCGCTTCCATCGGTGAGTTAAAGAATCTGAAAATTCTCCAGGTTCAGTTTAATGAGATTGAATCGTTGCCTGAAGAGCTGTGCGAAATGACCAGCTTGGAGCAGTTGTGGCTTAATCAGAATGACCTTAGACGCTTGCCAGAATCCTTTGGAAACTTGAAAAATTTGGAAGTATTGCAAGTGAAATACAATCAGTTGGATAGCCTTCCGAACTCGATTGGCGATTGCGAAAACTTAAAATTCATCCATCTCAATCGGAATAACCTCGTGAGTTTGCCGAAATCCATGGCGAAATTATCTCGCTTGAAGGAATTGTACTTGGCGGGTGCAGGGCCACTATTAGATGTTCCAGAAGAAATGTGCAACCTGCGTTATTTCGAACTCATCCAGATTGATCAAAACACGGCACTTCCGCCATGCATGTACGTTTTACAAGCAAATCGTTTGCAAATTATTCGGAATTGAATGCTGTAAATAGTTGATTTCTATAAATCTTTCAATCAAAAATTACTCAATCTTATTAAACCTCGGTGACATCGTCATAAACAAGACAAAGTCGTAGGCGAAATGAGCACCAATGGAGAACCACAATCCAAATTCTTCGTATCCATAACTAATCAAAAGGATAAAGGGCATTACGATAATTCCGTAGAGGGACATACGCCAGTTCATTGGGTTCAAATAGCCGTGAATGGCCACGAAAATGACAGAAGTGAGCAAAGGTCCCAAGTAAAACTGTACGCCAGATCGAAAGAGTAATTCTTCACCAACACCTGCACAAATGGATAGGAAAATGCAATCCCAAAGGGATAACTTCATGTCGCGCACCATTGTTTCTACCCGAACAGGGAGCTCATCAAAAATGGGAGCTTGCATAAACAACAACGCAAGAAAGGCATAGGCGATCCCCAATTCAATCCCTAAACCGAGTTGCAGAACGCTTAAGTTCTCCAATTGAATAATTTCCCAAAAACCAACATCTTCGAAGTACCAAAGTCCGACAAAGGTGGGAATTGGAAACACAACGAGTGTGATTAATCCAAGGATGTAAAGGGCGCTCTTCTTCAAAAATGTACTTTTGTTGTAAAATAACGAAAATGAGGTCACAAATTATTAGTTGGATAGAGGGTTTTTACGAAAGCGGAGCCCATTTAGAAGGAAGAGAGATGGAAGGTGATCTTATTTGGTGGACAGCCGGTATGTTCATTGCCTTGGTTATTGCTTCTCTTCTAGTTTGGGTTGTGTCACGATTTATATTGATTCAGGTGATGCATACCATTGCTGGAAAATCAAAAACAGATTGGGATGATCACTTGATGCATAACAAGGTGTTCAAAGGTTTAGCCTTGCTCGTTCCGTTTATGTTCATGGAATTTTTCCTGTCAATTGTATTTTTTCACTACCCCGATTTTCAATCGTTCTTCGTCACTGTAAGCAAGGTGCTGATCATTTTTGCGTGTATTTTAATTGTGAATCGCACATTTAACGCTATCCGTGACATCATGTCGGAGGTTAAGAACTTACGTGATAAACCCATTCAGTCGTACACGCAAATTTTAAAAATCTTGTTTTCTGGGATTTTGATCATCGTGATGTTCTCAGTCATCACGGGGAAATCACCTGCATTTTTCCTTACGTCACTAGGAGCCATTTCAGCGATTCTCCTGTTGATTTTTAGAGATACCATTTTGGGATTTGTCGGAAGTATTCAACTTGCGGCCAACGACATGATTCGCATTGGTGATTGGGTCACAATGGAAAAATATGGAGCGGATGGAGACGTTGAAGAAATCACGCTAGCGACTGTGAAAGTCCGAAACTTCGACCGTACCATTACGACGATTCCAACGTATTCCTTTATTTCTGATTCCTTCATAAACTGGCGTGGAATGGCGGAGTCCGATGGAAGACGAGTGAAACGCCCAATGAAAATTCAAATCAGTTCGGTGAAGTTTGCATCGCCTGAATTGATTGAACGATTGCAAAAAATTGCCTTGCTGAAAGATTTTGTCCAAGAGCGACAAACGGAAATTGAAAAGTACAATGAAGAACACGGATTTGTAGGCGAAAAAGCGATTAATGGAAGAAAGCAAACCAATTTAGGGTTATTCCGGAAGTATGTGCAGTATTACTTGGAACGACAAGATGGAATCAACTCAGAAATGACACTCATGGTTCGACAGTTGGAGCCAACAGAATATGGAATCCCATTGGAAATTTATTGTTTTACGAAAACCAAAGAGTGGGAGAAATACGAAGGTGTGGTAGCAGATATTTTTGATCATTTATTCGCAGTGATTCACTTGTTTGAATTAGTTGCTTTTGAACGACCAACAGGACAAGATGTGAAAGAATCAGCAGCAAATCTTGCCTAATCTCTCGGAGATGATAAACGTAATCATAAATTAAAAATACATGGAACGCGAAATTATTCACGACAAAGAAAATCATCAGTTTATCCTTCCGCTAGAGGACGGACTTGAGGCAAAAGTAACGTATGCGCTCGATGGAGACACCATGCGATTGACCTACTCAGAAGTTCCTCGCTCTCTTCGCGGTCAGGGAATAGGTCAAGAATTAGTTATAAAAACCTTTGAAAAACTCACAGAAGAAGGTTACAAAGCCATTGGAATTTGCGGCTACATTCGTGCAGTAGCCAGAAGAAGTGAGAAATGGCGTGACATCATTGCCTAAAAATGCAAAGATTGCCTCAGCTCTAAATTGAGCCGAAGCAATCACTTGAGTTAGGAATTAAAATTGATTCCTATTAGCTGTTGGTAGTAAACGCATTAATGCTGTAAGCTTGGATAACTAAGCGGTTTGTTTGCGGTGTTTTTCGCACGAGAGGAAAATATTCGTCCGAGTTCTCGGATGTGGAACTTTGTCTTTGTTAGTTGACGGTGCAGTAGGAATAATAACCGATTCATGTTCTCTCATTTCTGTTGAGACACTTATAATTTAACGAATCGATCAAATTTCTCGTGATAGGCATCGTTTACTTTCACAATGTAGACTTGAGGGCTTAAATTTGAGATGTCAATGAGGGAGTTCCCATCAGTATTTCCATGTTCTTGGTGAATGACTCTGCCTGTATCATCAAAAACAGAAATCGTTGTCACATTATCCATAAAATTGGAATAGGTTAAGTTGATTTCGTTTGAAGCCGGATTTGGATACATGTTTAACTCAGGGCTACTACACTCAATAAAATACGTCCCGATAATCGCTTCATTTCCATTGATGTCAAATTCAGTTAGGCGGTAATAGGTGTTCTGTGCATCGAATTGGTCCTCAAACAGGTAGGAGATGGCTTCGTTGGTTGTTCCGTGTCCACTAACAATTCCTGCAAGTTTAAAATGAAGCGCATCGTGACTTTTTTCAACTACAAAGTGACTGCAGTTTGTTTCTTGATTTGTTTCCCATTTAAGATCGACCTTGCCATTTGGGGTACACGATATATTGGCGTTTGCATATTCAAGACCGAGGTTAACCCCAACTTCGAGTGACATGCAATCTTGTGCATCGCACGGAGCAGCACCGATATCGTAGCAAATATCATGCGTTCCAACACCTGCAATCGATGGGTGAAATTCTCCTGTTGAATCATTAATGCACGATCCGCATGAGGCTGTCCAAGTTCCTCCTGCATCAATTGCAGCTAGTATAATCGGAGGATCACTTACTACAATAGGAGCAATTGAGTCAATTGTTGGATTTGGAGGTCCAGTTTGAGCACCATTTCCCAGTTGTAGATTGAAAGTGGAGGAGACGCCCGACCAATTCTCAACCACAATCATCAGTTTATCACCTGTACTCACAATGGGAGCAGGAACAGATGAAACGCACGGGAATGAATTCCCAAATTGATTGCATCCGCTTGAGTTACTGGCATAATTGCATCCAATCTCATTGGTGGAGTCTTCGATGGCAACACACGGGTCGATACCACTTGGAATATTAAATACTGCGACGTCGATAAAGCCAGTGGTCGAATCTGCATCGATGAGCATTTCTAATGGTCCTCCAGTGGTGATGTACAATGTAATGTATGAAACCGATGGTCCGATAAAATCCAAGCAAGTACTTACTGGGACTCCTGGTACATTAAATGGGAATGGACCTGCAGTACCAGCGGTACAAATGGAGATGTTTGTATTGCACTGCGGGCGAGCCGAGGAACTTAATAAAACAAAGATTCCTACGATAAAGATGTATTTACAATTCTTCATATCCTTGATATTTGAAGTGACGAAATATTAGGTTAATCGTAGCGGTTTCGGTGGTATTCAATACATCAAAATGAACGGTCTTGTTCGCCGAGTTTATTTCAATGCCTTGCATATCAGGGTAGCTCAGAATCATACGCTCTTCCAATCGTTCAGCCTTCCATTCTGGCATATCATAGTAAAGTTGAAAGTCAAAGGAACGAATAGTCGAATCTATTGTGATGACAACTTCAGCTGTGGGCCACTGGTTTTGAGTTTGAACAGTAGATCCCGTTTGTGCAAAAAGTGATGAAAATGCTCCAGTGAACATCCAAAGTGCTAAAAGGAGTCCGTGGTCGAAATTGAATGCGAAATGCATAGTTAAAATGATTATCTATTTCGCCAGGAGCCATTCAAATCTATTGTAATTAACGCTATTCATATGTATAAAATGCAAGTACATGTTCAAAATATGCATATGAATGAATATTTATATGTTATCCATTATTAAAGGGTTGTAAGTTAAATTATTAGAGATGTGTTGCATATTTATTTTTTTGGCGTAATCAATTGATTTTCAGATGAGTTAAAACGGTTAAGTATAGTTGTTAGAGTAGGGTGTTTTTTTATAAGCTTCTGAGGATCAGTTGAGCTTCAAACGGGCTATCGGAATATCTTTTTTATGTTGGTGAGAAAGGTGGTTGATCCTTACAACATGTTTTTAAGCAAGCTGTATAAAGAATGCTTTGTTATGATTGAAAATGTAGAAAGCGCCGTAGCAATTTGGTCTATTCAATTATTACTGAATGAGGTACGAAAATCGGAGCCTCTAAACGGATGTTTTTTATATAGTTTAGGTGTAGAAAATAGATCAAAAAAAACACACATTCAAAGCTAAAATGATGCGATAATCTACTACTCTAATAGCTGTTTTTTTGTTAAAAATCGATTTTATTCTAAAAAAAATGGGACTTTTTTTAATTTTTTTCGTCGTTAAAAATGGTCAATTAGACGATGTATTTTCCAATTTGAGCGAAGAAATCAATCTAGGCGTGAGTTTGTAAAGTGTTCTTTATCAGTATTGTAATTGGGTTGTGTGCTAAATTTGTTGTAAGTTGCTGCTCGCGATATTTGTTTTTACTACGATTGGAGACAGATATTTCACATGTTAAAACTTCCGCCTATGCAGTCACTACTACGACGTATATCATTGGACGCGGTATACACTAAGATGCTCACCCTATCTTTGAGTGTTTTACCCGTTGCTTTTTGTATTTCTCAAACAACAGAAACGTTTACTACATCTGGAACATGGACCGTTCCCTGCGGCGTGACTTCAGTCACCGTTTCAGTCTATGGTGCTGGCGGCGGCGGTGGAGGTTCAAACTCCGGAGGTCAGGCCGGTGGAGGCGGTGGTGCTGGTGGATATGCAAGCAGCGTCTTTGTAGTAACGCCTGGAACAACGTTTTCTTACATTGTAGGTTCTGGTGGAACTTCTGGAAGTTCTTCAGGAGGAGATGGCGGTCCAGGAGGAGCATCATCGTGGGATGGTGGAACTGTTTTTGCTAATGGAGGTTCCGGCGGAATTGGTGTTAACAACGGCGGAGCCGGTGGAACTGGTGGAACTGGAATTGGAACCACGACGATTACTGGAGGAAACGGAAATCCTGGAGGAAACGCGATTGGTGGATCAGGAGGTAGCGCTTCCGGCCCCGATGGTGGTAGTGGAGGTGTTGGTGGTGCAGCAGGCGTGAACGGTGGTTCAGGAAGTGATTTTGGCGGCGGCGGTGGTGGCGGCGGAGACAAAGTTGGAAGTTCAAGTCCCTCAGGTGGAGCTGGTGCCAGTGGTGCCATTGTTCTCAGTTATACAAGTACCATTACAGCACCAAATGCAGGATCAGATCAAGATGCATGCGGCGCACTCTTTTTGAATGGAAATACGCCCGATCCTGGTTGGACAGGTACGTGGTCGATTGTTTCGGGCTCTGCGAGTATAGCTGATGTCAACGATCCAGCTTCTGCAATTACAGCAATTACTCCAGGATCGTGTGTTCAATTGAGATGGACATTCTCTCAAGCAGGTTGCCCAGATCAAGTAGATGATGTTGTGATTTGTGTTCCAGTAGTTTGTAATGATGATCCTTGTAATGCAACACCAATTTCAGTAGGAACGGCGTGCTCATACAATTCGTTTTCCAATGTTGGTGCCACAGTATCATCAGGAATGATTGAACCTGCATGTGCCAGTTTTAGTGCAGTAGCCTCCGAAGATGTTTGGTTTTCAGCAGTAGTACCGGCTAACGGAGTATTGGAAATTCAAGCAGAGGATGATGGGGCAACAGCTGGGAATTTTTACCCAGGAATTGCAGTCTACTCAGGATCTTGTAACGATTTAATGCATATGGGGTGCGATCAAACGACATCAACGATTACTCCGTCAAACTTGACTTATACTGGAACTCCAGGAGAAACGGTTTACATCCGAGTTTGGGATTATTTTGACAATACAGGCTCATTCAACTTGTGTGCTTACACGCACTCAAATGCAACAGGCACAATTGTAACTGGGAACAGCACGATTACCTGTGGAAGTACAGAAACATTTATGGATCCGGGGGGGACTGGAGATTACGGAAACGAAATGAGCGGATTTTGGACAATCTGTCCCGATACGCCTGGACAATACGTAAGTGTAGATTTTACTTCGTTTGCTCTTCAAACGAACTTTGATTACTTGACAGTAATGGATGGAGGAGATGGTTCTTCCCCAATAATTGGAAATTATACAGGAACAACGAATCCTGGAGTAATTACCTCTTCTGCGGCGGATGGTTGTTTGTCATTTATGTTTCGATCAGATAACACTGGCGTTGCCGCTGGATGGACGGCGGACGTTACCTGTGAAAGTACACCTGGAAATAACACAGTCATTTGTACATCGACAAATTGCCCGGGAGAATGTGGAACGTGGATTTGTGCTGACGGATTATATCCAACCGAAAATCAGGGCTCTTCAAGTGTGGAAGAGATTACTTACCAGAGCGGTGGATGTTGGTTAGGTTCGGGTGAAATATCCACTTCATGGTTCTACTTTACCGTGCTAACAACAGGAACAATTGAAATTACTTTCGACGGTCCAAATGGACAAGACTATGATTTCTCTGTATATGGTCCTTCAACAAATGGAGTGCCACCATGTCCATCGAATACAGGCAATTCTCCCATTCGATGTTCATATTCTGCAGCTTCCAACCCAGTAGGAATTGGAAATGGAGCAACAGATTATTACGAGGATGCATCGGGTGATGGATGGGTTGCTCCGTTGGATGCTGTCGCTGGTGAAACCTATGTCTTGGCATTTAATATTTTCCAAAATGGGAATCCCCAACCAATTATTGATGCTACATTTGGTGGAACAGGAACGCTTGATTGTACGCCTGTTTTCTTGCCAATTACTCTGGAATCGGTTGACGCTATAAATCAAGGGGCAAAAAACCTGATTACTTGGATTACGAATTCTGAACAAAACAACGATTTCTTCACCCTAGAGCGAAGTCGAGACGTTGAAAACTGGACGGAAGTAGGCAAGTTGCCTGGGGCTGGAAACTCACAAGTATCGTTGATGTATTCAATGGAGGATTACGAATTCTATTCCCCAATCACTTACTACCGATTGAAACAAACCGATTACGATGGTAAGGAGACTTATTCTGAAGTTGTGTCAGTAAATACTTCAAAAGGAGATGGCGATCAATTCGTTTCAGAAATTTACCCGAACGTAACAAGCGAAAATTTCAATTTTAAAATCGAAAGCAATGAGACTTCGACTCCATTGAGTGTGACCATACTGGGTTCTTATGGTAAAATCGTGTTCGAGGAAAATTATACTCATCTCGGAAAAGGATTTGAAAAAACGGTTGACGTTTCCCACTTAGCGCTAGGAGTGTACGAAGTGATTTTCACTCAAGGTTCAACGCAAGTGGTTCAAAAGTTGGTTGTAGCGAACAATTAGGATCATCCATTGTTTCTCATCTAACCAGAACTGTATGATCTAACAGCTGATCAGAAATTCAGGGCATTCATGAATGTTCTGAATTTCTAGTTCAATCTTATTTTTTACATTTGCGCGCATAGTCTTTTTTTAAGTGTTGAATTCTTTCAGTGGAATCCTAAAGGAGTTTTAGCCTTTATCGTAAACACATTGTCTCTACTAGTTTTGATCATAAAAACCGTGAGTAGATTCCTTCATAGTTGACTATAATTTTACAGACTTTCTAGATTGATTTCTAGAGGGTTCGAATGATAAAAATGATATGGTATGAGGATCGCAAAAGGAATTAGAACCACGCTGAGTAAAGGGGTGATTATTCCAAGTTTAGTTTTCATTCTAAGTATTTGTTTGCTTTCAGCCATCTTTCCGAAAGACACTGAAAATGTATTGAATACGATTAAGCGCTTCATTTTTGAGAACCTTAACTACGTTTATGTTTGGTCGGTGACCATTTTTGTATTGTTTCTCATCTATCTGATGTTCAGTAAATATGGAAACATCCGACTGGGTAGAAATAACAGTAAACCTGAGTATTCTTTCTTTTCGTGGATTTCCATGCTCTTCGCTGCTGGAATGGGAATTGGACTGATGTATTTTAGTGTTGCGGAGCCAATGCAACATTATTCGAACGAAGTATTCGAGGGGAATACGGCAGTTCAACGCGCGAAGGATGCTCAGTTATATACTTTTTTTCACTGGGGGATACATGCGTGGGCGATATACGGAGTAGTTGGATTGTCGCTATCTTATTTTGCCTACCGTTACCGATTGCCACTTTCGTTAAGAAGTTGTTTTTACCCCTTGTTGAAAGATAAAATAAAAGGGCGCTGGGGAAACGCCATTGATGTATTCGCCCTGTGCAGTACCTTTTTTGGAATCACGACAACCTTGGGATTTGGAGTGGTCCAAATTAACTCAGGATTAGAAACACTTAACGTTGTTCCAGAGAGTAACTTCACCACACAAATAGTAATTGTTGCGGTGCTCGTTTTACTTTCCATTGTTTCCGCTGTAAGTGGAGTGGATAAAGGTGTGAGGATTTTAAGTAACATCAATATTGTAAGTGTTGTTATTCTGCTGTTGTTTGTTCTCTTACTTGGTCCAACAGTATACTTAATTGGAAGCTTCACGGATGGGATCGGAAATTACATAAACAACTTCTTTAGTCTCACCTTTAACACGCACGTCTATGAAGAAAACATGCAGCCTTGGTTCCACGACTGGACGATATTGTATTGGGCATGGTGGATTTCATGGTCGCCTTACGTTGGATTATTCATTGCGAAGATTTCAAAAGGCCGTACAATACGCGAATTCATTGCTGCGGTTTTAATCATTCCGACGCTGTTTAATTTTATTTGGATGGCAGTCTTCGGAAATAGCGCAATTTGGTTCGATTCAAATGTGGCGGATGGCGCTTTAAGTCTTTTGGCTGACAATCCTGATGCATTGATGTTCGGCTTTTTGGAATATTTACCGTGGACGGAAATCACAAGCTTTTTGACGATATCGATTATCATTATTTTCTTCGTTACTTCAGCTGATTCGGGAATGTTTGTGATGAATAGCATTGCAACGAAGAACGCTCGTGTTTCTCCAAAATGGCAAACGATTGGCTGGGGGATTTTGTTGGCAACGCTCGCATTAATATTGTTGAATGCTGGCGGACTTGATGCTTTGCAAAGTATGACATTGATCACGGCATTACCATTTTCCATTATCATGCTGCTCTTCATTGTGAGTTTGGTGAAGGCACTCTCAATCGATAAGAACTATTACGAAAGAGACTTTTCCGCGAGCACGATTCCATGGTCTGGTGAGTCTTGGAAAGAGCGTTTAAGCCAAATTGTTTCATATAACGATAAAAAGGCAACCAATGAATACATCAGCACTACGGTGAAGGAAGCATTGTTCGAGCTTCAACAGGAATTTGTCAAAAATGGTATTGACGCAAAGATTAATTCCTATCGAAATCCTCAAAAAGTAGAGCTTGAAATTCAATATGACGTTGTAAACAACTTCATCTATGGTGTAAAGAATGAGTCAAAAATAGTGTCGGATTATCTACTGAGCGAGCAGAGTCTAAAAGAGATGGATGATAATAGAACCTTTTTTCCGAAATCCTACTTTGGTGATGATCGCGAGGGATATGATGTACAGCTCTTTACCAAGAATGAACTAATATCGGATGTGTTAAAGCACTACGAACGATTCTTAGAGATTGTTTCCGAGGAACAAAACGAAATGTTTGTGAGTAGCAATAACAACCGCAAATTGAGGTAAACTGTTATTATTTACGTTGTTTTTAGTTTTGAATAAATGTCTAAACTGATAAACTCTCCATTTTTAACTTCGCAGTCTTTCATGGTTCCTTCGTGTTGAAAGTCGAGTTTTGCCATGGCGTTTTTACAATTTATATTCCCCGACTCTACAAATCCTTCTATTCTGTGGAGGCCTAAATTTTCAAAACCGTAGTTGCAGATGAGTGGCATGGCTTCTTTCATGATTCCTTTACCCCAAAAGTCTGTTAGTAGCCAAAAGCCAATCTCTGCTTTTTTATGCTCCTTACTCAAATCGTTGAGTCCACCTGCGCCGTAAAAGGTTTCGTTGTTTAGCGAACAAACGGCAAACCACATTCCGGTTTCCTCTTTCTCAAGCTCCGAAAACCAATTCATTTGCTCTTTTGTTGCTTCGATGCTGTCGAAACTAACTCCGTAGTGTTTGATGATGTCAGGATGCGAAAGTCCTTTGAAGACATGTTCAATATCACTTTCTACAAATGGTCTGAGTAAAAGTCTGCTGCTCTGTATCGTTTTGTTGTTGAAGGTATTCATTAGGGTTAAATTTTATTCTTTTACGACTTTTAGAGTCGTCATTTAGCGGTTTTGACTGCTACGTTCGATTAGTAATCACACGAATAGACAGGTTTTCTAATACATCATGGATTCATATTCATCGTAATCCATTTCTTGTATTTTGATTTTCTTGGCTCCATCTGAGGGGCGAATGGGCACTCTTCGATAGAGCATAATGGCCCGAGTAATTTCTGCTCCCATCAGCAAAACAAGCGTGGAATAATATACCCACATCAAGATGACAATCACTGAACCTGCTGCATCATATGTTTGGGAAAAATCACTACTTCTCAAGTACTGGCCGATGAGGAACTTACCCAAAAACAGCATCGCTGTGGTAATCAATGCAGCTAACGAAATATCTTTCCACTTTAATTTCACGTCGGGTAACATTTTAAAAATGAGGTAGACGACTAAAAACATAATGCCTAAACCAACCACATTATTAATGACTTCCAACCAAAATACGGGCTCACCTCCAGTCGCTTTTTCAATGCTATCGAAAAACATCTGAAGAAGTGAATCTAATAATAGAGAAACAAGCAAAACGAAGCCGAGAGAAAGCATCATTCCTAAGGACAATATGCGATTAATCAAATACTTTACATATCCGCGTTTGGGCGTAGCACGTACGTCCCAGATTCGGTTCAACGCCTCTTGAAGTGTAACGAAGATAGTGGTTGCTGAGAATATCAAGGTTCCCACACCGAAGGCGGTTTTCCAAAAGGTGTCCTGCAATGGTTCTACCTTGTTCAGTACTTCTCCAACTGTTTCAGCTGGTCCCTTTCCAATAAAACGCTGCAACTGTAAAATTAATTCCGTCTCTAGCTGCGCTTGATCAATAAATAAACCTCCAATGACCGTTACGGTTATTAGCAGACCTGGCAGGGCAAAAATGGTATAAAATGCCATCGATGCGGCAAAATTAAAGACACCATGATTACTCATTCCATCAATCGCGGTGCCACCAACAGCAACTATAGACTTAAAGACTTTCTTTATCATTAGTTTAAAATATGATGAGACTAGCTGTAAAAACCAGTTTGAACATTGCTAAAGACTAAAACTCTTCCCAAAATATCAATTATGAATGACTTTGATTCTATTGGAGTAATCTTCCTTGGAAAAATTGGGCTATTTGACTGAATTGTTAAGCCCTTGTCTTTTTCCACGACTCCAACCTGAAAAGAGCTTCAGTTGATTCCATCAAAAAAGCCAAACACTTTGTGCTTGGCTTTTTGTTGCGGAGAGACGGGGATTCGAACCCCGGGTACCCGTTAGAGTACGCTTGTTTAGCAAACAAGTCCTTTCGGCCACTCAGGCACCTCTCCGTTCGCTTGGAGCGAGGGCAAAGTTAAAAAATCAAAAACAATTCGGAATAAAAAAATGAACTTTTTTCCCTTTTTTTAAGTGATTTTTTTGAGCACCTTGAATCACAGAACCAAGGTGAGCCATTCACTCGTTTCTAAAGCAAAGAGTAAGATCCATAAAAGATGATAGGGTGTGTACACTTTTTTGACTTGGGTAGACGCCACCATCAGTCCATAAGCGAATAATAGAAAGAGTGAATTATTTGTCCACGCACCAATAAGAAAGGGAGCAAGGGCTATAATGCTGAAAAGAAGGGCAGTGCCACTTTTCTGTTTGAGTATGCTAGCAACAATGGCTATCAATACGAGGAAGAAATAAGTTATTTGGAAATAGTCAGTGGTTAAACCAGACATAAATTTTTCCATTTCCACTGGCGCGTAAAAGAAAGTCCAAAAAAATTGTGTGCCCATAACACCAACAATTCCGGCAAAGATCGCTAAAATACCTGCAAGCACATTACTTTTCGAGTGCCAAACAAAAAACTGAATGGTCACAGCGAGTAGAATAAACTCGTTTAATGGAAAAGGAAAAATGAATGAACCCTGATTAAGGAAAATACTCGTAGCAAAAATCACCCAAGTGAGAATGCTTAGAAAAATCGTACGTGCCTCGCGTGTCATTATTTTTTGCTCAACGCTTCTTCCACGTAATCAAAAGTAGAGAGAATAACAGGTTTACCGTCTACAACAGCGATATCGTGTTCGAAATGTGCACTTGGCAAACCATCTTCGGTAACAATCGTCCATTCGTCGTCCAATATTTTAACGCGCTCTGTTCCCAGATTGATCATCGGTTCGATAGCAATTGTAAGACCATTTTCGATTTTCTTTCCACGACCTCTTCGTCCGTAGTTAGGAACTTGTGGATCTTCGTGTAATTTCGTTCCGAGGCCATGTCCAACCAAATCACGAACAACACCATATCCTTGTTTTTCTGCGTGTTGTTGGATGGCAAAACCAATATCACCAATGCGATTTCCTGCTTTTGCCGCTGCAATTCCTAGCATAAGACATTCGTGGGTTACATCAAGTAATTTTTTTACTTCTGGTTTCACTTCTCCAATTTGGAAAGTGTAGGCATGGTCACCATAATAACCTTTGTAAACCGCACCACAATCTACCGAAACAACATCTCCTTCTTTGAAAGGAATATCAGAGGGAAGTCCGTGAACAACCTGCTCATTTACCGAAACAAGTACCGTACTTGGACAACCGTACAAACCTTTAAAACCTGGAGTGGCATCTTGAGAAAGGATATATTCTTCAGCGAGAGTATCTAGTTCTTTCCCTGTTACACCTGGACCAATACGCTCCGCAATTTTCCCCAAGGTTCTACTTACCACTTGCGCGGCATCACGCATGATTTCAATTTCGTCGGCTGTTTTGTACTTGATCATCTTTGCTTTCAATAAATTCATTGCGTCAAAGATAGTGAACTACGGGGAATAATGTAGATAGAAGAATCAGGTTCAATTACTTTTTCTTACTTCGTTCGGCCAGATTACAGTTTCTGGAAAACTTCATAGCTTTCTCCAACCTGAATAAAATACATGCCAGTCTCAAGTTGAGAGACGTCAATTTCAGGACCTATTCCTGATTGAATAGTGTTCCCGAGATAATCATAAATTGAATAGTTCATGTCCGAATCTGTTACATTCGATAGGTGCAGAACAGTCGATGCTGGATTTGGGTGAATGAGAAATGAAGTATTTTCCTTCTCTGCAACGGATGAGGTGCTGTCAGTGATTCCCGTTCGGTCATAATTTGTTACTTCCTCCCAAACAATTGTTTGAATATAGTGCGCCAACGATGGGCTCGGATATTGAAAACCTTGTGGAGGATTGGTCATCAATTGTGCGGGCAATCCAACTGGACTTTCATTATAAATACACGCATAATGAATCATAGCAATGGCGTAGTCACCCAATGAGTTTGTATGAATGTTATCTCCGAATAATTCGTCAATGGATGTGATATCTGGAACCTGTCCAAGTTGAATATCATCGTAAATACGTCTCATCATTCGATGCCCTGGAATAATATACACAGGAGTCGCACCAGCTGGACGATTGGCATTGGCATAATCCATTAACTCTTCCCAATAGGCTTCGTACTCATCTAATGTTGGTCGCCAAGGGCCTTCAGTTCCATCAAGACTCGTCCAGGTTGTCCAAAGTAGAGTTGGGGTACCATTTCCCATGTTTCCGTTTTGCCATGCGTTGTTTACATAGAGGGAAAGATAGGTATAGGAATCGGTCAAATCCACTGGGGAGGATTGAGCACCAGGAATAGGAATTCCTTCCGTAATAATTTGCAATTCCCAATCTGCGATGTCGAATCGTGCAGAGGGAGAGATAGTGCTATCGTGATCCCAACGCCAAAAGATCGGAGAACCCGGAATTGTTGATTTACCGATGTCATCACCTGCCCAAACGCCGCGAACGTCCGTCATTAAGTTGACATATTGGCCAGGCCAAGGTTGACCAAATAAGGGATCAGTTAAACTATGTCCACTATGAATTTGGCGAATATCGTAAGGATAAGCTTGTTTCGGTGGTAATTGAGTGAATCCATGTATGCTGACAAATAGCAGGAGTAGAAAGGCTAAATTTCTCATAATGTGTATGGTTATATACATTCAACGAGAACAGATAAAAAAGGGTTGCCGTACAGAAACAAAAAAAACGCCCTGACTCCCGATAGTTATCGGGACGTCAGGGCGTTTTAGATATCTCGTTTGGCTTTTCTTAAGCCAATACTTCACTTACTTTATCAGCTGCTTCTTGCAATTGAACCACTGAAATCACATCCAATCCAGATGCATCAATCAATTCTTTTGCTTCAACTGCGTTTGTTCCTTGCAAACGTACGATTAATGGAACTGGGAATTTACCGAATGCTTTGTAGGCATCAACAACTCCTTGTGCAACACGATCACAACGAACGATTCCTCCGAAGATGTTGATCAAGATTGCTTTTACGTTAGGATCTTTCAAAATGATTCCGAATGCTTTTTCAACACGTTCAGCATCTGCAGTACCACCTACGTCCAAGAAGTTCGCTGGGCTACCACCAGACAATTTGATGATGTCCATTGTTGCCATCGCAAGTCCAGCACCGTTTACCATACATCCAACGTTTCCGTCAAGCTTCACGAAGTTCAATCCTGCTTCGTCTGCTTCTACTTCTGTTGGATCTTCCTCTGTTTTGTCGCGCATTGCAGCGTAATCTGGGTGGCGGAACAATCCGTTTCCATCCAAAGTCACTTTTGAGTCAACAGCAATGATTTTATCGTCAGACGTTTTCAAAACTGGGTTGATCTCAAACATCGCAGCGTCACATCCTTCGTAAGCAGCGTATAAACTCGCAACGAATTTTGTCATTTGCTTGAACGCTTGTCCAGACAATCCAAGGTTGAATGCGATTTTACGCAATTGGAAACCTTGAATTCCAACACGTGGATCAATTTCTTCTTTGAAAATCAAGTGAGGAGTTTCTTCCGCTACCGTCTCAATGTCCATTCCACCTTCTGTAGAATACATGATTGTGTTACGTCCAGACTCTCTGTCCAACAATACAGACATGTAGAACTCTTCTGGCTCAGAATCTCCAGGGTAGTAAACGTCTTGAGCAATCAACACCTTGTTTACCTTTTTCCCTTGATCGTTTGTTTGAGCTGTTACCAAGTGTCCGCCCAAAATTCCGTTAACGGTATCTTCAACTTTATCAATTCCTTTCGCCAAGACAACACCGTGAGATCCTGTTTCTGTAACAACACCTTTACCACGACCACCAGCGTGAATTTGCGCTTTCACCACGTACCACTCAGTACCTGTTTCTTCCGTTAATTCCTTCGCTGCAGCAACTGCGTCTTCCACTTTGTCAATAACTTTTCCCTCTTGGATAGCCACTCCAAAGCTTTTTAAAATCGATTTTCCTTGATATTCGTGTAAGTTCATCTATTCTCGTTTTGAGCCGTAAAAATAACAGGAATTTTGGAGAAAGGAGAACGAAATGGAGATTAGATTTAGAGTTTTTATCAGATTGGATTGATTGGGTAGTTGGATGGTTGGATTTTTAGATTGTTTGACATGAAAATCACGAGAAACAGAATGCTTGAGGAATGTAGGAATCCTAGAGAACTCATTCAAAAAACTCGATTCATCCAAAATTAGATCGTCTCAAAATCAAACAATCCACCAAAGCTTATCGTACAAAAGGATTTAGCGCCAACTCTTTGCTACCAACCACCTACAGACTGTAGTGCTTCACATGCCGCGTGCGATTCAGTTCCTTGCCTTCTCACAATAGCGATCAGGACAAACACTTCTCTGCAACGGGGCATTCGCTCGCAGCTGCCGTCTTTCCGTGGGGCGTGCTTGTTAGTAAAAAGTCAATCTCAGTCCTCCCCACAAATGTTCTGTTCCTGCACGAATTTCCTTCGAAACAAAGCCCAAATCTGTAGCGATTGAAAAATGGGGCGCCGCGAAAACCAACCCAAAATGCATACGCATCACCAATGGATTGATCTCCGAATACCGCAAATAGTAACCATCCCGATTGATAATTCCGCCCATTAAACTGGCATCGTAGCCCACAGCAGTGGCGTACCCTTGGTAGTAGGCGTAATATTCAAACCGGTGATTTTCGGTGGGAGAGAAGGCGTTATTTTTTCGCCCGATGGAAAGGTTCATTCCAGTGGATAGATTTGTTTGGAAGGTTCCCAATTTTAACTCGTAAAAACACGAAGCATCAAACCACGACCGTTGAGTTAGAAGTTCAAAATCCATGCGGAGCAAGTAATTGACAATGGGGGAATTCTTGATCTGATGTTGCCAGCCCAACGGTAAATCGTTACCTGTAATTTTATGGATTTCTGTTTGGATTTCCTTACCGAGTGCAGCAGGACCAATCATTCCAATGTCTAGGGAAGAGGTCAAGCGTTGATGTTTGTCTGTTTGTTGACTGGTTCTGACGATTCCAAATGTAAAAACTCCTGCATACGGTCGATCTCCAATCAAAACACTATCGGATAAAATAGAAGTTGGCGTGCATCCGTGCGTTCTAAATTGAATTCCGAAGCGATCTCGATCTGAGTTTTTTAATCGAAACAGTACTTTATTGAGTGGATTCTTTCTCAGTTTGTACGAGAAAACATCAATTCCGATTCCTTGGGTGTAGTATTGATCCGTTCCAACGAACAAATCATTATCGTAGGATATCCGCGTAAATGAACTGTTGCGAACATCAAATAGCGTCGAATAGTTATTGATTTCTTGAGCGACCGAAAATAGACTTGAACACAGCGTAAAAATCAGAAAGAGTAATCGCATAAGATATCAATATTATGGGCTTCGAGTAAGTGAGCTTCGACTGCGCTCAGCCCACACCACACCACATGGTGTTTCTCTAAACTACTTTTGAGGGAATGAACGAAACCGAAAATAGGTAACTGAGTAATGTCGAAATGGGCAACAGGTTGAAACCGAAACAGGTAACAGACCCAAATAGGAATAGCTAGCTAAGTAATATCGAAATGGGCAACAGGTCAACAGGTCGAAGTCTGACTAGGTAGCTCAGCGAAATCGGACCAGGTAGCTGAGCGAAGCCGGGAAAGGTAGCTGAGCGAAGCCGAAGCTACTTCTTCCGCGAAGCGAACTCCGCATTTTTCATCTCTGTCACATCATTCCAAATAGCCTCCAAGGAATTCACCAAAGCGCGCTTTTCGTCTTCCATTGCTTCGTGCATCACAGTTGGATCAGAGAAGTAATGTTTTACAAAGTTCGTATCGAAATCTCCAGAAACAAAGGCTGGGTGTTTCAACACATACTTTCCGAAATCAAGAGTTGTTTTTACACCAGAGATTTGGTAATTGTCAATCGCTTCGATGCATTTTTCAATGGCTGCATTTCGATCTTTCCCCCATGTCACCAATTTGGCAATCATCGGATCGTAGTAAATCGGAATGTCCATTCCTTCCGCAAAAGCATCATCCACGCGCACATCTGCTCCTGCAGGAATACGGTAACGATTCAACGTTCCAATGTCAGGGGTAAATCCGTTCAAGGTATCTTCAGCGTACACACGTACCTCCATCGCGTGACCGTTAATTTTCAATTCATCCTGCTTCAACGGCAATTCTTCTCCGCGAGCTACACGAATTTGCCATTCAACGAGGTCTAGTCCTGTAATTTCTTCCGTTACTGGGTGCTCAACCTGAAGTCGCGTGTTCATCTCAAGGAAGAAAAAGTCCAAGTTGGCATCCACCAAGAATTCCACTGTTCCTGCTCCTTCGTAGTTACATGCTTTACACACATTTACGGCAGCTTCACCCATGCGTTTTCTTAGTTCAGGCGTCAAAAGGGCAGAAGGAGCTTCTTCCACAACTTTTTGGTGACGACGTTGAATCGAACACTCACGCTCGAATAAATACACATCGTTTCCATGTCGATCGGAGAACACTTGAATTTCAATGTGTCGTGGCTTGCTGACAAACTTTTCAACGAAAACCGCATCATTTCCGAACGAAGAACGTGCCTCGTTTTGTGCCGAGCGCATGCTCTCTTCGAAATCCGCATCATTTTCAACGAGTCGCATTCCTTTTCCACCTCCTCCGGCAGATGCTTTGATCAAAACGGGATATCCAATTTGATTGGCAATTTCTTTCGCTTCTTCTACACTGGTCACAGCGCGATCAATTCCAGGGACTAACGGCACGTTGTACTCCTTCACGGCTTGCTTGGCAGTGAGTTTATCTCCCATCAAGTCCATTGCTTCTGGAGAAGGACCGATAAAAGTGATTCCTGCTTCGCTTACTTTTCTGGCAAAAACGGCATTTTCGGATAAGAATCCGTAACCAGGGTGAATTCCGTCTACATTGAGTTTCTTACAATAATCGAGGATGAGGTCTTGTTTCAAATAGCTTTCAGCAGAAGGTCCAGCTCCAACGTATACCGCTTCGTCAGCTTCCATTACGTGTGGCGCAAATTCATCTGCATCTGAGTAAATCGCAACGCTCTGAATCCCCATTTTCTTCAATGTTCGAATAACTCTACGTGCAATTTCACCACGATTTGCAATCAATACCTTTTTCATCTTTTGTCAATTATAGAAGCGCCTAAGTTACCAAAATTGAAAGTTATTATAGTTACAATTTTGCAATCAATTATCACCTTCGGTTGTTATTTCCCCTTCTTTTGGAGGAACAGGAACTTGTTGTTTTTTGCGCTTGTTTTTATTTCGTTTGTTCCCTTTCTTTCTGAAAATATCCAAGAAGGCTTGCAAGGCCTTGAAATCATGTGCTCCATTGAAATCTTCCTGGTAGTGTATCCCAGCGCCTTGGGTAAAGTTCCCTTTTTGTTGATCTTGAATAATCGTCTTATTGTTCGATTCATTGAAGATATTCACGCGGAATGTTCCACTTTCGTTTAGGAGGTATTCCAAATTTACATCTCCAATAATGGAGCTATTGCTGTTCGCTTCTGTTTCAACACCGAACGTCCCTGAGACGATGAGACGATCGTCGAGGAAGCCTTTTCTCAATCCAACTTCTACTGTATTGTCTTGCGTTATTTGATCGTTGTCAATGTTCAAGTTGAGTTTGTAGTCACTCGAAATTTTCCCGAGCAATGCATTGATCTGATTTTCGAGCAAGTCGATGGCGGCTCCTCCTGTCGCTGTTCCTTCACCATCTCCAAGAGGCTGGAAGGTATTGGCTAGCATGAGCGAGAAGAATTGTCGGTTCAATTCGTCTTTGTCTTTTCGGACACGTTCGATTAAGGTTTTTCCTTCGCTGTTAGCATTTGGTGCAGTGATGTCGAATGAAATCGCTGGTTTCAGTAAGGTTTCTGTCAAAATCAAGTAACAGCGAATTTGCTCATGCGCATTCGTTCCTCCACTAAACTGATCGGCACTCAATGCGGCAAGGTTTGCACTTACATTTTTGTACGTCTTGAGGTTCAATTGGGCGTTGTATGGATTTCCCGTCCAGGCAATATTTCCTCCTTTCTCAATAATAAATGGCTGCTTAACAGGTCCCATGGCGAAGTCGTAAACTCCTTGAGAAATGGTGTAAGTTCCATCCATTCGAATGTCACCCAGGTTGTCGAGTCGAATCACTAGGTTCCCATATCCATTGGCGGAAATAATATCTCCGAGTTCTTCGTTGAAGATGATTTGAAGATCGGCATTGTTTGTTACATCAAAATGGAGGTCCAAATCAACTCCAGTAAAGTCAATTTTGCGATCGCGTTGACCATTCATGTCACTTGAATCTTGGATGAAGGTGATAAAGTCAAACTCTTCATCAATTTCTCCTGCTCCATACATTGGGAACTTCACATCTGTTCCTTTTTCCGTTTTGATGTTCACTACAACCGATAAATTATCAGCATATCCAGAAATGTTGGCATCTCCCGTGGCGTAGGCTTTACCGTAATAGATGGCATCAGGAGAATATTCAGAGTTCATTACAAGGAAGCGTTCAAGCGGTTCTCGAATCCATGGTTTTTTCGGATTTCGTGGGACGCCTTCTAGCTCTAAATCAACAAGTAAGTCAAAGTTGAATCCTTCGAAGTTTTCATGATACACAGCTCCCACCAGCGAACCAGAATTTCCTTCTTCATCAAAAATTGGAATCGCATCGATGTAGAAACCGTATTTGTCCACGCTAATGGGACCTTCAACACCAAATCGTGCACCGAGCAGTCCGACATTGGCGGTAGCATTATCCAATCGAACTTGTCCTTTCAATTCAGGCTCTGCAGGTGAACCAAGAATAGCGAGTCTTCCGTTCAATACACCTTCGATTTCATCGACAACATCAGGGTCCATAAAAGAATTGGTGAAGGAAATGTCGGTATTTTCAAATACAAGATCGAAGTCCAAATAATTCAACTCGCCTTTGGCATTTCGCTTTCCTTCGGTGTAGTAAGCTCCTTCAAAATCGAATGTTCGGAAGGCTTTATACATCAAATCACCACTTAATTGAACACTTTGGCTAGGTTTGTCCCATTCGGTGTGCGCAAAGATGTCTCCAATTTCATTGCCGCTAATATTGAATCGCATGATGTGCGCATCCCCGACAAAATCAATGTTTTTATACGGATTGGAAATGTATCCCCAAGAATTGAGCAAACCTTTTAGTTGGAAGTCGCCTCCTAGGAATGGATCAAGCTGACTCAAATCGATGTTTTTCAAACTATAGTTTAGTTTGTCTTTGTCGTAACTGGAAATTTTTCCATCCATGGAGATGAGCTGTTTCCCGTTTTCAATTTTTAGTTCCGTTACGCTGATGGTGTCTTTTGAAACCTCGATGTTGGATTCTTTCGCAATTTCCCAACGTTGATCGTTGATGTTGAAATAGGAAGGATCAAGGACAAAGTTGAAGTGATTTTTGTCGCGCACAGAAGTTTCCCATCGAATGTGCGAGGCGTAGGGCGTTCCATCGTCCCATGAAAGATCGGAAACGAGATCATCATTGCCTCCGATGGTCTTAAAAAAGAGGTCTTTGAATTCCGTAGAGTCCTTGTAAATTAACTTTTGTATGTCGACGGTTGATACAACGCTATTCGAGTCAAGCACCTGGTCTACTTTCACATCTTTCAGTTCGATGCCTTGATAAGAAAGTGAGTTTGATTGCAAGGTCATTGCAAAATTGGAGGATTCTCCCCAGTAGTGTCCACTTAACTTTGTTTCATTCGAGATGCTGAGCTCAGGAGCGAAAATAGCGAGGAAATCATCCGGCTCTTTTACCTGTAGTGTAAAATCGAAATGATCCTCAGTATGTGTACGGTCTAATTTAACGTCTCTCTTAAATAATGCGGGTAAAATTCGACTCAGTTGATAGTCTAAATTACTGATTAGATGATCGAAATTTACTTTTCCAACTACCGATGCATCCGCAATGTTACTTGTCAAAATATAACTGTCTGAACCTTCTGGATCATTGCTTCTCTCGATGTCGATATTCAATTTAGGAATGTGCAAGTCGCGTCCGTTTTCACAGTAATGGAATCCTTCTGCTGTGATGCTACCTGTTAGACTTTCTGGGTTTGTTCCATGTAAATCAACCGTAAAGGTCGACATCAACTCGGCTTTTTCTGTGGTTAGATTCAAACGATCCAAAAAGGCTCTTCCGATATCTGTAGTAAAGTGGAGTTTTTGTTCTCCTCTGAAGTCGATATAACCGTCGTAAGTCAGGTTTAGGTTGTCATCAATGACCTTAATCTTTCCATCGAATCGACTGTTCTTAAATGACCCATCATTGATGTTGATCCCTGAATAGGCGTATTGCATGAAGTCGAAGCGATTGACATCTCCTTCAATTTTATTGAAATGAATGTTGGAGGTAGAGAAGGCTTCTCCTTTAATGCTAAACGTTCCGTCGACAATTCCCAGATCTTTGTTTTGCAAGAACGTTCCCAAATCAAATTCTTCTACTTTGAAGTTGTACTTACTGTCATTTGTTGATTTGAATGCTAAGGATTCCTCAAGCTGTTCGAATGCTACTCCGTTATCGAGTCGGGCTGAACCGAGTTGGGTATTCACAACGTTGGTAGAGAGAACAAACTGCGAACGAAGACCTGCAACTTTCACGTCTTCCGCCTCAAAGTAACCCAGTCGATTTGTGTAAGGATCTAATTTGAGATAGTTGCTGCTGGAAGAGTTGGGGAGACGAATGTTTTGAACTTCCTTTAAGTCGATGTATGCGTAGCTCACATTGTCATCGAATTTCATATTGTCTAAATCGCGGAAGTTGGGAAGGTTTACTCGCTTCGCAACGATGTGCGTTTTCTCCTTGACCCTAAGGTCTAAATCGCGAATCTTTAATTGATTCACAACATCAAAAACACGACCGCTAATCAGCACCTTTTCGTTCATTCCTTCCAGCTCTGTCGCAAACATGGAAACATCTTTCATGGAAACGTTGCTTTCCGATAGTTCACCATCAAATTTTACGCTATCCACAAAGTGAGTGAAGTCATCAAATCCAGAATAAATAAGGTTGAATTTAGGGGCAGAAAGTTGGGATTCATTCACATCGATCGATACATCGGATAAATAGATGCCATTTTTTCCGACTTCAGCCAGTGAGCTCACTTTTTTCAAGTCAAGCCCCGATTTTTCATTGGCAGTTAAGTTGGTCACTTTTGCCTTTACATCCGATCCAACAATTGAAATATCATTGAAGCTACCATTGATTTCTGAGACATCGAGATGGGCAAAATCAACGCCAAAATCTTTCGGTTCTTTGCGGGCATCATCATATCGAAATCGCGTATTGCTTAATTCAACCGTGTGCACGGCTAATTTCAATTGTTTTCCAGAAGGTGGTTTATCCGATTTGAAGTAATCAACAATGAATTGCAAATTGCTCTTGCCTTCCTTATTGCGTTTGATATGGCCGTATCCTTTATCTAATCGGACCTTACCTACGGTAAAATTCAGGTCGGATAAACTGTAATCGTCGAGTGTGGCAAATACGGTTTCAGCGGCAAGCAAGGTATCCTTCTCCAAGTCTAAAATGAGAAAACCATCCAACGCCACCTGGTCGAAAAAAACGATGTCAACCTTGTCGATTTTCACCTTCGTTTTTAACTCTTTGGAAAGGTAGTTGGTCGCCTTCTGAGCAAGAAACGTTTGTACGGGAGAAGTCCGAACGAGAAAAGCAAATACAATAAGGAAAACCAGCGACCATTCTAAGATGATCCCGATCGTTCTTCCTAATATTTTCAGTAGCTTTGCCATCCTAGTTGCAATAATACGGATTGTGAGTCAAAAAGAGACGATAATATTGGGCATTGAGTCCTCCTGTGACGATACTTCAGCTGCCATCCTCAAAAATAACGCCATTTTAAGCAATCTTATTGCTGGGCAGAAAGTGCATGAATCTTACGGTGGTGTTGTGCCAGAGCTGGCGAGTAGAGCGCATTTGCAAAACATTGTTCCTGTGGTGGATGATGCCATGAAAAAAGCAGGGGTTACAATTGATCAATTGGATGCGATCGCATTCACGAAAGGTCCCGGTTTGTTGGGCTCGTTGGTGGTTGGAACTTCTTTTGCAAAGTCGATGGCATTGGCTCTTGATATTCCCTTGATTGATGTAAATCACATGTACGGTCACGTGTTGGCTCATTTTATTGATGACGAGGATAAGCCAAAACCATCTTTTCCATTTTTGTGTTTAACCGTTTCGGGCGGACATACTCAAATTGTATTGATTCGGGATCACCTCGATATGGAAATCATTGGAACAACCATCGATGATGCAGCAGGTGAAGCTTTTGATAAAACGGCCAAATTATTAGGATTTCCGTACCCTGGAGGACCATTAATCGATAAGCATGCGAAGAATGGAAATCCTGAAGCATTCGAATTTGCAAAGCCGAACATGAAAGGGTATGACTATAGCTTTAGTGGACTGAAAACATCCATTTTGTACTTTCTTCAGAAACAAGAAAAGGAGAATCCGAATTTCATCAAAGAAAATTTGGATGATTTGTGTGCTTCTGTTCAACGTTCCATTACCAATATCCTTTTCAAGAAGGTGATCAAAGCAGCAAAAGATTTGGGGATCTCCGAAGTTGCCATTGCGGGAGGTGTTTCCGCGAATAGTGAGGTACGTTCGCGCTTACAAGAAGAAGGGAAGAAGCGGGGTTGGAATGTGTACATTCCGAAGTTCGAATATTGCACAGACAATGCAGCGATGATAGCCATTGCAGGGTTGTATATGCACAAAGCAGGGTTGCACTCCGATCAAAAAGTGAGCGCACAAGCGCGGATTCCATTCTCGCCAATTTTGCGAACTTCTGAGAAGTAAGGCGCTTTTAATCAAACTTTTTAGGGTGGATTGGTCGTAACGGAACAATAAAAAGTTCGGACATTTCGCATAATATTTCCGCTTAAAATTGCATTCTAACGTCGAATGAATACTTTTTTTTATTAAATTTTAGTTCTAAACATTGAACTATGCAAGCATCATTAACCCCTGAATTGATCGAAAAAGAGTTGATTTCGACGCTGTCTTTCGAGAAAAAAGATAAAATTGAGCAGCACCCAAACCTGATGGAGCAAATCAAGAATGCAACACGTTTGGGGAATGCGTATCACACCAAGGTGTCTATTTATTTCAATGATGATCTTGGGTTGAAGCGTGTGGATACTACGATTTGGGCTTTCGGTGCGAAATATATTTGTCTGAAAGGAGGAGTTTGGTTACCGATCAGTAGAATTGTGGAAATCAAATCATAGTTTAGTTCATTCATTTACTATATCTAATTTTTTTCAAAAAAGTCGCTTGATGGGATTTCAAGGATATTTTGATTTGCGGCGTCTAAATTGTCAAACGATTGCGTAAGTTTGGGAAACAATTCTGTTCGATGCCAAAAAGTCTATTAATTCTATCCATTTTGTTCCTTTCATTTTGTTCTTTCGGGCAAAACGAAGTCGTTTGGGACGTTCAATACGATTCCGAAAGCGAAACGATTTTGTTCAATGCGCAAATTCAAGAAGGATGGCACCTGTACAGTCAACACATCAATGAAGGAATTGGTCCGGTTGCTACATCATTCACCATTGAACCGAATAAATCAGTGTTCAAGTTGATCGATAGCACCACAGAGCCAACACCCATTACCGAGTACGATCCGAATTTTGACGGTGAACTGTCTTATTTCAAAGACTCCGTTCAATTCAAACAAAAAATAAAAGCAAAATCAGCCGGTGAGATAAAAGGCTTCATCACCTTTATGGTATGTGATGAAACAAAATGTCTCCCTCCTGTAGATGTAGAATTTAATATAATGATAGGGAATGATGAATAAAAAAATGATGGGATTACTGACCTTGGTGTTTGTTTTCTCAGGAATGGTTTCTCAGGCCTTTGGGCAGGTAGAGTTGGGTAAAGATAAGGTAAAAGCAACCTTTAGTATTCAACAAGATGGTTGTGAGGCTACAATTATCGCGAAGATTGTGATGGATGAACATTGGCACATTAACTCAATAACATTGCCAGAAGGGAGTTTTGGATATGCCACTAAGTTTGACTTGACTTCGTCGCCTTCCTTTAAAACAAAAGGAGGTGTAGTTGAGCCAAAACCTCACGTGTACATGGATGAGATTGCGGGTGAAATGCTTTCTACCCACGAAGGCACAATTACGATGAAGCGTAAAATTAAGGTGGTATCCGAGAAGGATTTTACATTAAATGGAATATTTGATTTTCAGACGTGTGACGAAGCGCGTTGTTTGCCGCCAGCTCAATATGAGTTTTCATTAAAAGTTAAAGGCTGTGCTTCGAAGGATGAATCAACGGAAGAGGATGATATCGAAAAGACGTTTACCTCAATCAATGGAGACGAGGCGAAAAACAAAGAAGGGACAAACTTTGTTAAAGTAAACAATGAGTGGCACGAGGTCCCAGCTGGAAATAGTGTTGCGTTCTACAAGAAATATTTAACTCTAGTATCTAAGTAAGATGAATAAATTTGTTGCCCTTGTCCTTATGATTTTTGCGTTTGGGGCTTTCACAAACGCGGCAACTCTTAATGAGGGAGATGCTAAGGAATTGTTGAATCTGATTGAAACCGAAAAGGATTACTCAGATGCTATAGATTTGATTCAGAGTTCGGATAATGCCGACGAATTGAAGTCGAATGATGAAATAACTAAACTGATCACTGAAATATCGGAGAAGAAAAGTTTTGAAGCTCCTGAATGGACATTAACTGATGAATCTGAAGGTGGAATTGTTGAAAAAGTAGATGGGGAAGGTGATACCGATGATCCTACAGAGGATAAGTCTCTTTGGGCAATTTTCTTGTTGTCATTCGCTAGTGGTTTGGCTGCAATTTTGACACCATGTGTCTTCCCGATGATACCAATGACAGTGAGCTTCTTTACAAAGCAAAGTAAGACACGAGCGAAGGGTATTCGCAATGCCATTCTGTATGGTATTTCTATCATTGTTATCTACATTGTACTCGGAACAGTCGTTACGGCTATTTTTGGAGCAAATGTCTTAAACGAGATGTCGACGAACCCTTGGTTTAACCTTGTATTCTTCGTAATTCTTGTTGTATTTGCAGTTTCATTTATGGGAGCTTTCGAAATTCGGTTACCTAGTAAATGGGTGAACAAAGCAGATGAAAATGCGGACAAAGGTGGTGTTATCGGAATTTTCTTCATGGCACTTGTGCTTGCGTTAGTTTCTTTCTCGTGTACTGGACCAATTGTGGGTTCTTTAATTGTTGAAGCGGCGTCGGAAGGAGGTATTGCTCCAGTAGTAGGAATGTTTGGTTTCTCACTTGCATTAGCACTTCCCTTTACATTATTTGCTGTTTTCCCAGGATGGATGAATTCACTTCCTCAATCAGGAGGATGGCTAAATACGGTAAAAGTTTTTCTCGGATTCCTTGAGTTGGCACTAGCGTTCAAGTTCTTATCAAATGCTGATTTGGCTTGGGACGCACACATGCTAGAAAGAGAAGTCTTTATCGCTATTTGGATTGCTATTTTTGGAACACTTGTACTTTACCTTTTTGGCAAGGTTCAACTCCCACATGATAGTCCCATCGAGCGAATTTCTGTTGGAAGAGCAATGTTGGGTATCACAACTCTAGCTTTGGTGGTTTATATGATTCCAGGTCTTTGGGGTGCGCCATTGAAGTTGATTAATGCATTCCCTCCTCCAAGTCAGTATGCTGAATCACCTCTCGGTTTTGGTGGAGGAGGTTTGACCAAGGCTTCTTCTGAGATTCACAATGAGGACATGCATTTGGGACCTCAAAAACTAATGGTTTTCCATGATTACGACAAAGCTTTAGCATATGCTCAAAAAGAAGGGAAACCTTTGTTTGTTGACTTCACAGGAGTGAATTGTGTAAATTGTCGAAGAATGGAGGAAACTGTATGGGGAGAGCCAGGAATTATAGATAAATTGAAAGATGATGTAGTAATTGTCTCTCTCTATGTTGATAAGAAAATTCCTCTTCCAAAAGAGGAACAGACTACAACAATCATAAATGGAGAAAAAAGCGTTGCGGAAACGGTTGGAGAGAAATGGATGAATATGCAAATTGACCGATACAAAACGGCAACTCAACCTTATTATGTGATGCATGGACCAAATGGGGAAGATTTAGGAAACAATTCCGCGGACTATTTGAATCATAGAAACCCTGATGATTTCAAAGATTGGCTCGAAGAAGGGCTTGATTTGTTCGAAAAAGCAAAAGAAAAGTAAGAATACAAAAATCAAATATCAATCCCGCTTTGAAGTGTCAAGGCGGGATTTTTTTTAGCTTTACTCCATGAATAATTTCTTGATCACGCCAATCGAATACTTGAAGGGAGTGGGGCCGCAGCGGGCTGAAGTTCTCAAGAAAGAACTCGGTATTTACACGTTTCAAGATTTAATTGAATACTATCCCTTTCGATACGTAGATCGCTCGGAACATCACAAGATCCGCGACTTAGTTGGATTGGATGGCTTCGCACAGTTACGCGGTCGAATTACACAGATTCTTGAATCAGGGACGGGGAGAAGTAAACGCTTGACAGCAAAGTTTGAGGATGAAACAGGAATGATTGATCTTGTTTGGTTCAAAGGGGCGTCGTGGATCAAGAAGTCGATTGAAATCAACAAGAAAATTCAGATTTACGGAAAGCCCAAACTGTATGCGAATAAGTGGAATATTCCTCACCCGGAAATTTCATCGATCAATGAAAAGGAAGTAGGGTTTCAGCCAGTATATTCAAGCACCGAACGACTCAATTCGATGAACTTGAATACCAAAGGAATTGAGAAAATTGTTCGAAACCTACTCAAGGAAAATGCTGCAAAATTTGACGATTTATTACCTGAACGGTTTCGAGAAAAGTACCGATTGGTGCCCAGAGATACGGCCATTCGAGGAGTACACTTACCGAAATCAGAGCAGCAAGTTCAAGCGGCACGTTTTCGCTTGAAATTTGAAGAGTTGTTCTTTCTGCAGATGGAATTGCTTATGCGCAAGAAAATTGCCATGCAGAAGTCGAAAGGGTTTGTTTTTGAGAAAGTTGGAAGTCACTTCAATACCTTTTATACAGATGTACTTCCATTCGATTTAACCGGTGCTCAGAAACGTGTACTGAAGGAAATTCGTCGCGATATGAATACAGGGCATCACATGAATCGGTTGTTGCAGGGGGATGTTGGTTCAGGTAAAACGCTTGTCGCACTTTTGTCGATGCTCATCGGAATTGACAATAAATTTCAAGCGGCATTGATGGCTCCCACGGAAATTCTAGCGATTCAACATTTCGAATCAATATCTGAATTTTTGCAGTCGATGGACGTGAAAGTCGCATTGCTCACAGGATCAACAAAAAAGAAGGATCGCGTTGTGTTGCACGAGCAATTATTGAATGGAGAAATCGATATTTTGATTGGGACGCACGCCTTGTTAGAAGATACGGTACAGTTCAAGAATTTGGGAGTCGTGATTATCGACGAACAACATCGTTTTGGAGTGGCACAGCGGGCAAGGATGTGGAAGAAAAACACGATTCCTCCGCATGTGCTCATTATGACGGCAACACCTATTCCACGGACACTGGCCATGACATTTTACGGAGATTTGGACGTGTCGGTTATCGACGAATTGCCACCTGGAAGAAAGCCCATTACCACGATGCACAAGCGTGAAGCGAATCGACTGCGTGTATTTGGATTCATGAAAGAAGAAATTGCCAAAGGACGACAAGTGTACATCGTTTACCCTTTAATTCACGAGTCGGAAACCTTGGATTTCAACAATTTGATGGATGGCTACGAAGCTATTTCGCGTACATTTCCACTTCCAGATTATCACGTAAGCATTGTCCATGGAAAAATGAAACCTGAAGACAAAGAGTTTGAAATGAATCGCTTTGCGAACGGTGAAACGCAAATCATGGTGGCAACAACGGTGATTGAAGTAGGAGTGAACGTTCCGAATGCATCAGTAATGATTATCGAAAGTGCTGAACGATTTGGTTTGTCGCAATTGCATCAGTTGAGAGGTCGTGTAGGTCGAGGAGCAGAGAAATCTTACTGTATTCTCATGACGGGAGATAAAATCTCTGAAGACACGAAGAAACGAATCAGCACGATGGTGCGCACGAATGATGGCTTTGAAATTTCAGAAGTGGATTTGCAATTACGCGGACCTGGTGACTTACTCGGGACACAACAAAGTGGTTTGCTCGATTTGAAAATTGCCAATCTCAGTCGGGATGGACAAGTTGTTGCGCTCGCACGAGATGCTGCCAAAGAAGTTCTTACGGAAGATCCAACCTTAGAGAAACCAGAAAATGCAGGAATTCGCTCGAAATTAACTTCGATGTTGCGCTCACGCCCGAATTGGGGGAAGATTGCATGATTCGGTTAGCTTGTTGAATACTAATTGCTTAATCGAAGCATCTAACCGACTAGTGAAACAAGCGCTTATTCAAATCCGAATATTTCTTCACACCTTTTATGTAGTAATTCCACAGTAAATTTCCGCGAAACAATCCAGCTCGATTAAAGGTAGAAGAGGACTTTTTCAAGGCTTTGCGTTTTTTTAGAAAGCTTCCCAATTTTCGGTAGAATGCTCCATGTGCTTTAAAGACAGCTCCAAACTGCTTGAATTCTCCTTTAGCAAGGAAACTCATTGCTGCCACACCATCAATCACCATTCTCCAAACCAATTTCGGGAACAATACGCCCTGATGGTTTTTGGTGAGCATGAATAAACTATTTCTAAAATTCAAGAAGGTTTTTCGGGGCGAGTTATACGGAAGTGTTCCTCCGCCAACGTGATAAACAATGGATTTTGGCTCGATCAAAAAACGGTAATTTTTCCGTTTCAATCGCCAGCATAGGTCAATTTCTTCCATGTGCGCAAAGAAATCTTCGTCAAACCCTCCCGCTTCATGAAAACAATTTGCTCGGATCATCAAACAGGCGCCCGTCGCCCAAAAAATTTCTTGCTGACCGTCATATTGTCCTTGGTCTTCTTCCACACTCGTTAGGATGCGTCCACGACAAAAAGGAAAATAATTGATATCTATGAATCCACCCGATGCACCAGCGTGCTCGAAGTGTGTTTTTTGATTGTAGGCTAACACTTTCGGTTGACATCCAGCTACCGTTTCGTCTTTCATTACCTCCAATAACGGTTGAAGCCAATTTTCTTCAGGTTCGATATCACTATTCAGCAATACGTAGTATTCCGCATTCACCTGTTTCAGCGCTTCATTGTAGCCCTTTGCAAAACCACCATTGGATGAATTCTGAATGATGTGAATTTCAGGAAAGTTAGCCTTAAGATATGAGACAGAGTCATCCGTTGAGGCATTATCGGCTACAATCACTTGCGCGCCATTTGCCGTTCGAATCACACTTGGAAGGAAGCGCTCTAGAAAGCTTTTTCCGTTCCAGTTTAGAATTACTATTGCCGTTTCATTCAACACGGCTCGAAGATAGTTGAAATTGAAATAGAATCAATATTGTTGATAATATTCATTGGCATTTCCTCCATACTGATCGATAACATTTCCATTCGGATCGTCTACGTTTCCTGATTTTGTGTTTCGTTTGGTGAGTTCTTGCTGCCACCCTGGATTCTTTAATTCTCCCACCATATCCGAGTGGAGTAGGCGGTAAGCATTGTTTACCAAATCGGGGTTGTAGAAGATGAAACGCTTGTTAGAGAATTTCCCAATTTCATTATATACCCAAATCTCAAATGGATATTCACTTGTCGAGTTGTCGCGCTTGATAATATTTGTCGGCGCACCGTATTGAAGGTAAACACGACCACGATCGGTTTCAAATCCTTCTTGGAAATTGTTCGCATATACGCGCTCAACTAGTTGAACTTGCTTCTTGTACTTCATCCACGATTCGTACATATTGTTAGGGTCGGTTGCCATCCAATACAATTGAATGTGTTTTCTGGCTTCCTCTCCATTTCTTGATTTTGCCACAGCGAGGATGTTTTTTATTCCAGTAGCACTCGAAATAGGAATGAGTGATTCGAGGTAGTAACCTACGCTGTCATCAGTAATGGATTCTTGAAATGCCGGATCGATTACGACATCCGCTGTATTCATATCATAAGGATTGTCATTGCTACGCTCAAACTCGTACGACTCCGTAGCCAATTCCAACATATTTCTGTTTAAGAGTGTGTATGAAGCAATGTATTTTCCACTTGGAACCTGTGCGATGTCCAATTGACGTAAAAATGGAATAACAGGTCCAGTAGTGTGACGTGATGTTTGTCGAAGTTCAGCTATTTCTTGTCCCGTTGCGGCGTTCGTAACTGTTTGTCGAACGGCGAAGACACTATCAGGCAATAAGTTTGTGTTGTACAACTCAAAATAAACTGGAATTGTATTCAGTTCCTTCGGGTAGAAAGTGGCCAAACGAGGTATAATGTCGTATCCAGATTTGAAAAATGGAGAGCTTCCATCACCTTTTGAGGCATATTCCGCTACTTCGATGTCAGAAAAAGATAAAGCGTCGCTCATTTCTCGTACAACCAACATTTGTGAAGTGGTGATTGGCGTATTGTCGCTATTCAAGTCCATTAACTCCAATTCGAATTGGTAGCTTCCAGGATCAAGTTTGAAGCGGCGAACGTCATAGAAATCTTCTACAATACTATCCTTCATGAATGGTGTCTCAAGTCGATACGCATCTTGCTGCACAATGCTATCACTATTTTTAATTGTCATGCGGACTGCCAAGTCACCCATTAAACCATCGTCTTTTCCTTTGTAATTAATTGAGTGTCCAATGAATTGTAAGTGAAATTCGATGTAGTTTCCCACTTCTGGGGCATAAAACTGTTTGTTGTCGAGATATGCTCGAAGTTGACGTTCTTGGGCCTGCGTTGTGGCACAAATAAAAAAGATCAGGAAAAATGTACTCAGCCTCTTCATACTGCACGTATTTATTTCGATAAAGATACGAAATCCATGACTGAGAAACAGTAAAACCCTGTTGTTATTGATTGTGAGGTAGTTCTGAGCTGATTATCGGAAAGTTAAATTCGACATGAAAAAAAATCAGAAATTTTTTTTTGAAAAGCCTTGCGGATGACTAAGAAATGAGTACTTTTGGCGCGGAGAATTGCCAGAGTGGTCGAATGGACCGGTCTTGAAAACCGGCGTACTTCACGGTACCGGGGGTTCGAATCCCTCATTCTCCGCAACAAAAAGTCGAGCACGAAGTGTTCGGCTTTTTTCATGGAAACAACTGAAGCTGGCTTCAAGTTGGAGCCATGGAAAAAGCCGTAAGGTTCTTCGCAGAAGAATCGGCTTTGTGTTGCAAGGTTCCCCATCTGGGATCATGTAGCGAAGCGGAATGAATCCCGTTTCAAGTTGGAGCCATGGAAAAAGCAATTAATTATAGGGGTTAAAGATTACTCAAAATCAGTCCAACTCACCCAAAAGTAACTCCACCGCTTCTTCTTTGTACTCTTCATACAACCATTCGAACGACTGTTCATCCCCATTTCTAATATTTTCTTGCAAGGATAATTCTGTGCTCTTCATTGTATTGGTGGAAAAAAAGTAAAAAGGTTAACACTTTTTTTCGATCCATTATGTATGCTGGAGTTCATTCAACAGGTAGATGATCTGCATCTTCAGGCGCCTTATTTTTGGGCTGGTTTTATACTTTCAGGGAAAAATCAATCCATACAGATTCACGCAACCGAAGCGTCAAGTGGCGTATGGTGGGCTGTTTTGGGAAGCTTGCTTGCTCTTGGATTCATCGTTCTATTTGCGCGATCACGTCGCGTAGCAAACTAATGCGGCAATAACAGTACGTGATCTTCTACCCATGCGTGGTCGCGTAAATCCTGTTCAAATCTTTTCAAGCGAGAAAGCAAGACTTGGCAAAAAGGATTCTCAGAGAAGTTGGAGCGTTCAATTAATAAGATAATTTCTTCCAGAAATGGTTCACTTCCTTCATGTGAATGCAGGAGCTCATTCACTTCCGCATTCGCTCCAGAATTCGACTCACTCAAAAACGCAGGATAAATTTTTTGCTCCTCGATTTCCATATGAAGCTTCATTTCCATTTGAAATTTCAAGAATAAATTGAAAATAACGGGCAGGGAAGGTGTATTCGGAAGCAACCGAATCAGACTCAGGAAATCTTGTTCGATTTTAGGAATAATCTCATGCTCAAACCTTCGGTGTGCATTTTGTAACCAGTCAACAACGGTTTGAGGACTCGCATTGAGTAAAAAAGCCAACTCGTTGGATAAAAATGAAGCTTCATTCGTCGAAGTATGAGCGGTTTTGTTTTGAGGAGTTCCAAGCATGATTTCTAAATTATATCTTTCTAGTAAAAGTAGACAAGCATCACGGTGGAATCAATACCGCATATCAGGTATTATTTTTTCGAAAAGCAATGCAAAAAGAGAGTGAAATGGGAGAACGAACGTTGAATTTAAAGACTTCTCTACTTTTTTGAATAGTTTTTTTTCACCTTGAAATGTATAAGTAATTGGGCAAAATTAGATGTTAACTGCATCAGTTACTGCGTGAAGTGTAAAATAGCTCATTTTATCTGCAAAACCGCCGAAAACAGGAGTGAAATTTATTCGAAAAAATTAACATTTAGTTCACCTAAAATCAGAAATAGACCTTTATTTTTGGTCTGAGTAGTTTTTTTATAGTTCGATAGATGACCCATTGAACCGGGTCCAAAAAAGGGGAGACATGATAGCTTCCTTTTTTTGTGCAATCAACTTTTTTAATGGTAGTTTATCCCGTTAAAATGATGTCTCGTACAATTACTCAAACGAAAAGTCTGAGGATGTTCTCATCATGAGTTTACCTTTTTCACTCCAAATTCAGATGTGTATCTTTTTAAGTTGATTTGGAAAAAAGTGTTTTTCTGGTGCTTCGTATTGTGATAACTTGCCTAGTAGTACAACGAAATACCTATAAATATGAAATATTCTTTCGCACTCTCATTATCCTTCTTGTTTTCGGCGTTTTGTGGATTTAGCCAAATTGAAATTAGTTCGGACTTGCCATTAATTCGCGACGGATACCGTGGATGCGCGGTTCCTATCAGTTGTTTGCGCCCTACTTCTTGTTCTGGTCCGATTCAAATAATGGAGAATCCAGAGGGAGTCCAAAACTCAGAAGCAAGCGATGACTTATTGGATATTACAGATCCTGAAATGGTGGATTTTGGAGCAGCGCCGAATCCAACAAAGGGACAATTGATCATTTCTGTGGCGCCAGTATTACTAAACCATGAAATCACAGTCTACGATATGACGTGTAGACAAGTAGGTTTTCCTGTGACTATTTCGAATGTTTCTCAGCCGATTTCCATCGAAGGAGAAGCAGGAATTTACATCATTGCGATTCCTACGAATGAGCAGGTGCTCACAAAACGCATACTACTGGAATAATAAATAACATAAATAGTAGCCGGGTCAATAATTCATTCTACCTCAATGAATAGTGACTAAACCAAAAACAGGTGTCCCGATTCAATATCTTGGACACCTGTTTTTTTTGTGAGTAGGTTATAAATAAGTTATCAGTTCCCTCCCTTAAAATTTAATTGTTAAGCGCGTTAGGAAGTTGCGTCCTGCTTGCGGATAGTAGAAATTTTCAACTGTTCGTTCCCCTCCGTAGATGTATCCCCAGGTATACCCGTTGTTCTGATACATTTTATTGAAGAGATTATTCACCGCGAAACCAATACGGATTTCTTCGAAAATAGTATTGGTGATGGTGTAGCTCATCTGCAAGTTTGAGATGAAGTAACTATCGATTTTACGTGTTTCTGTTGAGGTATTATCCAAGAATTGTGAGCCCACGTATTTCCCTAATAAATTCACTTCAAATCCTTTGAAAGGTGTGTACGAAATTCCTGCTGACCCAATTACGTTTGGAGAGAAGGCCAAATCGGTATTGGTATGAACGATTGTGTCTTGTCCGCCGATGTCGTAATTGTCTACGTACTCGTTGAATTCGGCAATCTTATTTTGACTCAACGAAAGGTTTCCTGTTACGCTAAGTGTTCGTGTGATTTTATATCCAGCTTCTAATTCGACTCCCAATCGGTAACTTTCATCAACGTTTGTTCGCGTGTAGCCTCCAACATCATTGATTTGTCCTGTTAAAATCAACTGATTGTTGTAGTACATGTGGTACACATTCGCTTTCACAAGTAAGCGCGAAGAAGTGTAACGGTAACCAATTTCAGTGTTGATTAATTGCTCCGGATCTGGACGGTTTTCAGGCGTGTTTTCACGGAAATCATCTCTTACAGGTTCACGATGCGCCACAGCAACAGATGCATACGCATTGTTTTTTCGATTGAAATCGTACATGAAACCAGCTTTTGGGTTCACGAAGTTGTATTGTACATCTTGATCAACTTCTTGTAGCGACCCTTGAATGTCGTCCACTCCTAAAAATGCATAGTCGATGTGTCGGAATTGAACATCTCCGTATAGCGTCGCTTTTTTCACTTTGTAAGTCGCCTTTACGTATGAACTTAGGTCTGTTTTGGTCGCATCATTGTCGTAGTAGCGATCACCAATAGAGCTATTCGATGCAAATTCAGCCCAAATCACTTCTCCGTAATGTGCTCCGCGGTATTGGTTCATTCCACCACCCCACACGAGACTGAGTTTATTTTTTTTATACGAAAGGGTGAAAATTCCTCCGTAGAAATGATTGTCCAACCATCTTCTTCGGATCAAATCAGTAGACGTTACCGAATCACCTCCCAAAACAACAGGATCGAATCCGTAAGTAGAAAAATCTTCATCTTTCTTGAATTGCTCGAAGTATCCACGTCCTCGCGTGTAGTGTCCCGCTAATTTCAACATTAAGTAGTTTGTGAAACGGTGTGAGAAGAGCAATTGGTAGTGATCTTGCTGGTAGTTGTCCACCTCGTTTTCGTACGTGTAATAGTTGTACGTTCTTCCTGAGTTCAACAAGTTTTCTCTGTCCTCACCAAAGATGTAGTTGCGATCTGCATACGCGATAATATCTGCTTCACGCCCGTTGATGACAGATTCTGGTGTTCCATACCATGCTTGATATGTACGCTCTTTTCCACTGAAAATATTGGCGCGGAGTTGCGATTTTTTTCCAACCCATGCTCCAGAAAGGTAAAACGATTTCAAATTGGAATTGGCACGGTCGATGTATCCATCAGAAGAAATACGCGACAAGCGAGCGTCCATCAAGAATTTCCCTTTGATCAATCCAGTTCCTGCTTTTACAGTATTGCGAAGCGTATTGAATGACCCGAAGGAATTGTCGATGTGCGCGTATGGATCACGCTCAATTTTGTTCGTATTGATGTTGATGCTTGCTCCAAATGCCGCCACACCATTCGATGAGGTTCCCACTCCACGCTGCACTTGAATTTGATCTGCAGAAGAGGAGAAATCAGGCAAGTTGACCCAGAAAACACCATGCGATTCAGGATCGTTCAATGGAATCCCATTTAGCGTTACGTTTGTTCGTGTTGGGTCAACTCCACGGATGCGAATTCCGGTGTATCCAACTCCAGCTCCTGCATCCGAAGTAACAACGGTTGATGGAGTCATTTGAAGAAGGTAAGGAAGATCTTGTCCGTAGTTCAACTTCTCAATTTCCTTTGTTTTGAGTGTTTTGTACGTTGTGGGCGTTCCTTTTTTAGTGTAGAGAATCACTATTTCCTCCATTTCTTGTGATAAACCGTCCGAATTTCCAGCGTTAATGTTAGAGGAAAGCGGATTCATTACACCGTTTACGTAATTGGTTGGTGTACTTTCTTTTAACTCCACTTTCAACACCAAGGTGTCATAATCTGGATGGGTAAACTGGACCGTGTGCATCCCTCCAGAAATGTTTTTGATTTCATAATTTCCATCGGAATCGGAGGTTGCCATGAAGCTCGATTTGTTGTCAATTACAATTTTGACATCTTGAATTCCGTTGGTTGTTTCGGCTGTTGATACAACGCCTTTAACGTTTGTTTGTGCATTCGTGACCAGAGGGAAAAATACCATCAGGCCACAGATCTTAGATAAAAGTCTTGTTTTCATTTTAAATAAATGTATACAAGAACAAGGGGCTAATTCCGTGTTATTAATAATTAGCTATTCGGTCACTTCCCTTCGCAGGCATTATCCTGATCAGGTAAAATGGGTATAATCTCAGCCCTTTCGAGCACCCCTTAGAGACGGGGCAAAGTTAGATCATTCGGATTGAATAGTCGCTATGGCTTTACAACTTTTTTCGAGGCGTTCTTTTTCTGACCCTGAAACAATGATGTAGTTTTTTTGGGACTCAGTGAGTTCCTTCACGTACATCTGGAATAATTCTTCGCGCATTTCTGGATGCTCACGCATAGGGTCGTATTCCCAAGGGATATCAGGGGAGCACAAAATATGAAGGTCAAAATGATTGGCATCCATCTCGGATTGAATGCTTTCCGAAACAGTTGTGTACTTCACCATCGACCAGACTTTCAAGACCACAAAATCGGTGTCAACGATTTGAATAGAATCCGAGCAATTTTTGAATTGAGCCAAATGTCCTTCACAAATTTTATCCAAATCTTCTTGAACGTATGGACGGTTGAGATCTTCCAAATAGCTTCGACCGTATTCCAGAAAAAGCGTTCCGTTCAATGCTTTGCTGAGCGCTTGAGACAAGGATGTTTTCCCACTCGATTCCGGACCAGTTAGTGCGACTCGAATCATGCTAATTGCTGTTTATATTTCTTGTACCATGAGATGAAACCACCAATGGCCAAAATGGTGAACAACACGTAAAGCACTGCGGATAAACTATATCCTCGTTGATGGTAGAGGAAAATTGACACAATGTCGATGACAATCCAATAGATCCAGTTTTCGAGTACTTTTCGAACAACCATAAAAGTTGCGGCGAGACTAAAAACAGTCGTAAATGCATCGGCGTAGGGATTCGCTTGGTCGGTAAATTGATCAAAGCCATACCCTAAAATAAAGGCGACACCTCCACTAATCAGCAGATTGTATACGTGATAGTCGATCGCCCATGTTTTGACCACATCTTCACTTTCTGTTGCGTCAAGAACGTCGCTGGGTGGCATCACTTTTTGCATGTCCTTTTGCCAAGAAACCCAACCAACAATGCCCATTACCACATAAAACACTTGCAAAACCGATTCGATGTATAACTGTCCATGTAAACAGAGGTAAACGTAGAGGCTGGAGGAAATAATAGCGAACAACCAACACCAAATACTACGCAGTGCTGCCAGGATCACATAAGCAATTCCCGTAAACACGGCAATCCACTCCCACATTGACGTGGCAAGAATTCCTTGGTACACACTTTCAAAAAATGACATGCTGCAATTTTCGACAAATATAGTTTTTTCAACACTCCAACAGTGCGAGGCAGGAATGATCACAAAATTGAATGAAATGAACCATTGAGCTTTGGCACGTATTATGTTAAATGATGGACGTTATTTATATTTTTTCTAACTTGGAGGTGTCAATCTCTAGTCAAATATTCACCATGAAGAGAATCGTAGTTACATTAGGAGCAGCCTTTTCACTTATTTTACTCGTTTCTGCGATGAAGAGTGTCGCTGTGACAGTCGACCTATATGCCAAAGGAATTCCTATCAGCGTTGAAGCACCAAACGGTTCTACCATTCGATCTGGGTTAATGGATGGAATGGACATGGGAAATGGAAAAACCTTAAACTGGGAAATCAACAAGGGAGAATTTAGCCTAGACGTATCGATGCAAGATGAAGATATCAAACAAACGAAATCGGAGTATGTACGTTATTCAAAGAGTGTAGCGCAAAAAGATCCGAGTTTTGTACGATTCGTGGAGTCCGATCTCAACGGCTTTTTGGTGAAATTGAGTTTCAACGGAGCTATTGAGTACGATTTTTACCATGTTGTAGAGAAAGACAAGCGCGCGATTGAATTTTCTGTAGGATTGGGGACTTCTGACTATAGTTTGGAAAACATCCGAAAGATTTATCACGCTGCGCAAACTGCACACTAACATATGTTCGCAAGTACTTCGAAAGGTACAATCACCTTTTCTTCATTCCACACGAGTTGACAGGCATATTTCCCTGCGGGAAGATCTGTAAAATTGATGTCGACCGCGTGGTTTCCAAAAACGAGATCAAAATTTTCTGCATGTACTTTTCCAAGTGATGGGATTTCCCATAAAGTCAGCCGCACTTCTCCTTCCTCGGGAATCGTGACATACAATTTACTGCTTTCATCCACAGGATTTGGAGAGATGTAGGCAGCAAAATCGGGTTTGCCGCTTTCTCGTTTCGCATCCAAAGGTGTTGTAGTAGGATGAATCTGTCTTTCTTGAAAAAGAGGCCCGGGCGTTGGAGCAATTGGCGAGCTTGATGCTCCAGCTAAAAACCGCTTAGGATCGAATGAATCTTCATCATCATCATCAATAGGGGTGATGCTTCCGTTAATTACTAAATTTCCCATCCACTCCGTGACACAAACAATTTCTAGTGCTTCGGGCTCACATTTGACAAAACCGTCAAGCGGAGACATAATCGAGGTTCCTGTTATAATTAACCACGGATCAATTTCAGCCCACGGTTGCCACGGCGAAATTACCAGGGAATCTGGTCCACGATACCTCATAATGGTGTCATTCATCATAGCAATGGAATCATTGAGTTGAGCAATGTCCAAAGTGTCTTTCTCTTCCTCTTCCATCATCTGCTCGCTGCGCGTCTGCATCTGTTCCACCACTTCTTTCGAAAAAGTCGATTGACAACTAAATAAAGTCAGGCCAAAAACAGCCACCAACGAAAACATCCACACAGCGCGAAACGATTGTTGGTCGCTTTGCCATGGAATAAATTCGTTGTTGATTTCTATGAGTTGACGATTTTCAATATGACCACAAACACGCTCCTTGGCTTGCATTTTCTCCGAAAGAATGGCTTTTATCTCAACAGCAGATTTATTGGTGAAGTCAGTAACTTCAAACGCACATTTCTGACAGAATGCACCTTTTTCTGTGGGAGACATTTCCGACCAGTTTTCGGAGCAGGGTTGAGGTATGGATACTTTCATAGTGTTAGCTCTATAACGTAGAAATTGCCGTAAAGTTGCTGCAGCTTATTTTCGTAGACCTACCGTTCACTCAATGATGGAGTTGTTTTCCCAGTTGTTTGCTTTCGAATCATTATTTTAATCTACAAATGATTTCAAATGAAGTACCTAATACTATTCATTTTTAGTTGTGTTTTTTTCGCTACTACTTATTCTCAGGAAAACGATTCTACTTATCAGGACGTAGAAGAGGTGTTCATCTCGTCCAAGAAAAAGAAAAATATCGTTTTTGAGGACCCAAAATACTACATCGTTGATTTCACAGTTTCCAATGAGAATGCCTTTCTTTTGATGAAAAATCTAGGGAAATACTACCTCTATGAATTGGATGAAAACATGCAGTTTGTGAGCAAACTTCGCCTCAATATGAATGCAAATTCCTTGTTTCAAGATTGCTTTGGAAATACACATTTGATTGCGAGCGATAGTGCTTACTTCATTCTTGATGATGAATATGGATTGTTTCTCACAGAGGCACATCCACGAAAAGAGTTCATGAAGGCGATGGAGAAATGCGTTGGTACTGTAGACGACAAAATTATTCTGGAGAATCATGCTCGCTTCGAGCAAAACCAAACATTTTATACCATCGACAGGGCTTCGGGTGAAAAGAATATCATTTACCGAATCAACGACAGCACGTACATAAGTAATGTATTGAATGAACAATCGGAAAGTCAGCAAGGAGTGAGTGAGGTTCGCTTGTCTAAACGGTATTTGTTAGGAAATATTGAACGTCCTCAGCGCTACAATCCGCTATTTGTCGTGGATGATTCACTTTATATTTTCAATCATTTTGAAGGCAGAATGGATCAGCTTGATATGGACGGTAATGTTCAGAAGTCACTTAAAATTAACCATCACAAGAAGAAAGGATGGGATCGGCGTATCTATTCCGATATTTCAAAACGACAATTCTATGCAGTTTGGGTAAAAAATGGCGCCCAGCATTTAATTGGATTGGCTATGAATAAGGATGAACAAAACTTTGGTTCCAAAATCACGAAACATGCCTATCCGGAGAAGGTGATCGTTCGAGATGGCTACGCGTACTATACTTACAAACCGAATTTCGATGCAAATCTGAACAAATTATACCGTCAGAAGTTATAGCTGTCCACTACTCACTTTCTTCTTCATCACTCGGTAAAATCAAATGTTTATACTTCGTATACAAGAAGGAGATGATCAGCAAGAGAACTCCGAGAGAGATAAACGCAATCGTTTTTCCTCCGCTATCTACATTGGCGATGTCGTAAACAAACAGTTTCACGAGTGTGATCCCGAATAAGATTAGGGCAAGCAATCGCAAGTGGACCTTTTTCTTCCAGATTCCCAAAGCAATAAGTCCAAAGGCATAGATTCCACCAAAAATAGTCAGTCCAGCGCGGTAGAAATCGCCGCCACCATTCATGCGTTTCAAATGAATGAGTTCAGAGCAGGCCACCCAAATCAAACAAATGTGAATCACAATTTCAATGGCTCTTTTGAGTACTTTTTGCGGATGGAAATGGCGTAAAGCAAACCAATTCGAAGCCAGCGTAAAGGCCAGCGCTGCGTAGCCGATATAGCGAATGGAATAGGTCAAACTATACTCCGCAATTTTGTGTCCGTGTAAATTGAGTAAAGCCCGATCACGAAGTACACTCATATCGAACAATCCGACAGTTAAGAAGAGTAAGATAATCGCACTAGTAGCGATTCCCAAAACGAGTGAAAAGGTCTTATTTTTTAGCACATATCGATTCGCAAGCTGAAGAGCACCAGCGTAAACCAATGCCAAAATGAGAATCCAGATTGTTTTTAACTTATCCGTACTAGAAAAAAAATCGTTGAAGAAGGTTGTTTTGAATGCATCTGTTCGGGCTAATTGATCCCAATAAACATCTACTTCTTTTGCCATTGAAAAGAACAAAATCAGCGCTCCAAAGTAAACCAGTCCATTATTCAGAAATGCAAAGAACCCATTCGTTTTGTCTACTTCTGACTGATCACTGTGATGCGTTAAATAGCTCATAAAGAAAAGAACGGCCGTTAGAACAGTTCCTGCTAAGAAGTACTCGTTGAGAACTGGAGTAATTGTTTTTTCCAGTGGCGACCAATACGTGAAACTATTCATGTCTATCCATCCAGCGATAAGGCTGATGAATGATAGCGCGAGTGGGATATAGGCAATGATTTCAAAGAATTGATCTTTCTTCTTTCGTCCAATCCAGAAGAACAATGCTGCCTGAAGCGCCCAAAGAATGGTAATCCAATTTCCATCGAACATCATCGGAATGGATAGCGTGGCATAAATTAGCGCAAACCCAAAGGAAAGGTAGTACAATCGGTGATGAGCTTCTTTTTGCTTGGAAGTGATAAAGGCCACAATTCCTTGCGAGGCTGCGAACAATAAGGTGTATCCTCCGTTGATGAAATCATCATTATACAGTTCATTAACCAGATAGATACAGAAAATATAGGCGAAAATGGAGTTTAAAATCACGATGGTTGTGCCACTGATTTCGTTCTTGTACTTCATTTTATTGGCAATCAACATGGAATAGAAGAGTGCGTAGAAGATGTTTCCGAAGGCGAATAATGTGGTGAAATCAGATTCTTTCCAAATGACAGCGCGCACGAAGAGCACCAAGAAGATGAACCATGAAATTCCGAAGGCAACAGCGAATACGGGCTGCCAGTTCTTTTTGAAAGCCAAAAAGAGAATCCCCGCATTGATGATGGACATGTACACGAATAGTGCAAATGTGGTTCCTGTGCCATCTGAAAGTAAGAAAGGAACGGCATAAGCTCCAACGAGTCCTACAATGGCGATGACCTGTTTGTTATAGCGTATGGCGGCCAGCGATGTGATGACAGTAAACACCAACATGCTGCCGAACGTGACCATTTTGGGAAAGAGCTGGTAGAAATCGTACGCGATAAATGTGACGAAATACGCTACGGCCATTCCTCCGGCGAACATCACCGCACTTAAATTATCGTATTTCTTCTTGAGATAAATGGCAAAACCAATTAAAATGGCACCAGCTAGATATCCCAAAGCGATGCGCATAGCAGGTCCAAGGATGTTTTTATCGATGGCATATTTTACGCCTACACCAATACCAATCAAGATAATAGCAATTCCAATTTTGTTCGCTAGATTTTCTCCCAGAAAGGATTCAATACTTGATTTTTCTTTTGGTTTCGAGCCAGAAGTTGATTTCAAATCCGACAAAGGTTCCCACGATTCTTCCATGGGTTGAACAACAGGAGCTTGCTTTTCAGCAATAGGCTCTGGAATTTCTTCTTTTGCAATAGGAGCAATCGGTTCAACGGGCTTTTCAGGAGCTACTGTTTTAGGCGCTGTATCTGCAGCAGGAGGAATTGGCTTACTCGCCAAATGATTGATTCTGAGTTGCAATTCACGAATCTCCTCACGCAGTTCATTGGTATTCTCTTGGAGTTTATTTTGCTTATGAATAAGCACGTCCAAACGCGATTGTAGCTGTCTAATTTCTGAATGATTTGACTCCATATCTCATCGTTTTGTTAAATCAAGTTTAGGCTTTTCGTGCGGAGCAAGTTCCCAAAATTTGCTAAATCAGGAATTTTCAACTGGAAAAAGTGGGACGTAAACACCATTCTAAACTATAGTTAAGGTTTTGATTTTAAGGTAGTTTTTGGATATTTTTTTGAAGTATTTCGCAATATGGCGAAATTGCAATGTGTACATATTGAAACAACTTCGCGATTCTTCAACCGAACTTATTTCAACCCCAATCTACACGAACTCTAACGCTCCAATATCAATTGTCCAAACCGTGCTAAGAACGGTCGCGCGATTTCTTCGTATTCATATTTTCCGTCGTTAACGGTATCATTCGAATTGACATACATGCTAGCCGTCAAAACAAACCGCTTTCCAGTTTTAGGATCAACTACGTATGCTGATTCCGTTACAAACCCGTAGGAAATACCAATTTTACCGTAGGTAAGCACATCATCGAATTGAGTGTTTCCATCTCCATGCACAATGTATTTGTACAAATTGTCTGGGTATTTTCGTTGATCGAAATACTTCTTCTCACCAAGATCACTTGGAACAGACTTCATTGCTTCAATCAATAATTCTCGATCCTTTTCACGGAGGTTCCAACACTGATTTTCGTTGAAAAATGCAGGGAAGAACAAGCGCATAGTCGTCGAATGAATGTCATTGAGCGGGTATTCCAAATTGTAGTTGAAATCGAACGGGCCGTCAACAATATCACCGCGGTATTCATTTTTAGATCCCATCAATTTGGTCGGGTCGTAGCGGTAATTTTGTGCAAATTCAATCAGTTCCAAATGACTTTCTTCCTGTTTAAACGTTTTCTCAGATTCCTGTTCTTCTACTGTAAAGCTGTGTGTATGCAGATTGAGAGGTATTTCACATCCACTAAAATCTTTGTAAATCTTCGTTTGAGACAACTCTTTTTGGAGAAGCTCTTTGTTGATGCGCTGTGGCGTAAGAAAATGATACAGCGAATTGTAATACGTGTTATTGCTGACAATGATTAATTCACGAATCATTTTTTCAAAAGTCAGGTTCGAACGTCGTGATTCATCGACAAATCGCATGTTTCCACACTCAAAATCTTGGTTGAATTTTAAAATGGCTTGCGTTGAAAACCCTATTTCGTTTAATTTTTCCAGACTCAATAGAGCGGTAGGCAGTTTTACCATGCTGGCGGGGTAAAAATACCATTTGGGAACGGAAAAATCGTGCGTTTTTCCAAGGTACAACGTTGAGTCGGTAACTACTATTTCTGTCAGCATAAACTGAAAGCGGTACTTTTCTCGATTATCTAGAACGTGATCCACCAGCGTATCTTTCCCGTAAATTCCCTGAAGGAAATCGGGTTCGATAGGTTCTTCGGAATTCCTGGTTTGACAAAAGCTATTTGTCGCGATCATCCACAGAAACAGAATCGTTTGTATGTGTTTTATTTTGAGTTGCATAGAAAATTATCACGGCTGGAATCAAGGTGATCAAAGACCACACCAAGATCATTGGGTCATTAAAAACAAAGAAGGAAATCATCCATAGTGTTACCAAAATAAACACGATGGGCGTCACTGGATATCCCCACGATTTCACAAAATGGGATTGATACTCTCCCGACTTTTTCTCTCTATGTCTAAGAATGAAAACACCAAAAACAGTCAGTAACGAAAATATGGATAAGGTAATTCCAATGTATTGAATGATCTCTTGAAAGCTACTAAATACAACTAAAAGTAAAGAAACCACGAAGATGAAAAACAACGCGTTTTTAGGAGCTCCGTTTTTCGATTGCTTTCCGAGAGCTTTGAAAGCACTGTAATCTTTTCCGATTTGTTCGGCAACGCGGGGGGCGGCAATAAACATTGCGTTAACGCCTGATATCAGTGCAAGAGAGAAAACAAGACTGAATACCAATCCTACTTTCGTACCCAAAATTTTATTCGCAACGATGTTCCCCAAATCCACCTGTCCGGCCAACTCGTCGAAGCTTGCGACATACATGAAAACGAAATTCATTAGGATGTAAATCACCGTCACGACAATGGTTCCAACAATCAAGGAGAAAGGTAAATTCTTTTTGGGATTTTCCATATTCCCGACAATATAGGTGCTGGCATTCCATCCGCTGTAGGCAAACATAACGTAGACCAAAGATCCAGCAAAAGCGAGACTGAAAATAGTACTCGAACTATCTTCGGTAGGAGAAAAGCTGATTCCGGAAGCTTCATAATCTCCCAGAAAGATGAAGGGTATGAGTAAAAACGTGGCGATGAGTATCAACTTGACATAAGTCATGACATTTTGAAAGATTCCACTCCACTTTACACCACGTAGCTGTACCAATAGCACAATGATCAAAACAGAAATTCCAACGAGTTTAGAAGGTGTGATTTCCAAAAATCCTAGTTGTAAAAGAGGATCATTAGGAATGTTCAAAATGGGCAAGAAGTATTCACCAGTAGCTAGCGCTAGTGACGCAATTGCAGCGGAGAATCCAACAAAAAGAGACACCCAACCACTCAAAAATCCCAAAATGGGGTGATAGATGTCCGATAAGAATGCGTATTCTCCTCCAGATCGATTTACGCGAGTGGCAACTTCTCCATACACCGTGGCTCCGCACAACGAGACAATTCCTCCAAGCAACCAGATCATCAAAATCGAAAAGGGATCAGGAATTCCTCCGAAATCTTTGCTTAGCACTTGATATCCCAAAGAAGTAAAGATTCCAGTACCGATCATATTCGCTATGACCATGTTTGTTGCGACGGATCGCGTGTATTTTTGCGCCATTATTGGTGGATTAGTCTACAGCGACCTAAAATAGTTTTTTTTTAGGATTTGAGATAATGAATTATAATCAGCAACTTTGTGTAAACCAAAGAACCTCATGAAGAAACTTGCATTTCTCGCACTCGCCGCACTTGTTGTGTCTTGCTCAAGCGAAACTTCCGAAAATACGAATACATCAAAAGAAACAACTCCTTCTACTTCCGACTCAACTGAAGTTGTAGAAGTGAAAGAACCGACTTATCCAGAGGATAAAAAGTTCGATGATTTTGCGAATTACATTGCAGGCGTATCGGGAACTGATGATTCTTACCTGAAATATTTGGAGTCGACACCTACTTGGAAGAGCTACCAAACAGCAATGGACGGAGTTTGGAAAACAACCAATGAGAAGCTGCCAATTATGAAAGATTGGTCAAATGCTGAAGTGAATCAGGGAGAAGGAACGTTATTTTACCCATTTTCGGGACCAGATTTTTTACATGCAGATGTATTTTTCCCTGAGCATGAAAATATCGTGATGATCGCTTTGGAGCCGATTGGTACGTTTCCTGACATGAAGAAGAAGTCGGAATCGGGAAAAGACGTGACCTACCTCAATGGTGTACGTAATTCCTTGAACATGATTCTTGGAAAAAGTTTCTTCCGTACAATCGCAATGGCGGAGGATTTCAAAGGAGAAGTAGATGGGAACTTGCCCGTATTGATGCAATTCATGAAACGTACAAACCATAAAGTGTTGTACCAAGAGCCTGTCGCTTTGAATCCTGATGGAACGTTGACAACCAACATGGATAATTTGTCGGATTCCACCTATATCGGGAATCGTTATTATTTCAAACGAGAAGGTTCAAATAAGGTGAGAACGTTGACGTACTTCGCGGTAAACCTTCAGAATATGCCCTATGTGAGTCGCGGAGGATTGGTTGCAAAAGGTTTGGAAACGCGAACAGATTTGGTAAACTACTTCAACAATTTGGACATTAAATCGACTTACTTGAAATCGGCTTCGTACCTGATGCACCGACCTACATTTAGTATCATTCGTAACATCATTCTAAATA
>PDWJ01000613.1_pt1 | contig 52088 bp, 26 predicted proteins | sample 1430881 | NCBI WGS metagenome assembly PDWJ01 (sample SAMN01162460, study PRJNA174530) | Oral metagenome, whole genome shotgun sequencing project. | biome: Marine environment; feature: Marine mammal; material: Swab sample of the gingival sulcus; isolation source: swab sample of gingival sulcus...
GTTAAGCAACCTGATTTCGGTCTAAATTCAATTATTAATGTACATTTTCCCGCTGGCGATAAAGCCAACGTGAATTAAGCTTTATCTAAAGTCGAGTTATCTTAAAATGAATGATTAAAGAGCCAAACTCAAGTTGGGTGCAGCGTGGCGCGGCCACTCGGTGGCCGGGCCTGTAGCCCATGACGCGCCGATGCCGGAGCCGGAACGGAGGGACGGCCGTGCCCGGCGGGGAGTGTTTTGGGGGATTGAAGGGGAACGGCCGTTGCAACAAAACGAATTTGGATGAAAACGGCCGTTTTCTATTGACGAACAGTTGTGCTATGTTAGAATTTAGTCGCGGTTGTCGAGACTTGTAGAGCATGAGGGAAAAGTTATGTCAGAGACCGAAAAGATGATTTTAGCCGCTGAAGCAGCGAAACGTTTACATGTGACGACACGCACAGTGCAGCGTTGGGTGAAAAAGGGGTACTTTCCAGGAGCACGGAAGAAAAGTCCTACGCTATCTGGCGCTTATTTGATACCTGAATCTGCTTTGTTGGCATATGAACAGCAGCTGCTGGACGAAACCGGGGGGGCACAGATTGCTAATGAGTGAGTCGGCGTTAATTCCCATTGAGCAGAGAGCGGTTCTGTTCTACGAAGATGAGATAACGGCCGTTTTGATGGAAGTGGACGGCCGTCAAACCGTGTACGTCCCGGTGAAGCCGATTTGCGATTATCTGGGCGCTAGTTGGGACGGGCACTGCGCCGCGACCCTGTACTTTCAGATGTAGCGATGTCTGCGGTTATAACAACCGCGGACATCGACTCCAGCAGCCGCCGTCCACGGACCAGCGAGATGCTGTGCCTGCCGCTCGATTTTGTAAACGGGTTTTTGTTTGGAATCAGCACCAGCCGGGTTAAAGATGACGTTCGCGCCCAATTGATTCGGTACCAGCGGGAATGTTACCAGGTGTTGGCTGACGCATTCTTGCAGCAGGAAACGGCCGTTACCGACGACTGGATGACAACCAGCCCAGAAACTCGCGCCGCATTGCATCAAATTCAAGAAATGGGGTTGGCAATTGCTCAGATGGCACAAGAGCAGCTGCGAATCATGGGACGTCTGGATAAGGCCGCTATTGTCGTGGGGCAGCACGGCCGTCGTATCTCAGAGTTAGAACAGCAGCTATCGCCCCGCGAAGCGATTACGGATGAACAGGCGGCCGATATTGCCGAAAAAGTAAAAGCGGTCGCTATGATGCTCACTGATCAGGATAGCAGCAAGAACCATTTCCAAGCAATCTTTGCGGAGTTACATCGCCGCTACCGTGTCACCAGCTACAAGAATATCCGGCAAAGCCAGTATCAAACGGTTTTGGATTTTCTGGATGGTTGGTTGGATGCGGCTGAAGGTGAGTGAAACGGCCGTTTGAATGAGATGAGAGGTGTGTGACCGTAAAGGTCACACAGCTACCTGAGAAACAAAAAAAGACAACCCAATGACTTTGACGAGACGACGGGTTGCCTTTGAAACTGAGTACCTTAACAACTGAATAGTTAAGGAATTTCTGTTTTCAGGTGGGCGGTACAAGACTCGAACTTGTGACCTCTACGATGTCAACGTAGCGCTCTAACCAACTGAGCCAACCGCCCGTTTGTTTTGTAAACAGGATAACCCAATGGGACAAGGGAGTGAACAAACACCTATTATTTTAATTAGCAAAATTTGAAAAAACATTGAAATTGAAAGCAGAATCTAGATTTCCCAAAATTTCAACGCTATAATGAAATTATTATAAAAGCGGAAATGAGATAACAATATGAAGCGGAGATAATACAACAATATGAAAAAGAAAATTTTATTTGTGGTAACAAGCCACAATCAGAAAGGAAACACAGGCGAGAAAACCGGATATTATTTAAGTGAAGTATCACATCCTTGGGAAGTATTAAATTCTGCAGGTTACGAAATTGATTTCGTCAGTCCGAAAGGAGGAAAAGCACCCGTTGACGGATTTGATATGGACGACCCTATTAACAAGAAATTCTGGAACAATTCTACATATCGTAATAAAGTTGAAAATACTTTAAAACCATCAGAAGTAAATCCTACAGACTATGTAGCCATTCATTACGCAGGTGGCCACGGAACAATGTGGGATTTTGCCGATAACAATGAAATTGCCGAAATAGCAAGACAAATTTATGAAAACAACGGTGTCGTAAGTGCAGTTTGTCACGGACCAGCAGGATTAGTAAACATCAAGTTGAGTAACGGAAAATATTTGATAGACGGGAAAAAAGTAAATGCCTTTACCAACGAAGAAGAAATGGCTGTAAAATTAGACAAAATTGTTCCTTTTCTTCTTGAAAGTAAACTTATTGAGCGTGGAGCAAAATTTGAAAAATCAGGGCTTTGGGAAAAACACGTAACAGTTGACCAAAGATTGGTAACGGGACAAAATCCTCAGTCTGCAAAAGGAGTTGGAGAAGCTACTTTACAAGAAATAAACAAGTAAAGTACACATTTAACAAAATAGAGACAGCACACAACACAGGTATATAATGCTATGGTGGGAAACGTGCGAACTTTGAACATTTTCGCATTTTATCCACCATATTTGTTATATTTTGCCAGGAAAGATTAAATCTGCAAAATCTAACAAAAAAGCTGCTAACCAAGCAGAAAAAATCGCTGCACAAGAAAATCCCGAATTCCTTCAGGATTTTCTCAAAAAGATTGGTTCGAACTTGCACATCGCCGAGCGCACGCTCGCCATGAATTTGAAAAAACCGTGGCGCACAGCACGCAAATGGCCTATGGTGTCGCTTGACGACACTCCACATTTTGCCGCTTCGGACAAAAGTGTAAATTGGCGGAGAGGGTGGGATTCGAACCCACGGTGACCGCAAGGCCACAATGCTTTTCGAGAGCACCCCGATCGTCCACTCCGGCACCTCTCCATATCAATTGGCAATTATCATTTATCAACAGTTAATTGTCAATTTTGCAGCCCAATTTGCGGCACAGCTAAAAGTTGTAGCCTGGTTAATCAATGAGAAACGGCCGTTAACCGACAAAGAACACATCTACATCTGGGCCAATGGGAGCCATCCAGTTAGAGTCGCTTCTCTCGCAATTGACGGAAAAACTGCTGCAACAAACCAGCCGCCTCCGCTTCTAACACACCAGAGGTAATCGCCACCCGATGGTTGAACCCCTCCGCCCGCAGCACACTGACAACAGAGCCATCCGCACCAAAGCGCGTGTCTTTCGCTCCGTATACCAACCGGGGCAAACGGGCTTGAATCATAGCGCCCGCACACATGGGACATGGCTCCAGCGTACAATACAAAGTCACACCTAACAAACGCCAATTGCGAACGGCCGTTGCCCCTTGTTTGAGCGCCATCATTTCCGCATGAGCCATCGGGTTCTGGTCGATTTCCTTGTGGTTGAAACCCACACCGATCACTTCACCAGCTCTAACAGCCACCGCCCCCACCGGCACCTCACCCATGGCGGCCGCCTGTTTGGCTTGCGCAAGTGCCAAGCGCATCCAATAGGCGTCTTCTTCAATAACAACATCGTCTGGAATTGGTTTCCTCAATAACAATTCATCCATAAGCAAACATTATATCCCCATCTACCCCTTGTCCTACGCTAGACAAAAATCCAAAGTATCGCCACATTTAGGGAGACACCCTATTGCCCTGCTTCACTATACTCATCAGTCTCTTGTAAGTTACCTGGATTTTGTTATGATGTAAAGGTAAACACGGGTCGGGACAGCCGGGTAAAACCAGACAGCCAATCTCACCCACTTTCACCTGCTACCCCGCCTATTTATACAGGAGATGAAATCCCATGCGAACCAAACGTATTATTCAGCTTTCACTTCTAACTATTTTACTGATTTCCTTAATAGCAGCCTGCGGTGAGGAAGAAAAGCCCAAACCAACGGCCGTTCCCACTGCCAGCGTCCCCGAAACCCTCAAACCCACAGCTCCCACCACAGCACCACCAGACAAGCCACAAGCGCCAGCAATCCAGTTAGAAGATGTTGATTGGCCGCCCCAAGTTGTGTACAGCCAGCCAGCCATGGGAGAAGAAGTGACTTTGGATGGTGACATCACCATTCGCTTCGACCAACCCATGGATCAAGACTCCGTAGAAAAAGCGTTAGAAGTCAAAACCATACCTGAGGAAACGGCCGTTTCCGGCACCACAACCTGGCCTAAACCCGACACCGTCATCTTTACACCCAATGAAACCCTCGCCCGCAACCAAGTTTATCGCATCCATGTGGGCAAAGAAGCCACAGGCGCAAATGGGCAGGCCATGAGTGCCCCATCTGAGTTTGACCTGAAAAGTGTGGGCTACCTCCAAGTTGGGCAAACAATCCCAGAACACAACACCCGATCCGTTGCTATCAACACACCGATCACCATACTATTCAACCGTCCAGTCGTGCCCCTAGTCACTACACACAACCAGGCAGATTTACCCCACCCCCTTATCATCGACCCCCCTGTCACCGGCAACGGCGAATGGACATCCACCAGTATCTACCAATTTACTCCCACCGAGCCATTGGCTGGCGCGGCAAACTACCAAGTCACTGTAAAATCCGGGCTAGAAAGTGTAGACGGTGCGCTCCTCGCAGAAGATGCCATTTTCCGCTTTGCTACCGTAGCGCCCGAAGTTGTTCAAATTCAACTGACTCCTGCCCCAGAAAAAGAAGATGCCTCATCGATCCTACCAACAGCGCCCATCACCATCACCTTCAACATGCCCATGGAGCGCAGCACCACAGAACAAGCCATCTCCATTCGCAGCATACAAGGCACCACAGCCCCCCTGAATTACACCTGGTCAGACACAGATCAGGTAGTCACCATTGTCCCAGACCCGATGCTCAACTTGGGAACCACATATCAAGTTGTGGTTGATACTTCTGCCCAAGCAGCCGCCAGTGCCACCGCACTGGCAGCAGAAGCAGTTGAACCGTTCAGAACCGTGCCTTACCCAGCCATCACCAGAACCCACCCTCAACACAAGCAAATGGCAGACTATTGGGATGAAGGTTTCAGCGTTTCCTTTGCCTCACCCATGGATATATACACCTTCATAGATCAGATAATCATTGATCCGCCCCCCAAAAACCCACGCTACTTCGCCAGTACGGACGACACCAACGTGCATGTTTCTTTCCAGCATGAACCAGATACCACATACCAGATCACCATTCCCGGCGATGCCGCTGATCCATACGGTAACACATTAGGAGCAGACTATACCTTCAGTTATAGCACGCCCAAGGATCCCGCGGTGGCCTCTTTTAATTTATCTGGCAACTTCAGCCAACTCAGCACCAGTTTCGAGTCCGTGGTAGATGTCATTTACAAAAATGTATCACAAGTCGATGTTGGCCTTTACAATGTTGGTTTACCTGCGAATTTATTGGTTGACAGTTTCAGCCTCCGCAGTTATTTTCCCGCTACAGAGCCAGTGCGCACCTGGAATATACAACCAGACTCAGATAGCGGCACAGCTCAAATATCATTAGCAGAAGGGGGCACACTGCCTACCGGCGTCTACTTCATCAATACCTCCGCGCCTGAACTCGAAGAAGACAACGAATATTGGCAAATTCAACAGGCACTCATCATCGTGGCGGATACCAACCTAGTTATCAAAAAAATGCCAAATGAGGTGTGGGTATGGGCCACCGATATTAGCTCAGGCCAACCAGCCCAGGGACACAATCTAACGCTTTACAACAGCCGGGGGGTACCTGTGGGCACGACCACTTCCAATGCTAGAGGTTTCGCCACATTCGATATCAATAACATACCCGGGGATCAACCAGCATTCACTGTCGTTAGCAATGAACCTGGACAAGCAGGCTTTGGTATCGCTTGCAGCAATTGGAGCGGCAAGTTTGATATTTGGGAAATGGGTATTCGCCCTGGTTATTACAACCCAGAAAAGAGATTTGCCTACATTTACACAGATCGTCCGATCTACCGTCCGGGGGACACCATTTATTATAAAGCTATCGTGCGCGATCCAGATTTTGGACGTTACAGCCTCCCTGGCTTTGACAACACAACGCTGGAGATTAACTCCGTCTACCGTTATGATGAAGGGAGCATTCAAGAAAGTATCCCTGTTACCCTTGATACAGACGGTACATTTTATGGTGAATACGTCATTCCCGACGATGCCCCGCTAAACGATATTCAATTCTACATCGAAGACCTGAACTGGCTGAACAGGCGCAAAGTCACCATCGCTGAATATCGCAAACCAGAGTTTCTGATTACATTAGACCCTGAAAAAGAGGAAGCCCAACGTGAAGATACTGTCGCTGTGGTGCTGGATGCTCAATATTTTTCTGGCGGTGCTGTCAGTAATGCCCATGTCATATGGTCTACTTATACAGACAACTACTATCCATATTTCCCCGATCAACAGTATGACTTCGGCGACAGGGGCCACTTCAATTACACGCCCGAGTGCACTATTAGTGCTAACTGCAGACGACCTCTCATCGATGGTGAAAGCACGACCGATGCCAACGGTCAGTTTGTTATCACATTACCAGCAAATTTATTGGATGGTGTAGAGGAAGGCAGCCAAAAAGTGAGTGTGCAGGCAAGCGTCACAGATTTGGCTAATTTTCCCATTCTCAATCATACAGCCGTCATTTTCCATGAGGCGGAAATGTATGTAGGTATCCGCCCTGAGAATTACTTAACACCTGCGGGACAGGAAGCCACAGTAGAACTTGTCACAGTTGATTGGGCGGGAGAACCGGTACCCAACCAAACTGTCAATGTCACTTTCTATCGGCGCGATTGGGAAAGTGAACGCACTATCGGCACAGATGCTTACCGCACCATATGGACCCCCAAAGATACCCAAGTTGCTCAAATGACGACAACGACGGATGCGCAAGGGAAAGCCACAGCCAGCTTCACGCCTGGTGAGGGAGGCTCCTATCTCGCGGTGGCCAACGCCGTCGATGCGGGCGGGCACAGCATGATGAGCAACACCGCTCTCTATGCTCTCAGCGATAATTATGCCGGGTGGCGCTCTGCCCCTCGTGAAATCACCATGGAACTCGTTCCAGATCAGAAGAATTATAAAGTGGGTGATACAGCACGTATCTTGGTACAGTCTCCGTTTGATATGCTGACAGAAGCGTGGCTTACCATTGAACGAGGTAATTTGCTCGATCAAAAGTTGATTTCGGTGAGCGGCGGCGAGGTCATTGAGATACCCATCACGCCAGATATGGCACCTAATGTGTATGTTTCTATTGCCACTGTCAAACCGGTGGAGCCAGATAACCCAGAACGGCCGTTTGCCGATATTCGTTTTGGCGTCACTGAGTTACAAGTTGACCCGGAACAGTTCGCTTTGACACTGACGATTACACCACAACAAGAGAACTATGCTCCAGGAGAAACGGCCGTTTTCGACATTCAGGTGACAGACTACACTGGCGCCCCCGTGTCAGCCGAAGTCTCCCTGGCTCTAGTCGATCTGGCTGTACTCACACTTAAAGAGGATAACGCGCCCCATATTTTCGATTCCTTCTACTCGCCCCAAGATTTCTACAGCTCCACAGGCTCTGGTCTCTTTATCTCCGGTGAAGGATTAAACATTGAAGAACCTATCAAATATCTTGGTGGCCTCGGCGGTGGTGGCGGCGATGGCGGTCCATATGCCCTGACAAAAACGCCAGAAGAAGACGAAACACGCAAAAATTTCCCCGACACCGCCTATTGGGAAGCAAAAATTGTCACAGATAGCAACGGTCAAGCTACAGTTGAAGTACCGCTGCCAGACACCACAACCACCTGGCGCATGCATGGCAAAGCCGTCACCACCAATAGTTTAGTGGGGCAAACAGATGCAGACATCATCACCAGTTTACCCTTGATTGTGCGCCCCGTTACCCCCCGTTTCTTTACTGTTGGCGACCAAATCGAACTGGGCGCAGTACTCAACAACAACACAGAGCAGGATATGGAGGCAGTTGTCAATTTAACCGCCACCGGCTTTGAAGAGGAAGAGATACCTGACCAGACCGTTACAGTGCCGGCAAACGGCAATGCTCTAGTTCATTGGCCCGTCACAGTCGCGGATGTCAGTTTCGCTGACCTCACCTTTAGCGCCGAAGCAGGTGAATTCCGTGATGCCACCAAACCAAGCTTTGGCATTGGGCCAGAACAACTGATACCGGTATACCGCTACGACGCCCCAGATTATACCAGCACCGCCGGCATACTAGAAGATGCCGGGATTCGTGTAGAAGCCGCGCTGCTACCAGACAACATCGACACCCAGCGCGGTTCCGTGGATGTGCAGCTCAGTGCTTCCCTGGCTGCCGCCCTCATCAATGCCCTGGAAGCCCACAACTTAGACAGCGATAACCAATGTGCTGGCTACATTGCCGACCAGCTGCTGCCCGATGTTGCCACCGCACGTATCATCACCAAGCTGGCTCTGGATAAGCCAGACCTGTTGAACCTGCTAGACAGCACAATTCCCGCCAACATCACCAAATTAGAATCAAGTCAACAGGAAGATGGCGGCTGGAGTTGGTGCGGCAAATCATCGAGCAACCCTTGGCTTTCAGCATATATCTTGCTTACCTTGATCAAAGCGGAAGAGGCCGGGCATAGCATCAGTGACCTTACCTTACGGCAAGCTGCCAGTTATCTGCAAAGACAGTTGCATAACTCTGCCGATCTTAGCAATGCGGCGGCAGCCAACCAGCAGGCCTTTTTCCTCTACATTTTGGCTGAGTTAGGGCATGATGTAGTCGCAGATACAGATGCCTTGTTCGCAGCGCAGCGCGGCTTGCTCGACCCCTATGCCAAGGCATTTTTGCTGCTCGCCTACAACACAAATAATCATAAAAGCAGCAATCAAGCTACCCTGCTGGCCGATCTAAACGAGGCTGTCATTCTCAGTGCCACTAGCGCCCATTGGGAAGATGCTGCCCAAGATTTTGCCAATTTGAGCAGCGATATTCGGGGCACCGCCATCATCATTGATGCCCTGGCTCGCACAGAACCAGATGCCGCCCTTGCCCCGCAAGCAGTCAATTGGCTCATGGCTGCTCGTCGCGTTGCCCATTGGCCTTCTCGCCATGAAACGGCCTGGAGCATTTTTGCCCTGACGGACTGGCTGGTAGCCACCCAGGAACTGGAAGCTGCTTATGATTGGCAGCTCAGTGTCAATACTGAGCCCATACACCTTGGCTCTTTTTCCCAGGCTAATATCATCGACAATGTGTGGGAATCGATTCCGATGAATGAATTGATTGTAGGTGATGTGAATTTCTTTGAATATGAGCGCGGCAGTGGTAACGGCCGTTTATACTACAGCATGAACCTCAACGCTTACCTGCCTGCCGAATCTGTCGCCGCCACCGACCACGGATTCACCGTGCAGCGAGCTTACTATGATGCCGCCTGTCAGCCCGAAACCGAGACCTGCTTACCTCTCAACAGCATCAAAGCCGGTGAACAAGTGCGCGTCATGCTCACCGTCATCGTCCCTCACAATGCCATCTTCACCGTCGTCACAGATCCGATACCGGCTGGTGCCGAAGCCATTGATCCAGACTTAAAAACCACCCCCACTGCCCTTGCTGGCAGCAGCGAACGCATCGACACGCCCAATCCGTATTACCATTGGGGCTGGTGGCGCTTCGATCGTATAGAATACCGTGATGAGGCAGTTCGCTTCTATGCAGATGACTTGCCAGCAGGCACTTACCAATACACCTACTACCTACAGGCAAATATCCCCGGTGAGTTCCAAGTGATGCCAGCACAAGCACAAGAATCCTATTTCCCAGAAGTTTTCGGACGCTCAGATGGCATGAAATTCACCATCATGGAGTAACGAATAAAATGCCAGGTAAACAGTATCATCATTTACCTGGCATTTAATATCCAATTACCCACAATCCTATTATGACTATCTCAACCCAAAAACAAGCTTATTTAGAGCTATTAGCCCAACAATACCCGACCATTCAAGCCGCTTCCACAGAAATCATCAACCTGACAGCTCGCTTGCAACTTCCCAAAGGTACCGAACATTTCGTTTCTGATATTCATGGAGAGTATGAAGCCTTTCACCATGTCCTCAAAAATGGCTCAGGATCCATCATGCGCCGCATCAATGAATTGTTTGTGTATGAGATGACAGAGCAAGAGAAAAGTGACCTGGTTACTCTGATTTGTTACCCTGAGCAAAAACTGGCTCAGCTGCTTGAAACAACAGAGGATACAGCTGCCTGGTTCCGCATCACCTTGTTCCGGCTCATCAAACTGTGCCGCTCTCTAGCCTCAAAATATACTCGCGCTGATGTTCGCGCGGCTCTTCCCTCTGACTTTGCCTTGATCATTGAAGAACTGCTGCATGAACAAGAAGGCCTCAACAACAAACATGAATATTATCTGACCATCATCGACACCATTATTGCCTTAGATCAAGCAGACGAATTCATCGAAGCACTTGCTGACCTCATCCAACGGCTTGCAATTGCCCGCTTGCATGTTATTGGAGACGTTTATGATCGGGGACCTGGGGCACACACCATCATGGACACGCTCATGAATTACCACAATATCGACATTCAGTGGGGCAACCATGATATTGTGTGGATGGGCGCCGCCGCAGGTAGTGCCGCATGTATGGCCAATGTGATTCGCACCGCTTTACGCTATGCGAATATGGAAACGCTGCAAGATGGCTACGCGATTAGTCTGCTGCCCTTAGCCACATTTGCCATGAATGTTTATAAAGATGACCCCTGCACCATTTTCTATCCCAAGTTGTCAGGAGATGAAGAATATACAGAAAATGAACAGCAGCTCATGGCAAAGATGCAAAAAGCGATGGCCATTATTCAATTCAAACTGGAAGCGCAAATCATTCAACGACGACGCCATTTCCAGATGGAAGATCGGCTGCTGCTCGATAAAATCGACCATAAAAACGGCACGATTCTCATCAATGGCGTTACTTACCCCCTGCGAGATACTTTATTTCCTACAGTTGATCCCCAAAATCCTTACCAACTAACGCCTGAAGAAGAAATCACGGTGCAGAAGCTCCAACAGACATTTGCCATTAGCGAGAAACTGCAACAGCACGTTCGCTTCTTGTTTTCTAAGGGAAGTATGTATCTCGTTTACAACGGGAAACTGCTTTATCATGGCTGCATCGCCCTGGAGGACGACGGTTCGTTTATGTCAATAAGAACGGATGGGCGTGAGTTCGAGGGAAAAGCGTTTATGGACCGCCTGGACAGGTTGGCACGACAAGGTTATTTCAGTACGGACTCAAGAGAAAAATTGTATGGCCAAGATGTTCTTTGGTATTTGTGGACGGGTGCCAAGTCACCCATTTTTGGCAAAAACAAAATGGCGACGTTTGAACGGTATTTTCTTGAGGACAAAGCCACCCACAAGGAAGAAAAGAACCCCTATTATGCCCTAAGAGACAAAGAGGAAACGGCCGTTTCCATCCTGAGAGAGTTCGGCTTAGACCCAGACACAGCCCATATCATCAATGGTCACGTGCCGGTACAAGTGAGAAAAGGAGAAAGCCCCATCAAAGCAAACGGCAAACTGCTCGTGATAGATGGCGGCTTCGCCAAAGCATACCAGAGCATTACAGGCATCGCTGGCTACACCTTAATCTTCAATTCATATGGATTACTGCTAGCCTCCCACGCCCCCTTTGAATCCTTACAATGTGCCATCGAAGAAAATGCTGATATGCAAACCAACACCATCATCCTGGAACGTAATCAGATGCGCATTCGTGTCAAAGATACTGACGAAGGACACCAAATACAACAGAAGATCAACAATCTGCAAGAGCTCCTCAATGCCTACCGCACCGGCCACATCAAGGAGCAGTAACAAGATTGTAGAATTCGTTAATGGGATGATATGACTTTAGCCATACCCACTTCAATTTCATAAACAACAAGACAGTTGTTACTTGCTGGTTTTGCAGAATCAACTATGGACGCATATCTTCAATCAGCGCATTTAAGACCTTAAAACCGACGGGTTTCACCAAAACCATATCGGCTTTACCCTCCATCTCTTTAGCTTTACGCACATCAGCAGTCGCCATAATAATCTTGGTTTCTGCTAATCGTTCGTTTTTCTTCATTTCATGAAACACTTCTTCCCCGGAAACATACGGCAAATGAATATCCAAAAGCACGATATGTGGTGTCAACTTTTCCAACAATTCTAAAGCTTGTTTACCGTCTCTGGCAGTTTCTGTTTTGTAACCTGCTTCCTCAAAAGCAACAGCAAATAATTCAACTAATAAATCTTCATCTTCAACAATTAATGCTAAAGGCATTTCATTGTTTTTACTTTGTATATCCACAACTTTCCCTTTCAAGACAAAGAACTATTTTATGCACAATCATACCTCTATGTCCTTGTCGTTTTTGCATCAATGCCGTTATTCCCTGCCCCATGTAAATGACATGAACACGGCAAGTCTAACGACAAAATCCTATTCCTCTTTCGGCTCATTGGGTAAAAGCACGGTAAACGTGCTACCTTGCCCGAGCTGACTTTCCAATTTAACCATCCCTCCCATCAATTCTGCCATTTGCTTAACAATCGTTAATCCAAGCCCCGTGCCCCCATGAATACGGGTCATGGAACCATCAATTTGACGGAATGGCTCAAAAATCAAGTCTCGGGCTTCTTGCGCAATGCCAGGCCCCTGATCTGAAACTTGTAATGCCCAATAGGTATCATTGTATTCAAGTGCCCCTACTTTGATTGTACCTTGTTCAGAAAACTTTATGGCATTTTCTACCAGATTGGTCAAAATTTGAGTAATACCATCCTGATCCCCATAGGCAGTTTTTAAATCTTTCCCAGTATTCATCTGCACAATTTGGAGATCTTTTTCATTGGCAGCCCCTTCACATTTGCCAATAACTTCACTAGCAACCTCTTGTATGGGAAAAAGATAACAGTCCAAGTCAGTTTGGCCTGCTTCAATGCTAGATAAAGTCAATAAGTCACTAACTTGATTCGTGAGAAAGCGGGTACTCTCTAATATTTTCTCCAAAGATTCATGCTGTTTTTCATTAACTGGTCCCACAATCCCCATTTGAATAAGTTCCGTGAATCCTAAAATCACATTCAAAGGAGTTTGCAGTTCATGGCTAACCCGGGCGAGTAATTCTGTTTTGACACGACCGGCTGCCAATGCTTGATCCCGGGCAGTCGCTAATGCCGCTTCAGTTTGCTTATAAACAGTAATATCATGAAAGACAATTAAACGGCCGTTCACCCGCTTCCTAGCATTCACAAGAGGAGTGATGTGCAAAGCAAAACATTTCTGCCCCACATCACCCTCTACACAAATCTCCGTATTCGCTTCCCAAACACCCCTAAAAGATGCCACAATCTCTGACCATTTGCTCAACAATTCATCAATGGAGACACCAATCACATCAGCCAACTCGGTATCAAATATTGATAAAGAAGCGGGGTTCATATCAATGACACGATTTTTATTATCCAGCACAATCACGCCATCACGCATCATATCAACCGCCTCACGACGCGCTAGCGGCACCAAATCAAACAAACTAAATTGACCAATCGACCAAATTACCACAATGCCAGATACAGCAAAAGCAATAGGCGAAAAGTCTAAATTAGGGAGAGATCCTATATCTAGCAAATGCAGACTGTTAGCCAACCAGGGAATCGTGACCCCCACAACTAATGCCAAACTTTGCCATCGGTATATTCGGGGAAAACGAACAGCCGCTTGAATCAAAACCACTGTGCCCCAAAACAGCAAAAAATAAGAATAACCAGAATAAATCCAAAACCCCAGGCCATAGTCCGGCTTAAAAACGAGCAAAGCGCCAAAATTAACCAATTGAATGTCAGTCCAAATCAATCGATGATAATCATTGGTGAAAACCAAAACTAACGTCACCGTGGGCACAATCAACAAAGGCAAAAGATAGTTTCTACTCAGCCACTTATTCCGCTGGGTATAGGCCATTGCAAACAAAAACCAGGATACAGGAATGAAAACAATAGCAACATACTGAACCTTAACCCAAATCAATTTTCCTTCGCGTATGGGAACAAACAACTCCAGAGCGTAGAAAAAGGCCCAACAGCCAGCAGCCAAAACGGCAAAAGTAAAAGGATATGCCCAAACACCTGCATGGCGAGACCTCCAAGAAAAGGTAGCTAAACTTAAGGCCAATATGGCAGATAAGATAAGAATGAAGAACATGACCGTAAGCCAATAGGGCATTTCACAAGGCTCTAGCGTACATTTTTACAGGATAACACACGTATCCCATAAAAATAAGATTCTCTGGAACTATATGCGCATCCATAAATAAGTGACAGAATTGATGGATGCGCTGCCAATGACCGTTACCCCTGAAAAACGGGGACTAATTTTTAAACGGTCACTGAGGGAAAACGAAAACGGGAGAATCTATGCTTTTCTGTTTTAAATTACTTTCCCGTTTTCACCTGACCCAACTTCAGCTACCTCATATTTTGTAATACAGATTATTAAGGAACGGCAACCAAATCTTTGCCCCCATATAAAGGGTGCCATTCCTTAAAGCAGATAGTACCATTCCACAACTTACTTAACCGTCAGACCTAAACAATACCAACCAATACCATCACACCAAATCCAATAGCAAGAATATCTAACACAATCAAGAATGCCAAAACAAGCCGTTGACCAGAGCTAAAACTGCCCCAAGAGAATGCGGAGCCACCACTTGACTCGCCATCGCCATCAGATTCCATATCATCATACATAGAACCAGAGCGGGCACTTTGACGTCTCAATTGTTCAAATTGGTCATCATCACCGGCGCCTTCAATATCAGCGTCAGCAGGTATAGAGTCGTCATCATCTTCCATCAACCAATCTGGGGTATCATCAAATGAATCATCGCCAAAACTGCTGAAATCATCCGTCATTACAAACCTCCATTCATAGGCACTCAAGGCTTTTGAAAATAGTAAGGAACGGCAATGAATTAACTTGGACAAATATGATTTGTACCGTTCCTTAAGGCTGATGATGCCATTCTACAACTTATTTAATCGTCAGCCCTAATTCTGCAATCTTCTTGCTGACTGCCTACACAGTCATTCTATCTTTATGTAATTATAGTCGATAATCTTGAGAACGACGATTTGAGCAGAAGATTAAAATGGTTAAGGTCAACTTCCTATAAAAAATGAGCAGGCAAAGAATGGGCAATTTCTTTACCTGCTTTTTCCAATACGGTGTATTGCAACCTATTTTATTGCCTTTTGTTTATAAACTAAATAGGCAAAATCGCCTATTTCGAGAGTCATACAAGAAACTGGACACCCTTGCGCTATTTTTTAGGCGCTAAAATGGATACCACAAAGTCACAAAGTTCGTCCGCGCACTTCAATGCGCCTTTTTTACACGCTAAAGTGCGTACTACAAACTAACCTTACAACCGTCATGGATACCGGCAACCAATGACCTTAGGCGTAAGGAGTTTTCACATATCGTTGCTGTTCCTTTCTCAATCTACCAAGCTGGCGTTATAATCCTCTGCTCAAATCAATGATAAAGGATCCTGCATGACCAATCAGCTTCCCGTCACCAAGACAACGCTCGACAATGGCCTGACGGTTGTTCTCAAAGAAATGCACCATGCGCCCGTTACCAGTTTTATGATTTGGTACCGGGTGGGCAGCCGCCAGGAAACCCCCGGCATTACCGGCGTTTCCCATTGGGTGGAACACATGATGTTCAAGGGCACGCCCACGTTTCCCCAGGGCACGCTAGACCGTATGGTGTCCCGAGAGGGTGGGTATTGGAATGCCTTCACCTGGCTCGATTTCACCGCCTATTACGAGACATTGCCAGCCAATCGAATTGATTTGGCGCTGCAATTAGAAGCAGACCGCATGGTCAACACGCAGATGTCGGAGGCGGCAGTCGAGTCTGAACGGCAGGTGATTTTGGCAGAACGGGGCATGTATGAAAATGATCCGCACTTTTCACTCAACGAAGAGCTAACGTCAACAGCGTTTCGGGTGCATTCATACCGCCACGAGATCATTGGCGATGAGGTCGATTTGCGCTCGATGACACGCGCAGACTTGCTAAACCATTACCGACACTACTATGTGCCGAATAACGCAGTGGCTGTGGTGGTTGGTGATTTTGAAACGGCCGTTATGCGTGAAAAGATCTGCCATCACTTCAATCCCATCCCCAGAGGCAAGCCACCCGAGCTTGTCACCCGCCAGGAACCGCCGCAAAAAGGTGAGCGTCGCCTCACCCTCGAAGGACCAGGCGACGCGCCCTATCTCACCGTTGCCTATCACGCTCCGGCTGCCACCCATCCCGATTATTTCCCCCTCACCCTGCTCAACGCCGCTTTCGCTGGCGGCAGCAGCTTAGGCATGTTTGGCAGCGCGGGTTCCAACAAAAGTTCTCGTTTATACAAAGCCCTGGTGGCCACCGAGTTAGCTGCTGGCGCTATAGGCGGCATGATGCCCACCATCGATCCCCATTTGTACACCATCAGCGCCATCGTGAATAACGGCCGTTCCCTGCCAGAAGTAGAAGAAGCACTGTACGCTGAACTGGCTCGGCTGGCCGCAGAACCCATCACGCCAGCCGAGCTAGACAAAGCCCTCAAACGCGCCAAAGCAGAATTCGTCATGGCAGGCGAGAGCATCACCGGGCAGACCCAGCTGCTAGGCATGGCAGAAACCATCACGGGTGATTACCGTTGGTTCGAGACCGTGCTTGACAAGCTGCAAGCCGTCACACTGGCCGACATCGAGCGCGTACGAGATCAATATTTGCGAAAGCGCAATCGGACAGTCGGCTGGTACCAGCCAGTTGAGCATCCAGATACCGGCGGGGAAGATAACGCCCATGGCTCTGCTAGCAACGCAGTCATGGTAAAATGAACGGCCGTTTCCGGCATAAATTGTCAAGCCAATCACTAAATTCATGAATAAAAAATGAAAACAATTATCAACTTCATCTACGACATCTTTCATGACTTTTGGGGCACCGTGCGCAACGTCTCCGTCTACATCAGCCATGAAGAACGTCGCCTTTTGCTGCAATCCATTTCCATCGGCATTATCGTTTGGGCAGTCATTTACCCGCTAAAAATTCTCGTCCATGAACTTTCGCATGAAATGCTGCATTGGCTGGAGCATGCGCCCACCCCCCTCGTCGTCTTCATCCCCCTTTGTGTGGGTGCCGTCATCGTCGCGGCCATCTCACTTTACAAAGCCTCCACCCTCTACTACCGAGACGATGATGGCCACATCCATGAACTCAATGATGTCGAAGGGGATGGATTAGAAAGAGCAATTTCCCTTTACTACAAATCCGAGCCAACCATTGAACAAACGCTCACTGGCGAAGAAGGGGTTAAGGTACGCTGGAACCTGCCCACCTTCTCATTAGCGCTGCGCAAGTTTGCCGCCACGTTAGTCACCTTGACAAGCGGGGGAAGCGGCGGGCTAGAAGCCAGTGTATCACTTATCGGAGAGAGTATCGCAGCCGGTTTGTTCAAGCCGCGTCGCATAGGTCAAAAAGCAGCTGACAAACTCAGCGTGCTGTATCGCATTTGGCACTGGTGGCAGCCTGACAATCCCGATGATTTGCAAACAGCCCAACTCAGCGGTGTGGCTGCAGCCGTAGCCGTGTTATTTGGCGCTCCCTTTGCCGCCGCCTTTTTTGCCACAGAAGTGATGTACCAGCGCCGACCACTTATCGAGAAATTGATCTACGCGTTAATATCAGCACTCATCGCTTACTTTTTGACCAACGTAGTCTCCATCGGTCATGCGCCGCTGTTTGTGGTTGATGTGCGTTATGTGCCCCCCTCCACTCCCAGTTATCTGGGCGTTCTCATCTTGATGGCCGCCGTTATCTCATTAGTCGCCATCTTCTTCAGCCATTTGCGCAAACGGATGGCTCACGCCTTCCATTATACTGTGTCTAACCCCTATTCGCGTATGCTTTTGGGTGCGGTTCTCACCGGGGTTGTAGCTGTTTCTGTGGCCTGGCTTACCCAGCAGTTCGAGCTAACAGAAAACGGCTTGTCATTGGTGTTGGGCACGGGTGAAAGCGTTATCGATGCTGCTTTTGCTGGCGAACTAACTGTACTGGTGGCGCTCATTGCCCTGGTGGCGAAGATGTTTGCCACGTTGTTTACGGTAAGTTCCGGTGGTTCCGCCGGTCTGCTCATCCCGTCCCTTTTCTTCGGCACCATGGTGGCCTCGATATTTGCCAGCTGGTTTGGTTATCAGCCCATGATGCTAATTGCCCCCGCCATGACAGCCAGCCTGGTTTCCATCGTCAATGTGCCGCTGGCAGCCATCTTGTTCACAGTGGAAATATTTGGGTCAGCCTACATGGTGCCCGCCTTGATTGTCCTGGTGGTATGCGCCATTATAGCCCATGACAACAGCATCTATCGCACGCAACGAGAATCGTATGATTCCCGCCAGATTTTGCCAGGAGTCAGTGTCCGCCGCGTCCGTATTCCTGCTGCCTGGGAAGGAATCACGCTGATTGACCTGGATTTTCGTAAAAAGTTTGATTTGAATGTGATTGGGTTGCTGGAACGACGCGGTGATGATAACCACCCCCACGTCCGCTTAGGCACAGCTTCTGCCACCATTTTGGAGGAGGGCGACCAATTGGTGGTTTTAGGCACGGATGAGAAGCTCGAAGATCTGGAAACGGCCGTTATCCAACTACACACCAGCAAATTAGACGATATTATCAATGGAGAAGAAAGCTAATGCTATCAATTCTATTTGTCATGATCGGTTTATGGGTTAGTGTTTTGCTCAACGCCTTGGCAGACGATTGGCCTCGCCGTGAACCTTTATCCTGGCCCCACTGCCCCAATCCCGAATGCAGCCATCATTATGCCTTCATCCACTGGCTTGGCATTAGCCGCCTCATGTGGGACAGCCCATGTCCAGAATGCAACACCCCAACGCGCAAACGGGTGGTGTTGGTGGAAGTAGCAACGGCCGTTATCTTTGCCACCATGCCCCTCTTTTTTAGCGACCCAGCTACGCTTGTGCTTTACAGCTTCTACATGGCAATTTTTATCCTCATCATCGTCATCGACTTAGAAAACAGGCTCATCCTCGACATCGTCACCTATCCCGGCACCATCTTGGCACTGTTGGCCAGTGTGGTGCTGCCCAACCACAATTGGCTCTCTGCCCTGCTGGGAGCAGTGATTGGGTTCGTCATCTTCCTGGGCATCTACTGGCTGGCAAAAGTGACATTTGGCCAAGGAGCCATCGGCCAGGGAGATGTCAAACTTGCCATGATGATGGGAGCCATACTAGGCGTACCCAGCATCCTGTCTGCGATTATCATCGGTATCGCGTTAGGAGGCGTTATCAGCGGCTTCTTGCTGGTAACCCGCCTGGTCAACCGCAACACCTACTTACCTTACGGGCAATATCTCGCCATTGCCGCCATGATCATGATGGTGTGGGGGCCAACCATCAACACCTGGTGGCTGGAATAAGGCACACATGTCTCCAATCATCATCCACTCAATTACCAACCTCAAAGAAATGGCTGAAGTTGAGCCGCTCGAGCAAATCATTTGGGGCATTCCAGATATCGAAGTGACCTGCGCCCACACCTTACACGCTTTGGTGGAAAATGGCAGCTCACTCATTGGGGCTTATGATCAGGGGAACCTAATCGGCTTCGTCTTGGGCATTCCTGCCCTCACCCAAGACAAAACACGTCCCTTGGCCCAACGCCTCAAAATGTATTCCTATATGGCTGGCGTGCTGCCCCGCTATCAAGGGCAAGGCATTGGGTATCGGCTCAAATTAGCCCAACGAGAAGATGCCTTGCGCCAGGGATATGAACTCATCACCTGGACGTTCGACCCGCTCGAAAGCCTCAACGCCCATCTCAACATCGGCAAACTCGGCGCGACATGCCGCACCTATCACCGCCATTTCCACGGCGACTTAGGGGGGATCAATGCCGGGCTGCCCACCGACCGTTTCCACGTAGCATGGTGGCTCAACAGGGACACCATAAAAGAGGAGGCTACTCGTCAAAAATGGCCAGAGCAACCCCGTTCCAAGTCAGCGTTATCCTTGCCCATGCTCATCGCGCAAAACGCTATCATTCTCAACCCAGCTATCATCAACAGCGCCGGGTTCCCCATTCCGCCCGAAGCCACGGCGCCGCTTGCCGACCAATCCCTTGTCGAAATTCCAACCAACATCCGTTCCATCAAAGAGCAAGACCCCACCCTGGCAGAAACCTGGCGTTACCACACCCGTCAACTATTCGAGGCAGCTTTCGCTCAAGGCTATGCTGTCACAGATTTTGTGTATGAGATTGCGGAAAACGGCCGTTCCCGCAGCTACTATCTATTAACCATTAACCGTTGAAAATTTACCATCATCGTCAATCGAAATTTTTAACGTTACAATTCCTTCTGTGAAATGTATCATCCAAATTCCTTGTTATAACGAAGCAGAGACGCTGGCCCAAACGGTATCAGACCTGCCGCGCACCATGCCAGGCATAGACATCCTGGAAGTAATGGTTATCGATGATGGCAGCGAAGACGACACCGTGGCTGTCGCCGAAGCGCTGGGCATTGACCACATCGTGCGCCATTCACGCAATCGCGGCCTGGCACGTGCCTTTCAAACGGGGCTAGACGCCTGCCTGCATTTAGGTGCCGACATCATCGTTAACACAGACGCCGACAACCAATACCCAGGGCACTATATTCCTGAGTTGGTGGCTCCCATCCTGGCTCATAAAGCAGACATTGTGATCAGCGACCGCCAGGTTACCCAAATTGCGCACTTCTCGCCGCTCAAACGCTTCTTGCAAAAGCTGGGCAGTTGGACCGTGCGTACTGTCAGCGGCACAAACGTGCCAGACGCCGCCAGCGGGTTTCGCGCCTACTCACAAGAGGCGGCGCTGCGGCTCAACATCCTCACCCGTTTTAGCTACACGCTGGAAACAATTATCCAGGCAGGCAAGCAAGGTCTTGCCATTGCCTGTATTCCTATTGAGGTAAATAAAACAGAACGGCCGTCACGCTTACAGAAAAACATGTGGCATTTCATCAAATCACAGGCTGGCACGATGATGCGTCTATATGCCTTTTACGAGCCCCTGCGTACCTTTAGCTATATCGCCTTACCCTTTTTGCTGGCCGGACTTATCACCTGGCTGCGCTTCTTTTACTTTGTCCTCATTGGTAACAGTGGTACGGGGCGTTACATCCAGTCGATTACCATCGGCACGGGCTTGCTGCTGGTCGGGGTGATCACGCTTCTCTTTGGTATCCAGGCCGACATCGCCAGCAAACATCGTCAGCTCACACAAGAAACATTGTACCGGTTGAAGAAACTTGGGTTGAAAACAGAAGGCGACAGGCAGAAGGCTGAATGACGGCAGAGTGGGTGCGTTCGGCCAGGCAAACGCAAATGCTATCCCCTCAGCCAGCCAAGATTGATGTTGGCGGTTGATAGCAAATCAACATGAGCTGGTGTCACCCGATGTGAAGGCCTAACAAGCGGCAGCAGCTCACGGTATCTGGTGGATCAAAAACGTCAGTGCCAGCGAAATCAGGTGGGGCTGCTGAAAGCGGTTCTCGGGGAAGGTGATGTCATAATCATAATCACCAACAACGCGGCGAATTTTGCCCAAGGTTTCATCGCAAGCATCCATGAGATCCGCGTAGACAGCGAGGTTAGTCGGGGCGTTAGCACACAACACAAACGTAGACACCTGAGAACGGCCGTTACCCCTCTCACCTAGCACCAACCAACGCTCCCCCTCCACCTCCACCGTAAAATACGGCAAGGTTTCTTCCCCATCAGGATCTTTAGGGGTATGTTTCGTGATAATGGCATACACCGCATGATCATGGATCAAGGCATAGCCAATCCGTCCTTGCCCTTGTTTGCCCGTCGATTCAACACCAGGGAAATCCAAAGTGGCTAGCAGGTCACCGCCGGGGGTCGTGATACGGATTTTGGAATCCTCAGCTTCTTGCCAAGGGGCACCACATTCACCAACCAGGAGCAAAACGCCCTGGTCATCGTAAAAATGACACCGCTGCAACAGCTCAGAATGCGGCTCTAAAAAACGAATCCCAAATTCCATATTAACAAAATTGTACAGAGCAACGGGGAAACCGACAAATTAGACTCCCTCTCGTCGCCCAATCTGCACCAACAGCGTGCCCACAACCACCGTCGCCAATCCCAAAAGCTCACGACCACTTATCGTCTCGCCCAAAAATAGCAGCGCCAAAACAGCAATTTGCACCGTCATCGTGTTGTTGATCACAGCTGATTCCACTGCCGGCAGCGTACGCAAGGTATGATTCCACAAGGTGAAAGCGGCAGCAGTGTGAACCACAGCCAGCCAGGCAATCACCACCCAACTTTGTCCACTCAGGGTAGGGATCCCCTCCAGAATGACACCAGCAGCCAGCATAATGAGCGCCCCCACCCCCATGCTGATTACCGTCACAGTCAGGGGCTTAATGGCGTTCGCTCGATTGACATAACGTCCCAAAACTGAGGAGACTGCATTAGCCAACATCGTCACCAGCGCCGCCACAACACCTATCCACTGCGCTTCTTCCAAGCCAAACGGGTAAAAGTAGACCACTGCCCCCGCCAGAGCAATAATTATGCCCAGCCATTGGCCGCCATTGGGTCGTTCACCGAGAATGAAGATACCGATTAATGCCACGAAAACGACCGTGAAGTTCAGAATCAAGGTAACCGTAACTGCCGGTGCATGCGCCAACGCCACAAACTGCGAGCCTTGCGTCACGGCATAATACATCATGCCCAGCAGCACTAATCGTCCCCAATCCCCCCACGTCAACCTCTTCACAGATGACGGGACACGGAACACACCTTCATTTGTTTCTGACTGTCGCCATAAAAAGGGCAGCAGCACCAAAAACGCCAACAGATAACACAAACCGGCAAAGACCAACGGTGAAATCTCTTCCAGACCAAATTTAATCAACACCCAGGCGGTGGACCAGAGGAACGTAACAAATAATGCCTGGAGAACAGCTCGTAAATGGGGGGTAATTTTAGACAAGATAGTTTAGCGATGAGAGATGAGAGATGGGCGGTTGCCTTACCAGACACCCTCCAATCTTTCCCCTCTTGTTTTTTATCAATTTAACTTGTATCTGCACCCTCAAACGATAATATGAATCGTTGATTCTGGCAATGGGAAAACGGACATTCAACTTAATGTTCTTTAAACAACATGGCGCTCCATTTCCCCATCAGTTACACTGGTCGTAAACTGTGGTAAACGAGGATGAAAAGGATGAAGAATTCAGCAACAAAAGAGGTCATTACGCTTGGCGGCGGCTGTTTTTGGTGTTTAGAGGCTGTCTATGATGATTTAATGGGCGTCAAGTCTGTTGTTTCCGGTTATGCAGGTGGGCATGTTCCCCGCCCGACTTATGAGCAGGTTTGCACCAAAACGACCGGACATGCGGAAGTGGTTCAAGTGACATTTGATACAACGGTTATTTCGCTTCGTGATGTTTTGGAGATATTTTTCACTATTCATGATCCAACGACATTAAACCGGCAAGGCAACGATGCGGGTCCCCAATATCGCTCTGTTATTTACTACCATGACGATGACCAGAAAGCGCTGGCGGAAACTATGATTTCTGAGCTGAATGCGGCGCAAATTTGGTCTGATGCCATCGTTACTGAAGTGGAACCGCTTGACGTTTTTTATGCGGCTGAAGATTATCATCAAGATTACTTTAAACGCAATCCGTACCAACCTTATTGCCAGATTGTTGTCGCTCCCAAAGTTGCCAAGTTTCGTAAGCGATTTGGTCATAAACGTAAGGATCGATGATGACGTAACATACAGAATGACCTCGTCAGTTTCAAGGAGCGGAAAGAAAATGATTTTGTCGTATGATTGAATGCTCGTTCCTTAGACGCCCGGAGCAGGAAACCCAATTGGGTTCAGGGATGGCCACGCAATCAGTTTCCCTTCATTTTTTGCAGAAAGGGACTATTTTCCCATCATATCCACGGCTACAGTCACGCCTTCTTCACGTGAACAATCATGCGCTATGCTATTATGAACAAGTAATATTTTTTGTAAGAGAAGAAGAGGGATTAAGGGTAAGACCCGTTTCTATAACGTTTTTATTGTATTGGTAATCTCATTCACAATTAAAGCGGTAAATCCTTACCAAAAGTACCATTCTACATCGTACTAATCACAGTTAAAATTGATGGTAACAATGAACTTTCTAATCAATTATCAATAAGCTAATTGTATGTATTGTATCGGTAGACCAAAGATTTTTTGCATCAAACATGCAGTGTAAAAGGGAAGCGTTGATATGGTCACCACTCTAGAAAGACAACAGGTGGATGATGTCTTAGAACGTCAAACAAATAATGTTTTTAAGTTTGGGCTACTTCTCACCATTGTCTCAACTTTGGTTGTCATAGTCACAATGGCGTTTCAATATGCCACTGGCAAAAACCATTATCCGTGGGTAACGGCCGTTGGTGTTGTAGGTGGTGTCATAGGGATGATTCTCGCCCGTGCGAAACGGCCGTTTTTCGCAACCATGGTGATGGTTATCTCCCTGTTCATGATCGCTGCATTTTATGTTCTCTTCATCGAAAGCCTTGGCACCTTGATGACCATTATCCTCCTGGTGATTTCCTTAGGCATTATCGCCCAAACCGTTCCGCAAGGAAGAATTGGCTGGTCGATGGCTGTATTCATTGTATTAGGGTTCATCCTCATTCTGGTGGATCGCTTTTTACCACGGGAAAAAACATCCCTGCCCTCTCACTCAGAAACCATCATTGTGGTGGCGGCCATTGTCACCATTCTGGCAATAGCGATCATTGTTTTCAGACAATTTTCAACTTTTTCTCTTCGAGAAAAGTTAATCAGTGCCACATTGGCTGTGGCGATCATTGCCGTGCTGGCTTTGGCGGTGGGGGTCAACATCCTTACTAAAAATGCCATCACCAACGAAGTGGGCAGTAACCTAAGAATATTGTCAGAATCCCAATCTCTGGCAATTGGTGAATTTTTAGCACGAAAAATCAACACCTTGGAAGCCTTATCGACCAACACAATCATCATCGAGACTGCGCAAGCAAAGAATGCCAGTTACGACAATGCAGATGCCTCCCCAAGCGAACAAATTGCTCAAGTGGCTGCTCAATGGCCACAGATGACGGTTGACGATGATTTTGTGAAAGATATTCTTGAAGGGGATGTCGCGGTTGAACTTGAACAATACCAAACATTATTCCCAGAAAATACTCAACTCATTGTCACTGACAAATATGGAGGACAAATCGGAGCCACCCAACATACCCAAGATTATTACAAAGGGGATGAAGCATGGTGGCAAAGCACCTATGTCAAGGGTTTTGGTCAAGTTTATATCACCCCCCCCACTTACAATTCAGAAAATGATACCTATTCCATCACCATCGGGGTGCCTATTCATGGGAAAAAAGCAGATAAATCAGGAGAAATTGTTGGCATTTTAAAAGCAGAGGTCTCGTTGAACGCATTAAGTGATCTTTTGTTCAATGCTCGTTTTGGGGAAACGGGGCACATCGAAATCTTTTTAGCTGGTGATCGGCATTTGATTGTGGACGATAAAGGTGAAATTTCTATTACTGACAGCCCCTTAAATGCTGATGCCATAGCCTATATAAAAACGCCTGAAGAACCTTTCATTATCACAGATTTTGATCGTACCTCTCAATTTTTAAGTTCTGCTTTTGTCAATACGCTCACTCACGAACCCGCTGTGGATCGCTTGGGATGGATCATCTTAGGCCGTCAACAATCAGATGAGATTTTGGCTCCCGTTGAACAACAGCAAAATATCAACACGATTTTGGGTTTTATCGCGATTGTCTCAGCCGGTGTTGTGGCAGCTTATATGGGGCAGCGGATTTCTCAACCAATTTCTAACCTGACCCATGTCGCCCTGGAAGTTGCAGAGGGGAATCTCGATGTGCAGGCGCCAATCGAAACTCAAGATGAGATTGGGATTCTCGCATCCTCTTTCAATGAAATGACTGGGCAGCTGCGCGAATCAATTTTAACGTTGGAACAGCGGGTACAAAATCGTACGCAAGCCTTAGCCACCACCGTGAATGTGGGGCAGCAGCTTTCCACAATTTTGGATGAGGAGGAACTCATAACGGCCGTTGTCAATCAGGTGCGAGAATCCTTTGACTATTATCAAGTGCAAATCTACTTGCTCGATGAGGATCAAGAAACCCTCATCCTGTCCGCTGGTACCGGGCAGGCAAGCAAACAAATGATCGCCGACGGCCACAAACTCCAGATAGGACAAGGGCTCATCGGCCAAGCCGCAGCCACCAACATCGCCGCGATTGTATCAGACACCACAAAGGCAGCAGATTGGCTGCCTAATCCATTATCGCCAGACACAAAATCAGAAACGGCCGTTCCCATTGCCATTGGTGACGAAATTCTAGGGGTACTAGACGTTCAACACAACATGGTAAACGGACTCAAACAAGAAGATGCAGATCTGTTGCGCTCCGTGGCAAACCAGGTAGCCGTCTCCCTGCGTAATGCTCGGCTGTACAAAAAAACACAACAACAAGCCCAACGCGAAGCCCTGCTGCGGAACATCAACGAAAAAATCACCAGCACCACAAACATGGAAACAGCCATGAAAGTAGCAGTACGTGAATTAGGTTCCGCCTTAGGCACCAAACAAACAATCGTCCGCCTAAAACAGAATCATAAAAACAAGGGCAAAAACACATCATTAACTTAAAAACAAGCAGCAACCAAGCAAGCACTTACTCTGGAGAAGAACAGAATGCGTAACTCTGACGCACCGATCACAAATAATCAAAAAAGAACAGGGATCAGCTTGCGTACCCAACTAATCATCGGGGTGATGACCATCGTAGGGATTAGCCTCGCAGTCGTACTCATATTTTCCTTCACTCAACGGCAGCAGCTATCCAATTTCGTAACCAGCCTGGTGCGCCTTCAAGTAGACATACAAGCAGAAAACTTCCTGGTAGAAACAGTTGATGATGCCGCAGAAAACGCCAACGAATTCTTTGAAACCGTCTCTACTGAAGTTAAAGTCACATCCAGCTTCATGACCAGCCTTTACAACAACCGCGCATCACTCAACTCATCTAACTATTGGAACGCACAAGAAGAATTATCCCAATTTAGCGCAGGCCAATGGGGAAATTCCAGGTTAGACCCAGGGTCAATATTAGCCCCGTCCTCATTTGAACTAACCGACGAAACCGCAGCAAAAATCAACACCACGATTTTATTAGACCTCATTGCGCCACAAGCTTTAAGCACCAATTCAGAATTAAAAGCCATCTATTTTGTCAACACAGAGGGCGTCGTCCAATACTACCCCAATATCGATCTGGCAAATATCGTCGGTGATTTTGACGCTCGCCAACGACCTTACTACAAAGCTGTCATCCCAGAGCACAACCCAGAGCGAAATCCATTTTGGACAGTGCCCTATTATGATGCAACTGACGGCAGTATTGTGGAAACACATAGCCGCCCTGTCTATGATGCCCAAGGTGAGTTCAAAGGGGCTGTAGCCGCTGACGTAAACATTGATACCGTAACCACCATTGTAAACAGCATTCAAGTGGGTCAAACAGGCTACGCCTTCCTCATCGATCCAAATGGGCGCTTTATTGTGTTACCTGAAGAAGCTCTAGTAGATTTTGGCTTAGGGATGGAAGCTCTGCCCGAAGGGGGAATCGCGCAGAAAACCATATTTGATATCAGCGAGGACCGTCGTCCATTCGCTAATCAAATGATCTCAGGGGAATCAGGTGTCGATAAACTCTCAATCGATGAAGAAGAACATTACATAGCCTTTGCCCCCATCGAAACAACGGGATACAGCTTGGGAGTCGTCGTTCCTGTCAATGAAATGATTCAGCTCTATTTAACCGTGCAAGAACGAACAGACCAACAAGAAGCACAAATGATGTTACTCAGTGTGGTTATTCTTATTGCCGTGCTGCTCATCGCCATCCTCTTTGCCTACATCGTTGCTCGTCTCATTACCCGTCCGCTGCAATCTCTCACAGATGCCGCAACAGAAGTAGCAGCCGGTAATTATGATGTTGAAGTAGATACCAGTATGGGCGGGGAAATTGGCACCCTCGCCCTTGCTTTTGACGATATGGCAAGCCAGGTAAATGACATGGTCGGTTCCCTGGAACAACTTGTTTCCAACCGTACACGAGCCTTGCGAGCCAGTATGGAAGTAAGCCGTAGTGTTTCTACCATTCTCGACCCCAAACAATTAGTGGCTGAAGTAGTCAAACAGGTACGTAACGCCTTTGATTATTACCACGTTCATATTTATGTCAGAGAAGCCGGCTCAAATGATTTGGTAATTGCAGGGGGAACAGGTAAAGCAGGGCAGGCACTCCTTGACGGGAGGCACACCATTGCCATGGGAACTGGTCTGATAGGACGTGCCGCAGCCACTCAAACCACCGTCCTCGTTTCCGACGTTTCCACAGAAGAAGGCTGGATATCTAATCCATTATTGCCAGATACACAAGCTGAAATCGCCGTGCCTATGATACTTGGCAATGAGTTATACGGAGTCTTAGACGTACAGCAAAACGAAGCGGGATCCTTAACAGAGATTGATGCCCAATTATTAGAGTCTGTTGCCAACCAGGTTGTTATTGCTCTGCGCAATGCTACCCTATTTGAAGGGGCACAAGCTCAAGCAAGGCAAGAAGCGATTGAAAATGCGATTAGCCAAAAGCTGCAAACCGCAGCAGATGTGGAGAGCGTTTTAAAGATTGCAGCAGAAGAATTAGGCAAAGCACTCAAGACCCAACGAACCGCAGTACAGTTGGGACACATGCGCCATGATAACCATGGTCACAAGTAGATACCTACAAATTCTTTAGAGACTCGTTTATGACTGTGTCTGAACAAATGAAACAAGAAAATCAACAATCTGGTAGTGGTCAACAGCTGTGGGATCTGCTTTCAAGACCCGCAAGCTCTATAACAGATCGTGCCCAAAGACGTGCGGCGCGTACACTTTCCGCCTTCTTGCTCACCATCTTTATCGTCATAGGAATTCGCCTCGTCGTCGATATCGTGAGCAGCAGCTATGTGGAAGAACTCGAACTGTTCATAGCTATTGCCTCTTTCGATATGTTGATCTTCATCTCTTACATCGTTAGTCGCACAAAAAAATATACCTGGGGGGCGACGATAGCTGTTTTGGGCACTATCATCATGGTTCTTCTCACCATCATCATCAGAGGAGATTACACGCCAACACGAATGTTTGCTAATTTAATGTGGTTAGTGCCAGCATTGATTTTGGGCAGCGCGTTTTCCTCTTGGCGAACCACAGCTCTCATCGCCGGTTTCACATTCATCTCTATCTGGTTGATGCCGACCTTCATACCAAGCATGGAAATGGATGCTGCCGCCAATGGGGTTGCTATTTTACTTGTGGTGTCCCTTTTGGTTGTGGTTACCGACCGGTTCCGGGATCAGCTTGAATCTGACAGGCGGGCGGCCATAAATGCGGCCAACAAAGAGCTTGAATTGGCGAGCCAGCTTTTAGAAAAACGTGTGAACGAACGAACCCGAGATCTGGAATTAGCAGCAGAAATCAGTCGGGTATTGTCACAAATCACCAATCTTGATGATTTGTTGCAAGAATCGGTGGAGAAAATCTGCACGCAGTTTGATTTATACTATGCGCAAATCTATCTGGCAGATCCCACGACAAACTCGTTAGCTTTGCAAGCAGGTACCGGGGATGTTGGTCAAAAGCTAGTGCGCAGAGGCCATCGCTTAGTCATTGGCTCAGGCTCTATCAACGGAGTGGCCGCTTCGGAAAAACGTGCGGTCATCGTTTCTGATACGGCTGCGAGTTTTATGTTTAAGCCTAATGCTTTGCTCCCCCGTACCCGCTCAGAATTGGCGCTGCCTCTGGTTATTGGCGAGCGTGTTGTGGGGGTGCTGCACTTGCAAGGAACCGAAGTGAATGCGTTTACTCAGGAAAATTTACCTGCGTTTGAGGCGCTTGGTGGACAATTAGCAGTTGCTATTGAAAATGCTCAATTGTTATCTGATGCAGCTGAAGCCCGAGCCGCCATTGAGTCGTTTACTCGTCGAATTTCGCGGGAAGGCTGGGATTCTTATCTGGATGCGGTGTCTCATCCTCACTTCATTGGGTATTCATTTGCGGCAGATGCAGCAGCTCCCATCACTGAGCCATTCTCTCAAAAGTGTGATGAGGGCAATATGGCTCAGGTTCCTATCGATGTTGTCGGCGAAACGGTGGGCGCTATTCAAGTTGAAGCGGAGGAAGAGCGTGTTTGGACCGCTAAGGACCTCGATTTAATCCAATCTGTCGCAACGCAAGTGGGGCAACAAGTTGAAATGCTGCGCTCTCTTGATGAAGCCGCAAAATATCGCCAAGAAGCGGAACGGGCGCTACAACGAGTTACCCATGAAGCGTGGTTAACATATGAAGAAACGGCGGAGCTGGCGCATGGGTTTACGTATGATCAAGTGGAAGTTAAACCAACAACGGCCGTTTCTCTTGGTGATGATCCGGCTGATTTTATCCACCACGATTTAGCAGTACATGGCGAACCCATTGGCGAATTGGCAATCTCTAAACCGGAACAATTTGATCAAGAATTCACCGACAAACTGGTAACGGCCGTTGCCAATCAACTGGTGAACCACATAGAAAACCTCCGCTTGACCGAACAAACCGAAAAAGCCCTGGCAGAAACCCAACGTCAAGGTCGAGAACTCGCCATTATCAACCGTGTCGTTAGTCAAGTGTCTCAGGCTGGCGGCCTGCACAACAATATGCAAATCATCGTAGATGAGTTAGTCGAAGCCACACAAGTTGACCAGGCTCGCATTGCCCTCCTGGACAGCCAGCAGACAAAAGTCACAATCGTTGCGGAAAACTTCGACACCTCCACCAATCAGAGTGCCTTAGGCATGGAAATCCCCTTAGCCGGAAATCTATTAACACAAACTGTTCTTGAGTCGCAAAAACCCATCTTCATAAAAGATGTGCTGACATCCCCATACACAAAAAACATACGAGATATGCTCAAGGCACAACATATCCAATCCTTCTTGGTCATGCCCATTGTCATCAATCATGTTTCAATCGGCACCATCGGTTTAGATATTTTAGATACCAAAAAAACAATTACAGATGAACAAGTCAGGTTAGCAGAAACCTTGATGCTGCAAGCCGCAACCGCTATCCAAAAAGCCCAACTCTTTGAACAAACAGAGGCGCGAGCTGAAGAGTTGGCGGTAATCAACGAAGTGGCACAAATCGTGTCACAACAAAGAGAACAAACAGAGGTCATGCAAGCTGTCTATGAACAGATACAGCGGATTCTACCGGTAGACACCTTCTTTATTGCTCTGCACAACAAAAAAACTGGCAACATCGATTACCCCTATTGGGTGAATGATAATCGGGTTCAATCACATCCATCAGAAGCGCCGGAGAGCCATAACGCAATTTACCAGGTGTTGCAAACAGCAAAACCCGCGCTCATCCACCAAACACCAAATGAAACTGGTGAATTGCACCCAAACCATCCGGGAAACCCACCCGCTTCATTGATGTATATCCCCCTTATCGCCGGCCAAGAGATCTTAGGAATCCTATCTATCCAAACCCGGCAAACCAATGCCTATGATCAAGGAAGTCTGGATCTCCTCGTTGGCATTGCCAACCATGTGGCCTTATCACTGGAAAACACACGGCTCTTACAAAACACGCAGCGTGCCGCCAAGCGGGAACAAATGCTGCGTGAAATCTCTTCGACAATTAACACCTCCATCGATGCTGAATCTGTGTTGCAGACAGCAGCCCGAGAAATTGGGCGGGCGCTAGGCATAGAAGCATATGTTTATCTTGCCGCACCTGAGCCAGAAACTGTTGAACAAGCAGAGCATACCCAACCCAACCCTGACCAAAAGAGCGGTGGCTATGGTTCATGATGAGGAATAATTATGATGACTAAAGTTAAAAATTGGGCAGCTCCTCCCCAATTTGATCGTGACAAAGATAATCGAACAGCTTATTTATTGAATGTCATCAGCTTCTCATACCTGTTGGTTCTGGGAGGGATATTTGCTTTGGGTGTTTTCCAAGGCGGCGTTTTCAATTTCGACAAAGACACGTTTTACGCGCTCAGTATCCGGGTATTGCCGTCCATCATCGCCTTTGTTTTCGCCCAGAGTTTCATGCGTACAGGCAAAATCATGGTGGCAACCCATGGTTACCTCGCCATCATCTGGCTCTCATATGTTATCGGAATATGGCTATGGGGTGAGGGTCAAGCAGTCACGTATTCCAATTTTGTGCTGGCCGTACTCATAGCTGGCCTGTTAATTGGCAATCGAGCCGCCCTGTTGGTGGCAGTGATGAGTATGCTGTTGGGTTTTGTGGCTTTCATTTTACAAAACCAGGGTCTGATGCACACCTCCCCCGTCCCGGATGTTGAGCGTGTGCTTCGCGTTACCCTAAATTTGCTCCTGTCGGCCGTTTATCTTTCTCTTTATATTAGCCAGTTAGATGAAGCGTTAGCCAGTTCCAAGGTGGCCAATGAAACGTTAGAACATATGCGGGACAACTTGGAACATCAGGTTGGCGAACACAAACGAGACCTCAAACTTGCCCATGAAATTGGGCGTCGCATCTCTGAAATCAGGGATGCTAACCAAATCTTATTTGAAGCTGTTAAGCAGATTCACCGTGAGTTTGATTTGTACCTTGCTCAGGTTTATCTCGTGGATGATGAGCAGGAAATGATGCTGCTGCAAGCAGCAGAAGGTGAGGTAGCCAGTCGTCTATTGGCTCAAGAGCACTATCTAGCTATCAATACGGCCTCAATCAACGGAACGGCCGTTTCTGAAAAACGTACCATTGTCGTGTCTGACACCATTCAAGACCCCCGATTCCGCCCCAATCCGCTGCTTCCAGAAACCCGCTCAGAAATAGCTGCCCCCTTAATCATGGCGGATCGCGTTCTTGGTGTCTTGAATATGCAAAGCAGCAAGCCCCATGCCTTCTCCCCAGAAAACATCCCCACATTTAATGCCATTGCTAGTCAGCTTGCCGTGTCCTTGGAAAACGCAGCTCTAGTCAGTGACAAAGACAAGAACGCCGTCAAAATGGAAGCGCTGCTCGCTGATACTAAGCAACAAACACAACGCCTGGCTGCGTTAAACCAGATGGGGCAAGACCTGGCTTCCGCCTCAGATATCGATGATGTCTATCAAATTGTGGGTGCCCACATTCTGAACATTATCGAGGGAAACACAGCTTCTTTAGCCCTGGCATCCAACCAGGAAGACAAGACTGAAATCATCGTCTTACAAGGTCAGCAAAGAGCCTTACCCACGGGCATAAGCATCCCCATTGCGGGCACAGCCATTGGGTTAGCCATTCAAGAAAACCGCGTGATACAACTGCCACAAGAATCACCGCTGCCCACTTTTACAGATTCTCGGCAGCTTGCCCAGCAAGGCGTGCGCAGCTTCTTAACTGCACCACTCACGAGCCATGGTCAATTATTTGGCACGCTCAATATCGGCAGCCCCCAAGCTTATGCCTTCACTGAAGCAGATGTCAGTCTCATCCAACAAATTGCCACCTTATTAGCCACGACTATCCACAACAAAAATCTCAGTGAACAGGTTCAAAATTGGGCGTCCATTGTAGAAAGTCACCCTAATTTCATCGGAACTGGCACATTGCAAGGAGAAGCTATCTATATCAATCCAGCTGGATTAGCAATGCTCAGATTACCCGCAGACTATGATGTGAGAGGCTTATTGGCCACAGATGTTTATCCTGAAGAAGATGCGCAACGCCTCTTGCATGAAGGCATCCCAGCTGCCCTCGAAACTGGTTCTTGGACAAGTGAGGGTCGCTTGCTACGCGCAGATGGCAAGTTAATCCCGATTGAACAAACAATTGCCATCAACTTAGACGCAGATGACAAGGCCAGTCGTTTTAGCGTCACCATGCGGGATATTTCTGAGCGGTTGGAGGCAATCGAAGCTCAAAGGAAATTAACCACCCAGCTTGAAGAGCGCCTTTTGCAAGTGAATGCTATGCAGCGTGCCATGACCCATGAAGGATGGTCTACCTTCTTAACCTCACCCAAACGCATGATTCAAGGGTTCAAATTTGGTGATGAGCAGCTAGGTTTAATTACCACACGAGATGTCACCCAAGGGAGTATCCCCACCATCTTAGAGGCGGAGACATTCACACAACATGATCCCGCCACGGCAGCCGCAGCTGTTCAGGTGCGCGGGGAAACCATTGGCGTGATTGGGGCTAAAAACAAAAATGGGGAGCCTTTAGATGATGAACAGTTAGCCATGTTGAACAGCCTGACGCAGCAAGTTGCCAATGCATTAGACCGGGCTCGATTGTTTGAGGAAATGGAAATAGCCCGCGAACAAATGAACGCTCTCTATACCGGTAGTGAAAAGGTCGTTCACGCGCAAACGATCAGCCAGGTTTTAGAAGCGCTTGTCGAAGCAACAGCTCTTAAAAATATGGATCGGGTCAACATTCTGTTCTTTGATAAACCGTGGGACGATACCGAACCTGAAAAAATGACCATCGCTGCTGATTGGACAAAAGAAGCACAACCCCATCCCTCTGTTGGCATGGTGTATTCGGTTCAGCAACTGCCTAGTATTCGCCTGCTATCCAGGGACAAGCCTGTCATTTTCGATGATATTGAGAATGACAATTTACTGGGGTCTGGGGCAAAACGTTTAGCAAAAGCAGTTGGTGTTAAAAGTATTGCCATTTTCCCCTTAGTAGCTGGTGAGCATTGGTTCGGCATCCTGACTGTCCAATCTTTAGCAAATTTAAATTTGACGGAAAATGATATTCGCCAAATCACAAGTTTAGTTGAACAAGCCGCCTCAGTGAGCCAGACGCAGCGGTTGTTTAAACAAACGCAAAGCCGTGCCCGCCATGAACAGCTTCTCCGTGAGGTTACCGCAAAAGTGTATGCGGCTCCTGATGCAGAAAGTGTATTGAAAACGGCCGTTAAAGAGGTTAATCGCATCATGGGGGTAGACTCATTTGTCTACCTCGACCAATCACCAGCGCTGGCACCACTCGATAATGGGCATCACCTGGAAACAGAAGAACATACAACCCAGGAAGAATAAACCATGGATACGATAATAAAATGGTTAACACCTCCCCGATTTGAGGATCCAAATAAAAACAGAGCGGCCCAATTCCTTCATTACCTGCTGCTTTCAGCCTTAATCCTCCTGGGCGCATTCCTTGTATATTTAATCGCAGCCGGGGATAGCACATTTCAACCATCCACATGGCAAATGCTAGGGGTGCTTTGGCTTGTTTTGCTTGGCTTGGAAATTAGCGTACATCATGGTTATGTGCTAGAAGCAAGCTACGTATTTATCTTAAGCAGTTGGCTTGCCCTCAACTGGCAAGCATGGAATGCCACCGGTATTCACGACACCGCTTTCATGGCAAACTTCATCATCATCGTCATTACCGCCTTGCTTTTAGGGTGGCGTGCCGCTGTTGCCATCACTGCGTTGACGATTGGTTATGGCTACGTCCTTGCTTACACCGAAACATATGAAATCATAACCTACCAGGAAATCAGCCCCGCCTTTAGCAGTTTCCGAGATATGGCAATCATTTTCACACTGGTTATCCTCACCCTCAGTCTCACAATTGCTTCTCTGGAAAATGCTATCAAACGGGCTCGTGCCAGCGAGGAATCTTTAGCCAATGCCAATGAAGAACTGCGAAAAGTGCAAGAAGGGCTGGAGGCACATGTTGCTGAACAAACCCGGGATTTGACACTCGCCACTGAAATCGGCCAAGATATATCCCAGATTCGTGATTTAGATCAACTGCTGGCAACGGCCGTTGAACGGATTCGTTCCCATTTTGATTTGTATTACGCCCAAATTTACCTGCTCAATCAAGACAACACCTTGCTCATACTCAGGGCAGGCACCGGGGCCGTGGGTAAAGCCCTGCTAGCGAGAAATCATCAACTCGATTTAGACTCCCAATCCATTAGCGGCCTGGCCATCCAAGACAAACGCCCCCTCATCGTAACCAACACAGCACAATCACCCCTTTTCCGCCCCAATCCATTACTGCCCTACACCCATTCAGAAATGGCAGTCCCCCTCATCATTAGCGATAAAGTATTAGGCGTACTCGATCTGCAAGGCACCACACCCGATAGTCTCAATAAAGACAATCTGGCAGCCTTCGAAACCTTAGCTGGCCAATTAGCAATTACCATTGAAAACGCCTCACTATTCAGAGAACAACAACGCCTTGCCTCAGAGTTACAAGACAACACAAGACAATTTCAAGAAAATGCATCCTTCCTTGATACCATCATCGAAAATATCCCGACCATGCTTTTCGTAAAGCACGCCGACGACCTACGTTACCTCCGCTGGAACAAAGCCGGAGCCAGGCTAATCGGGGTGGCAGCTGAAGAGTTTATCGGAAAAACAGACTACGACTTTTTCCCTAAAGATGAAGCAGATTTCTTTGCCCAAAAAGACCGAGAAATCCTGGAAAACGGTGTGGTCGTCGATATTCCCGAAGAAACCATCGAGACAGTAGATAAAGGCACCCGCCTCCTACACACAATCAAAGTACCCATCTTGGATACAGAAGGTAAACCGCTCTACCTGCTTGGGATTTCCCAAGACATCACAGAGCAAAAAGAAGCCGAACGCATGTTGAACGAACGAGTTAAAGTGTTGAACCTGCTCAATGAAATCGGTCGTAAAGCAGAAGAACAGCTTCCACTTGATGAGTTCCTCACCTATATCGCCAATCGAGTGCCAAACGGCATGCAATATCCTGAACTTTGTCAAGTGGCAATAACCGTTGGTACTGAGATTTACGGCAGCCCTCAAAGTATCGACCTACCCCACCAAATTGTAAAAGGGTTGCGCGTTGAAGGTGAGCAGGTTGGCCAAATTTACATCGCCTATACAGAAAACAAAAGATTCCTCAACGAAGAGAATGCCCTCATTGGCAACATTGGTGGACGCATATCAGATTATATTGCCAGTCGCCGCCTCCTCAATCGTGTGCAAGCTACAGTGGAAGGATTGCAAACAGTAGCCGAAGTTGGCACCGCCATCACCAGCCAACAAGATACCCAACAACTCCTGCAAAACATTGTAGATCTAACCAAAACGCAATTCAATTTCTACCATGCTCAAATCTATCTGTATGATGCGGCCATCGCTGCTTTAGCCCTGGCCGCAGGTGCAGGTGAAACTGGGCGGCAAATGGTCAGCGAATCCCAGCCAATACCATTAGCCACGCCCCAATCGCTGATAGCCCGTTCGGCAAGAGAGCGCCGCAGCCTGGTAGTCGCTGATGCCCAAACAGATCCAGACTGCGTGCCACATCCGCTTCTGCCGGGAACGCGCTCAGAATTGGCTGTACCTCTAAGCGTAGGTGAACAGTTGATTGGTGTCATGGATATACAATCTTCCGAGAAAGATGGCTTTTCGTCTGAAGACATTAACATTCAAACCACATTGGCTTCTCAAATTGCGGTCGCATTGCAAAATGCAGAACAACATGAACGAACACAAGCTGCATTAGATGAAGTGAATGCGCTGCAACGAACACTAACTCGTGAAGGTTGGCAAGCTTATATGACCGCCATAAATCGCCCGACAAAAGGATTCAAAACATCACAAAATGAAATCCAACCGATTCTAAGTCATGAAAACCACCAGACGAAGGGAAATGATGATGATGATAAAAACATTGCCATTGCCTATCCCTTATCGGTTCGTGGCACAGCTATTGGGCAAATCGGTGTCACCAGTAAAGGTAAACCCCTGTCTGATGACGATCTAGAACTCCTTGAATCTATTTCAGAACAGGTTGCCGAAGCCTTAGAACGAGCCAGGCTATTTGAAGAAACAGAAGTGGCACGCAGTCAAACAGAAGCCCTGTTCACAGGGAGTGAAAATGTGGTTCGTTCTACTTCGCTAGATGAAATCTTGCAATCACTTGTCAAGGCGACTGCCTTGAAACATATGGAACGTGTTACGTTACTTCTTTTTGATGAACCGTGGCAAGAAAGCCCACCGAATTATGTAACCATCTCGGCAACCTGGTTAAATGAAGGCATGGAAGGGTTGGTCGAAATTGGCACCACTTATGCCATAGACCAATATCCTTTGCTCCAAGCGCTTCACAAGGACTCTCCATTTATTATTGATGATTTTGCGACAGATCCACGTATCGATGAGAACAGCTATCGTTTATTGGTTGAGGAGTTAGGTCTGCATACAGCCATTACCATTCCCCTTGTTTCCGGTGAACAATGGATTGGGATTGTTTTGGGCTTATCGTCTGTTGCCTCCCAAATCGGAAGTAGTGATCTTCGGCAAATCATAAGTTTGGCAGGGCAGGCTGCTACGATGGCACAGTCTCAACAACTTTATCAAGCAGCTCAATCTCGCGCCCAACACGAACAAATTCTCCGGGAAGTGTCTGCTCGTGTTTCCGCAGCAGTTGATGCCAAATCGGTGCTGCAAACAGCCACTCGTGAAATTGGACGGGCGCTGGGGCTGGAAACGTTTGTTTACTTGAAGAAAACATCTGAAGAGCAGTAAGTTCACCTTAATCGAGTGATTTCATCATCAGGATCCGCTTATGACTGAGTTTACAGAATCTACACCAACTTCTCAGGTTATGATTCCAAAATCAAAAGGCAAGCTGCAAAACCGCATCACATTGCTGCTCATTGCTACTCTTATTCCCATTTTGCTTGTCTTTGCCTGGTTTGACATTACTAGCCAGCGTCGAAATGTAGAGGCTTTAATTTTGGAAAGAGCGAAAGCAACGGCCGTTACTGGGGCAGCAACCATTAGCCACCTCCTAGAGCAGGCCATTGAAAATGGTGAGCTAACGAGAGAAGCAGTATTTGATAGAGATTACCAAGCGTTCTGGGAATTTGACCCATCCACCTACCCTGATTTTGCGGGAGACACCCAATCTTTAACAAAATATCACACCGCTTACGATGCCTATACAGATGAACATTGGCAAGAATTAATTGATCCATACTTAATGGGCGACGACCTCATTTTTGCCGTGCCCGTTGATGTCAACGGCTATCTGCCCACACACAACACACGTTGGGCTAGTGGGGATGCCAGTCCAGCCACAGACCGTTCTAAGCGCATTTTTAACGATCCGGTGGGGATTAAAGCTGCTCAAAACACCGACCCCACCATTCAACAAATTTATGAGCGCCCCGGGACAGGCGAAACATTGTGGGACATCTCAGCTCCAATCTATGTTGACGGTGAACATTGGGGGGCGTTTCGGGTAGGGGTAACCCTAGCAGCCAACCAGGAGCGGGTCATCGCCCAAACCCAGCAAACCGTGGGGGGATTAAGCCTGGTTATTATTCTCGTTTTTTTCTTTTCGCTCCTGATGGGTCGTTATGTTTCCGCGCCCATCATGGCACTCACCACCGCCGCCACACAAACGGCCAGTGGCGACCTTAGCCACCAGATCGCCATCGAAAATCGTCAAGAAATCTCGACTCTGGCTTACGCCTTCAACAGCATGACCCAGCAGATTAGAGACCTCATCGGCAATCTGGAAAGTCGTGTCGCGGCTAGAACGCAAGATTTAAATCTGGCAGCAGAGATTAGTCGTCAGATTACTCAGGCACGTGACGTGGATGAGATATTGCGCCAAGCCACAACGTCAATTCAAGATCAGTTCAATTTATATCAGGTGCAAATTTATCTGCTAGATCACAATGGCGAGAATCTAATTCTGCGAGCCAGCGAGGGGTTTGCCGGCTCCCGTATCCTGCACACAGAACATACATTGGCCATTGATGAATCTTCTCTGAATGGGACGGCCGCTTTGAATAAAGAAGCTGTCATTGTGGAGGATACGCAAAAAGACGGCCGTTTCCGCCCCTATTCTCTCCTGCCAGACACACGGTCAGAAATGGTAGTGCCCATTATGCTAGAAGATGATATTTTGGGCGTCCTCGATGTGCAAAGCAGTGAAGTGAAGGGGGTAACCGCAGAAATTCTCCCCGCGTTTTCGGTTTTAGCCGGGCAGTTGGCTATTGCGATTACCAATGCGCGTCAGAACAGAGCCATTCAAGAGAACCAGCTTCTCATGCGTACAATTATTGACGCATCGCCCGACTGGATCTTTGTGAAAAATCAGGACTATCGCTATCAATTGGCCAACCAAGCCTACGCTAATTTGTTCCATATGACCCCTGAAGAGCTCATTGGCAAAACTGATCTTGATCTAGGTTTCCCCGAAGACATCGTCAAAGGAAACCCGCAGAAAGGTATCCGCGGATTCTGGGAAGACGATCAGGAGGTGATGAAGAGCAAACAGATGAAGCTGTTTCCAGAAGAGCAGCAAGAGGTTGAGGGCCAACTTATCGTTCTGCAAACGGCCAAAGCACCGCTGATGGATGATGAAGGCAGCGCCACCGGTGTGGTGGGCTTTGTCCATGACATCACAAATCGTAAACAAGCAGAGATGATCATTGCCCGTCGGGCAGAAGAGTTGCAAGCAGTGGCTGAATTATCAACGGCCGTTGCTGAGACGAACGATCCGCAGCAATTAATTCAAGAAGTGGTCGATTTAGCTAAACAGCGATTCTCGCTCTACCACGTTCATATTTATCTATTAGATGAATCGGGCGAGAACCTGGTGTTAGCGGCTAGTGCGGGCGAGGCTGGGGCAGCCATGGTGAGTGAAGGCCATTCAATTCCTCTGCATCAGGAACAATCTTTAGTGGCTCGAGCAGCACGCACCCGCGGCGGGGTTATCGTCAATGATGTGACGACAGACCCTGGATTTTTGTCCCACCCACATTTGCCGGCAACACGTTCTGAAATGGCCGTGCCCATAATTACAGGTCGTAGAGTTTTAGGCGTTCTCGACCTGCAATCAGACGTCATTGACCGCTTCACAAACCAGGATGTGCAAATTCAATCGACACTAACAGCGCAAACGGCCGTTGCCCTGCAAAACGCCCGCCAAAGCCAACAAATTAGAGCCGCCCTGCAAGAAGCAGACACCTTCCGCCGCCTGGTTGAAGAAACACGGCAAGGTGTGGGCATTGCTGATACCCAGGGACATGTTTACTACGCCAACCAGGGTTTAGGCAACATCGTAGGCAAGAACGTCGATGACATAGTAGGAAATCCCTTGTTTGGCCTGTATCCCACCAACATTCAAGCGCAGTTCCAGCAAGAAATCATCCCTGCCGTGCTGGCACAAGGTGAATGGGAAGGTGAGCTAAGAATTCTAAATCCGCAAGGAGAAGAAATCCCCACCTATGAAAACTACTTCATCTTACCTGATGAAGCAGGTAAACCGGCATACATAGCCGCTATCATCACAGATATTTCTGACCAAAAAGCAACCGAAGAAAACATCCGAGCCAATCAGATTTTGCTGCGTACCATCATCGACAATATCCCCGACTGGATCGTCATCAAAGACCTGGACCATCGCTTTGTCCTTGTTAACCAGAGCTTTGCCGACCACAGAAAATTAACCGTAGACGACATCATTGGCAAAAACGATCTTGAATTGGGCGATCCTGAAGAAGCCGTCTTAGGCAATCCAGAAACCGGCCATTTAGGCCATTGGCATGAAGACGATCAAGTTACCAACACAGGCCTTCCCCAAACAGTGGAAAGCGCCATCACAGAGAAAGATGGAACACCCGTTTACAAAATCACGCGCAAAATAGCCCTTAGAGATGATCATGACCACATCACCGGGCTTATGATTCTCTCTCAAGATGTCACCGAAATACAACGGGCACACAAAGAACAGGCGCAGCTCGCTCGAGAAATGCAAGAGCAGCTCGAACAAGTGAACGCTTTACAACGCGCCATAACCCGCAAAGGGTGGAAAGCATTTTTAAGCAACCAAGAACGAGAAGCGACAGGCTTTGCCTTTGCCCCCTCCGTGGAAACAGTGCTGCCCTTTGGTGAAGATAACTTGCCAGAGGCTTTAGAAAACATACCACTTGACCTCGATAAACTCTCATTCAATCCCACGAAAACGGCCGTTAATATCCCCTTGCAGTTACAAGGTGAATCGATTGGTGTCATCGGCGCCCGTTCAGCCAACGGCGAGCCAATCAGTGAAGAGCAACAAGCCTTGTTAACCACACTCACCGCCCAAGTAGCCGCGTCACTCGACCGCGCTCGCCTATTTGAAGAAACAGAACTTGGCCGTCAGGAAATTGAACGACGCGCTCGAGAATTAGCGTTAATGAACGAAACAGCAGAACTCGTAGCACGGGAGCTAAACCTAGAGCGTTTACTCGAGTCTGTTTATCATCAACTCAAAGATGTCATGGATATAGACGCCTTTTGGGGACAAGTGTGGAACGAAGAAACAAATGAGATGAGCTATCCGCTGATTTACGATAAAGGAAATCGTTATCAGCAGGAACCTCGCCCTGTTGACCCAAAGTCCGAAACTTATGCGCGTTTATACGCTGGCAAAACTTGGACACTCATTCACCCAGAAGAAAAAGAACAAGACCAACACCAAGCAAACTACGAGACAGTAGGTGTAGATGAAATCCCCAACATGAGTGTATTTGTCCCCATGCACGTTGGTAACAAACCAGTAGGCACCTTGTCTATTCAAAGTTATTCACGAGTTTTTACTGAAGATGAAATCACGCTGCTAGAAGGCATTGCCAATCACGTCGCTCTCGGTATTGAAAACGCAAACCTTTTCGCCCAAACTGAGCTGCGTGCCTCAGAACTGGCGATCATGAACGAAATCAGTGAACTATCCAGTTCCCAATTAAATCTGAACGATTTGGTCACCACAGTAGGCGACCGCCTCATGGAAACCTTCTCAGCCCAAAGCGTTTATGTCGCCTTGGTCAATGAAAAGACCGGCGTCATGGAATTTCCATATTTTAGCCACCATACCGATGGCGCCTTAAATATTGCCCCCAGGGCATTAGCTGAAGGTGGTGGATTTGCGGCTCAAGTCTACCAAACAAGACAACCGCTCATACATCACTACCTTGAAAAAGACAGCACAGCGTCTATCGCCTCGGCAGGTGGAGAGACAACGGAGATTGGCGATGCGTCAGATTCTTATATTGGCGTCCCTATGATCGTGGGAGAGCAAGTCATTGGAGTGCTGGGCTTAAACAGTCAAAAAGATATGCGCATATTTGATGACTCTGACATCCCGCTGCTGGCCACACTCGCCAGAACAATCGGGGTATCTCTGCAAAATGTGCTTCAATTCGAGGCTGCGCAACGCCGTGCCAATCGGGAGGCGATTGTGAACGAGATCAGCCAAAAGATTCAGAACGCCCCCACAGTAGAACGAGCAATGCAAACGGCCGTTGCCGAACTGAGCAAAGCCCTAAACCTGAAACGCGCCGTAGCCACACTAAACAAACCAGAAACATAAACCGGGGTGAGAACGATAAGTGCGCATCCATAAATAAGTGACAGAATGGCATCATCAGTTTCAAAGGACAGTAAGGAAACAACTTCATCGTATTATTGAATTTCCATTCCTAAGGTGTAGAGACAGTCATGGACACCACAAAACCTACTCAGACCAATCAGCTTAAAAAAGAAGCCAGCCAACTTCTTACCCATCTGCAAGCGCTGCAAGAAGTTAACCTGGAACTCTCACGCACCACTTCATTAGAAGAACTGTGCCGTAAAGCCATAGAACTTGGGCGTTCTCGTTTAGGTTTTGATCGACTTGGCCTTCTTCTCTACCACGAAGCTACCAATACGATGCTGGGCACATTCGGTACCGATACGCAAGGGCACATCCGTGACGAACACAACTTCCAACAAATCGTTGAAGAACCTAAGCACCTTGAAATCTTAACCAGCAAAGAAAAAATCAGTTTCTGGGAAGATGTTAAGCTGCGTGATAAAGGCGAAGTTGTCGGCACCGGGTGGAACGCCATCGCCGTTTTATGGAGCGGTGAAAAGGGTCTTGGTTGGTTAGCCGCCGACAATCTCCTAACCCATGAACCGCTAAACGCCCACCAACTAGACATCCTCCAGCTTTACGGTGCCAATTTAGGCCATCTCATCCTGGTCAAACAACTGGAACAACAGCAACAAAACCGGCTCGACCATCGTACACGCCAGGTAGAGATCTCCACACAGGTGGCACAAGCCATCGCGGCGGCCACCAATCTTGAGAGCCTTTACCAGCGTGTTGTCACAGAAATTAAAGAACAATTCGATTATTACCACACACAATTACTCCGCTACAACCCTGAGCTTGATGCTGTGGAACTCATCGCGGGATATGGCGATATTGGGGAGCAAATGCTTGCCGCTAAGCATCAAACACCCAGGGGAGAAGGCCCCATTGGCACAGCCGCCACCACCGGCAGGTCAGTTCTGTGCCCCAACCTGTTAAACGATCCAGATTGGACCCCCGCCCCACTCCTGCCGGAAACGAAAGGTGAAATTGCGGTTCCGATCAAATTAGAAGATGAAATCTTAGGCGTACTCGATGTGCAAAGCGACACGCCTGACGCGCTCACCAATAACGATCAACTCCTGCTAGAAGGTTTGTGCGGGCAAATCGCAGTCGCCATTAACACCACTCGCCTCACAGAAGAACGCCGGCAAACAGAAGAAGCGCTGCAAAAAAGCCAGGAAACCTTACAAAACACCCTCAAACGCCAGCAAGCGCTGCACCGTGTCAGCCTGGAACTATCGAGTATTCAAGACCCAGATGAACTCTACCAACAAGTAATCCTCAAAGGGCAAGAACGCCTAGGCCTGGATAGAATTGGGCTGTACCTCATGGACGCTGAAGCAGAAGCATTAGTGGGCACCTTCGGGGTGGATAGACAAGGGAACGTTCACTCCATAAAAGATCATAAATTGTTTTTCAGCCAAGGCGATTGGGTCAAAAATTTTATATACAATGAAGATCGCCTTATTGCTAATGAACATACAGAACTCCTTCATGAGCGGGAAGTCATTGGATATGGCTGGTATTTTTCTGCGGCCATGTGGATTCGTGACATCCCCATTGGGGTCATGTTCGCTGACAATTTAGTCAGTCAACAGCCATATGAACCACACTTGCCAGAGCTGATCACTGCTTACAGCACAGATGTGGCCAATCTCATCAACCGTTTGCATTCAGAACAACGTCTCCGCGAGCGTGAACAAACGATCCAGGATTTCCTAAAAAAACAACAAGAGCTTCATGAAATCAGCATCCAATTATCAAACCATGATTCGCTGGAAATGTTATTTCAGGAAGCGATCATGCTGGCTCAAAGCAAATTAGGATTTAGTCGCATAGGCTTATATTTGTATGACCCTGATAAAGATATGGCTCACGGCACTTATGGTGTCGGCGTTGATGGCAAGCTGCGCCATGAATACCACTTGGTGCATCAGGTGGGGCAAGACCCGTGGATGCAGCGGTTCTTATACCACGGGGAACGTTTAGAGGTGAATGAGGATGCCCCTCTGTATGAAGATGGGGAGGTGGTTGGTCACGGGTGGAACGTGACTGCGGCAGTATGGCAGGCAGATCAACCCATCGGGCTGTTATCTGCCGACAATTTACTCGATCAGAAACCCCTGGAGACTTACCAACCAGAACTGCTTACTGCTTTGGGAGCTACCATTGCCAGCCAAATCCGTCGTATCCAAGATGAATTGCAAAGAAGGGAAGCTGAAGCTGCTATTGTGCGCCAGGCGGCGGATCTGCAAACTGTGGCAGACCTCAGCACTCAAATCACTTCTATTCAAAGTCCGCAAGCGTTAATGGAAACTATCGTGCAAGAAACCCAAAAACGGTTTGATCTCTACCATTGTCGTATATTTCTTGTGGATGAAAGCGGTAAAAATTTGCGTATTCACGCTTGCGGCTGGCACCCAGAGGCAGCACAGCATGGTACGCATGGCGATGCTATCATTGCTATTGATGCCCAACAGTCACTGGTGGCCCAAGTTGCCCGTTCCAAACGGCCTGTTGTTATCAATGATGTACTCAATGCTCCAAACTGGCTGCCCCATAAGCTGCTGCCACACACCCGGTCTGAGCTGGCCATTCCGATGATTGTCGGTGATACTGTGGTGGGGGTGTTTGATGTGCTGTCGTCGAGGAAGGATCGCTTCGACTCTGACGATGTTAAAATCCAAATGACGTTGGCGGCACAAACGGCTGTCGCTTTAGAAAATGCGCGTTCGATTGCCCGGAGTGAAGAAGTTATCCAAGAGATGAATGAGTTGACTCGCCGCTTGACGCGCGAAAGTTGGAGGGAGTATTTAACGGATCTGGAAGAAAAAGATACTGAAATTGTTTACCAGGCTGGGGAGTTCAACTCTGTTGAGCCTGAAATATCGGAAGCTGACACACAGGAAACGGCCGTTACCAGCAGCAGTTATCTATCCCAGTCATTATTGGTTCATGGCGAACCCATCGGCCACCTATCCGTTTTCAACGATGAGGATACCCCGGAAATAGAGGGAGACGCAGCCATCATGATGTCCGCCATTGCCGAACAACTTAGCGCTCGGGTTGAAAACATTCGTCTGACTGAACAAACACAACAAGCGTTAGCCATCACCCAAGACCAGGCGCAGCGCCTCGGCTTGCTCAACGAAATCAGTGCGGAGATGAGCAATGTAGAGACATTGGAGCAGGTGTTTGCCGTCATCTTCAACCGGATTCCTGCTTTGCTCAACGTAGATAGAGTAAGTCTCACCATGCTCCGTCCTGACAAAAAGTCATTAGAAATCGTGGGGTATGAAGGTGAAGAAGTGGGGGAACCAACCGGCACCATTATCCCCTTGTCTGGCACAATCATGGAACAGGCCATCAACGAAAATCGGGTTCTTAGCACAGAGATCCCTCGTTCAGATAGCATCATTCTATCTTCGATGGTTGCCCCGCTCTTCACGGCAGGACGGCAAGCCATTGGCACGTTGAATATTGGCAGCAAGAAACCCCATGCACTCACAGACAGGGATCACACATTGATGCAGCAGTTAGCGACCATGCTCAGCTCCGTGATTGAAAACAAGCAATTGCTGGCTAAAACCCAGGAACGTGCTGCCCAATTAGAAACATTGTCACATGTAGAGGTCGCCTTATCCCAGGCTAACAGCGAAGAAGAAATTCTGCGGTCAATCATGCCCGGTTTCAACCTGGTAAATGCCACCGCCATTGCCCTTCATTATCTAAATTATCAGCCAGATGGTGTGATAACCTTGGATATGTTCAGCTTCGTGTCGAATGGGCATTGCCTGGTTGATGATGTCCTGACACGAGCCACAGACATCCCCCTGGCCGCATCCCCCTTAACGCCGCTATGGCAAGACAACCCTAATGCCATCACGTATATCACCGACATCAGAAATCACGAAAAAGCCAATGAACAACTGCTTGAGCATGCCCAAAAATCTGACTGGTTGAGCGGCGTCATCATGCCCCTCAAGCGTGGTGGTGATGTGCAAGCACTGCTTTGTCTCACCTGGAAAGCTCCCCACGAGTTTACAGAAACTGAGCAGTTCGTGTCAGAACGCTTGCTAGAGCCTGTTTCGGCTGTTGTTTCTAGTCGTCGAGCGCAATTGGCTCAACAAGAGGCCTTAGCTGAAACGGCTTCACTTTACCGCGCCAGTGCTGAAATGAATGCCGCCCAAACGTATGAAGATATTCTCTCTGTGGTGCGCAAATACACCATTGCCGGGCGTGCTGATGTGAGCGTGAGTTTCAGCATGTTTGATCGACCCTGGTTGAAAAACCAAATGCCAGAATACATTGAGATGCAAACTTACTTCACTACTCGTGAAAATGTGCCTATCCCCACCCGGTTCCCATTGGAAGAATTTCCTGCCGCCTCACAGGTGCTTAAACCAGATGAACCGACGGTGATTGCAGATTTGGAAGATCCAGACTTGGTGATAGATGAGCATATCCGTGCCCTCTACACCAAAGTGTTTGGGGCTAAAGCAGTTATTTTTTCACCGCTTGTCGTCGGGGGGCAATGGATTGGCTATATCAATGTTCTTTACGGGCATAAAACCAGCTTTTCTGAAGCGAGTATTCGCCGATTGACATCCATTTCAGGTCAGTCTGCGGTCGCTGTTCAAAACCTGGGCTTATTGGAGGAAACATCACGTAAGGCACAACGTGAGAAATTATTGCGTGAAATCACAGACCAAGTTCGTCGTTCAGCTGATATCGACACAATTTTGAAAACGGCCGTTCAACAGATTGGCCATGCTTTAGGGAGAAAAACCTTCATCTCATTAGAAATTAGTGATGTAAAACCGGCCACTGCCCCACTTGGCGATAAGAACGGAACACAACATGAGCAAACCCAAGACACCTAAAAAGACCTCATCAACCGATGCTGTGGTAGATTTAGAGCGCCAACTTCAAGAAGCATTAGCCGTCCAGAAAAAACAACTCGAGGTCGGTCGTGCCCTGGCGCTTGCCCAAGATAAAGAGGAAGTACTCAACATCCTCTTAGCAAAAGCAGATTATTATCCTCAGGCCGCCCTCTCCATCACCTATCTGGATGCCAATGTCAACGGCGAACCATTTGATGTTATCATGAAACAAAGCGCTTTTAAGAGTGGTATCCCCACCCTGGCCGAAGGGGCAGAAACAGCCTGGAACAATTCCCTAATCTCCCAACTAGACTCGGTGGCATCCTATTTTGTAAGTCATGACATCACAGATGATTCTCGGGTAAATCAAAACATTCAAAAGCGCTTTGACAGTATGGCTGTCAAAGGATTTGCCATATTCCCCATCATTTCTGGTGATGACTGGTTGGGAAATATGGCTGTCATGACTAAAGAGGAAAACTTCTTCACAGAACAAGTGCTTTCTTTTTACCGCTTACTGGCAGAACAAGGCAGTATGGCGCTGCGCGGGGCAAGATTATGTGATGACATGAAAATGACATTACGCCGACGCAGCCAGGAAGTCTCCCTGACTATCCAAATCGCCCAAGAAATTGCAGCCGCCTCTAATTTGATGGACTTATACAAGCGCGTGGTCAATCAAATCAAAGAACAATTGCACTATTACCATGTTCAGATCCTCCGGTACGACCCATTCCTGGATACGGTGGCTCTCATTTATGGGTACGGGGAAACAGGGCAGAAAATGCTCGATTTAAACCACTCCATGCCCTTGGGTGTGAGCCTCATCGGCACCGCTGCAGCCTCTGGTAAAACGATCTACCAGGCCAATGTGCAAGCAGCCCCTGACTGGCAGCCTAATCCCCTGCTCAGTAAAACCAAAAGCGAGATTGCTGTTCCCATTAAGTTAAAGAACCAAGTTTTTGGCGTGCTGGATATTCACAGTGAATGGCTGAATGGGTTTAGCGACAATGACCACCTTTTGCTTGAAGGGTTGTGTGGTCAGATTGCTGTCGCTATTGATAACACCAGACTCAGGGAAGAGATGGACGCCCGAGTAGAAGAGTTGACAACGCTGCAAAGATATATGAGCCGTGAAGGTTGGGAATCTTATCGTGCCTCCAAAAGCAAAGCTGCATTATCAGGCTACCAGTTCGACCATCAGGGCGTTACCCCCTTAGCAAACGCGCTCGATTTAGAATCAACGGAAGCAATCGAAGCAGACACCCCAGAAACGGCCGTTACTAAACAAACAAAAGAGATGCCCTTGGCAGTGATCAGCGGCGAAGTCATCGGTAAAATCGGCGTAGTTGAAGATGAAGAAAACCCGCTCACCAATGAAGAGATTGAATTTATTCAATCCGTTTCCACACAGGTGGCAGAAGCCTTAGAAGCAGCCCGCCTCTTCGAACAAACACAAGACGCCCTCAGCGAACAAGAACGATTATCCACCCAGTTAGAAACAGTCGCTCAAGTTTCCACCGCAGCCTCAACCGTCTTAGAAGTCGATGTCCTGCTGCAAGCCGTTACAGACCTGACCAAAGATAGTTTTGGGTTGTACCATACCCACATCTATCTGCTCAATCCAGACAACAACACCCTGGTGCTGCGAGCTGGCGCTGATCAAGTTGGGCGATTAATGACATTAGAAGGCCACACCATCGACCTCAATCATGAATCCGTTGTCGCCAGAGCCGCGCGCACCAAAGACGGCATTGTAGAAAACAATGTACGCAAAATCGTAGATTTCCTGCCCAATCCATTACTGCCACAAACCCAAGCAGAACTAGCAGTCCCTCTCGTGGTAGGCGAAAACCTCATCGGGGTACTTGACCTGCAAGCCGATCAAATAGACTTCTTCACCGAAGAAGATGTGAACATTCATCGTACCCTCGCTTCTCAGATTGCCGTTGCCGTGCAAAACGCCATACTATTCGCTGAACAAGTTGAAACATCAGAAAAACTGCGTGAAGTAGACCGGCTTAAATCAGAATTTCTGGCCAGTATGAGCCATGAGTTAAGAACGCCACTCAACTCCATCATTGGGTTCGCCGATGTTTTGCTTGAAGGCTTAGACGGTGAACTCAACGAACGCATGGAAGAGGATGTGAGCCTCATTCGTAATTCAGGACACCATTTGCGCGAGCTAATTGGTGATATTTTAGATATGTCCAAGATTGAATCTGGTCGTATGGAAATGCGCTATGAAAACGTAGATATGAACCAAATGGGGAACGACATCCTCGCTAATGCAGCACCTCTAGCTGAAGCCAAGAACCTGGCACTCCGCTTCAACATTTCAGACGAGATTGGTATCATTGAAGCTGACCGCATGCGCATCCGCCAAGTCTTATGGAACATCATGGGCAATGCTATCAAATTCACCGAAAAAGGGAGCGTCACCTTGAGCATGGAACTTAAAAACAACAACTTGCTTGTTGGCGTTCATGATACCGGCATCGGTATTGAGGCAGAGCATATCCCCATCGTATTTGAGCAGTTCCGCCAAATTGATGGCAAGCTAAATCGGAGCGCAGGGGGCACAGGCTTAGGTCTGCCAATTACCAAGAAACTAGTTGAGCTGCACGGTGGTGAAATTTGGATTGAAAGTACGATAGGCATAGGATCATCATTCTGGTTCACTATCCCATCCGCTCAACGTTTTCGTAAGCAGAAACCAAGAACAGGCCCTCTTGAAGAAACATAAAATAATAGTGACGATACAGATGCAGCCCCAGGCAGATTGGCAAATAAGGCTTGTCCAATAAACGCTTGCCGGCAGGAAGTTGCGTTTGTTGCTCAATCACATCGGCCTGGCAGCCCCGACGCTGTAGTCACAATGAGTACTGACGCTGTGGACCCGTGCCACCCACAATGAAGCACGCCAGACCGTGCCACAAGGATTTTAATAATGAACGTTTGCGCCGCACAGATAGAGCGCGGCAATTTTGGCAACAAAGCCGCCATCCAGCAGCTATATGGTCAGAGTCATTTTTACAGTCAAAGTTGAACTATCTACATGACAATCCCCGCCGGAAAGGCTTGGTATTGGATGGAACAGCATGGCGGTTTTCATCAGCAGCGTATTGGTTATTGGATATGCCAGAGAAGAGTGATGTGAAGCTGAGGTGTATGAATAGTAGCGGAATAAAAAGCGATAAACTTCAAACCTACCACAACTCTTAGCCAAACCTTATTTTAATTTTTCAAATTTACACAAAAAATTAGAAATAAGATTGGGCAGATTAAATGCACAAACTTTGAATTGAGCAACTGAACCGCTATTGCTTATACACCTTGTTAGTGGCAGGCTTTCTTTTAATAAATCATAATTTTCTTAGAATTTGAGATTTTTGTTTTTTTACCA
>PDWJ01000589.1_pt1 | contig 52031 bp, 27 predicted proteins | sample 1430881 | NCBI WGS metagenome assembly PDWJ01 (sample SAMN01162460, study PRJNA174530) | Oral metagenome, whole genome shotgun sequencing project. | biome: Marine environment; feature: Marine mammal; material: Swab sample of the gingival sulcus; isolation source: swab sample of gingival sulcus...
CGGAATCAAAAAATAAGGTCCCCAGATTACGCCACTTATTTTAGAGACGACAGCTGTTAAACTTTGTAAAAATTGTTCCATAAAACACACTCCTTTTTTTCGGTTAATAAACATTAACCCTGGTTTATGAGATTATACCCTCTACTACACAGTACAGATTAAAGATTCGGATACAGCCATTTCAGCATTATCCTGGCATCTTTTGTTGTAAACCGCCAATCAATTTTAGACTGGCGACTGTTTCGATCTACATTCCAGACCGTCACTTTTTGTCGCATCTTGTGAATGCAATCAATTAGAGTTTTTTGCGCACGTTTGCCACAACAAGGTTAATCACGGCTTTTAGGGTCTCAAAGACGCCTGTTCCGCCTGTGGCAACTGATTCAAAATGCGGGACATTATATTTATTCAATTTAAGCTGAAGGTACTGAATCGGGGCGACATTCGGTAAATCGCGTTTATTGTATTGAATGACCCATGGGAACTCATTCATTTGCAGTCCGTCCTGACGAAGGTTGTTTTCCAGATCGTGTAAGGTTTCCAGATTGGCTTCAAGACGGTCGAATTGCGAATCAGCGACAAAGACCACTCCGTCAACGCCGTTTAAAATTACCTTCCGGCTGTAGGCATAGTATACTTGTCCAGGAACCGTATAAAGATTAAACTTTGGTTTTTTTCCTTTAATTTTTCCAACTTCAAGCTGGAGGAAGTCGAAGAAAATCGTCCGATCTTCCTGCGTCTGAAGGGAGACAAGTTCACCTTTGAGAGCAGGCGCAACTTTTGAATGGATGTACAGCAAGTTAGTCGTTTTTCCACTGACACCGGGGCCGTAATACACGATTTTCAGGTTAATCTGTTGTAATGCCCAGTTTATATACATAACGTTCTCTCTTGTTGAGTTCAGGAACCCTCGCGGCCTTAATCTCTAAACGCTCCGTCTAATTCATCTGCCAAAAGTCGTCCGAAATCGTCATCGATCATGTCTTCTGCAGACGTACCGGTATTGGACTCCGCCTCTGCAATCAGATGTAATAGTGATTCAACGGCTTTTTTTGTGTAGACACGAACCATCCCCAGGGCAACAGTGGCATCAAAAATAATAATAAGAAAAAATTGGCTCCCCACGTTTGTCAGATAAATGTTTTTTGTTTCTCCCTCATGAAAATGGAGCTTGAAACGGTCGCCTTCACCAACCAGTTTAGCGATTTCTCCTGTTGCTGCAAAATCACCAGCAGCAAGTGCCGACAAGACTGTCGTATTCATCTCCGCAGTATCACCGCGCTCGCCGATAATTTGTCCGGCCATATCAGCGAAAAGCACAACTTTTGCCCGAGTTTTCGAGTAGAGCTCGCCAAGATATTTTTTGAGTCCTTCATACTGGGCAGGATCGAAATTAATACTTTTACTTCCGTCTATTTTCGTTTGTGCCATAACACGATGTCTCCCACACTAAGCAGATCTTGATGTGAAGCATGCGGTTTACGAGAACAGCCACGTCCTCACAAGTTAGTATTTCCGTCGTTTCAAACGTTCGATGGCATCTTTTGAGTTCCCCCGCATCTGATTGAGAGTTTCTTCCAGAAGCCCAAACTCATCCAGGCTGTGAACCTCCACCTCGTTCTCCAGATCACCGAAACTCATGCGTTCGGTCGCCTGGGTAATGGATTCAAGACGTTGAACGATGAACCACCAGAACGCGACACTCAGAAGCGCTGTGACCAGGACCGTCAGTAACACGGCCATCCACATTATCGGAGTGAACACTCCCCGTATATGGCTTGTCTTTAAGGTCTGCCATACCGGCGATTCCGCTTGTTGTTGCTCGACACCAATTCGCAGCGTTCCCCGTCCTCTGTCCTCCAGTTGTATTTCAACCGCGCAATCATGATATGTTCTTGCCTTTGATGTGAACATGGTACGCGACTCTGAGCTCTCGTCAGGCAGATGGTTGAGATTGACCAGACTCGCCGGAATTTTGTTTTTATAACTGTCAACGATAACGTTATTGGCAGCATCCAGAAGGAAAATATAGCGCAGGCCATAGATGCCGTAGATCGCTTTATAGCTGTCAACAATGTGTTGAAGCTCTTGAGAGTCGATGTCCTCTTGAATCACAGGACGAAGATCGTGTATGAGCAGGTCTGCGATAAAAAAACCTTTTGTGGCAGGGTCGCCGTACAAGGCATCAAACTCACGATTCAGGAATCCACGCAGCGCGATCATCAGGATCAGCAAAACTCCAAGCAAGGCCAGAAATACAACAGCAGCAAACTTCCACTTCAAGCTTAAACTCTTAATCTTTTCTAACATCCCGCACCTTTAGGATCTCAACACAGCACCTCAGGTAAACAGACCCGTTCGTGTAACAAAGTCCTTTTTGTCGTCCCGGTAGTACAAAGAAAATGCCGGACTTATTCCTCGGATTTTCCTTTTCCTCGCCGAAACGGCCAAATGCTGCGCTTCGACTTCTTGTCTTCGGTTTCGTTATCACCCTCAGTGTTGGAATTCGCTCGGGCCCCAAAGACCGAGGGCATTTTCATCTTAAGTTCTAAACGATCGATTAATTGGACTTGTTCTTCTTTCAGCTGCCGGATGGCAGTGGTGATGGCTTCGGAAAGGGTATGGCTTTTCTCCTGGGCCTGAAAAAATTCCACAGCCTGCGTAATCACATCACACACACCATTGGAGAATTCATTAAGCGTTGTGTCGCCGTCGAAACGCAGCTGTTTATTTTTATAGACAAATTCCCCGGCAAAAGGGTCGAGGAAAAGATACTTATTGGCATTGGAGGCAAGGACCCGTTTGAATTCATCAAGAAACTTTCCGGGGCCAGCATGCGTATCGATCACATCCTCTAAAATTACCAGTGTTTTCTGGAACAGTTGAATGACGTCATCGGTCAAAGAATTATCGACAATAATCGAGGAGAAATCGGAGTCGTACACATTGAAAATGGCACCGACTTCCGTACTCAGTCCCAGGATTTTTTTAAAGCCGCTTGGCCCTGAAATCATATCTCCGTCTGGAGATCGGAACACGCTTTCCATGGCGCGGCCATCCTGAAAATACACACAGCCGTGTCCGCCATCGCTGTTCAACAGCACCTCGACATAGCCAGAATGCTCTTCTTTCTTCAGCTTGGAAATCAGTTTTTCCAGGCTCGTCAATTCGGTCGTTAAATCGCGATATTTGACGTTGCTGTTTAACATACTGGCAAGGGTCGCCACCATTTCATCTTTAAGCCGGAAGACGCTTACCGTGCCGTCTTTTTCAGAAGCCCGCCTGAGAATATTTTTAATCGCTCGTTCACCTGCCGATTCAGTCGTGCCGATCTCTTCAAGACCGTTGATAATACGGCCGCGATCCAGAAATAAGGTCCCCCTGTATTCCCAAAAGCTTACCTGGCAATAGCCGGTAAAACTATTTTGACGTAACTCGCGTAAAAGTTCCTGAATATTGGTATATGAGGTACTCAGATCCTCATGAATAACCCTGCCTTTTGGAATGATCATTAAAAAACTCCTCCTTACACAGCAAGCCATCTGAACGGTCACGCAGTCACATTACGCGATCTCGGCAAGCTCTGTTTCCCGTACAGGTATAAACACAATGAATAATAAATATTACGACACTTGTCAAGATAAAAAATACATTCTGGCGATGCGCAGCTGATTTTTTACACTCATCCTTATTAAAGCCGGGCAAAAGTTTTTACAAAAATTGTACGCTTCTCACGCGTCTCTTGATTTGATTCTGAGCATGTAAATGTCTCCGGTAATCGCGCGAAGATAACGTGATCGGCACGGTCTCACACATTTCGTACAGGCGTGAACGCAAGCGGTGTCCAATGCGGTCGTCCAGGGTTTCTTCATGCTGGCTGCGTTGCGCATCAGCCGTTTCGAGCAGCTCCAGATCCATCCAGTTGGAGGTGATGATCGTTGTTAAGCGTTCGTTATAGCGATGATTGAGAATATGCGCTAATGTGTCCTGCATCCAGGGACTCATCTTGCTGGCCCCCAGTTCGTCGAGTAAAAGCACTTCAACATCTAACACAGGGGACAAGACCGTCACTTCCGTCAGGGGGGTGTCTTTTGCGTATGAGCTTTGCAAACTTTTCAACAGGTCCCGAAAGTCGTAGAATAAACAGGGAGTGCCTTTTTGTTCCACTAAAAATGCGATCGCAGCAACCGCCAGATGCGTTTTGCCGGTTCCCGGAGGACCCATGAATAATAAACCAGCCTCTACTGCCGGATAGGCTTTGACAAAAAGTTCGACCGCCTGCTTTGCCCTGCGCTGCGATTCATCACACTGCGCCAGTGAAAAGTTGTCAAGGCTGCAATCCGTATAGCGTTTCGGAATGCGGGTCTGGCGACATACACTTAATTTTTCCGTGTCCCGGTGGCAGTCACAGCGCACAGCTACTTCAACGTCATTTCTCCGTGTAATTGTCCAGCCAGTGCCCCGACAGAGCTTGCATTCTTCAGGCATTCTCAGTGTGCGGCTCTCAATCTTCGACCGCCGGCAGATCCGGAACCGCTTTTCCATGACGGCCGAGCATTGGAACGATGATCTTGCTTAACAGAAGATTTTCTCAGGGTTCAGCTTAAGCATACTCTTTCAGGAATGTCAAATTCTTTTTTGTTTTTAGCTGCTGCAGGACGATTTTTGGCAAGAAAAAAATGTGATATTCACTCGTGCCAGCATCTCTGCCTGCTCTGAATTCGATCCATGTTTTCCCCTCCAGATGACCGTAGAGCCCGATCGTCTGAAGATGGATACACAACGTGAAGGAAGTACTTTTTTTTAGGAGGAGGCTCTGAAAAGAGCTGGGAAAACTTCAGGAGGGGGCACAGCTTCTGTCTTTCAGCACGGAGAAGAAAATTCCGTTCTCACGGAACACCGGGAGTTGTTTCCCGGTGTTCCGCTGCATGTTGATGTCTTGAATCAGCTTCCGCTATTGCAGAGATTCGCGCGGGAAGCTCAGCGTCTTTTCTGGGCTGCGATAGTCTGCCCCGTCATCAGTCAGCCCCTGAATCACTGCATTGAAGACCTGCGCTCTGGAACGATCATCCGCAGTCTGCACGGAGAATTCCAGTGTTTTGACTTCTCCCGGCTCAAAGAGCCCGATCGCCCAGCTCAAGGTCTGGGGGGCAAGTGCCTCCGGATCACGAAAGGCCATGTTGTCCAGACGACTGCTGTTCAGCGTATAGCGAACTCCCTTTGGCAGATCAATATGAACCGTAGTCCTGGCGAGCGCCTTGGACCCGGTATTGGTCATGCGCAATGCCAGCGTGGACGTGTTGCGCGTCACAGCACGCTGCTCAGTCCAGTCGATTGCAAGCGCCATGCGGCGTTTCACCTCCACGTGTACAAAGAGCTCCCTCGTACTCAAGGGATGGCCCGAACGATCGAGTGCATGGACGCTCAGTCGTGAACGATAGCTGCCTTCCTGCAAACGCGGATCAAGAGACATGGCATAACTCAGGCGGCGCGATGCGCCAGGCTTCAGATCGCCCAGGCTCCAGAGCAGCGGATGTCTCCCCTCCAGTTCGAGCTCTATGCTGTCCCGGCTGTGCATGGAGTCCGGAATATAGCTAAAACCTTCCGGACTTTCGCTCTCGAGCGTCACCGCATAGGCCGTGACCTCGCTCAAATTGCTCACCTTGATTTCCAGCGTGACGTCGCGCCCCGGCTCTGTTGTCACAGACCTGCTGCTCTTTTCGAGACTCAGCACTGGTACGGCGATCTCATCGTCCACGCAGTCTCTTTTCAGCATCTGGCCTCCCTGTAATGGATCAACGCACCACAGCGACGCGCAGTTTTTGATGCCCCAGGGCCCGCGTGTGTTCGCGCGTTGCCAGCGTCCACCGGCTGAATCGAGTTCGCGCTGCGAATAGACTCGTACAAGCAGCCGGATTTCATGCATGCCGTTCTCATTCATCGGCAGATCGGCCACACGCCAGCGAAATCGTCTGCCGTGAACGTCTTCCGGGATCGGATAGCTTTTGATGAACTGCAGCCCTTCTGGGAGCATATCTTCCACATAGGCATCACCTTCGCTACAGCGCAGCTCTTCATCTGCCACAACAATGCTGTAGGTCAATACGCTGCCAGGCTGTGGAAGCGAGGCATCTGTCGAGCTGCCGGCCGGACGAATTGTCAGATCAGACGCCAGCACCGGCGCCGGGCGTAGTGCCCCGCCTTTACGCTCGATGTCCCGCTGGTATTCGGAAAGCTGCAAGCCGATACGTCTGACAGTCTGTTCGAAAAAGTCCGAGAAGTGCTCTTGATAGCGCTCCATGAACAAGCTCCGGTCAACTGCCAGCAATCCCCTGAATGCTCCGACCGTCATTGCCGTATTAAGCGGTGTGTAGTGATACTGTCCGTAAGCGCTCTTATAGGTTCCGAGCCGCTGATCCCAAAACTCTTTATCAAGCGTTTCTGCAGCCTTACGGGCTTTCCGCAGATACTCTGCGTCGCCGCTCTGCTGATACGCTGCCAGCAGGGTTCGGACGGCGGCCGAGTGCGCGAGCAGGGTTTTAACGCCTGTAAAGGCCGTGATCGTTTCTCCCAGGCGCGCTCCATTATATACAGAGCCGTCTTCATCATGATAGAGCCAACGTGAGAGGAAATCCGCCTGAGCCAGTAAGAGCGTGTCTGCTTTGCGGCGCATATCCGGAACGCTGTCGAAACTGCGGCTGGTACTCTGCAAAGCGATGGCAAGCAGGGCAATCTGTTCAGTTGAAATACGCCGCGCGTCGTCTGCGTTGTTGCCGGGGCGATCAGAATCGAGATCGTTCCAGTCAAAGAAGCTCCCGGAGGCCGCATCCCAATGCAGACGACTGAGATTCTCCAGCACGATGCTCGTCAGCTCCTGTGTCAGGGATCGCAGCGGAATCGCGGCCAGCGTCTCATCGTTGAATACTGCTCGGTACGGAGCATCGGAATCCGAAGCATCGAGCAAGCCGTAGAGTTCGCTGAGGCCCCACAGCAGCGAGACCTGATCGAAGAGCGAGCTTGAGCTGTCCTGAAGCTCGTAGACCTTCGGGGCTTCCCCCGTAAAATCGATCTCCAGACGATGCGGGAAATAGACTCCAGACGCGTTCGACGCATCTTTGAAGGTCAGAGGACGCAGCATAGACTCTTTCAGGAACAGTATTTTATTCGCCACTGCCTGAGCCGTAACGAGTCCCAGGAAACCCTCTTCAGCATTCCGTCCGAGGTATTGACCATGCCTGCTGAGATGATTTTCAGCGTCATGGCGATCCGAGAGCACATCCTGCAGCCAGAGTACCTGACGGCGCAGGCTTTGCCCGAGGGCTGAAGGCAGAATGGACATGTCTTTATTGCCGTCAAACCAGCCTTCGTCGTCTTCGTTAGCGCCGACCTCCGGGACACCGCCTTCATATTCAAGAAAGATCGGCTTCAGCGATTTCGGGAATTCTTGCAGACCCGCAAGATCCGCATAGTGTGCCAGCATGTCCTGCATATAGGCGTCTACACTCAGACCTCGCCTGGCCGCGGTCTTTTTCACGAGGGGCCCGTAACGCAGATCCACGCCAAGTCCCGATTTTGTCACGATGTGTATCAGGTTCTGATCTGAGAAATCACTCGCTTTCCGAAGCGTACGTTCTATGGCTGCCGGATGTAACAGTTCCGGATTGCGCTTGCGCGCTGAGTTGTCGGCAGATTCATCCGCGATTGCGCGGGTCGGGACATGCTGCAGAGCAAATTCCGAAGCAGCATACATCCCGATGTCCGTCAGGTAATAGGAGGTCCTGCTGGCACGACGTCCCTGCTCACAGGATCCTGTCGAACGCTCCGCATTCAGCGCAGCGATCGCACTGCGGTTTAAGGTGATCTCCGATCCGAGAACCGGAGATACTCCGAACGGGCTGTCAAGCAGCCGTGCTGCGCGAATCGTGGCGTTTCCAGCAACAGGAATCAGGAATTCCCGCTCGCTGCCATTGATCGTCTCGCTCAGTTGCAGTCCGGCATACTGCGCCAGTTGCCGCACAAAGTGCTGCTTTTTGTTCATAAGCGCATGTGTCTGCGACGAGGTACGGCTGTGATAGATCAATTCCCGTAACGCGCCGCTGGTCAAGCCCAGATCCATCGGAGTATACCGATACAGCACGTTGCGTTCGCGATCTGTAAACATGTTCAGGCGCTTGTTCCAGAAGTGTTCGACCGTGTAGGCATACAGCTCAAACGCCTTGCTGCGATAGCGTTCGTTCTGCGTCATTGTATAGGCTGACAGCAGTCCGCGAATTCCGGCCATCTGGCTTTGCAGGGTTTTCAGAGATGCTGTCCTGTCATCAGCAGCCGTCTGGTCATCCACGTTCACCTGCGTTCTGCTGAAGAGACCGCCGCGTTCCGGATCCAGCAGCTCGGCCAGCAGAGAATCTGCAACCGCGCTGACAATTGCCTTGATACGTGTTCTTGTCTCATTATCCGCTCCAAGGGCCTTGTCGTAGCGCTCCAGGGCCACCAGCGACAAGCCCAGAGAAACGGCTTCAACCGCCGGGGCCTGCGTCGGATCGTTGCGGAGGCCGGGGCGGACACGTTCCAGCAGGGTCTGGGCTTCATCCAGCCAATGGAAGTCGGTCAGTGTCTTGAAGACAATGGCTGCCAAGGCCTCGGCCAGGTTGTGAACCGTTGCGGGCGACATTTCTGTGACGGTCAGGCCCAGAGGTGCACGCAGACGACTGAAGTCGACATCAGGTGTCAGCAACTCGTGGGAGAACAGCTCGTCAGTAAGCTCGTGGGAAGTCGGATCCGTAAGGAGCATCACCTCGCTTAAGGCCCAAAGCAGCGAGAGCTGGTCAAACAGACGCGAATCTGTGTTCACGAAGTCAACCTGGAAGCCGGTCTGTCCGGAATCTGCCGGAGCAACGCTTGTCTGGTACGGAAAATACGGAAGCAGCGTTCCTGCGTCATTCTCAGCGGAATTCAGCAAATGTTCAGCCATGAACCACATTTTATTGACGATCGCCTCGACTGCCAGAATCTCCATAAGACCAAAGGTCTCGTCTTGGCCGGAGAGCCGTTCGCTGGACTTGCGACTGGCCGCTGCACGTTGCAGCAAGAGCGTCTGACGCAGCAGCGTCTGTCCGTAGGCACTTGGAATCAGGTGACGATGGAAACTTTGAGGATCCCAGCGCAGCGTCGCCCAGTTATTCAGATCAGTCATTTGCGTATAGCGGGGATCGCCCTCAGCATACTCGATGAAAAGCGGATAGATCTCGTGCGGCACGCTGTGCAGCCCTGCACGTTGTGCATGTGCCTGCACACGCTCGTTCAGGTAGCGTTCCGGTTCAAGTCCCCGGCTGCTTGCGCCGGCCGTAATAAAGGGCGCATATTTCAAATGCAGTCCGAGTCCGGAGTTACTCATCAGGGTAATGATATTCTCAACGGAATATTCGAAGACCTCTGCTCCAAATCCCTGGACACCGGTAGGCGAGAGGCGGCTTCGATCCAGCGTCAAACCATTTTGCTCGGACCATTTAATCATGGGAGCGCTGGATGCATACAATTCCGAGGCAGCATACATTGATATATCCGTGATGAACCAGGGTTTCCTGATTTCAGCCGGCACGACCATGCACGGTGTCGAATCTTCGCTAGCCTCACGGCGTTTGTCAAAACGGATTTGCCTGGCAGCGTCTGGAGTCGGCGTTGGTGTCGCAGTCGCTCCGGGCTCAACCATTGGAAGCGGTGTGAAGGTGGGTCTTGCTTCCGGTCTTGCTCCCGGTCTTGCTGCCGGCGTTGCTGTCGGCATCGGCGTCGGCGTCGGGCAGGACGAAGTGACGCAGCCTGTTGCAGTGGCTTTGGCGTTCACCGGGCTTCCGCAGTGTGTGCTGGCTGTGAGCTCAGCGCTGTTGCAGAAGGCTGCCTGTCCGCAGATCGCAAGGTCTGCAGCAATCTCCAGGGAGATCGAAAGACGCTGACCGCCGCGCAGTGCCGCGCCGTCAAATGTCCATTTCAACTCTCCGCTTGCACCTGGCTGCGGCACATGAGAGCTTCCGTTCGCGCCGCGTACACTGGTCGACACCAGCGTCCAGCCCTGCGGCAGGCGGTCTGTGATTTCAAGGTCGTAGAGGTACGAGCCGGGTGACCCTGTATTGATCGCTTCCAGCGTGTACACTGCCGTGTGCCCGGGCAGCACTGCCGGCTCCGAGACGAGCGTTTTCTTCAGTTCCGCCTTCGGGCATGCAATGTGCGTGGCTGGCAATTGCAAAACACTGTCGCTGGTCGGTTGCTTGGCCAAACCGCATAAATCCGCGCCTGCTGTGGCAAGAATTTTCGCCGCATAACTCATGCCGCAGGCGGTTTCCGAGAACCTTCCGCTGAGCGTGATCGTGAGAACCTGTCCCGGCGGCAGGGAAATCGGATTTGGCAGTGTTCTGCCGTCCGGCGAGTTGCTGCCAAAGAACCATTCCAGAGTGGCCGGGCCGTTAAACGGCGTTCCGGGGTAGGGCGCGGTGGTGGCTGGACCAGTGACCACGTAGGCGGCATACTGATCGCCTTCGGTCAACGCTGTTCCATCGTGCATGACGCGCATAGTATTGACACGGAAGTGGGCCGGCAGCGAATCATTCACGCGAATGTCTTCCAGGGTCGAGGCTGCACCACCGAGGTTATCGACTGTAATCGTATACGTGATGTCGCTGCAGGGTTCCAGACTGCCGATGGGCTGTACCTGTGTCACGACATGCAGGGCCGGACAATCGACATGGACGGTGTCTGCCGTCGGATCGCTGCTTGAGTCGGCTGTCATCTTCTTGTTGCGCGGATCGTAGGCAAGGACGCTGGCCTCATTGGTAAATTGATAGGCAGCTTTACACACATCTGGATTGGTCGTGCTGTTGACGATGACCTCCAGTTCAATGACGATGTCGCCGTCACTTGGGAGAAAGTACCTTCCCGGAGGCGCGGGCGTCTTATCAAATTCGACCAGAATCGTGTGTGACCCGTCTGGGCCTGTGATTTCACTTTGGGCCCAGGTCAGCCCTGTCGGATGAGTGGGGACTCGGAAGTCCTGCAATTCCCAACCGTTCGGCAGCAGATCCGTCAGATGTATGAGTCTCATCGCAGCAAAGTCTTGCCCCACATTGCTCAGCGTAATCGTAAAGACCAACGGTTCGGTTTCCGGTGTGTTCGGATTGTCAGTGCGCTCACAGGGTTGGATGTGAGTGGTATTCCCTGTTTTTACGATGTGCAGGATCGGCATCGGAATAAGGCCAAAGTCCACAGTCAGGTTCGAATTGCCGTTTCCAGAAGGCTCATCCCCAAGCTGCAGCGTGACGGGATTGCTGTGTATGCCGGCTGCTTCAGGCATGTCGCCGGCTCCGGTCTCGTCGATGCCGTTTTCGTCAGCGTCATGATCGACGTTATTATCGGGATCTGCTGCGCCTGTGCTGGAGATGTAGCCTTCCAGCGGTCCGCCGCTCTGGAACTGGCTGGACGGAATGTGGACAACATAATTCCCCGCTGTCAGGCCGGTGAACAGATATTGCCCGTTGCTGTCTGTTGTGGTGCGCGCTATCGGTGTCGAGCCGGGCGTCTGTCCTTCACGGTAGAGCCAGACTTCCACGCCGGCCGGCACAGCATCTTCTCCGCTGTCAAAGCGTCCGTTATTGCTGTTTGCGGATATGAAATTCCCGGCCCCGTCGTTTCCATTATCAAACCAGAGTTGATTACCCAGGCTCATCAGGGCATAATCCTCGACTTCACCGCTGCGCGCCAGTCCGGTTGGGCTGTTGCCACCGTCGGTGGCGGCTTTGCTGAAGCGGAAGCGTGAATAGATCGTCTGAGCAAAGGGAGCGGGCGACGCGGGCGCAGTAAAGCTCAGCGTATGTGTGCCGGAGCTCAGGAATGTCCCGTTATTGAGCTGATCACCAGCCCCAAATCCGGCCCCATCGAAATCCATCCACGCATTCAAATAGCCGTCACCGTGCGCTGTCACCTCAACACGAAATGTTTGGCCTGGCATGATCGGATCAAGGAATCGCACGCCGTCTTCATCATCCGGCGATCCAGCTTCATCGTCACCCACGGCCGTCGCGGTCGGCACACCGGTCAATTCGCCGTCTACCCCCGCGCCGAGCCAGGTTTCACCGTCCAGAGCATGGTGTGCGCCGCTGCTGCTCAGCAGCGTTCCATAGCTGTCCGGCAGATCACCGAAATCGCGGATGTGGAAGCCAAAGTCGATGCTTAACTCACTGCAGTTGTCACTCTTGTCCTGCGCATCCTCACCGCTCGGTTCGCCGCCTGAGCGCAGTTCGATCAGCTCGCTGAGCACACCAGGATCGGTCGGAAGTGGCACGGCATTATCGTGATCGCCGTTATCGTCGTTATTGACCGGATCGCCCAATGTATTGCTGCCGGTCGTCGCTCCGGAACCGGGACTGCCATACGCGCCCGGGTATGTGCCGCTGCTCCCGAACGGACGGGTGGAATCGGCCCAGTTGTCTTGTATGACCACAACGCGATAATTGCCGGGCCTCAGATTCTCGAACAGGTAGTGTCCGTTTGAATCAGTGTTGGTCGTCCAGTCTGACACATTAAGTCGATCCGCATCTGTGAAGCTGTCCAACCAGCTTGTTCCGCCGTCATCGGAACGCTGTAACCGCAGCCTCACGTTCTCGATCCCGGGTTCGGTGTAATCCCCGGAGGCATTTTTATCCTGCACGCCGTCGGCATTCATATCGAACCAGACGCGGTTCCCCACGCTGACCGGCAAGAAAAAGCCAGCGTCCCAGCTCAGGTCATTCTCTCCGGCAGACAGCGTTGTCACCGCAGTCTTACCGCTTAAGGCGTCGGCGTCGCTGTCCAGGGCATCGTCCCCGCCAGCGTTCTCTGGACTCGGCTTATAGCCGTCAGGCGCCTCAAATTCGAGTCCATAGTCTCCGGGCAGTAAGTGATCGAACAGATAGTGTCCGCTCGAATCGGTTGTGGTAACAATGTCATTTCCAGCGCTGTCTTTGAGCCGATCGCCGTTGCTGTCGAGCAGATAGACCGTGACGCCGGGAATGCCCGCTTCTCCAGGCTGCTGTACACCGTCGCCATTCGCGTCAAGCCAGACAAAATTTCCAATGGAGGCGCAGGGCGAATACTCTGCTACGGAAAGGCTGTTGTTACTTTCATCGCATTCGCAGACCGTCCCTGCCGAGTCAATCTCAAGATCAAAATTATAGGACTGACAGTCATCGCAATCAACGGGCAGATTGTCGAGCGGAATGGTCACGGTTTCGGAAGCGCCGGCATTCAGCCCAGTGTGCGTATAGAGCCGTTCCCATCCTGAGATTGTCGGCTCTGTGACACGGATGGTAAAACTTCCTGACGCTCCTCCGTCACCAGCATTGTGAATCGTCAGATCAATTGATCCCGTGGGCTTGCCGCCGCTGCATGACAGGGTCGGGGTCGCTGAGCTGATTTGCAGATCCGGCATGCGCAAGGTGGCTGGCGCAGCCGTTTCCCAGGTCGGATCTTCGCAGGTGTAATCACTTGTTGTTAGCGGGTTTCCGTCAACAGCATCGCCAGTGGTTCCGCAGATCCACTTCGCCCGAACGGTATTTTGACGCAACGCTGCCGCACAGTCAGCTTGATTGGGCGACCCATCAGGATGTAAGGCCCCGCTAATCTCGAACGAACGACTGGCCCCGGCTGACAGATTGTTGAATTCCCAGCCATAGCGCTGTCCTGCCGGCGTGTCCAGTGGCGTCGCCGCTGGTGAAGAGCTCTGGTAATCAATCCAGTCTCCAAGCGTATCTTCAACGCGCACGACCTGGGCCTCTGCAGTGCCTGTGTTCGTGACCGTAATTGTCCAGGTCTGCGGGGAAGTGCTGTCGCACACCCCGTCAGCACTGGTCGGTTCTTTGCTCACCTCAAGCTCGGGAAATAAGGCCTCAAATTCCTGGGTGGCGTTGGTGGTGTATTGCGTGACGCCGCAGCAATCGTAGTAAGAGAGTTGCAGAGGGACTTGACTCGTGACATAACACTGAGACTGAACTGTGAAGACGAGTACAAGCGTATCATTGCCCCCGTCCTTGTCCAGCGTATCCACCAGATTTATTGTTGTATCACTGGTATTTCCGAACGTCAGGACCTGCCCTGCAACAGTGGGCGTGATAGTTGTCGCCGGGGTACAGGTTTCGTCAGGTCCAACACAGTAGAGGGGGGTCGGGCTGCTGTTGTAGTGCAAGGTGTTGGGCAGCGTCACAGTCAGATCAAGGTCTTCAACATCTGTTGGCCCAGAGTTTTGCAGGACCACTCTGAATTCGGCGTTGTCGTCGCAAGAACTGATCGGATTCGACGGAGTCGGAACTTGCATAAATCCGACTGCTGGCTCGCGGGTTTCCGTTCTGACGACTTGCACCGGGGTATCTGTCAGGCAGATATCATCAGCATTGTCAGGAGGAGTCCCGGGTTGTGTCGATGCAACGCCGTCGGCTGTGCCGCAGCCCCACCAAGCCTCGACTGTATTTGTTATGTCAGTATTGCATGGAGCGCTGTCTGAGCGTGCTGTGACGGTCATCGTTTCGCTATGATTCTTCGCAAAGTTCAGGAATTCCCAAGTGATCTGCTGACCACTCTGCGCACTATCGACTCCAGAGGGCGATGAGTGACTGACGTAGCTAAATGCAGCCCCCAGTCTATCCTGCACCCGGAGAATCGGCATGTCATATCCGTTGTTGTTGGTGACCGTAATCGTCCAGCTCACCTCTTCATTACAGGCTATTGGCTCGTTGTTCCGGGTTTTTGTAACTGTGATCTCCGGTGTGCGCAGATTGGCACTGAACGTACTTTCCAAGGAGGATGCAACGTTCGTGCTGCCGCATTGATCGTAGGCCATGTAAAAGCGCAGCGTCCCTCCCGTAAAATCACAGGCCACGTTGATCGGGAATGCAATATAGACTGTCTCGCCCGGATTCAGTTGTGTCAGGGCAGCCTGTAAGTCAGGATCAGTCGTGCTGCTGGCATCCCAGTAATACGAACTGGTGCCTGCCGGTGGATTGGCTTTCGGTGGATGGAGCGTTGCCCCGTAGCCGGGAGCAATCGGACTCGACGGCTCGGTCTGTCCAGCGCCGTGCCAGGTTGAGGCGGCCGGAGGTGTGGGCAGCGCCGGCGGCGAACCGTTTATCGGGTTTTCGTACCAATAGCTGGCCTGACTGCCGCTGACCGCAGGATCTGGATCATAGCTCAAGCCCTCTGGCAGAATCTGGTTCAAGCGTATATTATAGAGCGGCGTCAGGCCCGCATTCCGCGCAGTGAGAATCACATGCGTCGTACGGCAGGGGTCCACAAGATTTTCATGCATGCTGGTCGTAGCGACCACATTGGACGGCGGAAATGTTACGACCGAAGTTCCATTGGCAGAGCTGCAGGGCGCAGTCTCAGCCATATTCAGACAGCGCACCCGCGCCAGAGCCTCATTGTCGGCCTGCTGACAGCCGTTTAGCTCTGCTGCGAACGTCAGTTTCCGGTTTTCTCCTGCTGCCAACTCCTTGATCACATAGGACGCGCCGTTGAGCGGGGTGCTCCCATCAGGACGTGTTCCTTCATAGGTCGTTATATCCGCAGGATTATCCCATGACGAACTTCCATACTGTAAGTCAGTTCCAAGGGTATCCAGCACTTCGACGTTAAAGGCAGAGCCGCTTCCGGAATTGGTCACATTGATGGTCCATTCTATTGGATCGTAGTTTGTCCCGTTCCACTTTGCAGAGATCTCTTCCGGAAATTTCGACACGATCAGATTCGATTCCAGAGTTCGGCCACTCACCGTGGCTTCTGGGTCGTGGCAATGTCGAGCTGTATAGTCAAGATCGGCGGGATCAGGGGTCTGATTGCTGCAGGCGTCGTTATAGCCCAGATGCACATTGAGCTCTGGAGAAGACGTGAGACAGTCAGCCTGCACACGTATCCTGAGCACCGCTTGATTGGCAGCGCCACTGAATGCATCCCCGAAATGAAAGGCATAGCCGCCTGTGACCTGAGTTGCCGCATCGGGCGTCACGTCGGAGCACCCGCTCGTCTGGTTTGTCGGCTGGATGCTGCATGCTGTCAGAGACAGGGTATCGTAGTTCGCGTTTTCTACAAACAAGACCACGTCATAGGCCGGAGCCGCAGAGGACTTTGTGAGTGTAATGGTGGCATTATATTCGCCGCAGGGACCGACAACGCCGTCTGCCGGCACAGGATCCCATTCGACATTGACCTCCATGTTCGAGCCGTGAGTCGTGATCCAGTTTGCGTCCTTGATGGTCACAGTATTGCCGCCGCTGGTACATACGCCGCTCGATGGAGCCCCTGACGGCAGACTCACGTCGAGCTGCGCATAGTCGACAAAACTGTGTTCTGCTTCGCATCTGGTCATCGTCGATTCGCTCGGTTGCATCTCATAGCTCACTGTCAGAATCGTTCCATCGCCGATATTCGCAGCGCAGGTTCCCGGGCCGGTAATCTCAAAAGAGAATGACGTGGTGGTTCCGCCGGCTGGTATCGGGCTAATCGCTGGTTGACAGTTGGCGGGTGATGCTGTGACGCTTACAGTCGGCGTTCCCGGCAGCAGTGTCATCTGTCCCTCATTGTGTTCCGTAAAGGTCATACTGTTTGTCCAGGACGCGCTGTCCCACTGCGTTCCACTGAAGGTATAGCTGCTGTTAAAGCTCAGATTGTCTGTGCAGATTTCATAAGGCCCGGACGGCTGTATAGTTCTGCTGGACGAAATGCCGGCCCCGTCACCGGGACACGTGATATAGGTGCTGACTGTTTCCTCCTCAGTCAGCTCACATCCACAGCAATCTGTGCCGCTGACCGTGACTGTATTCTGCCGTTCCTGCCCGCAGCTTGCGCAGATGTTGTCCTCCCCGATGCCTGGGATTCTAAACTCTTGTTCGTAGTGAAATTCCGTTAGCGTGTCTGATGGACTGATCGTCCACGAGACCTCATTAGCGGCGTATGGAGGCGTCAGTCCGGTCGGCGGTGTGCTTCCTTGCGGAGTGATCGAATTCAGCGTCCATTCATTGGGATAATCATCGGTCACAGTAAGGGTTCCTGCTGATCCGCTGCCGCATGAGGTCAGGCCGGAATATTCAATCGTCACATCGCATGTGACGGTCTGAGGGTTTTCCCCAATGAGCAGAACCGACCCAAAGGAGCAGGTCTTTGTGACGGTGATGGTCGGTTTTTGACTTGCATCTGCTGTCACGGTGTATGTGCTGCTTTTGACCGGCGGGGTGAAGGTGTTCCCGCACGGGTCTTCATAGCTCGGTTCCCAGAAGTATCTCCCGGAGCGTGTGTCGTTGGCGCCTGAGCACCAGTCGGCGTCCGGCGTGTAGCTGACATCATACTGTATCGTGACTGATTCGCCGGCCCGTAACAGACCTGGGACCCCATCCCGTTCAGGAAATTCGAAGCGTGTTGCCGCCGTATTGTATGTCACCCCAATCGCCGGCGTACTCGTGACATTATTGATCGTGAGCGGGGCAAAATCGAGCGCCAGGACTGTATTGCTGGAATCGCTTGTGCCCGAATTTTCGATCGTCAGGGTCCGAGTCTGTGTGACTGGCGTAGTGGAGCAGTAAGGCACACTGAGCGTGATGTCTTGCGGTGTATAGCTCAAATACGGGAAATCCGGCTGGAAATGTACGCTGGACTCGGCCTTGACAGGCTCGCCGCAGTTTTGCGACCCGCAGCCCCACGTGGCTTCTGCCGTATTTTTGAGATCCTGACAGGCGATGATATCAGTCTCGATTTCAATATCTTCACACCAGTCCTGTCCGGCACAACTATCCCCCGGAGGGTTTGTTATGCCGCTGGGACGTGGTGGCAGGAAACTACTCAGCGCTATGGATTTTTCAGACCCGGGGCTGCCATCGCTGAAGGATAATCCTGCCCCGATGCTGTCCGTCACGACCACATTGTCCACGCGCCCATAGCCCGTGTTCTCCACGCGAATGCGCCAGGTGATCGTATCGCCGAGTTCGGCCGACGGCTCTGATGTCGCTGGTGTAAGAGGCGTGCCATTGACCTTTGTTGCCATTTTCGTGATGGTAATGGCGCCGGGAACGACTGTAAAGGCCGTATTGGGAGGATCGTAGCTCTGCCCACCGCTCTCGTCCACATAGCTTATGGTGGTGCTGTTCTCACCAGAGACCGCATCGCAACTGGCCGTATAACTGAAGCTGCAGCTCTCTGCAGCGCCCGCAGCAAGCGAGGGAATAATGCATGGGTTCGTCGTGCTGGCGGTCTGCGTAAATTCAGTCGGCATACTGTTGTGCACTGTGACGTTTGTGGCCGCAGTGTCGCCTGTGTTCTGAATGGTCACAGTGTAGCTGACCTCATCGCAGAGATTGATCGGCTCGGGCGTCTGGTCGATCGTCACATTCAAGACAGCGGGATCATAGACAGTCACACCGACGATGCCTGGTTCATCTGCGTCGCAGTTGCCGTTGTGGTTCAGATCGAGACAGACCATGCCTTCGACCACGCCTTCCTGATAGATTTCGGCCTTAAGCACGATGAAGTCAACCACGGTCGTGGAGCCGCTTTGTCCGGGGTAGACCGTGATCGTGACCTCTGGTTGAACGTCGAGCGGACGATACGGTTCTGGCAAGGTCTGCGGATCGATCCAGACCACGTGTCCGCCCGGTTCCATGCCCTCAAAGCGGTAATAGCCGTGTTCGTCGCTGACAGTGCTTTTGACGTCGCTGTGAATGCTGACGCTGACCCCGGGGATCGGGAGATCGATGCCTGCGTCGTACTGTCCGTTGGCGTTACGATCGTAATAAATGCGGCCGGCCACAACGTGATCTTCTGCAAAGTGACATTCCTGGAATGCGTCCAGCAGGAGTTTTTTGGGAAGGTTCAGCACGTCACCGACCTGAATTGTGTCGCTTTCAAGGCCATTAAATTCGGCAATTTTCAGATAATTCGAGGCCTTTCCAGTCAAGGTCTCAGCGATCGTGGACAGGGTGTCGCCGGCTCTGACCGTAAACGCACAGACCTCGGCTTCCGGCGTGGGTGTCAGGGTCGGGACCTGGGTCGGGCTTTGTGTCGGCGTGGGCGTTGGGCCGGGGGTCGGCACTGAAAATTCCGGAAGGTCGACACTTTTTGTAAGTGCCCAGTGATATTCGCGCGCTTGTCCTGCGTCAAGGATCAACGACTGTGTCAGGCTGTCCGAGGCCTGGAAAGGGTAGGGCAGGGATTCAGGAACGATACGCAGACTATAGGCCTGCGGGGGCAGTTCCGTAAACGCCGCGCGTCCGTGTTCGTCCGTGGTGTTTTTCACGGCGCTTCCGCTTTCCAGAAGCAGCTCAACGCCGGGGAATCCGTGCTCGTCGGAGTCAAAACGTCCGTTCCCGTTTTCATCGTAAAAGACTCTGGCGGTGATGCTGCCGGGACGCAGAATCACGGGGAAATAGACGAGAGTTGCACTCTGCGCCTGCAGGGGCTTCAAAAAGAAGGCATCGCCCTGCAGCAGAAACTGCGAAGGAATCGTATCCTCCTGGATCATCAGAGAATGCGGCCCCGGGGCGAGCTGTGTGAAGCGGATGCGTCCCTCAGCATCGCTTGTCAGCGGCTGTTTTTCATCAATGCTCAGGGAAAGCCCTTCAATGCCGGGCTCATTGTCGTCATAGCGCCCGTTTGCATTCAGATCATGAAAGACCAGGCCGTTCAATTCCGCCCAGTTGGTTTGAACGCCGAATTCAACATAGCCCAGATCGCGTTCGCCCAGACGCAGCAGGACGCTTGCATCGGTCGTCAGATGAAAGCCCTGAGGCAGGCTGAGTTCATCGAGACCGACTGCTTGTTCTTCTGGTCTGACTTCAGAAAAGAAGACGTCGCCGTCTTCATCAGAAAGGGCTTGTCGTCCTTCGCGGACCAGGACGATCGTGATGCCTGGCAAACCGACTTCATCGGCATCGAAGACACGATTTTCATTTTTATCCCAGAAGACCAGTCCTTCGATATCCGCCAGCCCCTTCAGATCCGCGCGTTTTATTGTAAACGTCTGTTTGACCGGCCCGGCTTCCAGGGCGTGTCCTGCGCTGTTCAGGGCCTCGACCTTGACCGAGTTCTTATAACGGCCTGATGTCGATCCGGCTGCGACAGTGGCCTGATAGCGCAGGGTGATCTCGTCGCCGCCGCGCAGTTCGCGGACTTTCCAGAGCAGGCTGTTGTTGCCGCGATGCTGCGGGTCCTGAATCTCTTCGCCGTTTATGACCGAGGAGCCTTCTGTATAGCGCAATACTGTCGGCAGCGTATCGAGAATCTGCAGATCGCTGGCCGTGCCGTTGCCGTTGTTCGAGATACGCACGGTGAAAAGGGCGATGTCGCCGACTTCAAGTGCGGAGCGGTTCATATCTTTTATAATGCTCAGGTCCGGCACTTCAATCGACGAACGACTTTGAGCGTTTACAGCCTGGGGCAGACCGTCGGCTGACAATTTGGCCTGGTTGATAATCGCCCTGCGGATATCCGCATCCTGTTTTACTCTGGCGCGAAGCGTAAAGCTGCCGCCTTCGTTCTGCATCAACACTGGCTGCAAGTCAAAGCGCAATGTGCCGTCGCCCCTGATCTGCGCCGGAATCGAACTGCCTTCGAAGCTCAGTTGATCCGGAAGACTGTCGATGACCATCACATTCAACAAGGGGACATTGCCGGTGTTGCGATAGCGAAACGTATACTCAACCGCTTCGCCGGGGACCAGGATCGATTTATCAGCGCTTTTCCTGAAAGTGACTTGTGAGTTGGGATCTGCCAGCTCGGTGACGACCGAATCAGCATCGTGAACGGAACTGTCGGTGACGGAGGTCGCGCGCAAGGTCAGTTCGTCGGAAGAGGGCAGATCTGAAAAATTCGGATAGTCGTTTCCCGGATAACTGAGACTGACAAATGTGGCGATCGTGATGCGTTCGCCCGCTTTCAAAACGACTTCTTGCGGGATTCTGCCAGTGGGGAATCCGTGTTCCGAGCGCAGTTCCAGCGTGAAGCGATCAGTGATGTTGCCTTGATTCACAAGCTCAAAGCTGTACCAGGCGGTCTCTCCGAACTCGAGCTCTCTGCCTGGCGGTGCGATGACGTCAACCTGTCGAATTTCTGGCGTCGCTGTGGGCCTCGGTGTCGGCGTCTTCTTTGGCTTCGGAGTGGCAGTCGGTTCCGGTATTGGCGTCGCGATGCCACGTGTCGCTGACAGGAAGAATTCAGGTTCAGCGTTCCACAGCTCACTCTTTGCAATCTGCGTAGACTGCAAGGCGACTGCCGCTTCTTCTCCTTCAAAGATCAGCCAGCCGAATGCGCTTAGTGTGACCGCAGTCAGGACTGCTGCCGTGATCAGGGACTTTTTCGCGTTCCATTTGCGTTGCATAGTTTTTTCCTCCTTATTGTGATGCGTCAATCAAGGTGTCGATTGCGATGCTCGTCTCAATTGTCGTGAGCGGGCACGCATGACCTACAGTTTTCCGATCAGTCGGATATAGACTGAATGAGCCTGATAGTCGTTTTCCGTATCGCGCTCATCCTGGTAATTCGAATATTGATACCCGCTTGCGATTTTGATAAAACGATTGAGTTCGTAAGCAAGTTCTCCCTGAAAATCGTCACGATAATTCTCGGCGTTCAAGTCGACCGTTTCGCGTTTATATTGTGCAAAGCTGTCCCAGCGTCGGCTGATTTGATGTGTGGCATTCAAGAGATACGTGGTCGTGTGAGTTTTGGCTTTCGGGTTCGGCGGGGCATCCAGGAGATCCCGCTCAAGCCTCAGAGCGCCGGTTAAACGGGTTTTCCGATCATCAAATGCGTAGTTGATACGCAGTTCTGCTTCATCCTCCATTGTTTCAGTGCGTCGTTCATCGCGATCGATCGTATCATCATACTCATAGCGCAGACGAAAAATCAGATCGGGATGCGGGGTGTAGATCAACCGCCCCTCAAGGGACAGTGCCTGAGACGACCACTCATCCACATCGCGCGTTTCATCGTTATCCCAGAATGTCTCGTCCCTCAGCTCAATACGTCCGTATGTCATGAACGCCTCAAAGGGGTGATAATCCGTACTGATGCTCGCAATGTGCCGTTTGGCGCTGTACATATTCTGCAGCAGATCGCGATCTGCGCGGTATTGATATTTTGTGCGCACAGTCCATCTCGACCAATAGCCTAATGTGAGGCCCAGCTCGGAAATGTCCTGCCGTTCCGTATTTTTGCCGAGATTTTTGTCACGAATCAGGCGTTCTTTCTGCTGTACGTAAGCAAGTACGTCATGCCACGGCTGAGCCTGAGCCTTCAGCCCGAAATGATGGGTGAGGGTATCATCTTCCTGATCGGTCTCATCTTCGAAATCGTCAAATTGATACTCTGCCCGCAGTGTGACTGCTTGAAGGGCTTTTACGTGCAGGAAGTCGTGCGTTCCTCCAACAAGGACAATGTGCGAGTGATCGTCGGTCTCGTTCGGTGAAAAATCGTCGCGTTTGCTGATAAATTCATATTTGGAAAAGAGGGTCGTATTCTCGCCGATAACGGCATCCCAGCCGATATATGGACGGTGAGTTGTGACAGAGGGTTCTGCAGGGTCGTCAGGGATATTATCCTGAAACACACTATAGCCCAATTCCAGATTATGGCTGGGCAGATAGGCATAACGCCCGACAAACTCCAGTTCCTGTTCATCCGGGTCGATATCGGGGTTGGCAAAAGTCAGAAAGCCGCGCTCGTTGCGATGGAAGCGTCCATGCAGATCGATATTGTCCCACAGGCTCCCGTCCAGCGTTGCTGAAAACGCCTGTTGGTCCTCGTTTTCCATCTGCTGATGATCCTGACTGAAGGCATATTCCGTGCGTAGAACAAAGCTCTCTCCCAATCGTAACGCTCCGTCAACACCATAGATTTCCTGTCTGGCGTCAAACGCGTCGGAGAACGGCGTTTCCCGATCGAACTCTGAAACATAGCTTGTTCCCATAGTCAGCCATTTCAGCGGCGTTATAAACACTCTTCCCCCTGCGAGAGAGGTGCTGAAATGCGACGATTCTTCTTCACTGCGATAGATCGCTACAATATAGATGGGATTTCCGCGAAAGGTTTCGGCGTCAACCGGTTCGGTAAAGGTAATTTTTCCGTTGTCGTAGTCGATCGTGTAATCCCTGTCGCGTTCCTGGGGAATGCGTTCGACTGTCTGTGTGAGATCGTGACGATTACGCACGTCAAAGTAGATCGTTTCACTCCCTGTCACGACTGGAGGGCTCTCAAGGTAATAGGGGCCAGAGCTGCCGTTGGAGAGGATTTCTTCTTTGAGCGTTTTGCCGCGCGTCACCGCTCCAAAAGTCGTTGCGCCCAATTTTTCAGATTCGAGATGCAGCGTCACCCCTCGGAATGGATTTGCATAGCGGCTGTAATAATTCTCTTCCAGCACAACGGACTGATCACCGACGGTCATGAAACTCTTGTCCCGCGAGAGCGTGAATAAAAAATTCAGGTGGGGGTCGTCTTCATCATCGTAACGAAGAAACCCATCCAGTGCATACTCATGAAAGAGCGTGCCATGTGTTGAAAGAGAGGCCGTCTCCCGGGTATCGAAATCTTCAGCGTAGCCGTCATCACTCAATTCGAAGGCCGCTGCATCCCCATCAAGCTCCGCATAATTCAGGCGCAAGATCCCCAGGCCGAAAATTGAAAGATTCGTACCTCGTTTTGTATCAAGGAGCAGGTATGCGGAAGCATTTTGTGGAACGACAAGAGAGAGCAGCACAAGACAGAGAACACAGAGCACACTACTGTAAGAATTTTTCATAAGTCATTAAATGAACGATTAAACGTTTGTTGCTGCCGTTGCGTCTCTTCTCAGAGCAGAAGATGATCTGAAAGAATCGAAACGGAACAGAACGTTATCACAAAAATCCCCTGCGAGAACAATCTATGTTTCCCGTGTGCAGTTAAGGAGTACACACACTGAATCATACATTCTTTATATTGGTTACACAAAATTAAAGCAATACTTGTGCCAGCTCAGAATGTGTTATGTATAACGTATAGATTTTACAGAAGATATTCTGCTTTAGCGTCTGCATTCACTTTGTGACTGTATTGAGAAACGTGACAGACTGACAATTCATGCTCAGGCCTGTATGTGCCCTAACATACGATAAATGAAGATGTTAGAGATATAATAACATAATGGCATTATTTTGCTGATATTGCGTGCCAATATGGCAGCGTCTGAATCTGGTATTTTTTGATCTTTCGGTGCAGGCTGCGCAGGGGGATACGAAGAGAACGCGCTGCTTCCGCTTTGTTGCCCCGGCTTTGTTTCAGTGCATGCTTCAGGAGACGTTGTTCCAGTTCCTGAATATGCTCTTCGAAGCTTTTTGTGCCTGAAATTTCCAGACGAGCGCATTCTGCTCCCGGGGACCTGGCAGGCAGAGGACTGTAGAGTTCTGTCGTTCCTGTGGTAAGATATCGTTGAATTTCGTTTCTCAATTCGCGGACATTGCCTGGCCAGTCATGCTCGTAGAAGCGATGCATGAGTTCTCCGGGCAGGGAAGGAGCTGCATGCCCCGAAGCAGCATGTTCTTCCAGAAAATGCGCTGTCAGGAGGGGAATATCCTCTTTATGCAGACGCAGAGGCGGGAGATGAATCGCTAAGACATGCAGGCGATAAAAGAGGTCTTCCCTGAATCGTTTCAGGTGTACTAATGCCCGCAGCTTCTGATTTGTTGCCGCCAGAATACGCACATCAGACCTTTTTGGACTCGTTCCTCCGACCGGAGTATATTCTTTTTCCTGCAGGACCCGCAACAATTTCGTCTGCATGGCCAGGGACAGCTCGCCCAGCTCGTCTAAAAAAAGTGTGCCTCCCTGCGCCCGGTCGAAATAGCCGGGAGTGTCGCGTACTGCTCCGGTAAACGCTCCTTTGCAATAGCCGAAAAACTGACTTTCAAATAAGTTTTCCTGAATGGCACCACAGTTCACACTGACAAAACATTTGTCGTGGGTCTCGCTCAGGTCGAAAATCGCGCGCGCAGCCAGCTCTTTGCCAGTGCCGGTTTCGCCATATAAAATGCCTGGTTCGCCAGACAGGGCAGCCTGCAGCAGTTGGGTATAGACTTTTTGCATGGCCAGGCTTTTTCCGACCAGCGCACCGAGGTGATCCTGCTCTTCAAGCGTCATCTGCAAGGCGCGATTTTCATATTCCAGCTTTGCATGACGGCTCAGGTCGTTGATGGTGACGACCTGAGAAGCCGATCCCTGCCGGCTGAATGATTTAGTACGGATTTCTACAGGTACGCTTGATCCATCCTGCCTGAGCAGCTCGATTTTATGTGGACCGCTTTCCTTCAGGGCTAACTGCTCCTGGATGCTGTCGCGATAGGCTGGAGCGATCAGATCGACAACGTGCTGGCCCAGCAGGTCCTGTCGTGGTCTGCCGAGTATTTTTTCCAGCGAGCAGTTCAAGTCGCAGATCGTCTCATTTTCATAGATGATAATCCCTTCAAAAGCCGCATCTTCGAGCATTCTGAAGCGGGCATTCTCTTCCTGTATTTCTCGTTGCAGCCGCCGAAGGTCCAGTTGAGTGCGGACACGCGCCAGCACTTCTTCTCCCTGAAAAGGTTTTGTAATATAATCAATGCCGCCGACCTTAAAGGCCTGCAGTTTATGACGAATATCCGTCAGCGCCGTCAAAAAGAGGACAGGAATGTCATGAGTGCTTTCATCTTGCTTCAGAATTTCGCAGACTTCAAAGCCGTTCATGCCGGGCATGTTGATGTCCAGCAGAATCAGATCAGGAGATTTCAGACGGACTGATGAAAGCGCCAGTTCTCCGCCAGGGGCCGGCCTGACCCGATAGCCCTGGCTGCTGAGTAACTGCACCAGAAGATGAAGTTCTTCAGGTGTATCATCGACAACCAGGATTTGGGGCGTGCGGTCGTTGAGTTCGGTATCCATAGTGTTGACATGCTGCAAAAAAGCCGATGAGAAATAATGATCATGCGTTCAGTCGACAGTGCATACAGATTCATTGTCGAGCCAAGCCCTGAGAAAGTCAAGTGTTTTCCGTGAAAAGTTCTCCTTTTGGGCGCGTCTGCTGCTTGAGCCGAAGGCCTGTGCGACTGCGGGCGGTCAGCGGAGTCAGGCGTGGTCCAGCAGGAGAAACGTCCCTGGATTATGCTCTGTATATACAATCTCTGTAAGAATGTTGCGCTGTGCAAGAGCTTATGCCGGGCGCTATCGTCACACTCTACGGAATATCACGCCCTGGGACAAGATAATATGGGTTTTTTTCTTGACTATTTGCCCAGAAAAAAATCTAGTATTCAGAGATGAAATGCTGATTTTCAAATGAACCTTTTCCTGCTGGATCTCATCAATAATAAAGAGGGAGAGTGCTTGTGTACAGACTGTTTTGACAAAAGGGGTGCTTTGAATGATTCAAGATCTTATTCGTCATACCCGTGTGCTTGAAATCGTCGGTGATACCATCAGAGTCAAAGCTGAAGGGGCGGCGTTCGGTGAGCTTGCGATCGTGGAAAACGTTGATGGAGAGACCTCACCGGCCAAAGTTGTGGAACTGGATCACGATATCGTCAGTTTACAGGTTTTTGCAGGCGGTAAAGGTCTCTCAACAGAAGCTGGCGTACGTTTTTTAGGACATCAGCAAACGGTCACGTATTCCGACAATATTCTCGGACGGGTCTTCCGGGGATCCGGCGAACGCATGGATAACGGGCCGGATTTATCTACTGATCCGCAAATTGAAGTGGGAGGCCCGACTGTCAACCCGATGATGCGCGTGATGCCAAGAAAGATGGTGCAGACTGAGGTGCCGATGATCGATGTCTTTAACTGTCTGGTCGAGAGTCAGAAGATTCCGATCTTCTCTGTGGCCGGGGAGCCGTACAACGACCTGCTGGCTCGTATCGGTTTTCAGGCCGATGCGGATATTGTCATCTTTGGTGGTCTGGGCTTGATTTTCGACGATTATTATTTTTTCCGGACTCAATTTGAGGAACATGGGGTTTTTCATAAAACCGTCATGTTTGTCAATCTCGCCTCTGATCCGATTGTGGAACGGCTTTCCGTCCCGGACATGGCGCTTGCCGCTGCCGAAAAATTCGCCGTAGAGAAAAACAAGCGTGTGCTGGTCTTGATGACTGACATGACAGCCTATGCCGATGCCATGAAAGAAATCGGCATTGCCCTGGAACGTATCCCCGCAACTCGCGGCTATATGGGCGATCTCTATACCCAGCTCGCCCAGCGTTATGAAAAAGCCTGTGACTTCAGGGGCGCCGGGTCAGTGACGATCCTCACCGTGACCACGATGCCGGGCAATGATGTGACCCATCCGGTTCCTGACAACACCGGTTACATCACTGAAGGACAATTTTATCTGCACGACGGCGTTCTCGATCCCTTTGGCTCTCTGTCTCGTTTGAAACAACACGTGATCGGCAGCGCCACGAGAGAAGATCACTCCCAAATCATGAATACCATGATCCGCTTTTATGCCGGCGCCACCGAAGCAGAGCGCAAACAAGCCATGGCCTTCGACTTGTCGCCGTTTGATGAAAAGCTGCTCAAATTCGGCCGGCTGTTCCGCACACGTTTTATGGATATTAAAGCCTCGATGCCGCTGATGGAAGCGCTGGATCGCTGCTGGGAGACGCTCGCTGAATGCTTCGAACCGCAGGAACTGCTGATGAAACACAGCTTGATCGAGAAGTATTTTCCGAAAGACCAGGCAGCGTAAGAGAACTGCTGAGTGGACTGATTACGTTCGTCGTCACTGCCTCTCTCGCGAGAATGCCTCTAATCAGCCACATCTGCGGTTTCCCTGATAAGAATGACAAAACTTTCATTAACGAAAAGCGGCCTCCAGAAGCAGCGCAATGAGCTGCGGCTTTATCAGAAATTGCTGCCGTCGCTTGATTTGAAACGAATGCAGTTAACCGCAGAGCTCAATAAGGCGCGTGTGCAGCTGGCGGCCACCGAACGCAATGCTGAAGACCGCGCTGCACACGTCGGCGAACAACTGCCGATGCTGGCGGATACGGATATCGACCTGTCGGGCTTGCTGCGGATTGAATCCGTCAGGATCGGCATTGAGAATGTGGTTGGCGTGAAACTGCCGAAACTGGAGGATGTCAGCTATACTGTGCTTCCCTACTCCATGCTGGCGCGCCCTCATTGGGTTGATGCGCTGGTCGATACGCTGAAAGCGGTCTCACGGGCGCGCATCGAAGTTCAGGTGGCAAAAGAACGGGTTCGGGACCTGGAACAGGCAGTGCGCCGTATTACACAGCGTGTCAATCTGTTCGAAAAAATCCTGATCCCGACGGCAAAAACGAATATCCAGCGGATCCGGATTTATTTAGGCGACGCTGAACGTTCGGCAGTGGTACGCTCCAAAATCGCGAAAGCGATCAATCAGAAAAAGCGCAAAGCGCTTATGCAGGAGGGAGCGGTCTCATGAGTATTCTTCAGTTACGAAAAGTGACAGCCTACGGACATCTTGACGACAAGGCCCAGATTCTTGAAGACTTCCAGGACATGGGCTGTCTGCATCTGCTGTCCTTGCAGCCGGACCATGAAGTGAAGCTGCGCAGCGGCCCGAGCTCAGAAGCCCGTGATGCGCTGCATTTTCTGCTGAGCTGTCCAACGCGCCGGAAGCAGGTCACAAATCCGAAAGTCTTCGATGCAGTCCTGATCGAGCAGGAAACGCTCATTTTGCAGCAGCGGATCAAGGCGCTTGAGGATGAGCGTGATTTTCTGCAGGGGCGCATTGCCAACCTCAAGCCCTGGGGGTATTTTGAACTCCCGCCGGTCGAGGCCCTGGGTGGCTATTATTTCTGGTTTTATCTTGTGCCTCAGTATCAGATGAAGATTGTTGAAGAGAGCGGTCTTATCTGGGAGAGCGTCAAACATGATCATCGTTTCAACTATGTGGTGGTGATCGCACAACAGGAGCCGGAAGGCATGCCGACCCTGCGGGTGAGAACTGGGGCAGTGCCGCTGTCCAGACTGGAACAGCAGCTCGAAGAGGTCGAAACCGATCTGGAGGATTTACAAGCGGAACGAGAGAGTTTGACCAAGTGGTGCCACTTGTACGCACAGAGCTTAGATCGACTGGAAGACAACGCGTTGCGTGAAGACGCTGCGCAGCTCACGTTCGACGATGAAGACGCAGCGATCTTCGCTCTGCAAGCCTGGGCGCCGGCAGAACAGGAAGAGCGTCTGCGCGCTTATGCCGCCGAACAAGGACTGGCAATCGATATCCGGGAACCTACGCAGGAAGATGTGCCTCCCACCTTGCTGGTGAATCCCGAGCCTGCTGCCAGCAGCGGACAGGATTTGGTCTTGTTTTATATGACCCCTGGCTATCGCCTCTGGGATCCTTCGAAGGTGGTCTTTTATTCCTTTGTCCTCTTTTTTGCAATGATTCTCTCGGACGCTGGTTACGGAATGATTCTGGCAGGTCTCACAATGATATGCTGGAATTGGCTTGGGGCATCCGATGCCGGACGGCGCTTTCGCTGTCTTTTATCGTGGCTGTCCGGGGCCTCGGTTGTCTGGGGCGTGCTGCTGGGAAGCTATTTCGGGATTTCTCTGCCTGAGAATGCGCCCGTTGTGTCGCTGAAAATTATGGACATCAACAACTATAGTCTGATGATGACGTTTTCGCTGCTATTGGGGGTGGTGCATCTGTCGATCGGAAACTGGGCCGAGGCCTGGTGCAAACGCAGTTCTGACGAACGTTTTGCGTCTTTTGGCTGGATCGCGGTCTTGATCGGCGGATTTTTTGCGTATCTAAGCTCCTCATGGGGCAATTGGTGCGGCACGGCTGTCAAGTCCCTCGGGATCATGGCGATGCTGGGCGGGGCTGGAGCGATTTTTTGGTTTACAGCCCCCGGGCAGGTCTGGTGGAAACGAATTCTTGGAGGGCTGCAAGGGCTCACCAGAGTCTCGGCAGCGTTCGGCGATACATTAAGTTATTTACGTCTTTTTGCCTTGGGCCTGGCCGGCGCCTCGCTCTCGGCAACTTTCAATGAACTGGGCGGAAAAATTGATGATGCGATTCCGGGAATCGGTATATTATTTGCGATTCTTATTGTGGTGTTCGGGCATGGCCTCAACCTCTTATTGTCAATAAGCGGCGGTTTCATTCATGGCTTGAGGCTCAATTTTATTGAATTTTTCAACTGGAGTCTGCCGGAAGAGGGGTATCTCTTCAGGGCATTCGCCCGGAAGGAGAAGATCTCGTGGAAGGATTAGTGCTTGCATTAGGATGGATCGGAGTCTTTGCGCCGATGGCGCTTGGAGCGGCTGGCAGCGCAATCGGCTGCGCACGCGCCGGACAGGCAGCATGCGGGGCCATGCTGGCGACGGAAAGCGGCTACGGAAAATATCTCGGGGTGTCGGCGATGCCGTCTTCACAGACAATTTACGGCATTGTTGTGATGCTGACCTTAAGCCGTTCGATCGCTCAGGAGACTGCTCCGGGCATATTTGCGATCGGACTGCTCTCCGGAATTGCAATGATGATCAGCGCGATTTATCAAGGCTATTGCTGCGCCTCATCGATCAGCGTGTCAAAAGACAAGCCTGAAATTTTCGGTATTTCAATCGCTCCGGCGGCCGTGGTGGAAGGCTTTGCCGTATTTGCATTCGTATTCGCCCTGGTCCTGGCGGGTTCATTGGTTTAAGGAGGAAAAGAAGGATGGCAGAAGACACACAAAACACGTCGTCAGGTGTGCAAAACCTGATTGCGCGCTTAAAGGACGAAGGGGTCGAGGCCGGAAGGCTGGAGGCAGAGACGCTGATTAAAGAGGCCCAGAACCGTGCCTCAGTGATCGTTGCCAAGGCCAAGGCCGAGGCTGAACATGTCCTCAAACAAGCTCACATCAAAAATGAAGCTGAAAAGGTCAATGCTCATGAATCGCTGCGGGTTGCGGTTCGAGACACTGAAATTGAACTGCAATCCGGATTGAAAAAAGCCTTTGAGAGCCATGTCAGGCGTCTGGTGTCGAAAGAAGCGCGTGATGAAGGCTTCTTGCGTCAGCTGCTGTTGGCGATTGTGGGATCGGCGGCGAAAAAAATTCCTGAAAGCGGGGATATGGAAGTTCTGGTCCCGGAAAGCGTGTTGCAAAGCAGTGAAACGGGCACCGCCGTAACCGATACAGGCCATGAACGTCTGAGAAATTTCGTTCGGGGCGGCACCGGTGAAATGTTGCGGGACGGTGTCGTATTAAAAGCTGCAAGCGACTTCAAAGGCGGGATTAAAGTCAAACTTTCTGGTGAAGATGTGGTCTTTGATTTCAGTGAAGACGCCCTGTCGAATTTGATCTTGAAACACTTACTGCCACGTTATCGCGCGATCGTCGAAGGCGTTGAATAGGAGGAGCGAGATGAGCCGCCAAGAGCCATATTATACCCTGGTTGCGAGTTTGCCCCGACTGCCGTATTTCGATGCCGAGCGTTTACCGATTAGCGAACCGCGTCTGATGGAACGGCTTCGGATGCTGACTCCCCAGGACAGTCTTGTTGTCGAACGCCTGGTCGCCTTCTGGGAGTTGAGGCGTCATCCGAGCGGGCGCACTGATGCTGAGATGCTTGAACGCTATGACCGTATGATGGAAGTGACGTCGCATCCTTTTTTGCGGGAATTGGTGTATTTTTCCGTTGATGTACGGACGATTATGGTGGCGCTGCGACGGCGGTATCGCGGCATGCCGGCCCCGACCCCCGGTGAGCCCTGGGGAGCCGGCCGCTGGGTGGCTTATATCGAAAAACATTGGGACGACGTGGATTTTGCATTGGACGGCATACACCCCTGGATTCCTCAGGCACGAGCTTATCTCGAACAGGGAAACAGCCTTTCCCTTGAACGGTTTCTTACTGAACAACTTTGGAGGCATGTCGATCGAGTTTTCCAGAGTGATGATTTTGGATTTGGATCCGTGCTGGCGTATCTTTTTCAATGGAGCTTGCTGCAGCAGTGGCTCTCTTATGATGCAAAGGGTGCGAAAGGACGGTTTGAAGATTTGGTATCGGAGGTTATGGATGAGCACCAACAACTCTTCAACTGAACAACAGAAACAGGAAGATCTTTCCCGCAATACGGGGCGCATCGTGACCGTGCGGGAAAGCCTCGTCACCATTGAGGTCGGGGATGCCCCCATTCGTAAAAACGAAGTGGGCTATATTTGCGTCGGAGAAGAACGCCTGATGGCTGAAGTTTTGCGTGTTCAGGGCAAAACCGCTGATATGCAGGTCTTCGAAGATACGCGCGGAGTACGAATCGGCGATCGTGTCGAGCTCAGCGGTGAAATGTTGTCAGTGACGCTGGGCCCCGGAATTCTGGGACAGGTTTTTGACGGCCTTGAAAAACCTCTGGCAAAGATCGCTGACGATTACGGTTTCTTTTTGCCGAGGGGTGTCAATATCCGCTCACTGGATTATCAGAAAAAATGGAATTTTACTCCTTCGATTTCGATCGGCGATACACTGGTTGCCGGGCAAGCGATCGGAAGCGTCGAGGAAGGACAATTTCTGCATAAAATCATGGTGCCCTTTAATGAGCCGGGCGAGGTGGAAGTCACCTGGATACAGCAGGGGAGTTTTACCATTGATACGCCGGTTGCGCGCATCCAGACTGAAGATGGCGACGAGCGTGAGCTGACCATGATTCAGCGCTGGCCGGTGCGGCGTCCGATCCCTGAAGGCATGATTCGCCGTCGAAATGCCGAACGCTTGTATCCGCACGAGCCGCTGACCACGACCCAGCGCATTATCGATACGTTTTTTCCGATCGCCCGAGGCGGGACAGCCTGTATCCCTGGACCGTTCGGGGCTGGAAAAACGGTACTTCAAAGCTTGATCGCTCGATATTCGACCATTGACATCGTGGTGATCGTGGCATGCGGCGAGCGCGCCGGAGAAGTCGTTGAAACCATTATTGAATACCCGGAGATGAAAGACCCCAAGACCGGCGGGTCTCTGATGGAACGGACGATCATTATCTGTAATACGTCCTCCATGCCGGTTGCGGCTCGGGAATCCTCGATTTATACCGGCATGACCATCGGTGAGTACTATCGTCAAATGGGCTTTAACGTGCTGGTCATTGCCGACTCCACGTCCCGCTGGGCGCAGGCGATGCGCGAAACATCGGGGCGGATGGAGGAAATCCCTGGAGAAGAGGCTTTTCCAGCCTATCTTGACTCATCGATTCGCAATGTCTACGAGCGGGCCGGCGTGATTCAATGTCCGGACGGTTCAGTGGGGTCATTGACCATGATCGGCACAGTCTCTCCTGCCGGCGGCAACTTTGAGGAGCCTGTCACGCAGGCCACATTGGCGACGGTGAAGACCTTTCTGGGGCTGTCGTACGATCGTGCGTATAAACGCTACTATCCGGCAATTGATCCGCTGATTTCCTGGTCTCGTTATCTTGAGCAACTGGAACAGTGGTTTAACACGCATCTGACCGTTACTTGGACCTCGGATGTGAAAGAGATGCAAGAGCTTCTGAGACGGGGAGATTCGATCTACCAGATGATGCAGGTAACTGGTGAAGAGGGCATCTCGGTCGAAGATTATGTGGTCTGGCAGAAAGCAACGCTGATCGATATGGTCTTTTTGCAGCAGGACGCCTTTGATCAGGTTGATGTCTCGATGTCACGCGAGCGGCAGCTTGAGAGTTTCAGCGTGCTCAAAGATATTATTCGCCGCGATTATCATTTCTCTGATAAGGAAGAAGCCCGGGATTTCTTTACGCGCCTGACCGGTCAATATAAAAATTTTAATTACAGCCCGTTTAACTCTCAGGATTACACGACGTATAAACAGGAAATTGAAGCTATGGCTGCCAGCTTTTCCTGATCGTGAATCCATACTGTCAGGCCGTTTCGCACTGTCTGACAGTGGCAGTGTCCTTTGCCGGCATCGATCTCTTATTGGGATACGGTGCCGTCTTGTCTGGAATATGTTCTGAAGGCGAGAAGAAATACGGGGAAAGCCAATGAGATTGAAAGTGACGGTATGGGAGCTGCGGCCCGGTGTATGCATCATTCAGCCCCAGGGAGAACTTGTGATTAACAATCATGAACGCTTCGAACGGGAAGTCAGGGCGGTATTGGAACGGCAGCCTGACGTGTTGATTTTCGATCTGGAAAAGGTCGAGTATATCAGCAGTATAGGGATCCAAACCTTACTGATGGCTTATAAAGACCAGATAGCATCGCAAGGCCAGCTGCTGCTGGTGAATCTTCAGCCGCAAGTGGAAAGGGTGTTGAGTATTTTGAATATTTTTCCGGCAGAACAGATTTTTTCCGGCTCTGAGAATTTACACCACTATCTCAATAGCTTCCAGTTTGTGTCCTGAGATACCATCCTGATCGCCGGAGAGTTCGGTGGGAGAATCTGCTGCTCGGCGAAAGTAGAGACCTCATCGTTCCAGAATCGAAGGTCCAGAACAGCTTCGGCATGTTCGGCCACTGTATTGGCTCCGATTCCTCCGTGCGCTTTTACCATTGAGCCGTCGGCCCGAGCCGGTAGAGAGAACTTCATGGCCCGCCCTTTTTTTAGAAAAAAGGGCGGGCCTGTCCGTTTATTGTGACGCGAGCCGGTTCATGGCGCTTAAAATCGCTTTGATTGAGGCCAGGCTGATATTGGCGTCAATGCCGACGCCGAAAGCCGTGCGTCCGGATTTTTTCTTGATGCTGATATACGCCACTGCCCGGGAATCGGAACTATGGTCGATGTCGTGCTCGGTATATGACTGTAAGCTGAACGCAAAGCTTGATTTCTTGTTAAACCCCCTGACAAAGGCATCAATCGGACCATTGCCCCGGCCTTCAAAGCTGATAACATCGCCTTTCACGCTGACTGTCGCCTTGACGATCGTGTCAGAGACTGAACCCACTCCGCTGTCTACATAAATATGACATTCCTTTAACTGATAGACATCGCTCCGCAGCAGATATTCCTGTTCAAATGTCTTCCAGATGGTCTGCGGCGGGAGCTCGTCGCCGGTGTCGTCTGTGATGTTCTGGATGATTTGTCCGAATTCCGGATGCATGGCCTTGGGCAGTTTATACCCGAATTCCCGTTCCATGATATAGGCCACTCCACCTTTACCGGATTGGCTGTTAATACGGATGATTGACTGATAGCTGCGTCCCACATCCTGTGGATCGATCGGCAGATAGGGCACTTCCCAATATTCGTCTCCTCGGCTTTCATGCGCTTTCATGCCTTTATTGATCGCGTCCTGGTGGGACCCGGAAAACGCCGTGTACACGTATTCGCCGGCATAGGGATGACGGGCATGGACATCGAGATGAGTCGTTTCCATATAAATCTCCCGCACGCGGTTGATGTCAGTGAAATCGAGTTTCGGATCAAGCCCTTGTGAGAACAGGTTTAACGCCATCGTGACAATGTCCATATTTCCTGTGCGTTCGCCATTTCCGAACAGGGTGCCTTCGACTCGATCTGCGCCCGCCATCAGCGCTAACTCCGATGCAGCAACCGCAGTGCCCCGGTCGTTATGGGCATGCAGACTGATCAGCACCGCCTCACGATCTTTGACATGGCGGCAGAACCACTCGATCTGATCGGCATGCACGTTAGCGGTCGCCATTTCGACGGTTCCCGGAAGATTGAGAATTAACGGGTTTTCTGCATCAGGCTCGATGACATCCATCACAGCATGACACACATCCAGCGCGTAATCCAGCTCGGTTCCGGTAAAGCTTTCCGGGGAATATTCGAAACGGATGCCCGGATTGCCGGCCTCTTTTTTAAATGCCTTCGCCATTTTAGCGCCCTCGATGGCAATCTGTTTGGTCTCCTCTTTATTCATACGAAATACGACATCCCGCTGCAAGGTCGAGGTAGAATTGTAAAAATGCACGATTGCCTTATTGACGCCTTCCAGGGCCTTGTATGTCTTTCTGACCAAATGCTCGCGGCATTGCACCAGAACCTGTATCGTGACATCATTCGGGATACGTTTTCCTTCGATTAAAATACGTGTAAAGTCATATTCCACCTGCGCAGCCGACGGGAAGCCGATTTCGATTTCTTTAAAACCGAGGTCCACCAGGAGATCGAACATTCTTAATTTTTCTTCCAGGTTCATTGGGACGTGCAGGGCCTGATTGCCGTCACGTAAGTCGACGCTGCACCAAATCGGCGCGCTGCTGATAACAGTATTCGGCCACTGCCGGTCCGGGAGATGAACGGGTGGATATGGGCGATAACGATGAAAATTCATCTTTTTCATGCTTGTTTTCCTGGAGCATGCGAGCGAGCGTGCACATCCTTGTTGCTGCCTTGGTCCAGGCGAAGACAGCGTTTGGGCATCGTCACGACGCTGATGCATTTTTTAGAGAGATATTGAAGAACACAGCTTGTCTGAGCAACAAGAAAAATGGATAAGATGAGCAAGTCTGTCAGGCCAGCGTATTGCGTACGGCCCTATAAACTCGCGTCTACAGGTCCCCTCCCCCTAACGGGGGAGAGGAAGAGAAAGGCTTAGGCATGGGAGAACGCATCCCGCAGGCACAGCAGACGTGTCTGTCAAATACAATATTGTGTGCGGTGATGCAATCATAGATACTCTTTTCTGTACAACTGGTCTAAAAAATTTTAGAACACATTCTGGTATATTTTTTCCACATGACATGCAAATGATAGCATAGCTATTCCCGTGTTCTCTGTCAAGAAGAAAAATACGATTCTGAAGCATTTTTTAAATTTTTGAGGGACGCTTCTCCATCTCAGCGCTATTTTTCAGAGCATACGGCCGCAGGAAAGACTTCATGGAACAGATGCTGACAGTCTGTCTGTCCGATGCGAGAGCAGGAGCAAAGGATTGAAATCGCAGGAAAGAGAAAATTTTATTTGACAAAATATTAATTTACGTTAATTATATACATATAAATATACTAATGTATGTATGCTAATAACAATAGCCATTTTTTATCACTTCTATCCAATGACAATCTTCTGGAGAATGGCCCGGGAAAGAAAGGTTGACATGCGACGCAGGCAGCATGCGGAGAACTAGCTATGCAAAAAACATTGCGACGGACCTTAGGAAATAGACTCGTGAAAACTTTTTCTCTCACAACTCCGAAGCCCTCGCCGTCTCCATTGGCTGCGAATCTCTATAATCCCCACGAGCAGAGCAGAGAGCAGTTGATTGAAAGTTTCGTAGTGCGTCACGATGTGTATCAGGACCTGTATCAGAGTATCAAAAGCTCCGATATGACACGTCCGGAACAGCATTTCCTGATCGAAGGACAGCGGGGAACCGGAAAAACCACACTGTTGCTGCGTCTGAGCTATGAAGTCGAAGACGATCCTTCCCTGAAATTCTGGTTGATCCCGATTGTGTTAAAAGAAGAAGCGTATTACGCCATTCGACGGCTTTATGCGCTCTGGAAGACGATCGCAAAAGAACTGGCTGCCAGAGATGAGCGCTTTGGAGGACTCTCCGAGCGTATGAACGCCGCCTATGAACGGGCACACGATCCGATCTTTCATGAGCGGAATTATGAAAAAGCCTGTTTCGAAATCCTGCTGGACGCGCTGCAGCGGCATTCCCGAAAGATTCTCCTCTTTATTGATAATTTTGGGGAACTTCTCTATAATTTCACTGCTCAGGAGCTGTATCGCCTGTATAGAATCCTCAAAGATTGTCCGAGCATCCGTTTGATCGGCGCGTCGAGCATAGCTCTGGAAGCGCTGGTCGGCGACGAGGATGGATTCTTTTATGCGCTCTTTGAAAAGAAATACTTACGCAGCCTTAACAAGGCTGAAACCTATGATATTCTCCGCGAACTGGGACGCAGTTACAAAAAAGAGCAGGCCATTCGCACACTGCTTGAGGAACATGCCGGACGTGTCGAGAGTCTGCGCATCCTGACCGGCGGTGTGCTCCGGACGATCGTGCTGTTATTTGAAATTTTCATCCGTCAGGAGGAGAGCAATGCTCTGACGGATCTTGATGCCGTACTCGATACGGTCACACCGCTTTACAAACACCGCATGGAGATTCTAAGTCCGCTACAGCGGGATGTCGTCAATGCAATTGCGATGAACTGGGAGGCGATCGGAGTTGAGGATATTGCCCGGGCAACCAATCTGCACCCTGAAGAAGTCCGCACTGTCTTGCGAGACCTTGAGTATGTTTTTTTGATCGAAACGGTTGGGACGAACAGTCTGCATTGCTTATATCGCCTGAAAGAACGTTTTTTCAACATCTGGTATTTAATGCGTCTTTCGATCGGCAGCGGACAGTCGCGCGTGGGCTGGTTGCTGCATTTCCTAGAAAGCTGGTACAGCAAAGCTGAACTGACTCAGCTCGCCGAGAAGCATGTCAAAGCCGTCGGCACCGGAGCCTGTCTTCCGAAATCGGCCTTCTATCTGACTGAAGCCTTGGTCAAAGCCCGTGTTTTGAACCCGAAGCAGGAAAATCGAATGATTTGTGCTACAAGGCGTATGCTGTCAGACAATGACAGTGCACTGGCCGCGAGATCTTCGTCTTCCGACATTGAAATTTGCCGCGAAGCACAGCGGTATTATCAGCAGGAACGCTACGAAAAAGCGATTCCGCTCTTCTTGAAAGTGAAACAGAAGCATGAGGAAATTTTTTTTCAGATTGGCTACGCGTTCAATCAACTGGCACATCACAAACAAGCCGTGACCTATTTTCTGCAGGCTGCCAGGCTTGGCAGTGTCGAGGCGATGCTGCATCTTGGCAAACTTTATGACGAGCATTTTCAGGATTATAAAAAAGCCGGAAAATTTTACAGCATGGCCGCCGGTCGCGGGCATACCGATGCCATGCTGAATCTCGGCAATTTGTATTATTATATTTTGCGGGATTATCACAGCGCGGAAAAATATTATCTGATGGTGCTGCAGGCGAGCAGGGAGCGTTCAAAGGTCCTCAATTCCAGACATTTTTCTCTCAAATATCTCAAAAAGTACCTGATCTCCGCCATCAGGGGCGGGGTTGACGCTTCGGAAGCGTACCAGGTGGAAGACTTTCCAAGAGCGCAGAAAAATTACCTGGAAGCCCTGCAAAAGACCTCTGCTGAGGCGATGTTCCACTTAGGTCATTTACACAGGGACCACGTGAGGGATCTGAAAAAAGCCGCCAGCTACTATCGTATGGCCGCTGAAAATGGGCATGTCAAGGCCATGCTCTCCCTCGGAGATCTCTATTACGAAGATCAACAGGATTATCCACGTGCTGCGCACTACTATCATGCAGCAGCTCAAGCAGGTGATCTCTCTGCTCTGGTAAACCTTGGTTTTCTCTATCACAGCGTGTTTAAGGAGTATAAGAACGCCGAAAAATGCTATCAGCTTGCTGCGGAACATGGGGATCTTAATGCGATGAACGGGCTGGCCTGCTTGTATTTTCAGCAGCGGCGTAATAAAGAACTTGCGCTTCATTACGCCCGGGAGACGGTGAAGGCGGAGAAAAATCTGCATACGGCCCATACAGCAGCCTGTATTTATCTCTGGAATGACTACACTATCGAGGCTTTTGATGTGGCTGAAGCATTTATGTGGTCTTACGAAGCCTATGACACCATGGAAAAAGATATTCTTTTTTTTCTGACGCTGATGCTTGCCAAGCAATGCTATCGGCAAGTCCTCTGCTATTTCAAATCTTCAGCACTTGATTTAAGCGAGCGCTACAAACCGCTCTACTATGCCCTGTTATATTTCATGGGGACGTCGCATTTCAACAGGCTGCCTCCAGAACTCAACGAACCGGTTCATGATATTCTCAGCAGGGTCGCTCGGATGAGCCAGGAATACGCCTGAGAAGCTTCTTATGCCGGAATTTTGGAGTGGGCCTGAGAGTGACGCGCGCGCTGTGTTCAGCCGGTATCCGTTGACACTGAGGATGGCTCAGAGCAGTACCCGGATCAGAGTGCTCGTCCTGATGACGCTGTCCATGGCTTCAATCTTGCGGATCGCTTGCTGCATCTCGTGTTCTGAAGCTTCCCAGGTCAGCATGACCAGAGGAACGCTGTCTACCGGGTGAACTTCTTTCTGAATGACAGAAGCGATACTGATGTTGTGCTCGCCCAGCAGTCCGGAAATTTTCGAGAGCACACCGGGGCGATCGAGCACACTGAAGCGCAAATAATAGCGCGAGAGGAAACGATCCGATGCCTGCACACGCAAGCGTTTCTCGTCCTCGGTCTGTCCTGGACAGAGAGGCACACGCTGTGTGCCGTCTTTTTCGATATTGCGGCTGATCTCCACGATGTCGCTCACGACGGCGCTTGCAGTTGGCATCATGCCGGCGCCGTGTCCATACGATAACGTGGAATCGACAATATCGCCGACTGCGTAAATTGCATTAAAGGAGCCGTTTACCCTGGCAAGGAGGTGATCGGTATGCAGCATTGTCGGATGAACGCGGACCTCAATCGCGTTCCCGACTCGGCGTGTCATCGCCAGCAGCTTGATGGTATAGCCCAGTTCAGCGGCAAAGGCAATGTCGCTGCGGCTAAGTTTGCTGATCCCTTCAGTGAACACGTGTTCCATTGGCACATGTCGTCCAAAGGCCAGATAGGTCAGCAGAATGATTTTATGCGTGGCGTCGATTCCTTCCACATCAAATGTCGGATCGGCTTCAGCATAGCCGAGTTCTATCGCCCGCTTCAGGACATGCTCGTAATCTTCCCCTTTTTCGGTCATTTCCGTTAGAATATAATTTGTCGTACCATTGAGAATACCGTAAATTTCGCTGAAATTATTCGCAATCAAACCTTCGCGCAGAGAGCGGATAATCGGAATCCCGCCACCGACACTGGCTTCGAAACCGACGTCAAGCTTCTGTGCCTCGGCAGTCTCAAAGATTTCTCTTCCATGTACCGCGAGCAGGGCTTTATTGGCAGTGACAACATGTTTTCCATGATGCAGTGCCTGCAGGATAAAACGCCTGGCCGGGTCATAGCCGCCCATCAACTCCACGACGATCTGAATCTCAGGATCGTTCAGGATATCATTCACATCAGTTGTTAACAGCGATGGATCGACGTCGATGCCACGGGAACTCGTAATGTCAAGATCGGCAATTTTAGCGATCTCAATATTCATCCCAGTTCTCGCGCGCAGTAATTCGTTTTGCTGTGTTAAGGTCTTGACGACGCCGGTACCGATCGTCCCAAAGCCGATCACACCAATTTGTATTGTATTCATTCAGAAATAGGGCCCTTGTATCTTAAGTCTGAGCCAGAGAGACACAGAGATCAGCCACGGTGTGTGCTGTGCATGTGTAATTTGCTCTGTGCTCTCTGGCGTTTCGACCATGATTCACATGATGGTATATATAGCGCCCGCCTGCTGTGCTTTTAATGCACTCTGTCCTGCCGAAGAAATTCGACGAGAATTTTACCATCGTCGCTGCGGACAACGGAATATTCGTCATGTTCGATCTCGTCGGGATTGTAGCCTGCTTTAATGAGATATTCCGCAGCTTCAAGGCTGATGAGCAGGAGTTGTCGTAAAAAGGGGTTCCCGGCCAGGGTGTCTTTCGGTCTGCCCTCCAGACTTATGGCCGCTGCCAGAGCTTTCTTGGCATTTTCTTCGTTGTCTTGCAGCAGTGCGAGATAGGCCATGATTTCAAGACGCTGTTTCAGTCGTTTGAGATAATCGTCATCACAATATTCCGCAGCCAGTTTTTGATACACATCCTCGCGGCGTTCTTGCTGAAACTGTGGACTCAACTCAATCTTGCCATCTTCCTGATCGAGCAATTCCTGAGCATAGTTCCCGACCTGATTCAGCGCAATATGCCAGCTTAAAAAGCTCTCATCCTGAAACAAATCTCCGGAACTGCGTAAAAGCTCAGAGTCTTGTTTGAGCACGTCTCGGTCAAAATGTTCGTATACTGGATTGTCAATCGCCGTCTCTTCGTGTACACTAAAAAAGTCTTTGGCGGAGAAATATTCTTCGGGAGCATTTTCATCAACAGCTTCAGCATGCAAGAGCAGCGACACAGCGTAGTTATATTCGGCTTCGACCATCATTGGAGTGCTTTGCCCCATCTGGCGCGCAAAGTTTTCCGGCAGGCTGGCGAACATTTTTTTGGTCATGCCGCGTTTAGCCGTACATTCAATAATACCTTCTTCATCACTGGCGACGACCTGCAGGAAGTGTAAATCACCGGCCAGCATTTCCTGCGTCAAGACAATTAACTGCGTGCCGGTTCCATCAACCGGACTGATAAGAGCTTTATAAGGCTCGTGCTTCGATTCCCGTAACAGTCCTTTTGGAGCTGTTTCAACGTCAATTCCGGCGGATTTCAATTTATAAAGACTTTTTCTGACCGCTTTACAACGCTTTTTATCATGACTGCGTTCATGGATATCAGAGAGGATTTGCGCAGCCTTATAGGACTGGACTGTCCCCAGAGCGTTAATAGCTGCCTCGGCGGCGGCGCCCTGCTCCTGCTGTGCCATCAGCTCAAGCAAAGGCAATATTTTTTCATCCAAAGATTTTTTTAATGTTGTGAGGATCTCTTCAAGCTCTTTGACCTTCAGTCCGTTTAACAATTGGATTTGGGCCTCCAATTGTTCCTGATCGATGCCGACAACTTTTTCTAGTTCTTCCGTAATCCGGCTTTCGATGGTCTCACGAGTATATTGTTCCATAATTGTAACTCCTTAGTAAAATACTACAGCTCTTTGCGAGAGAGAACGTTTTGTCAAAAAAGCAAGGATAAAAACTCGTGTCAAGTTATTTCGAAATCTGAGGAATGCAGCGGACCGCCCATGAGATGCGATCAGAACAAGCTGTTGAGCTCCAGCCACTTTTCTTGCGTCTTCATAAAAAATCCCCTCAGAGAAGAAGTCTCATCGGGGGTGAAGGTCGAGAGAACCTGAGCTCGTATTCAGAACGTGAATTCCAGCTTATGCAGGATCTGATAGCTGTCTTCGCGCTCGAAATGTGTATCAGCCATGGAATATTCCATGTACAGAGAGTACTTGAATGACTTGCTAAGCTGGTAGTTCAGATCGCTGAAAAGCTCCAGTCCGTATATATTCACAGTGTTCTCTTCGAAAGTTCGCATGAATTCTTCTGGCACCGCAAAACAGATCGCTCCAATATTAAATCCGATATTGTCCGTCACGTTCCGATTGGCAACTCCCTGGAGGTAGACTAACTTGAAAGGAGCCTCTTCCAGAGAAGGGGCGGAACCGGGTCTAAGGCTGCTGTCTGGCGCGGTTTGCTGGCTCCCGATCAGCTGGCTGCCCTCAAAAAGCCCTGAAAATGATTGCTGCGATGAGGAAGATGTTTCGGCTCCACTGCCATAGCCGGCTTCCACACCGAGTTTCCAGCGTCCGATCCCCATATTGGCGCCGCCTGCAATATAATACGTCGACGGATCGAGTTCGATGGCTGTTTCCAGTTCTTCATCAGACAGGCTGCCGTCATCAGGCCTTGAAACCTGTCCGCCGGCCATCCCGAATTCGGTATAAATTTCCACATTCGCCACTTCACCACTCAGCCCGGCAGCAGCCAGATACTGTTCCTCCTGGATACCGATTCTGGCCGGCGCAAAGCGTGAATTAAACTGCTGCTCTCCCGTAGGGAGATCAAGAAATCTCTCCCGATCGAACTTTGAATTGCTCATACTCCATGTCCATGGCGCCTCAATCGGGATCGTCGCGACTCTGTCGTCTTGATGGTCTGTGAGAAAATTTTCGAATTCCTCGACTTCCGACTCGTCATTCACCAGACTTTCAAGAATTTCGAGCTCAAGAAAAAGATCGAAATCATGCTCCGTTAAATCCGACGACGATTCCTCAGTGAATTCTTGCGACATCGTCACACTATGCCCTGATCGGGACAACTCTTCGACGGCAGGAAGCTCTGAAGAAACAAGAAGCGCTGTCACCATGAGTGCCAGGAGCCTATTCCAATGTTTCATGCAAATCACATCCTTATTCCATACATGCGATGACTGAAAGGTTATATGAATGAAGCGTTCTTATAATCAAACCTGATCCTTTTGTCGCTCATCTCTGCGAAAGAAACAGTATATTTCTGTTGAAGACCTTCAACCGGAATCTCTTGCTTGAAGCGTACAGACTATGGCGCTAATAATTTTAAAAACAGTTTGAGTTTTTTTGTAAAGAAAAAAATATAAAAAAATGAAGATTTACAGGAACTTTTTAAGACACGATTTGTCAAAGGCTTTTTACAGAACGTCTTTTGGAAGATCTGAGTCAGCGGGGTCAATGGAGAAAAAGAGGTTCTGAGATCTCGGGACTGTTCCCCAGGTTTTAGCGGCCGCCATCACGAATTCTGCGAACTTCCTTCAGGTGATCCCAGGCCGCATCCAAATCATTATGGCAGCGTTGCACCCAGGCTTCTCCCCAGTACATATTACAGCTGGTTTCCGCCCGTAAGATTCGCCAATACGCTTCATGCAGAAGCTCTTTCTGGATCGGGCCGGCAAACGCATCGCAGAGTTCGTGAAACGCCCGGCTGCTTTCCCTGATTCGGTCCAGAGCATCTCTTTGAGGCTGCGAACCGGTCCATTGCATAAAATCCTCCCCATGATGCCAGCCGGTGTTCCAGGCTCCTGTGCGTACCGTAACCGGATCGCCGACACCATATCGTTCGAGATACTCGTTGATAAAAATCGGCTGTACTGTTGTGGTATTCTGGCGAACTTGTTCTAACAACGCTCGATAGAAAACATACCAGAAATTCCCTTGAGTATCGGTATTTCGGAACCAGCCGCCATTGTCACCGTCGCTGCATGTCGTTACCAGCGGCGGAAAATCGCAGTATCTGGTGCGCTCATGCATTTCATGAATGAACCAGCCGTCGTCCATGCCGGATTCCTGAGCGTCTGACAAGTCGCGGTCTCTGACGACGATAATAATTTTTTCACCACCGTATTCCGCGACATGCGGACGATAGCGTATCTCTTCCCAGCGCATTGGCTTGATGGGTTCAATGTAATTGCTGTCAACCATGACATAGCGATAGCCTTTCCGTGTGAGATATGGAATCATTTCCATACAAAACCCCATTTCCGGAGGCCAGAACCCGGGAAAATGTTCACGCCAGAAGAGATGGCGGGCAAGGCTTTGCCAGCGCTGAAGCTGTTCATACCAGTCGGCTTCGGGGATCAAAGGGAAGACCGGATGATAATAGCCAGTGCCCAGCACATCAAAGATGTTCGTATTCTGTAAATACCAGAGCAGTTCGCCGCACTTGATGATGCCGTAAGTCCTTTCCTGAAAATCCGGATTCGCCAGGCTTTCCAGGAGAGTCCCGGAAAGCGAAACATGCACGCGGGCCAGGTCCTCGTAGTCCCATAACGCACGAGGCATGCGATCCATCGCAAAAAGGATTTCTTGAGCCTCCCATTCATTGCTTACAAGCAAGTGTTCCAGATTGTCGGACGGCTGGTGGAAATTCAAGACCAGGGCATGAAAAATATGATCCATGAGGCTGCACTCTCGCACAATGCATCGTGCGGCTGAAGTTAGAAATCACAGGTCAAAATATCTTCGACCCGGCGGCAAATTTCACGACCGTAATCGGTCCAGATCCCCTGCCCCCAGTAACGGTAACAGCTCGTCTGAGAGGCCAGCAGATGGAACAACGCGTTCCGATAGCGGGGATCGTCGGTGGACACACCGCTTTTCAGGACTTTTTCATGAAACATCGAACTGGCTTTTTCCATCGGGCCCAAGAGGTTTTCATAGCCATGAACCCAGGAGATATTATTGGTCCAGCTTCCGCCCTGCATATGGAACTGATGGTCCTGCTGCTCAAGTTCTTTGATGACGTTGTCAAGTCGTTCCGGTCCATCGCCGGGCGTCATGTGGTCCCAAAGCTGTTTCTGCTTGATCGGCTGAATGACCGGAAAGTCTGTTTCACGTAAGCCACGTGAAAACAGATATTCCAGATACTCACTGACATTCACCAAGGGTGATTCTGACGAGGACGCATGACGAACGACTTCAAAGAATTTATCGGGAAATTCGTTCATCATGACTCCGCCGTTTTCGCCGTCCGCAATCTGCGTCACGAGCGGCGGCACCTGTTTACCGGCCATATTCCAGCGGGAAAGCCCGGCGGCTTCGTAATACGGCTGCATTTGAGCGACCAGCTTGGTATCGCTGCCCTGGGTTTTGATGATCGCGGTTATGCCGATACTGTCGCCTCTCGAATTGGTACAGACCAGCCGATGCGGGAGATGGCACTGCTCAGGATGATGCCCGTTGTCCGGCAGTTCGACAGAGTGTTCCTGTACCAGCACCCATTGATAGCCGCAATCTTTCAAGCTCTTGACAAATTCATAGGCCACATCAGGATGGTTTGGCAATGCCATTTCCGATGGAGAGAAGCCTCGTACCCGTCCGAGTGCCTCCAGCCCGAAAATCGCCGCAAAGTGGTGCTGCCAGGCTTTAACATGCAGGCGAAAATCCTGAACAGGTGTTGACGGAGCAACTGCATGCCCCCAGGGACATCCCAGCCATTCCACACCGCGCCGATAGTGTGGATCGCAGGTGACGCGCTTCAGGGCGTCAAAGACATCGTCCAGGCCCATTTTCCGAAGTCCGTGAAAGAGAACCCCGGAATATTCCAACATGACACGGGGTTGTTTAGCTTCATCAAAGAGCTGCGGAACAAATTCTCCGATGCGTTTGTAACACCAGTGAAAAACCGGCGCATTATGGTTGTCGCCGATCCCCTGGTGCTCCATCATATACTGTAAATTGCTGATGAGCGCGGCTGTGCGGAGATCATCACCGCCGGCCGGGATAAGAGGCTGCTGCATGTGCAGCGCGATCGTGGCGGCACTGCGCAGACTGCTGAAATCAATACCGCTTTCTGGTAAAAAAATCATTTTGTCCGCGTTCTCACGAATCGTTGCCTCAATGAGGCTTTCAGAACCGGAAATGTTCGGTAATTCTCCAAGATATTCAGGAAGTCTTGTCATACAATTCAGAAATGAGTCCTGACGTGAGGAGTTCAACATCGCTTACAGAGTGAAGCCTCTTCCAACGTTCCTCCTTCGTCACTTCAGGTGATCATTTGTGTCGGATGTATTCGTAAATATTGAGATAGTGAGCGCCCGGATGGTTCCATGAAAAATCACAGTTCATACCATTTTCCATGAGGTGACGGAAATGCTCGGGATAGTCGTACCAGAGGCGGATGGCGCGTTCCAGGCTGTATTCAATGGCGTGATAATCTGCTTCATGAAAAACAAAACCATTGCGTTCATGCAAGGCTTTGTCGTGTGCGAAATCTTTATCAAAGACTGTATCCGCTAATCCGCCGACCGAGCGAACGATCGGAACGGTTCCGTATTTCAGACCGATAAGCTGTGTCAGGCCGCAGGGTTCGAAGTTACTTGGCACGATAATCATATCAGCACCGGCGTAAATCAGGTGGGAGAGTTCTTCGTTAAAGCCAAGCTCGATGTGGCAGTCCTGGTTGTCATTCAGATGGGTCTTCACCTCCCAGAACATCTGGTTGATCGCCGGATCAGGGCTGGACCCCAGGAGCACGAACTGGGCGTTGTTCCAAAGAGCATAGTAAATCGCATGCCGTACCAAATCAACGCCTTTCTGAGCATCCAGACGTCCGATATAGGCGATTAACGGGCTGTAGCCCTTCCGGATCCAGAGCCGGTCACGCAGAGAGTCTTTGTTGGCAAACTTTTGCTCGATCGTCTTCACTCCGTAATTGGAGGGGATATAGCGATCGAGTTCTGGATTCCACATTTCATAATCGACTCCGTTCAGAATGCCGCCAAACTTTTGCTGATGAAGATCGAGCGTATGGCCCAGTCCGCAGCTCTGATCGGTAAATCGAGCCTCCCAGGCATGTTGGGGCGACACAGTCGTGACAAAATTGGAATAGACGATCCCGCCTTTCATCAGGTTGATGGCGCCAGTGTTGAAGTTGTCCCGCAGGCGTTCGTAGCTGTAGTAATACTCCGGACGGCCAAGTCCGGTGGCATGTAAGACCTCACTACCGGTGACGCCCTGATGCTTGAAGTTATGAATGGTATAGCAGACGCGCTGCTGATCCATCCCGATACATTGATACATTTCATACAGCATCACTGGTGCCAGAGCCGTCTGCCAGTCGTGGCAATGGATCACATCCGGACGTCTGCCGGCTTTTAACAGAAATTCCAGCGCAGCCTTAGTGAAAAAGGCGAAGCGCATGATGTCGTCATCACAGCCGTAATAGCAGCCGCGATTAAAATAGTTGTCGGCGGAATGGGGCTCGAGAAAAAAACATTTGCGCCCATGCACAAAACCGAACCACACTGTACAGTGAATCGCTCCGCCATACCAGGGGACCCACAGATCGTGCATCTCGATCTGCAGGCCGTAAATATGATCGTAACGCATACAATCGTATTTCGGGAGGATAGTCTCAACATGATTGCCGCGAATTTCCAATTCCCGGCTCAACCCGAAAATCACATCTCCTAAACCGCCGACTTTAGCAACAGGAGCAAGCTCAGGACTTAGCTGGACAATATACATGATGTCTCTCCATTTGATAGAAAAACGACGATATTACAAGCAGCCTCAACAGTCCAGGGGGAGCTGACGTAAGCTGCTTACGTACAGACACACCTGACATCTGGGGCGAACATGACAACAGAGCCGATTACAGTCAAGCTTATCTTGAGAGGAGAATTCTTCCGGAAACAATTTTTTTCTGAACGCGATCGTGCCTGCCAAAGCCCATCCCGAGAACCCGCGGAAGAGATCGCTGACGTGCAGGCAGAGCGGCTCATACGCTTAGCTCCTGCTCCTTGGGCGTTTTCCATTGTGTAATATCCCGGGCCACCACAATGACTTGATTGTCAAGAAACGGTAAAAAGCGAATTTCCTCATAACGCGGCCCTTTCCCGTCCTGTGGGACGCTGTACTCGATATGCTGCGGCTGTTGAGTCGCACGCACTTGCTTCATTGCGGCCTCGACGTTTCTTCCTGCCTCGTCAGGGAGCCGCCCTGATGCCCATTTACCGATGAAGCTTTCCGAATACAGATCCAGCTGTGAAGCTGTATCAAGTTTATAGTCCAGGATTTTGCCGTCCGGACCAAGGCGAAAGTACTCGTCCGGCAGAGCCTGAAAGACCTCCCGCAGTTCCGTGCTGGTTTGCCGCAATTTGCGTTCACTGTGTTCGCGGGCAATGGCCCCGCCGATACTGCCGGCCATCGCCATGAGCAGGAAGGTTTCCTCATCACGCCATTCGCGTTCCTTGCGGCAGTCGTCAAAACCGATAAATCCCCAAAAATTTTCCTGGATCGTGATCGGCACAAGCAGGAACGACATAATATTCTGTGAGGCAAGCATATCCTTCTCCTCAGAGGAAAGTTCCTGCATACGTCCACTGACGGTTTGTTCGCTGTTCAGCAGTTCATACCAGCGTTTGAAATCGGGATAGTACGGAATCTGTTGAAATTCCGGATCGCGAATGGTCGATTCTTCTGTAAAACGATCCCAGGCAAAGCGCTGACTCATTAAGGGAATTTGTGTATCGGGGTGGAACTCAGTTTCATAGATATACATGCGATCGACATCAACATTCAGGCTCAGGGTCTTCAGAGCCAGCAAAATCGCTTCTTCAAAGTCCGGAATGATCAGCAGGTAATTCATGGCCCCGGCGACGCCTAACAAGAGGCGAGCCTGTTGGGTCAGGATCTGTTCTGCCTGCTGCCGCCGAAGAAGATCTCCTAAGCGTCGTTCGAGAATGGTCAGACGGATGTTGAGCTGTTGAAGATTGACCGGCTTGTTGAGATAATCATCCGCTCCGGCGTCAAGAGCCGCTTCGAGGCTTTCATCTTGGTCCTGTCCAGTGAGAATCAGAATCAGACTTTGCCGAGTCTGTGACATGGAACGAAGTGTACGGCAGAGTGTGAGACCGGTCTCCATCTCCGGCAGGCCCAAATCAAGAATGAAGATATCATAATGCGTCTGACGACAGGCCCTGAGAACACTGTCGACGTCGTAACAGCCGTAAAAGTCCTGATCCAGTGTGAGGAGCTGTTCTTCCAGCAACACATGGCTACTCGGGTCGTCATCGACAAACAAGATCTTCATCGCTCAGAGTTCCTGCTATGAAAGTGTGGATTGGACGCGTGTCGTTCCTCCAGAATAAGACCCGAAGGAGTGCGGAATGTCAAGTATTTTTTGCGTGACGCAGCGTACTGCGTTATAAAAGCTCCTCAATTTGACGGTACGGATTTTCCCTGGGATTCAAGCCTGAGATGATTTCCAACATCCTGGGGATCGAACGCCCTGCGTAGTGAAATAACCGTTGAAACAGTTCATCGTGTCCGCCATACAGTTGGAAACAGGAGATATACGCATTATTGATCGGGACGGCGTCGATCGCGGGATACTCGTTTCTCAGCCTATCCTTAAATATTCGGATCATCTGTTCTTTGTGTTTCAGCTTAGAGCTGTCAGGTAAAGCAGAGTCGTAGAGTTCTTGTAATCGGCCCTGCAATGAAAAGAGCTCTTCTCTGAAATGATCGTGTTGCTCCTGAGCCCTCTGATGTGACTCTAGTTCAGCAGGATCGGCATACTTCTGAAGATATTTGACCGCAGCAATATCAGCGATAAATTGTGCGAGTTCCTCATTGAACTGAGCGTGTTTTTTCCAAAATACAGTCGCATGAACTTGTTCGTGAATCAGCAAATTTGCGAGATGGTAGCGGCTGTATTTTTTCATATACGAGACCACTGGATCCCGAAAAAAACCGAGTCTGCTAAAGGCGTCAACCTGTCTGACAAAGACGTCAAAGCCTTTCCGCGCCAGACGCTGGCTCTCTTTCTGAGCGTCCTCCGGGCTGAAAAAGCCTTTATACGGTAATGAGCCGAGGAACAGGAATGTCCATCTATACGGCTCGAAACTCAGGGGCCCGGCAGCCTGGACGACGTCCACCATATAGTCCTTTTCGTGTTCGAGGTAGCTTGTATAGTTCTTGTTGGCCTTTAAGCCGAGTTCGGAGATGGCAAAGTTCCGAATATGCTGGGTCAGCAAGAGGAATTCGCGGGTGTCAGCATTGGTCTCGGGTGAGTTCAGCAGTGTTGTAATTTTTTGTGCTTTCTGCTGCTGCCGCAGAAAAATCGCCGCTTGTTTCGAGTAGTAACAGCCTTGGACGATGCCACTGAGCAGTATTGTTATAACTATTGTTGTATATTTCATCCGCAGAGTTCACCGGCGAGTGGAACGAGTCCGGTGAAACGACTTGTTAGGTCAGTTTATACTTCTTTCTGGTATACATGGTTCTTCTTCACAGATATTAACTTCGACTGTAATATGAGATAATTCGTGTAATTCTGATAATAATTTTTTATAATGGTCAGTCGGTTTTGGGTAATGTGTTACCAATGAAACGATTGTTGCATAATGAGTTGGACTTATTTTCCATACATGACAATCGACAATCCTGTTATCTGAATCCTTTTCGATTATTTCCGTGACCAGCTTCAAATAATCATCATTTGCACTAGCATCTAAAAGTATTGGGCTGGTCCTTGCGAGTAAGGTAACAGCATCTGCCAGCACATGGAAATAAGCGGCTTGCAGATTATGATCGTGATGATGATGAGCAGTATCATCATGATGATGATGGAAATGCTCATCCTTTAGCAAATATGCACTGACTACATTGATAAGCAGACCAATAATTGCAACTAAAATTGACTCATTAAAATGAATCTCTTGCGGGTTAAATATTCTTTGCAAGGATTCCATACACATCATCAAGGCTACCACCGCTAATGCGATTGCACTGGAGAAACCGCCCAAGACATTGACCTTGCCAGTACCAAATGTGTGTATGGGGTCAACTTTGTGTTTATTTGAGTAGTAATAAGCAAAAAGAGTAATAAGAAATGCGGCTACATGTGTTGCCATGTGCCAACCATCTGCCAGAAGTGCCATTGAACCATAGACACTGCCAGCTATGATTTCAACA
>PDWJ01000583.1_pt1 | contig 51880 bp, 42 predicted proteins | sample 1430881 | NCBI WGS metagenome assembly PDWJ01 (sample SAMN01162460, study PRJNA174530) | Oral metagenome, whole genome shotgun sequencing project. | biome: Marine environment; feature: Marine mammal; material: Swab sample of the gingival sulcus; isolation source: swab sample of gingival sulcus...
CACTGGATTTACTTACCCCGAAAGCTCGGCAAATCTCTGCCTGGGTGGCGCTTCCATTAACATGAAGCTGGCTGGTTATCATTTTGAACGAGCGGATATATTCGACATCATGGGTGAATATTGGCAGGTTCCCATATAGATACGTGATACTGTTGTCTTTTCGCATAAAGCCAACGTTTTGGTTGATCAGGGAAAAACCTTCCGGGAAAAAGGGGAGTTGCAGCTGCGGCATAATGGTACTCCAGCGAAAAAAATGGATAAATCTGTGTTTACGGTAGCATATCGGAATCTTTGCCCTTGGTACATCCTGTTTTATCTATGCGGGTGACTTTTTCGATGTTTGTACAGAAAATTAAGAAATTACACCGGCAAGCAGAGGATGGCTTAAATTGTCGAGGTCAGGAGGTCTGTATTTTTACCATAGAGAAAAACCTCCTTCCTCTTTTCTACCATACAGGCAACTCGCTCATCCGATACTTTTTCCCATATTTCCGGGGACAACCTCTTTTTTGTCTGGGTGGGAAGATCGTACAAAGAGCTATCTTTTCTGACCTGCCCTATGCCGATAAAGGTATCTTTGAAAGAAGAGCAGAGTAATTTCCTTTTCATGTACCAACTATCCATAAGGACAAAGGTTTTCTTCTCCATAAAAACGGGGGCAATAACCCTGATCAGAGTTTTTGCCGCCTCAAGTTTCCACGTATTGCCATTCGCCCTCATAAGCCTGGACAAGAGAGGAGCTGCGGAATGTTTCTTGCCGGTTGTGATGGATAGAGCCATGCTGAGCCAACACTGGCCTGGGGCAGAAACAGGCGGTTGATTGTATTGCCGTGCTGGTGAAAAATTCCGCTGCCCAGAGCTTTTTTCGAGTTTTGGTATATAAATGTGTCGTCAAAGATCAAAAACCAATGTGGTTGCGGGTAAAACCGTATAACCATCCTGGCCAGTTGCACGCCAAGTGCAACCCACGACCACTTACTCCTCTGTAGCCACTTATAATAACTGGTCCAGGTTCGTAAGGGGTGTTTGCTAGCTAGGCTTGGGTAACGAACCCTGACTGCGTGATCATGGCTCCAACCAGTAACTCAATAATTGTTGGTACGAAACGAAGTGGTAGAGCCCTGGTGAGATATGTGATACTCTCAAACAGGATACAGGGGATGGTAGAGCATCCTTTGTTTTCCATAGTGGCATCCAGAAAGGTTACATTTTTTCTCCTGAGAAAGCCTGGCTATCGCCGTTTATCTATTATGTCAACAAGGGAATTCCACTTTTATTTTTACTGCCCTTTCCCTAGCAACAAGCAATAGGAAAAGGGCTACGAAACTCTAAACTCCAGTTGTGATTTATATCGAGTTTTTCCGGTTGTATCAGTGCATAATCATAATAAGTTTCATGGTAACTGATCACGGGAACTTCATCTTTGTCCGATCATTCTTTGCCATATACTCATGTACACAGAGCCTTACTTTGCTTGCTTACCTTCTCGAAAGAGTGCCTGCACAATTTTGTTGCATCTATGATCAGCTACACGTCAGCAACAGAGAATAACGTAGAAATACAGACCCCGTGATTGGTTTCCTTTATTTTCTCAAATATGGTCAAAAGTTCATGAGAAAGACGGGCTCACTTTTCACTGACATGATACATGTCTACCAGTTATGTTCCGCAAAAGGTCTGCAGGATTCGCTCTTCTGGTTGAGGTGAGTGCATGTATTCGGCATTCTCTGGCTGTTCTTCATAGGGGGTGGCAAGTATTTTGTTGAGTGTATGGACTTCGCTCAAATCTCCCTCTTGTTCAGCACGCTGAAGAGCGTGTTCAATCCTATGGTTTCTTGGAATGAAAGCAGGGTTAGCTCTGTTCATTACTGCTCTGATCTGTTCGAAAGACGTTGATTCTTGTTCGAGCCGTTTATGCCATTGCTTCAGCCAAGGCTGTATATGCTTTGTCTGTTGAAAAAGCGCAAGAAAACGAGAGTTGTCACCCCGTTCTTGGAGCATGTCCGACAAATATCTGAAGGCCAGTGTATAATCAATTTCCTGCTGGAAAAGGATATGTAAAAAGGCCTGTACAAGCTCTTGGTCACCCTTTTGGACCGTGGATAATCCTACTTTGGTGTTCATTTGTTGTTGCCAGTATGCCAGGAAGGTCTCTTGAAAGGAGGCTAAGACCTGTTGCATTGCCTCAATGGCGCTTGCTGTCTCTGTCGTCATGATGGGCAGCAGGCAGTTACCTAAACTGGTGAGGTTCCAGACGATGATGTTGCTTTGCTGAGAGAATCTATAGCGACCGCTCTTGTCTATGGAACTGAAAACAATTTCTGGATTATAGTGGTCCATAAAAGCACAGGGGCCGTAATCAATAGTCTCTCCGGAGACTGCGGTATTGTCTGTATTCATTACGCCGTGGATAAAACCTACTCTCATCCATTGAGCTACAAGTTTTGCTTGCTTGTCACAGACCAACTGAAAAAAATTGAGATAGGGGTCTTCTGTATGCTGCGCTCTAGGATAGTGACGGTTTATGCAGTAGTCTGCGAGTTGTTGAAGGGATGTGTAGTCTTCTCGGGCAAGGAAATATTCAAAAGTGCCGATCCTGACAAAGCCGGAAGCAGCGCGGGTGAGTATTCCTCCAGGAATCAAGCCTTTTTCTCTGAGGACCGTTTCTCCTGTGGTTACCATGGCCAGGGCCCTGGTTGTGGGTATGCCCAGTTTGTGCATGGCTTCGCTGACAATGTATTCACGCAGAACCGGGCCAAGTGCAGAGCGACCGTCGCCCCCACGGCTGAAGGCTGTCCGGCCTGCTCCTTTTAACTGGATATCGTACCGATTCCCATCTCGCCCTCTTTTCTCCCCAAGCAGGATCGCTCTGCCATCTCCGAGTTGCGGTACAAAATAACCGAATTGATGGCCCGCATAGACCATGGCAAGAGGTTGAGAATCGCTACTGACGGTGTTGCCGGAAAAAAGATCGGTCAGTTGTTGTGGGCTTAAGTGGCTGAGGTCGATATCAAGATCGTATGCAAGCTTTTGATTGTATGTGATGACATGAGGAGCGGCGACAGGTGTAGGAAAACATTGTTGATAAAAGTGCCTGGGCAGTTTGGCGTAGGAATTATGAAACCCCAGGGTACTTTTATGATGGACAGCTCGTGCGCCGTCTTCCTTTTGGCTTGTCGATGTCTTCATCCTCGGTGCGGGGTTGCCATTTTCGTGCGAGGTTGAGTAGTGCGAGAAACCCGGCTTGCCATGCCTCCCCCCTCTGTGATTTCGAGATCTGTTGCGTCCTTTGTCCTAAGGCGTCAGAGAAACGCTGGTGTGGTGATTTATGTAGGACACAATACCCATCGCAATTTGTTTGGCTATGGTATTTGAGTAGTCATCACTGCGCAGGAGCTTTGCTTCCCTGGGATTGGTAAGAAAGGATATTTCCGTGAGAATTGCAGGCATTTTTGCTCCTATTAAAACGTAGAAAGGCGCCTGTTTGACACCGAGGTCTCTGGAGTCATAGGTGGGTTGTAGTTTCGAGACAAGATGCGTTTGGACATATTGGGCCAATCGGGATGACTCATGCATTTTGGAGTTTTTCATCAGGTCAGCCAATATGTCCTGCATCTCACTGATGTTATGTGTCGAGGTCGCGTTTTCAAAGGCCGCGACCCGCATGGATTCGGCGTTTGTAGCCAGATTCAGATAATAAGTCTCTATGCCGTGTACGTTTTTGTCAGCATGCGCATTCACATGAATGGAGACAAACAAATCCGCATTCAGGGTGTTGGCGATTGCTGTACGTTCTTCCAGAGGAATAAATATGTCGCGATCTCTGGTGAGAACCGTCTCATATCCGTAAGATGAAGAGAGGATATGCGCTACTTTTCTGGCTACCTGCAAGACAATATCTTTTTCACGTAAGCCGTACGCCACCGCACCAGGATCCTTACCACCGTGGCCGGGATCGATCACTATCTTGCTAACACCAAGACCGAGCTGCTGGGCAAGCGAGATTTCGTCTCGGTCCAGGGCCTTTTGGTTGCCCCTGGTATTTGGGACACGTTTTTTTACATCTTTTAAGGTAATGACAGGGTGGTCGGCGATCGGTTTTCTACTCACCACCTGTTTGGTCTTTGTCTGAACAACCTGTAGGCCAGTTTTTTGAAGGGGGGCAGGTTTTTTGGCAATCTTTGTTTTTTTTCTACCATGGACATCAACGATGACCCGAAAGGGGTCATTGAGACTGAAAATGTTGTAGTCTGAGATGGATTCGATATCTAGGACAACTCGGACGGTTGTGCGGTTATATTGGCCAGATCGAACCTGTTTCAGTAAACCATCTTCGATGGGGATAGGCAGACGATATTGAGCAGGGATATGGCTTTGGTGAAAATCAATATATAATCTTCTTGGGTTGTCGGGACTTTTTTCCAGCAGATCAGAACTGAAATGCACTGGCCCGGACGAACGAATAACCACTCTGGTGTAGCTATCCGATGACCAGTACTGAACCGGGAGCACCTGGATCAGTCGTTGCTTTTCCTGACGGTTTTCTAGGGACTTCGGTAGATGTACATTTGCTGTGCTGCGCAGCTTTTCTATCTGGTTGAGAGCTTGCGCGTATTTATCACCCTCGGGGTACTTGTTGACTATCTGTACAAAGTGATCCGCAGCAAGCTGCGGGTTGTTTCGAATCTGCAGGTAAATGATCGCCTTGTTGTAGAGGGCGTCATCTGCCAGTTTGTTGCTCGGAAAGATAGATGCGACATCGTTGAAATAGTCAAGGGCGTGATCAAGATCAATGGGGAACTGAAATTGACTGTACATTTTTTTTTGCAACCTCCCCATCATGTATAAGGCTGAGGGGGCAAAGGGACCTTTGGGTTGTTGCAAATAGATTTTTCTGAACCGGCGAACCCCGGCCAGCCAGTTGTGCCGTTGCTTGCCATACTGTCCTCCGCGTTCCAGGCGGTAATAATGGTCTTTGGCGGTCTTATAGGCGGCTTGGATGGAGATCTGACCCGGCAGAGCATTGGCTCTGGCGAAAGGGATATAAACAGAACAAAGCACAGCAAGAAGTATAAAGAGCCCGAATACTCCCCGGCGAGAGAATAAAAACAGGACGCGCGGTATGGTAAGCTTGTTTCCGATTAACACTCTGGGGCCATGCTGTCGTAATTCTGAACCGCTTGCCGTTCCTGAATCGAGCTGTCGATACGCCAGAATATACCTCTTTCTGGTCCGGCTGTCCTGTTGATACCGTATAAGTAAAGCTCGTTTTCAGGCCGTCATGGATCAAGGATCGCTTCTGCAACTGCTCTCATTGTCTTGCACAATGAGTAACCATAACTCAATATACTCTATGCAGGCGCATGAGTAAAAGATTTTGTACTCTCTTTGGCTTTCTTTTGCCTGAATCCAGATAGATTCTAACCCGGATTTCTTATCAGCTCGGCTGGCGACAGGTTCGGAAATTTTTGTACCTCATTCTACTTGGGTATATGGGGGCCAAGATACTGGTTAAAGTGGTACCACCTGGGGGGAGCGTTGGTGCACATTCCATAGAAATTTTCGTCTGCCTGCAGACATCATGATCTTCTGTTTTTACAGTTTTTTTCTAACAAAATAAAATGTTCATGGGGAATTGGGACGACGATCACGTAGGCGTAAGACCGTATTGTCCATGTAAGCCAGAGCGTCACAGATTCCTACTTTTCTGTAAGAGTTCGTGTATCTTGTAGAGAAGATCCAGAGCCTGACGCGGAGTAAGATCGTCAGGAGCCTTGTCCAGAAGGAGCTTGTGCACTTCATCAGGTTGTGGTGCAAACAGAGAAAGCTGGCAAGGGGTGCGGTTCTGGCTCTGTGTGTGAGGAACGGGGCGAGGTTTGCCATGGTGGTCAAAGGCCCCCCGTTCGATGCTGGCCAAAATGGCATGGGCACGTTCTATGACCTGGGCGGGAACACCGGCGAGGGCGGCGACCTGTATACCATAACTCCGGTTCGTTGCCCCTTTGACAAGCTTGTGCAAAAAAAGTATTTTTTCATTCCATTCGCGAACGGAAATGGAATAGTTTTGCACCCGATGGTGTGAGAGGGCAAGATCTGTCAGTTCATGGTAATGGGTTGCAAACAGCGTTTTAATACCGACATTGTTTTTGTTGACCAGCTCTTCGGCAACGGACCAGGCTATGGCGAGACCGTCATAGGTTGAGGTGCCTCTGCCTATTTCATCAAGAATAACAAGACTGTCTTTTGTGGCGTTGTTGAGAATATTGGCTGTCTCATTCATTTCAACCATGAAAGTTGATTGCCCCCGGCGTAAATTGTCCATGGCACCGACCCTGGTGAAAATACGGTCAGTCAGGCAAATGGATGCGGACTCAGCAGGCACAAAGCAACCCAGGTGAGCCATTAGGACAATCAGAGCTGTTTGCCGGAGCACGGTGGATTTCCCAGCCATATTGGGACCTGTTATAATCAGCAGCTGATTGCTTTGTTGATCAAGAAGAACATCGTTGGCCACAAAACGTCCTGAATCGAGAGAACGCTCAATAACCGGATGGCGGCCCTCCTTTATTTGTATTGTGTGATTGGTGTTAAATTGTGGTTTACAGTATTTATATCGGGCGCTGACTACGGCCAGGCTGGTCAGAAAATCAATTCTGGCGATCTGGTGCGCTGTCTGCAGAATACGACGGCTTTGTTCTGCGATATGGGTGCGAAGCTCCGTAAACAGTCTGTATTCGAGTGCCAGCCTCTCTTCTTGTGCTGATGAGATGGAGTTTTCCAGTTCTTTTAACTCCGGGGTGATGAAACGTTCCGCATTGACCAGGGTCTGTTTACGGATGTATTCATCAGGCACAAGGCCTGCCTGGGCACGACTGACCTCAAAGTAGTATCCGAAAACCTTGTTGAACCCGACCTTGAGCTTGGCGATACCGGTTTTTTCCCTTTCGGTTGCTTCCAGGTTCAGGATAAGTTGCTTGCCGTCCCTAAGCAGATATATCAGGTGGTCCAATCGTTCGTTGTATCCTTCACGGATAAGCTGTCCTTCTCTCAATGAAATGGGCGCATCGTCGCGGATAGCTTTCTCAATGAGCTCCGAAAGGTCTTCCAGAGGATCAAGGCGTTTCTGTATGTCTTTCAAAAGAGGGGCGGAAAATGCTTGCAGGGTTTCCTGAAGAGCAGGTAACTGCTGGAAGGATGTTTTCAGGGCGATGACATCCCGGGCATTACCTTGCCCGAGAACCAGGCGGCTACATAGACGTTCCAGGTCATATACCTGGCCAAGTAGGGTGTGTATATGATCCCGTGAGCGTGGGGAGAGTAGCAGGTCTTCAACGGCGTCCAGTCGACGGCTGATACGAAGCGTATCCTTGAGCGGGGTAAGAATACGTTCTTTCAGCAGGCGTGCCCCCATGGGAGTAGTGGTGCTGTCCAGTATATCTAGAAGCGTTCCAGATCGGGTGCCGCCGAGAAGGGTTTCTGTCAGTTCAAGGTTTCTGCGGGACGCCTCGTCGAGAATCAGCAGGCCTTCTCTGTTTATGGTATTAATGGTTTGAATGTGATCCAGACTGGTCTTCTGGGTGTCTTGTGTATGGGCAAGCAGAGCGCCGGCAGCCTGTATGGCGGTTGTCATCTGTTCACAGCCGAAACCGGCCAGGTTGATGGTATTAAAATGTTCAATCAGGGTGGTATGGGCGTGCTCCTGTTCGTAGAGATGGGGGGGCCGGGTGGTAATACAGATACCGGGCAGCACTGTCTGGATCAGATGTATGGTTGCCGAAAAGTCATTGGCCGCTGTTTCGCTGAGCAACAGTTCGGCTGGCTGGAACCTGGTGAGAGTATCAATGAGTTCAGGGTGGGTGTCGGGTTGATCAACCTGCTCCGTCAGCAGAAAACTGCCGGTGGAGGCGTCGAGAAAACTGATTCCAAGAACCATGCCCCTGCTGGATTTTCGGCCAAAAGCCAGGGAACAGATATAACAGTTTGTTTTTTCATCAAGTAACTGGTCATCGGTTGTAACCCCGGGGGAGACAACGCGGACAACTTCGCGTTGAACAATCCCTTTCGCCTCCTTTGGATCCTCCACCTGCTCGCATATGGCCACTCGATATCCTGCCTTAATCATTTTTCCCAGATACGAACCCAGGGCATGAAAAGGTACCCCGCACATGGGTACTTTATGGGCATCGCTTTTATTGCTACGGGAGGTGAGTGTGATCCCCAGGACCTTGGAGGCGGTTTCCGCATCCTCAAAAAAAATTTCGTAAAAATCACCCATACGGTAAAACAATATGGCATCGTTGTGCTGTTCCTTTATTTCAAGGTATTGGCGGAGCATGGGGGTGATTTTTGGAGATGTGGTCATGGCGAATAAGGGGTGGTGCTGAAGAGGTGTTGCATTTCTGGCTGGAGATGGTCAAAAGTGGCTTCTATATGCTGCGGAATCGTGCGTATTTCTGAGCAGATGGTCATGAAGTTGTGGTCATTTTTCCACCGAGGTACAATATGGTAATGCAGATGGTCGGCAATGCCTGCACCTGCAGTTTCTCCCAGATTTAGGCCTATGTTTAGGCCATCGGGCCGAAGCGTGTTCCTCAGCGCTTGACAACATTGGGTGGTCGCCCACATCAGGGCAGCCTGTTCACTGTAGCCAAGAAGAGAAAGATCGGCCACATGCCGTTTGGGCGCGATGAGCAGATGGCCGTTGGCATAGGGAAACCTGTTAAGCAGAACCACGATGAACTGGTCACGGTACAAGAGAAGATGCTTTTTGTTGTGGCAGGCTGTTCCAGGTGGTTTGAAGATACAGGTCAGTTTTGGATGGTGTTTGCCTAGCACATGCTCCATGCGCCAAGGAGCCCAGAGGGTTTTCATAAGTACGCCGGGACCCTGCAAATGCGCCCGTGGAGTGCCTCATCTATGTCCACCACAGCATAGGTGCCCGGGGCACCGAATCGACCGGTGTCCCTGAACGAGCCTGGATTGATGATAAGGCGCCCTGCCACGGTGTGACAGACTGCACGGTGGGTGTGTCCGTAGATGACGCAGTCTGCTTCAGGAAAAATATCCCATAGTCGAGACTCTATATCATGACCAAGGCCGTCACCATGGATCAGACCAAAAGAAAAGCCTCCCAGGGTAAAGGAGCGTTGTCTTGGCAGCTGACCATGCAGGTCCTGGTTGCACATATTGCCATGAACGGCATAGAGCGTTTTATGGGAGAGAGCCTCCAGCAGGCTGGGGGCCGTCAGGTCGCCAGCATGAATGATCACCTGACAGTCATCAAAACAGTGTCGTATTTTCTTTTTGAACAGGCTGTCCACTTGGGTGAGGTGTGTATCGGATAAGATTCCAAGGCGTTGTTTCATAGGCGGGTCATGTCTCTATTCGTTTGTGGTCATTGATCAAATGTAGTAAAGAAAGCCGATAAAGACAAGGATACCATAAAAGTGAACCTCTTTTTTTAGAGAGACACGGTACTCTTTGAAATTTGGCAGGCAATTGCCTATAGTGTCGAACCGGGACTATTACTCTAACTTAAGGGATTATCATGTATTCAGCCTCAGACTTGCGGAAAGGGCTTAAAATCCAAATTGACGGCGAACCGTACCTCATCATTGACTTTGAATTCAGTAAGCCAGGAAAAGGGCAGGCACTGTATCGTACCAAGATGAGAAATATGATTACCGGGAATCAGTTTTCCCAGACCTATCGTTCCAATGATAAGTTTGAAAAACCGAACCTGGAAGAGCGTACCATGCAGTATCTCTATGGCCAAGACAATGAATACCATTTTATGGATACGACGACCTATGACCAGATTTTTCTGACCAAAGAGCAGCTGGCGGACAATTTGAACTACCTGGTAGACAATATGGAAGTCAATGTCCTTTTTTTTGGAGAAAGGCCCATTGACATAAGTCTGCCTACTTTTGTTAACCTGACGGTTACTGTTGCCGATCCTTGGGTTAAGGGGGATACATCGGGGACAGACACCAAGCCGGTGACGGTGGAAACAGGTTTCCAGCTGCAGGTGCCACCGTTTGTCGAGGAGGGGGATAAAATACAGATAGATACCCGTACCGGCGCATACATGACCAGAGTCAAAGAGTAGTTTGGTGCTGGATGGTCATAGCCTGCACCAAAGGGCTCTTTTTTTTCAGGCGGTACGCTCTTTTTTTGTTGAGCACAACTATTTGGAGGTCGACACGCCGGTTCGTCTGCCGGTCGTTATACCGGAGGCGAATATCATACCCATTGAGAGCGTGGACGCCTTTTTACAAACCTCGCCTGAGATGTGCATGAAAATGCTCATGGCCCATGGTTGTTCACAGCTGTTTCAGATATGCCGCTGTTTTCGAAAAGAGGAGATCGGGCGGTACCATCTTCAGGAGTTCTGTATGCTTGAGTGGTATCACGAGGGCCGGGATTATCGGGATCTCATGGTCGAATGCGAAGAATTAGTTTCTTTCCTCGCGCAATTGCCCAATCCATGGGCTGGTGTATCCGCTGACGGTGCACACCTTCTTGTGGGTGGAGAGATCGTCTCCCTGCGCCCTCCCTGGAAGCGCGTCACCGTTGCAGAGGCTTTCCAGGCATACGCTGGTATAGATGTGCAACAGGCCTTGGAGGAAGAGAGGTTTGACAAACTGCTGGTTGAAAAGGTTGAGCCTCAACTCGGTTGTGAACAGCCTGTCTTTTTATATGACTACCCTGTTCAGCTTGCTTCTCTGGCCAAGAGTAAGGCAACAGATGCATCGGTTGCCGAGAGATTTGAACTGTACATAGCTGGTATTGAAATCGCTAATGGTTTTTCCGAACTATGCAGCCCACATATTCAGAGAGAGCGCTTTGGCCAGGAGTTGGAGGGTATTCGACGCCAGGGGCGCAGGGGAAAAATGCCTGAGTTTTTTTTAGACAGTCTCGCGCATTATCCAGAATCCGCTGGCATAGCTTTGGGGCTGGACAGACTGTTGATGCTGCTGACAGGTAAAGCAGATATAGCGTCCGTTGTACCGTTGACTTGGAGTGACCTTGGGGCTTGACTGGCATTGGTGACGCTTTTGTCCGTCTTTCCATCTTGAGTCGGCCGATTGGCCGACAAAGCTCATTGGTCTTGAATTCCATCTCTTGCTTTGGGGGTACTTTTTTGTTGTCTCCGGCCTCTTTTTTCACCGAATTTTTAGAGAGATAACAAGTGGTCAATATTGATATAGAGAGGATTGTAACGATCCTCAGGGAGGAGGTTTCACAGTACCAGGTACCTGTGGTGGATTTGATTGCAGCCCAGACCAATGATCCTTTTAAGATCCTTGTGGCCACAATTCTCTCTGCCCGAACCAAGGATGAAGTCACCGCTGCGGCGGTACTTCGTCTTTTCAAAAAGGTGAGTACGCCTGATGATCTGGCAGCACTGAGCATCCACCAGCTGGAAAAAATTATCTATCCGGTCGGTTTTTTTCGTAACAAGGCAAAATATTTGACCCAGCTTCCTGTGGTCTTACACCGGGAATTTGGCGGCCAGATCCCTGACACCATGGAGGGATTACTTGCTCTGCCCGGGGTCGGACGTAAAACAGCAAATCTTGTGTTGGCAGTGGCTTTCGGAAAACCGGCCATCTGTGTTGATACCCATGTTCATAGAATAATGAACATTTGGGGGTATGTAACAACCAGCACCCCCCTGCAGACAGAAATGGCGCTGAGGGAAATTTTGCCCAATAAGTATTGGATTGAGATCAATTCCATTCTTGTTGCCTTTGGTCAAGGAACCTGTACTCCCCAGCGACCGCACTGTGATCGCTGTGTTATCGCCCAATGGTGTCCACAAATCGGGGTGAGACCACGGACCATTAGGCAAGAAGAGCCCATGGGGGACGGATTGTTGCTTGTTTCCTGGAACGTGAACGGATTGCGTGCGGCGCTGAAAAAAGGATTTCTTGATATTTTCACAGATTTTAAGGCCGATATTTTTGCGTTGCAAGAAATTAAGGCCTATCCGGAACAGCTCCCCCAAGAGATCCTGAGCATCCCAGGATACCACGTCTATTGGAACCCCGCAAAGCGTAAGGGCTATTCAGGTACGGCCATATTCAGTACAATGGAACCGGTTGCCGTCCGATATGGTATTGGGGTGGACGCTTTTGACGACGAAGGACGGGTGCTGACCCTGGAATTTGAAACCTTTTTCTTGGTTAATGCCTATTTCCCGAATGCCCAGCCGGGTTTGAAGAGGTTGGCTTTCAAGGAAGAGTTTAACCATGCCATGCTGGAGTACTTGAAAGAGTTACGAGCTGCGAAGACGGTGGTACTCTGTGGCGATTTGAATGTGGCGCATAAGCCTGTGGATTTGGCCAATCCGAAAAGGAATGAGCAGAATCCGGGGTACTCGCCGCAAGAGCGGGCATGGATGGATCAATATGTTCAGGCTGGGCTGGTTGACACCTTCCGAATGTTCACCCAGGAAGAGGGCAGGTATACCTGGTGGAGCTATCGATCCCGTGCCAGGGAAAAAAATATCGGGTGGCGTATTGACTATTTTTTGGTTGATGAGTCCGGACGTACTAGGATTCAGGAAGCATCTATTCATGAAAACATTATGGGGTCTGATCACTGCCCGGTGAGCATCAGACTGCAATAAGACATGGCAAGGTAGAGAAGAGTCATTGTCTGGGCTGTTGAGAAATCAGGGCCAGCACCTCAGTCAGAGACCACTGTAAGTGGAGACACCGGGGGGTCGGCTCTTCTCAGGGGTCCGTCCTGATTCAGGTGATTGTTCTCCGGACAAGTATCAGCCACAGTCCGATTCCCATACAGACCATAATCACGCTCAAGATCTGTCCCATGGACAAGCCTTGAAAGATCAAACCCAACTGCGGGTCAGGTTCGCGAAATATTTCGACCAGGAAGCGAGCTGTTCCATACCCTATCAGGAATAAGGACAGGATCGCACCATGTACCCAGGGGGGCTTGGGCTGTTCCTGACGCCATGGTTTCCCTTTCAGACTCCAGAGTATGCAGAACAGTACAAGACCTTCCAAGAAGGCTTCATACAGCTGGGATGGGTGACGGGGTAGTGGGCCTCCATGGGGGAAGATCATCGCCCAGGGCATATCCGTTGTCTTGCCATATAATTCGCCATTGATGAAGTTACCCAGTCGGCCGAAAAAGAGGCCTATGGGCACTGTAGCGACATAGAGGTCGGCAGCCTTCCAAAAAGCGAGCTTTTGGCGCCAGCAAAAGAGAGCGCCTGCGATAAGCACCCCCAGGCAGCCACCATGAAAGGACATGCCGCCCTCCCAGACAGCAAGAATATGAACAGGGTTATCAAGATAGTAGGGAAGATTATACAGGAGGATATACCCCAGCCTACCACCCAGGATGACCCCGATGACAAGATGCATGTTCAGGCTATCCACATATATGCGTAGTTTTTGCCACTGAAACTTGTTTGCCTGATACACAACCAGTATATAGGCGCCTATGAATCCAAGGACATACATGAGTCCGTACCAGCGAAAGTGTAACGGCCCGATGGAAAAGATTTCAGGGTCAATGTCAGGAAAGTGCAGCATGGTGTTCTCAGGCAAGCCCCAGGCGTTTCAAATGAATATGCAGGACCGAAATGGCCGCGGGAGTTATACCGGATATACGGGAAGCCTGTCCCAGCGAAGAGGGTTGAACCGTGGTTAATTTTTCAACGACTTCGTTGGATAAGCCGGGCATCCCCTTGTACTCCATGGTATCAGGTATCTGTATCCGTTCGAGTTTTTTAAAGCGGGTAACCTGCTCCTCTTGCCGCTGAATATATCCCGAGTATTTCACCTGGAGTTCGATTTCCTGAAAAGAGGTATCCGCAGGCAGGGTGGTCCCACGTATCCGAAGGAGCTCCCGAATATCTTCAAGGCCAATTTCGGGACGACGGAGCAGGGCCGCCAGGGTATGACTTTGGGAGAGAGGAGCGGAATTTCTGGAGCGCAGAAAGGTGTTCACCGATAAAGAGGGGGGAATGCGGGTTGCTTCGAGGAACTGTACCCCCATTTCAAGGTGCTGTTTTTTCTTGCAGAATGTTCGCCAGGTGTTTTCGTCAACCAAACCGAGGGTATAGCCTATCTCCCTCAGGCGCATATCCGCGTTGTCTTCACGCAGGAGAAGGCGGTATTCTGCCCGGGATGTGAACAGGCGATACGGTTCCTGGGTGCCCAGAGTGATCAAATCGTCAATGAGCACGCCAATGTACGCCTGGGAGCGGTCCAGGATGAGCGGTTGCTCTCGGCGTATGAATTGAACGGCATTGATGCCTGCAATTAATCCCTGTCCGGCGGCCTCTTCATACCCTGAGGTACCATTGATTTGACCGGCCAGGAAGAGGCCGGAGATGTTCTTGGTTTCCAGTGATGCCTTGAGTTCCCTGGGGTCAACATAATCATATTCAATCGCATAACCCGGTCGGATGATACGCGCGTTTTCCAGGCCGGGTATAGAGTGCACCATGGCAATCTGGGTATTGAGTGGCAGGCTTGTGGGAATGCCGTTGGGGTAGACTTCAACCGTATCCAATCCTTCGGGTTCTAGAAAAATCTGGTGCCTGTTTTTTTCTGGAAAACGCATCACCTTGTCTTCAATGGACGGGCAGTAGCGGGCACCGATGCCTTCGATTATGCCTGCATACATAGGCGACTGATCTATGGATTCGCGAATGATCCGGTGGGTTTCCGCGTTGGTATAGGTGATGGAGCAAGGACGCTGTTCCAGAGCAGGACGACCCTGCGAGGAAAAAGAAAAAAAATGGGGCGGATCGTCAGAGTACTGGGCCTCTAACTTGCTGTAGTCGATGGTGTTCCCGTCGAGTCGGGGTACGGTTCCGGTTTTCATCCGCCCGACATGAAATTTGTTCTCTCTAAACCACTGCGCTAAATGAACGGAGGGGATGTCGCCCATGCGTCCGGCAGGGAAATGTTTCAGGCCCACATGGATACGTCCGTCAAGAAACGTTCCCGTGGTAACGATCACTGCTGATACTCGCAAGAGTTCATCAAGGGAGGTACGGATACCGGTAACTTGGCCGTCCTTAACGAGAATTTCATCAACGACAGTCTGACGGATCTCCAAGTTAGGCTGGTTTTCAAGGATGCTCTTCATTCGCAGCCGATAGAGAAGGCGATCGGCCTGGGCACGGGATGAGCGCACGGCTGGCCCTTTGCTGGTGTTGAGCTGCCTGAATTGGATGGCGGTCGCATCGATATTCCTGGCCATTTCTCCACCCAGGGCATCTATTTCCCGCACCACATGGCCCTTAGCCAATCCCCCGATTGCTGGATTGCAGGACATAGCCCCGATGGTATCGGCGTTAATAACACAAACAACGGTCCGGCATCCCATGCGGGCGGAGGCGAGGGCTGCTTCGCACCCGGCATGGCCGGCCCCAATAACTGCTACATCAAATTCGGTCATAGAAAAATGGTATCAAGTACTGGGATAGGATAAGGGAGGCTGTATGCGCCTAACTTGCTTGTTGAGCATGCGGCACAGGGAACTGTACATTATAGAAATAATACTTTCTTTTTGCAATGAAAACAGAGCGGTCAGCCGTACGCATTCCTGGTCGCATTGTTCAACAACCCAGGTGGTACCTGATGGGGTCGTTTCTGCTACCGCGGGGTAGCCGGATCTTTATGTGGGGACAATATTGGGTAAGAGGGGGAGCAAGAGTTGGGTTTCAAGACTCTTCTGTGCAGAACGTTTGCTGCCGTAGAGCGCCCAGGAGAGCATGAACTGAGAAAAGAGCATGAACTGAGAAAATTTTCTTGATCCGCCCTGCGCACGGTCGGCCCCTCTTTGGCGGTATTTTAGTCACTCATACACCCAACTGGTATGAGGTCTTAAAAATTCCCGAACCCGGCACCACCAGAGCTGATAGGAAACCCCGGCTCCATGTGCGCAAGCCTGTGATGGAACCTCCAGGATGAAATAAATTGACAGAATGGGATGACTATGATTAAAATGTCCAGTTTCTGAAAAGAAAACCGGCGTGCCGACATGTTAAGAGGTTGCCTTCCTTTTTTTCCATGGAAATGATAGCATCCAGCCACTAACAGGGGCAGGTATACCTTTTTGCTTTCTTTTGCTTTCAAACGGGCAAGTACGGGTTTTCGACTCTTCAAGAAATCGTTACAGATGTGCAAGGAAATATATCATGAGTAAAAGAACTTTTCAGCCAAGCAATACAAAACGACATCGCACCCATGGATTTCGGGTCCGCATGAAAACCCATGCTGGTCGCGCTGTTATAAAAAGACGTCGCGCACGAGGGCGCAAACAACTTGCTGTATAATTCCCATGAAACGGTTTGGGCTCCCGAAAAAGGATCTGTTGAAAACTAACCGGGAGTTCAACAGAGTCTATCAGGTTGGTCGCCGGTTGTATGGTGATGGTTTTATTATTATTTACCTGGCCAACAATCGGTTGCAGAGTCGTCTGGGGATAAGCGTTCAGAGAAAAGTTGGAAGCGCTGTGCAAAGAAATCGCATTAAGCGGTTGGTGCGGGAAGTGTTTCGCCTGCATCGAGACCAGTTTCCGGAACAGGCGGATATCGTTGTAGCGGTACGGCCGGGTATGTCATGGAAAACAGCCCATACACTCCATGAGGCAATGGTTTCTGTGCTCAGGCATTGAGGAGAAAACCGCCATGCCATGGCGAACCGGGAGGCGAAATGTCTGAGCCGAAAAAGATGACGAGTAAAGAGTTTGCCGTATCATCAGTACAGGGTGCAAAGAAGATCTGTTTTGTTCTCATTCGGGGATACCAGTTGTGTATTTCTCCCCTTTTTCCTCCTACATGCCGATTCAGTCCTACCTGTTCCCAATATGCCATGGAAGCCATAGAAAAATATGGTGTGTTTCGGGGTACAGGAAAAGCCGTACTGCGCATTCTCCGTTGCCACCCCTTTTCTAAAGGTGGGTATGATCCCGTGAATTAATCAAGGAGCAATCCTGACCTGTCAGTGAGCAGATGCATGGAGTTCATGCTGCTCCATAGAGGACCTATAATGGATATACAAAGAGCCGTGTTGGCGGTTATCATATCTTTTTTCATTCTTTTCGGGTACCAGTATTTTTTTGTGAAACCAGTTTTTGAGCAGCAGCAGAAGGCTGCGCAGAAGGAGGAACAGAAGAAAACCCAAGTGTCTGATCAAAAGGTCGCCGAGGCGCACCGTGTTGCCGGTCAAACCCTCCCCAGTGTAGCCGCAGACACCCGGGCACGTGACATCACCGTTGAAACGCCTCTGTATACCGCTGTTATAAATGAGCAGGGAGGTGGTTTTAAAAGTTTTGTATTAAAAAAGTATCGTATTGATATCAAGCTTGATTCAGGGCCGATGCAGTTGGTTCTGAGTGAGAATCCGGCGTTTTTTCCAGGGGTTTTTTCTCTGGATAACGGCAATGGACAGTTGCCTGTCTTTACTGCGGAGACTGAAGCGGTAACTTTGTCAGGGCCAGGAGAAAAGACGAGTCTTGTTATGCACGCTTTTTTGCCTGGCAATGTCAAGGTCCAACGAACATTGACCTTTTATGCAGATACCTATCTGATTAATGATTCCTATTCAGTGATCAACGAGGGGGAAACACCTGTCCAGGTTTCACCTGCCCTATCCATGGTGAATACACCCTTTACCCACTCAAGCCAGAATAGCCGGTTTCAATTTTCAGGGCCTGCCTCCTTTGTCAACGGAGAACTGGTTGAAACCAAAGAAAAGAAATTAAAGGAAGGCCGTCTGGCCCTGCAGGGAAATATTGCCTGGAGTGGCTTTGTCGACAATTATTTCATGAACACTGTTGCCCTCAAAGAAAGCGCGAATACCACCGTATCCCTGCAAAAAGAGGATGAACGGGTGCGGACTCTGGTCTCTGAGGGGCTTCGGACACTGGGTGGACAGGAGACCATTGAGTACGACTATGATCTCTATTTTGGCCCCAAGAAACTTGAGGTCCTCAAACAGGCCGGTGACCAACTGGCAGAAGCCGTCAATTTCGGTTGGTTCGATGTGCTGGCCAAGCCCATGTTATGGCTGCTGAACTTTTTTTATTCCTATTTCAAAAATTACGGCATCGCCATCATCTTGGTGACGGTGATCATCAAGGCAGTTTTTTGGCCGGTTACCCAGAAGGGTATGAAGTCCATGAAAAACATGCAGAAACTGCAGCCTAAGATGGCAAAAATCAAAGAAAAATATAAGGATGACCCTGCGAAGATGAACCAGGAAATGATGGCCATGTATAAGACATACAAGGTCAATCCGCTTGGGGGATGTCTTCCCATGTTTATCCAGATCCCGTTTTTCTTTGCCCTCTACAGAGTGTTGATGATTTCCATTGAGTTACGGCATGCACCGTTTATGCTTTGGATTAATGACCTTTCGGCGCCGGACAGATTGTGGGTAGGCTTTGATATTCCGTATTTGCACGGCATTCCGGTCCTGACATTGCTCATGGGGGCCTCCATGTATCTGCAGCAGAAAATGAGTCCGACCACTGCAGATCCGACACAGGCAAAAATAATGCAATTTTTGCCTGTGATTTTCACGGTAATGTTTCTTAATTTTGCCTCTGGACTTGTTTTATACTGGTTTGTGAACAATCTCCTTTCTATTTTACAGCAACAGTTGATCAATCGGGAGAGCAAGGCCAAGGTTTGAGTGTATCCAAGGAACTATTTTATGACAAAAGGAAAGGATTTTTTTGGCAAAGATATAACCGGTGTCATTGAACAGGCGTGTATAGCGTTTCAAACAACTCAGGATGAGCTGGCCATTGAAATACTTGAAACCGGATCATCCGGTATTTTCGGGTTATGTAAAAAACAGGCGCATATACGGGTTACCCGTAAACCTCGAGACAAAGAAGAGCCTGAAGAGGCAGGCCCACCAAGGGGGAACTCATCCAAAGAGAAGGCTGCGGTGGATACTGCTGCTCCAAAAAAGAAAAGCCGATCCGGAACTGGACGGCGGAAAGGGGGCTCAGGCCAACAACAGAAATCTGTTGCAGAACCGAACTCTGTTTCGGAAACAGACCACGCGGCTTTGCCCGGGGAGGAAGAAGGGGCAGCCATGGATGGCCATGAGGTGGCAGAGTCCCTGCCTGCGGTTGCCGATAATCAAGTAGAGCCGGAAGTTGTAGAAATAGCCCCACCGGACCAGCATTCTCTTGATAACATTCAGGAGACGCTTTCTCAACTCCTCCAGCACATGAACTGTCCCGGTACTGTCACGGTAGGCTTTGTTCAGAACACGGTGACTTGCCAGATCACCAGTGACTATGAGCAGGACATCATAGGACCCGATGGGAGAACCCTGGACAGCTTGCAGTATCTGCTGCGTAAAATGATTGTTCAATATCTTCCTGATCGCGTTTTGTTGGCCGTTGATGTCGGTGCCTTTCGTGAACGGCGTGCGAAAGAACTCAAACAAAAAGCTGTAGAGCTGGCATCGCTGGTTAAGGAAGATGGAAAAACACAGGCTATTCCTGCTTTGAATCCTTCTGAAAGGCGCATAGTGCACATCGCCCTGCAGGAGGACAAGGCCGTTCGCAGCCGTTCCGTTGGAGATGGGCTGTTTAAAAAAGTTTTGATCTATAAGTCCGGGAAGAGCCGTAAAGGATCGGGAAGAAAGAAACGGGGTCAGCATGGCAATCGGAGATCGGGCGAGTGATACCATTGCAGCCATAGCCACACCACTGGGTACAGGAGGCATCGGTATAATCCGGATTTCCGGTGATCAATCCCTCCCCATCCTCAAGCACATATTTGTCCCCAAAGTTTCCAGTGCCAACTTCGTCAGCCATAAGTTGTATTTCGGACAGGTTGTCGGTAGTCGAGGACAGGTTCTGGATGAAATCCTGGCCGTGTTTATGCAAGCTCCTGCCACCTACACCCGTGAAGATGTGGTTGAACTGCATTGTCACGGTTCCTACCTCCTCCTGCAGTCCATTCTTCAACTGGTTTTTGAACATGGAGCCAGGCCGGCTGATCCCGGTGAATTTACCAAAAGAGCCTTTTTAGCCGGACGTATCGATTTAACCCAGGCAGAAGCAGTTGTTGCATTACTTGAGGCGCGGACAGAGACCGGAGCGGCACTGGCTGTACAACAGCTGCAGGGGCGATTGACTGCCGAACTGGAACCAGTACGTGCTGCTTTGGTCCGAATACTGGCCAGGCTGGAGGTCGCCATAGATTTTCCCGAGGACGATATTGAGCTTGTTGATCGAAAGAGAGTGTTGCAGGCAGTCGAGGAGGAGATCCTCAAGCCTGTGCAACAGCTCATTGCTTTGGCTTCCCAGGCCAAAATATACAGGGATGGTATCAGTGTGGTGATTGCAGGGCAGCCCAATGTGGGGAAGTCCAGCCTACTCAACGCCCTGCTCAGGGAAGATCGGGCGCTTGTCACGGATCTGCCCGGAACGACACGTGATACCATAGAGGAATTTATTTCCATAAGAGGCATACCTGTCCGGCTGGTCGATACTGCCGGCATCCGTGCCCATACTGATCTGGTTGAGGAACTCGGTATAGAGCGGGCATTGGCCAAAATGCATCAGGCGGATCTGGTCCTCTACATGTTAGACGTCTCCAAACCTTATGATCAGAAAGATGCCGAACTCTATGCTCTTATCCAACATCAGCCTCATTTGGTTTTGTTTAACAAGATAGACAAGACCTCACCAGGAAAGCTGGCCGACTTGTCACAGAGTTGTCCTCTTCCTCAAGGCATTGGTATCTCAGCTAAACATGAGCAAGGTATGGATGCGCTTAAGACAGCCATATACCACGCGGTGCTGGGAGAGATACCAGACCGTGATACTGCCCGCTGTGCACCGAATACCAGGCACCTTGCTGTTTTAGAACAGGTCAGGGTTGGAGCTGTTGCCATGCAGAACGCCATTCAGGAAGACGCTCCCTACGATCTGATAGCCGTAGAAACGCAGGCCGTTCTTGGTTATCTGTCTGACATTGTGGGGATCACCACGCCCGAAGATGTGTTGGATAGTATTTTTTCTGAGTTTTGTATCGGGAAATAAGCGGGTTTTCTGAGAGGAACCCGCACAATGGAGGCGGTGTAGTGTGTCCTTTGTTCTTCTCTGGAACAGCCAGGAGGAACAAGCAGGCCGGTACCTGTCACGGATCCGCAGTGTTGTTGTCTGTCTGGGCGGCAGGATCTTCCGGTTCCGGCCCGTCCAAGGCAAGCGCTGCCAATTGTTTGCTGTCGTCCTTGTCATCAGCGGTGGATATCTCACCACTGAGTAAGGCACCTGGTTCCACTGTGAGTTTGTTTGCAATGAGTTTGCCTTTTATGCAGGCTGTGCTGTGTATGGTGACCACCTTGGCGGTGATGTTGCCCGTCACTTGACCATGACAGATGAATTCGCTGAGAATTATATCGCCCTCAATAATACCTGTCTCACTTAAAATAAGCGATTCTCCCTGCAGGTTTCCCCGAATTTGACCATCTATCCGCGTCTTGCCTTGAAAACGCATTTCACCGATAATTTCCATCGGAGCCGCAATAACGGAAGATATGGCTTTGCCGATTTTTGTACGTTCTTTGCCTGTCTCGGACAGAGAAGGAGTATGGTGCATGTCTTTTTTTTTGAAAATTCCCATGATGTACTCGTGTGGATGTACGGTTTGTCAGCCCGGATCTCTCACTAATTCAGGCAGTGCAAGATTCGGGAGTTTTTGGCAAGGTAGTACCCCCTCTTTGCTCCACATTTTGGAGAAATTGACTACCAATCAATCCTTTTTCAACTGATTGTTTATATATTTATGTATTTCTATACAAGAGTCATCAAAAATCCGGGTGCGGTGGTTTTATGGGCTCTTTAGGCGTGAAATTTGGACAAACTTGATGGGATCAATGGGTTTGCCTTTCTGGTGGAGTTCGTAGTGCAGATGCGACCCGGTACTCCGTCCAGTGCTGCCGACCAGACCGATGGTTTGACCGCGAGTCACCTGTTTTCCTTTTTTCACCAGTCGTTTACTCAAATGTGCATAAAGGCTTCTGTAACCGTTTTTGTGTTGGATGACGATATAGTTGCCATACCCCTTTGAATAGGCGGAGGTGCGCACTACGCCATTACCGGTGGCAGCCACCTTATCGCCTGTCCTGCCGCGAAAATCAATGCCCTCATGAAATCCCCTGCGGTGATTAAACGGGTCTTTTCGGGGACCGAATTTTGAGGTGATGACCGTGTCAATCGGTTTACCGATAGGAGTGTGGTGTAGAATATCCAGGTATTGATTGGTCTGGTGAAGGAGTTTCTCCCCATACTGCATGTCTGCTAAGGGGATAAACAGACCGCCGCTATGCTCAGGTTCGTCTTTGACCTGGACCTCAACGCCCAGTGCATTGATAAGCGCTTCAATGGATTTTGAACGCTCATCCAGCCGACTGATACTTTCTGCCAGCTTGGCATTGTGTTGATTTTGCCGAGCTGTCAGTTGCTGGTGATATTTCTTTAGAAGCGCTTCTTTGCTTTTGATATCCGCACGCAGAGCATCCGTGTTCTGTTGCTCAGTGATGCTGGCTGCAGCAGCTTGTTCAAGATCCCTGTGCAAGGCGTACACCTGCTGCCTCAATGTCGATGTGGTGCCAGCGTACTGAATCGCGCATAAGGTGCCGCAAAGCAAAAGCAGGAAGACACCAAGGGTGCAGCCGACTATTTTTTGCACCAGGCGTGTGCGGACAAGAAATGTTTTTCCCCGGCCTGACTCGCCGGTAACGATTATGTGGAGTTCTCTGTCTGGACGCATCGTATGGCCTTAAGGGGTATGGCAATACCCCAGGTAGAGGGGATTACTGTTGTCCGAAGCTGCGGCTGAACAGGTCTTCAATGGCAGCAAGACCGTTTTCACTCAAGTATCGGGTTCCGGAACCAACAAAGGTTGTAAAGCTGATTGTAGGCGTGTCTTCCTGCCAGGAGCCGTCTTTCCAGGTAAACCACTGGGAACGTCCCTGATCAAAGACGTGGAGCGGTCTGTTGAAGAGTTTGGCCAGTTCAACGGCCCAACCTGTCCCGCCTTTTACGGAGTTATCCTCAAGGATGGTGCCAACAACAAAGACTTGGTGACCTTTATTGACCATGTGAAAAATGGTCTGCAGGACTTTGCGAATTTTTTCAGTTTCATAGTAGGTTCTGTTCATCATCCGGGAGGCTATTTCCATGCTGATATCGCCCCGTTGTAATTCTTCCTCTGAGAGGATAACCGCGTTACGGTCACGATTCAGGCGGTGCCCCTCAAAGGAAAAAATTCCTTCGTGGACTCCATATTTTTCGGCATGTTCGCCGAATATTGTTTCTGCTCCTTTCAGGCCTCCGTGGTACAGGGTACAGTCGCTTGCAATCATTCTTGGTTACCTATGTGTAGTTGTTGAAAGACAGTTGATACAGGTGGGGGTCACGAGTACCTGATTTATTTTGTTACTTTAAAAAAAACGCGATGGGGGGCTGGATATCCCTCTATAGTAAGCGCAGGGTTGTGCTTGTCAATAAAATCTTCATATGACTCAAAGGTCATCCATGGCGTTTTTCGTTGTTCTTCACCGGTCATGGGATGCTGGCAGAATAGTTCGATAGAGGAAAAGCCGACCCGTGCGAGCCAGTTGCGAAGGCAGGAAGCTGTGGGGACAAACCAGGTACCCGGGACCTTGGCATAGGTGGCCTCAGGAAAAAGTGCATAGGGTTGGTCACCTGGAATAGCTTGTGATTCGATGATGCCCACACCCTTTTCGGTGAGGGCTTCGTACAGATCGACCAGGGCAGCAATCGGTGATGCCCGGTGGTAGAGTATGCCCATACAGAATATAACATCAAAACATTGGGGGAAAAGCGCGAGGTCTTCGATGCCGAGCAGCTCTACCTGGAGATTGCCTTCCTGGGCAAAGGTGTTGAGGGTTTTAAAAGTATAATAATGATGGACATAGGGTTCGAATCCCAGCACAAATTTTGGCGCATGATGGGCCATACGGAACATGTAGTAGCCGTTATTGCAGCCGATATCGGCAACCATTTTGTCGCGGAGGTCCGGTAAGCAGGGGGTTATACGATTCCATTTGCGATGACTGCGCCATTCGGAATCGATATCTACGCCGAAAACAGAAAAAGGGCCCTTGCGCCAGGGTATCAGGTTTTTCAGGCTGTTGAGTAGCATCTCCTGGTCAGGTGGCGACAGCTCCCCCGGAGTCCCAATCCGTACCATGTCACCGCTGTAATCACAGGATTGCGCCCTGAGGTGGGCAACCTGCTGCAGGGGTATCCGGTATCGTACAAATCCTTTCTTCGGCTGGGAAACCCACTGTTCTTTACGTTTAAGGAGCTGGCTTAGCTCCTTATGTCGGGCGTTTGGAAAAAGATTGTGATGCTGCATCGACCCTATTTAATGGCAACCCATGAGGAAAAATTGAACCAGGAAAAAAAGATTTCCACTTCACGAAATCCCGCTTCTTGCAAGATGAATTTGTTTTCCTCCACTGAAAAAGGGATGAGGATGTTTTCAAGCGCTTCTCTTTTGGCGGCTATTTCTAGTTCGGAATAGCCCTGCTGCTTTTTAAACTGGTGGTAGATGGCAATGAAATCCCGATTGAGGCGGCTGGCATGGGAAATGGTTTTTTCACTCAGAAACAGGAGCCCCTCTTCGGGCAGGGCCTGGTAGAGTCTGCGGAGAAACTGTCTGCGTTTGATAGGGCGCAAAAACTGCATGGTATAATTGCAGAGAAGAGCACCCGCATCGGGCAAAGGGGCGCTGGTGATATCGGTAACCTGAAAGCTGAGCAGGTCATCTTTTTGATATTGGGTACTTTTTCTCCTGGCTTTTTCGATCATGGCTTCTGCATTATCCATCCCAACATACCGTAATTGTCTATGTGCCAGACGCCGACTGAGAGCCAGCAAGGTCGAACCGGTTGAGCAGCCCAGATCGTAAATGACCTGATTATCCTTCAATCTTCGTTCAAGAAGGTCGGCAGTCGCCTGGATGACCTGCTCATAACAAGGGATGGAACGATGCAACATGTCATCAAAGACATCGGCGACCTGTTCAGTAAAGGAAAAATCTTGAGCAACGGCATGGGTTGCAAATAACCTATCCTGGGTCTGTTTCTCTCTCATTGCTTAAGACGAATGATGTGTGCAGGGGTGATGGCCCGGATTTCTCATTGGCTCAGATACCGCCAAAGATGATAGCGGATGGGCCAACCTTTGGTGCATAGTTTGTTGAATGTTGAGCCTGATTGCGGTCATTACATCCACATGTTTTTGTTTTTTTTTCATATCTGAGACAAAAGGTTCATGAAAAAAGCGGGCAAGACCCAGGACGTAGCACACCATCAGTCGGTTCTCTTCCTTGTCAGCTTCTTTGGGGTATATGTACGGTCTTAAATGGTCTCAACCCTGTTTCTACCTTTGTTTTTGGCCAGGTACAAGGCTTGATCTATCCGTTGGATGAGCCATTCCATATCTTCCTCTTTCTGTTTCTCCACAATGCCTATACTGACCTGAACGTGGATGGGGGTGTTTTCGTAGATAATTGTTGTTTCCTGGATATCCTGACGGATTTTGTCCACCAAGGCATACCCTGACTGCAGATTACTACCCTTAAGCAGCAGCAGGAATTCCTCGCCGCCCCACCGGCAAAGACAGTCTGTCCCTCGAACCTCTTGGCTGATGGACTCGGCAACACTAATAAGAACCGCATTTCCGGCAAGATGGCCATGCAGGTCATTGAGCTCCTTGAAATGGTCCACGTCGAAGAGGGCAATGGATAAGGGTAAATGGTTTCTATCTGATTCTCGAAGCGCATGTTCAAAAACAGGTTCAAATGCGTGTCGATTGGTGAGCTGGGTAAGTTCGTCTGTTGTTGCCATGGAATCCAGCTTTGTCTGGTATGAGCTGATAAAGAAGGCGCAGATACCGCAAATCAGGACTCCTGTTCCCAGGAAAATGACTCCTGTCAGCAGAAATCCCGGCCAGAGAGCAAGAACATAGCCCCGCACCGGTTTTTCTATAAAAAGAAACCAGTTGAGTTCTGGTATCAAGCGGGCATGGAGAGCTATCCGCCGGTGGTTGAGGACATAATGCAGGGACTGGGGCTCAGGCAAGGGACTGTTGAGCACTGCATGGATCGGCTCGATGTCCCTGACAAAATGAAATGGCGGCATTTTGGGGGAACCGGACAGGACAACACGCCCCTGTCCATTGACAAAGAAGACGGTGGTTCCAAAACGACGGGTCTGGCTCTCCAGGATTTCTTGAATGCTGGTGACCGGGAAGGTGCACCGGACGGCACCGATGTACGTTCCATCCTGGCCATGGACCTTGTGACTGATGATAATGGTCGGTGTTTTTTGTCCTTCCGGGCGTACCCCTGTCTCTATTTCATAGGCATCAGGCAGAGCGCGGATTCTGAAAAACCAGTCGTCTGCGGGCTCCTTCGGCTGCACGCTGTCAGGTTCCCCCCCATGCGTATAGTGCCGGTGCGAGGTAGCAGAAACAAAGGAAAGAGCAAGGGTGCCATTGTTCTGCTGCCAGCTGCGCAGGTGCCTGCTGATTTCTTCTGGATGCTGCTCACCTGCTGCGATCTGCTTTTCAAAAAAAGTGTCTAAGGCTAGTGCTTCGGAGCGGGACACCATGCTCAGGAGTGTCTGTTCCACCTGGGCGGTAATCGCTTCACCTGTGAGCGGGAGGATTTCTTTGTCCAGCTGTGTTTGGAAACAGCGCCAAGTGGTATAATAGTCCACCAGGCCGGTTAAGGCCAAACCAACGACAAGAAAAACACCAATACTCAAAATGAGCCGATTCGGGCGCAGAATACCTGTCATGTTTTTTGGCACCCTTCGTATCCGTTGGGGTTTACCGTCTGCCAGCGCCAGGTGTCTGCGCACATCTCGTCAAGAGAGCGCGTCGCTGTCCAGCCCAGATCTTTTCTGGCCAGAGCCGGAGCTGCAAAACATTGTGCGACATCTCCTGCTCGTCGAGGGGCAATGGTATAGGGAATCGGGCGGCCACAGGCTTTTTCAAAGGCATGGACCATTTCCAGTACCGAATAGCCTTGTCCCGTACCCAGGTTGTAGGTCACTAATCCCGGGTTTTCCATAAGCTTGTCTATGGCTTTGAGGTGCCCAATGGCCAGGTCTACGACGTGGATGTAGTCACGAACTCCTGTCCCGTCTCTGGTGGGATAATCATTGCCAAAAACAGCCAGTTGTGTCAGTCTGCCCACAGCCACCTGGGAGATGTAGGGCATGAGGTTGTTAGGGATACCGTTTGGATCCTCACCTATCAGACCACTTGCATGGGCGCCGACCGGGTTGAAATAACGAAGCAGAGCGACATTCCAGCGAGGATCGGCTGTATGGAGATCGTTGAGGATCTCTTCGGTCATGAGTTTTGTGCGGCCATAGGGATTGGTGCATGACAGAGGGAAGTGTTCATATATGGGCACAGAAGCCGGATCTCCGTACACCGTGGCTGAAGAGCTGAAAACAATATTGTACACCCCGTTTTCCGCCATGACCTGACAGAGGTTGGTCGTCCCGGTGAGGTTGTTGTGATAGTACATCAATGGTTTGCTCACAGATTCGCCCACAGCCTTAAGCCCTGCAAAATGAATGACGGCATCGACCTGATCACCTGAAGCGAATGCCTGCCGCAGGGCTGCAATGTCCAGGAGGTCGACCTGATGAAAGGTCAAGGGTGCACCCGTGATTTGCTGAACCCTGTGCAGCGAGATTTCGCTGCTGTTGCACAGGTTGTCCACAACGGTGACGGCATGACCCGCTTCCAACAATTCCAGACAGGTATGGCTCCCAATGTAGCCTGCGCCACCTGTAACGACAATATGCATCAATATATCCCCGGTTGTATCGTGATCTAGCGTGTCGGTGCGATGATGAGTATCCTATAAGCTGATCGACGAAATGATAATTATTTGCTATGAAGAAAATACAGGTTGTACTCTTCACTAGAATTGAGTCGCTGGCAAGAACAATTTTTCATCATCAACAGTTTACCACAGGGAGGTTTCCCCTATGCCTTATGTCAGTATCCGAGTTGCAGGGCCTTTAAGCAGAGAACAGAAACGGCAGATTGCCAAAGGGGTAACCGACGTCATCTCCGAGGTCGCTAATAAGCCTAAGGAGTCCGTTCTTCTTGTTATTGATGAGGAAAGTCGAGAAAACGTCGCCAAAGCAGGTGTGTTGCTGGAGGATATGTAGGGGCGATGGAGGAAGAAAAATCGGCGAGAGCGGCGTGGTTGAGAGAAGCCTTGCGCCGACATGCTTACCGGTACTATGTTCTTGATAATCCGGTTATATCGGATGGTGAATATGACCTTCTTTTCCAAGAGTTGGTCACCCTGGAACAGCACTATCCGGCGTTGAGCACGCCCGATTCCCCCACCCATAGAGTGGGGGGGGCGCCTCTTGAGAAATTTGACAGGGCGGAGCATGTGGAACCCATGCTCAGTTTGGAGAACGTTTTTTCCGCTGAAGAGTTTTATGGGTTTGCCGAGCGGGTAGAACGCGGCCTTAAACTGGGGAAGAGTCCCCGATGGATGGTGGAACCGAAGCTTGATGGCCTGGCAGTTGAACTGGTTTATGAAGAAGGTCTGTTGGTCACAGGTTCTACCAGGGGGGATGGCCATGTTGGGGAAAATATTACTGCTCAGCTGAAAACCGTGCACACCATACCTTTGCAGCTGCAACAACCGGCGCATGGTAAACTGCCTCCTGTCTTGACGGTACGGGGTGAGGTGTTTTTTCCCAAACAGGATTTCCGACAGTTCAATCGCAAGCGGGAAAAACGAGGTGAGCAGGTATTTGCCAACCCGAGAAATGCGGCAGCAGGCTCTTTGCGTCAACTGGATCCCAGAGTCACTGCGCAGCGTCCTCTGGCCTTTTTCCCCTATGCCGTTCTGCAAATGGGAGAGAATGCCTGTACTTCACAAGAGGATGTTTTTGTCTTTTTGCGGCATTTGGGTTTCAAAATCAATCCACTTATCACCTTATGCCAGACAGTGCAGGAGGTGCAGGAGCAATATGCCCGCCTGCTGGGAATGCGTGGTGGTCTGGACTATGACATTGACGGCATGGTGATTAAACTTGATACCTTTGCATTTCAAAAGCGTCTGGGCAGAACGGCCAGGGCCCCCAGATGGGCTGTTGCCTGGAAATTTCCGGCAGCCCAGGCAACCACCGTGCTTACCAAGGTTGATTTTCAGGTAGGACGAACCGGCGTTGTGACTCCTGTGGCCTGGCTGGAACCGGTTACAGTTGAGGGGGTTGTCGTCCAGCGGGCGACCTTGCACAACCGTGACGAGATTGAGCGCAAGCAGCTTAAGGTGCACGATACGGTCCTGGTTCAGCGTGCAGGAGATGTCATCCCCGAGATTGTTCAGGTTATCAAGGACAAGCGAACCGGGACAGAAAAAGAGATCCTTTTTCCCGATCATTGTCCAGAGTGTGGGGCACTGTTGGTCCAGCGCCATGACGAAGTGGCTGTCCGCTGCGAAAATACAGCCTGCCCGGCTAAGCAGATTCAGCAGTTGATATATTTTGTTGGCAAGAACGGCCTGGATATTGACGGGTTGGGTAGGAAAAATGTGGAAAAACTTGTCACTGAGAAGCTGGTGTGCGAGATCGGTGATTTTTTTTGCCTCAACAGTGAACAACTGGCGAATCTGGATGGATGGGGAGAAAAATCCGCGCGCAAGGTTATGGCGGCGATTGAAAGGGCTAAGACACCAAAGCTGGATGCCTTTATCCAGGCTCTGGGAATACGGCATGTCGGTGAGGTGACCGCTACGCAACTGGCGATCCATTTTGGTTCTCTGGAGGCTTTTTTACGTGCGCGTAAAGATGACTTTCTACATATTGAGGGTATTGGTGAGCAGGTGGCCGAGGCCTTGGATTTGTTCGTTCATAGTTCGGAAACCCAAGCTCTGTTCCAACGGCTTCATGATGCTGGAGTAGAGGTTCAGCCGTTTGAGCAGAGAATTGAACCACTCTCAAAGCGCGTTTTTCTGTTTACCGGGACACTTCGTACTCTCTCAAGGCAGGAAGCTAAACAACTGGTGCAGAATCAGGGGGGACAGGTCGTGTCCTCGTTAAGCGCTCGGGTGACAGATGTGGTTGCCGGGCAAAAGCCTGGGAGCAAACTGGTTCGGGCAAGAGCGTTGGGGATACGAACTCTGGGTGAGGAAGAGTTCCTTACTGTCCTGAAGACGTGATGTTGACCGGTGCTTTATGTTTGTTTTTTTAAGATACGACACACCATATCCATGAGAAATCCGGGAGAGGCTGTTGCCGGGGACAACGAGGGGCAAAGAGCCCGTATGACTGTGTACGCAGGGAAAGGGTATAGCGATTGTATGAAAAAGGTGCATATCCCAGCGGGAGAGCCCGCAGGAAGAATCAGTTGCCGCAAGTGTGGGAATACCAGGAATTTTGTTGAAATTGCGGAAAACGTTTTGGTGACGACGCGGTATTCCCAGAACAGCGACGGTTCGTTTACTCCCGAAGATAATGATACCGAAGTGTTCGGAGCAGTGCAGTTTATTTGTGGGCAATGCGGTGAGGACCTCTCGCGTTATCATGCCCATTTCCTGGAGATGTCTTTTTAACCCGAATTTTTTATCAGCTCAGCTTATCCCAGGTTGCGTCGATTGGGGGATACGGTGAGCTAACCGGCGAGTGAAACGAGTCCGGTGTAGCGCCTTATGTGTGCCGGGCAGGGCACAGGTTCTAAAGCCTTAAAGCAAACAGGAATTGTTGAGCAGAGCCTACAAACCGAAGCCGGTAAAGCGGGTAGAGATACCCGAGCCGGATGGCGGTGTTCGCCTGCTTGGCATCCCCACAGTGCTTGACCGTTTCATGTAAACCTCATCCGGGGTTTTGTTCTCAAGAGAAGAATGGCCTCTTGCCAAATTGTAGTATTCGATCCACTTGGCAAGTCTGAGGCGGAGCGACCTGCCGTTTTCAAATTGTTTCGTCGTTTTCAATGGCTGCTCAAGCAACCTTTGCCTTGCACTGTGGACTGTGCGTTTTGCGTTTTTTACCCCGTGTCAGATCCTTCTGAATGTGGTCTGACGTATAGCTTACCACATTGTCCAGTTTTTGGGCCACCTCCCGTCTCTGGCAACTTTCTGCCCGCTTCCAGATAGCGGATGATCTCCTGCTTTTCCTGGTCGGTTAATTTGAGCATGTCTTGTCCTTGCTTGTATTCATGATGCAGATCCAGCAGGCCTTTGAAAGATAACGCAGTATATCTGGAAACGTACTATCTTGATCTGGTGGGTGTGCTGACGTGCCCTGTTACTCGCCTAAAAAGGTCCCTCCGCTTTCGGCATAAAAAAAAAGGAGGTTGCTCTGGGCAACCTCCTTGCGTGTTGTTCGACTGGAGTGTTGTTCGACTGGATTCTACTGCAGGGAATCAGACGCAACCGGTAGGCTTGGGAAGGCCTGCCATTTTACATGCGCCTTTACCTGGTCCAGAGGGGAACAGCTCGTAGATGCGCTTCAGTGGGAAACCGGTGGTTTTGGAAAGAATACGAACCATGGGAGCGATACCATTTTTCTTGTAGTACTCCTGAAGAGCATCGATAACTTTCTGATGCTCGTCAGTGATTTCGGCAATACCTTCAACGCCTTTTACGTAGTCTATCCAGTTTTCATCCCAATCTTCAGCACCTTTCAGCAGGAAACCATCTTCGTCTACCTCGTAGGCTTTTCCATTGTGCTCGATTGTTGCCATGTGTTCCTCCTTGGCCAAATGATTAATATGAATGAGTAATATAATTCTAATTTTTAAAAATCAAGAATTTATTACTATAGGGGTATGTGTTTGTCAAGTAAACAGCCTTTTTTTTTGAGTGAGTGGTCAATCATTTTCCCGTCCTTTGCAATAGGTGCATTTTTCCCTGGTAACTTCTGGAAAAATTGAACATAATGCACCATTTTCCCTGCCGGGGAACAGAAAGAACACACCAGGAGGTTTTTGTTTTATCATGTTGAATATACTAAGAAAAAGATCTCAATCAATCGTTATTCAGGGAGTGGTTTTAATCATCGCTGTCGTGTTTGTTTTTTGGGGGGTTGGAACATATACCAACAAGGGCAGAGACGCTGCTGCTGTGGTCAACAAGGTGGAAATATCACGACAGGACTTCAGCCAGAGCTATGAGCGGGCAGCTGATCGATATCAGAAGCAATTCGGCGGTAGAATGACCGTGGATATGCTGAAACAGCTTGGCCTGAAGCAGCAGGTGTTGGAGCAGCTTATCCAAAAAGAGCTTCTTCGTCAGGGCGCGGAAACAATAGGTCTGCAGGTCAGCGATGAAGAACTGCAGCGAAAGATTCTGGAGATGGACGTTTTTCAGGAGGATGGTGTTTTCAGCCAAGACCGATATCAGAGCTTGCTCAAACGGCAGGGATTTACCCCGACTTCTTTTGAAGAAAGTCTGGAACACGACCTGGTCATTGAAAAAATAGTGGATACCCTTGGTACGTTTACCGCTGTCCCTCCTGCAGAGCTGGATGCATGGAAAGATTTCTCTCGCGAGAAGCTCAAGGTGGCCTATGTCAGCTTTGCCGCAGAGGAGTATGCTGACAAGGTTGCAGTGGACGATGATGAACTTGCTCCCTGGTTTGCCAGCCATGCTGAGGATTTTAAAACAGAGCCACAGATACAACTTGCGTACCTCCTGTTTCCTTTTTCAGAGGATGCAGCCACCGTACAGGTCACTGCAGATGAAATCCGGAAACGATACGAGGCACGCATGAGCGAGTACTATGTGCCGGAAGAACGTCATGTACGACACATCCTGTTTAAGGTGGAAGCTACCGACAGCAGCGAGCAGAAGGCTGCTCAGAAAAAGAAAGCAGAAGAGGTGTTGGATCTAGCGAAAAACGGAAAAGATTTTGCGGAACTTGCTGGTACCTATAGTGAAGGACCAACCAAAGACAGGGGCGGGGACTTGGGTTTTTTTCCCCAGGGTCAAATGGTTCCAGAGTTTGATCGCGTCGTTTTTTCAATGCATCCAGGAGAAATAAGCGATCTCGTTCAGACATCTTTTGGGTATCATATCATCCTTCTCGAGGACATCAAGCCTGCGGAGACAACAGCCTTTGAAACTGTCCAGGAAGAGATCGGTAAACAGATGCAGGAAGAAAGTGGTCGTGACCTGACATTCAAGAAGGCCAGCCAGGCTTATGAAGATATTATGCGGGCCGGCAGCCTGGCAAAATATGCCGAGAACAATTCGGTGACCCTTCAGGAAACGGGACTTTTTCCACGAAGTGAGGCACCGGAGAACATCGACGGCACACCGGCTCTGCTGGACGCGGCCTTTGCCTTGCAGAAAGGCGAATTGAGTTCATTGATTGCGCTGGACAACGGCTATGCCATTTTGTTTGTCCAGGAACGAAAGGAGCCGGAAATCCCAGAGCTGGCCTTGGTACAGGGAGCTGTTACAGAAGCGTTTGTGCAGGAAAAGAGCAGGGAAATGGCCGCCAAAGAGGCTGAGCAGTTCTTGCAGCAGTGCCGGGAAAAAGATGCATTTGTGGATGGCCCTGTTCCCAGGGAAACTGAATTTTTTTCCCGAAGCGGGGGCGTTGAGGGCCTGCCCCAGCAGGTGGTTCAAGCTGTTTTCGCCTCAGACGGCAAAACCAGCATGGGCGAGAATGTGGTCACAGTAGGTGACTCGTATTATCTATACAGAATTCTGGGAGTACAACTGGGTGAGGATGATCTGACCAAAGCGCAGCTGAACCAGCTGCAGGGACAGCTGCTAGAAAGTAAAAAAAGTCGGCTGGTGGGTCAGTGGCTGCAAAAACTGCGAGGCGAGGCCAAAATTTGGGTCAACCCGGATGTGCTGCGGTAGCCGCAGAGCATATGCAAAATGGCGGAAACGAAACAAGCACCAGATAGCCCCAGGGGAGCACCAAACCTGACGTTCCAGGAACAGTTCATCCTTCAACTAATTTCAGTTGTTTATGAACCTGTCTCCATCACTTTTCTTGCTCAATGCATATCCCGGATCGACCTGGATATCTCCAGCGACCGGAAACCGACAAAAGAGCAGATTAGCCGGTTGGTGAAGACCTGTAAAAGCTCCGGTTTGCTTAACAGGAAGAATCAGTTGCCGCCCGACCTTGCCGAGTACTATACCAGGCAGGCCATGGAACAGGGGCATTTCAATGCCTTTGCAACCGTTGTCGAGAAAGAAGCACCGGTCGACTTTACCCACGGCAGGTGGACTACAAGATGTTGGCGCGCAGTACGCCAGTTTCGGATAGGGGTGTATGCACAGGATTTTGATAAACTGGACGAAGCGCTTTTGTTTATTGAAGATACCTGCGCTCAACATTTACAGACAGAGCCTCCGGCAGTACTGGTGGTGGCGCACGGCTTTGATCCCGACTGGCTCGGTCGGTTGCCCAGTTCTCTGCAATTTTATCTTCTTGAACAGGTGGTCAGGTACTCCCTGGAGAGTCTGAACCACTATCCGGCAGTCCTCGCCTACCTGGAAAATGAGGTGACGAACTCCATCTCTAACAGAGAGCTGGTTCCCTTCCATCGACTTCTGGCAAACTATTATCTTCTCCAGGGACGTTTTACAGACCTTGAGAACCTGCTCACTCGACATGAAGATTCCTTTCAGGGCTCCGGTTATGCCGGTTGTGTCGCATTTCTTTGTCGGGATAATGACGAGGCCTTGGCCCTGTTTGAAGAGGATCTGGCTGTGGTACGTTTGTATTCGGGCAACGAAGCCAGTTTCTTTTATGGCATAACAGGCCTGTTTTGTCTTTTTGCCTTTCTGGCCAGGAGTGCCCAGGGTGATCAGGTGCGTATCCAGGAGGCCATCAATATCGTCTTACAGCGATGCGCAGGATGCTCGGAGGAAATCCCCTACCAGTTCCTGGAGGCGGTGGTCCAGGCGCCGGAGGGAACGCTGCCCGACATGATGCAGCTGACCGAACGCCTGGCTGCCGATGATCGCAGTCTGACGACCTTGGTGGCGGTGCTCTCTCTTTATTGGATAGGGGTTGCGATCCCTGAAGATTTCCGACAGGGGCTGGTGGCGCTGCATGAACAGGCCAATGCCAACACCTTTGATTGGCTGGCCATGGAGTCCTTGGAGCTGCTATCCACTGTGGATGAGACCCAGGTAGAAAGGAGAAAACAGGCTAGAAAAATGGCGGAAGCCCTGGGGTGCAGCACACTCACGCATATATTGCAGCCTCTGAATGCCTGGGACAAGAGTCTGGATGAACTGATTCGTATAACCAGTCAGGCACGGGAGGCGGAGCAGGATGTGCGACTGGCTTGGTTTGTCCAGTATTCGCACAACAGCCTGTCGCTGCTGCCCAAGGAACAAAAAAGGACCTCTGCCGGGGTATGGACCAAGGGCAGGGCCGTTGCCCTCAACCGTTTGGCTGCGGTCGAGGACTTTGCGTATTTAACCAGCCAGGATAAAAAGGTGTGCTCGACCATTCAACAGGTGGCAGAACCAACCGCAAAAAATGGCGGCTGTGATTTTGCGTATGAACAAGCCCTGCTTTTTTTGGTCGGCCACCCGTCGGTCTTTCTGGAAAAGTCTCCCCAGACACCTGTAGAGCTGGTTGCCGGAGAACCGGAGCTTGTGGTAGAGCAAACAGGAGACTCTCTCTTTATTCATTTTGCGCAGGAGATTGGTGAAGGCAACATTGCCGTATGGCGGGAGACCCCTACTCGTTTCCGAATAATAGAGATCAGCGATGACCACCGAAAGGTTGCAGCTATAACTGGCGAAAAGGGCCTGTACGTTCCCTTGGAGGCCAGTAAAAAAGTCCTGGATGCCATCGGCAATATTGCCTCGTTTATGACCGTGCATTCAGCCATTGATGTGCTGGATGAGAACAAACCTGCCGAGCTGGTGGACAGCGATCCCAAGATCCATATTCATATCATACCCTACGGGAGCGGCTTTCGGCTTGAGATGTTTGTGCGGCCGTTTGCATCAGCCGGGCCCTATCTCAAACCAGGAGAGGGCGTTACTAATGTCGTGGCTGAGATAGATGGCAGGCGGCTGCAGACGCGCCGAAATTTGGCTTTGGAAGAGAAAAAGGCCAGGGAAATCGAAGAAAGCTGCCCCATGCTTGACTTGGCTATTGATCTTGAGCAGGAGAACCATCGGGAATGGCATTTATTTGACCCTGAGGAGTGTCTGCAGGTCTTGCTTGAGATTGAGGCTATCCGCAACCAGGTCGTACTGGAATGGCCAGAAGGTGAGAAGCTGTCCGTACGCAGGCAGATCGGCGCCAATCATCTCAACCTCAACATACGAACCGGTCAGCAGGATTGGTTCGCCCTGTCTGGGGAGCTGGAGGTGGATCAGGACGAAGTCATTGAGTTGAAACCCCTCCTGGAAAAGATGGTTGCCGTGAAAAGTCGTTTTATACCTTTGGGTGACGGACAATTTCTGGCCTTGACCCAGGAATTTCGCAACCGGCTCGAAGAGCTGATTTTGTATGGGGGTGGCACCCAGGACAGCACGGACGAGATAACTATTCATCCCCTTGCCGCCCTGGCTTTGGAGGATTTGACGCAACAGGCCAACACCAAGGCCGACGATGGCTGGCGCCGACAACTCCAGCGCATTACCGCCTCCATGGAGTATGTGCCTCGCGTCCCTTCGACCTTGAAGGCGGAACTGCGCGATTACCAGGAGGAAGGAGTTATCTGGATGAGTCGGCTGGCCCAGCTTGGCATTGGCGCCTGTCTTGCCGATGACATGGGTTTGGGAAAAACACTGCAGGCGATAACAGTCCTCCTGAGTCTTGCTGACCAGGGGCCTACCCTGGTGGTTGCACCGACCTCTGTGTGTATGAACTGGGAAGCCGAGGTCAATCGGTTTGCGCCCACCTTCAATATCCATATCTTTGCTGGCCAGAATCGGGAACAACTAGTTGACAATATGGGAAAATTTGACCTTCTCATAACGAGTTACACTTTGCTGCAGCAGGAAATTGACCTCTTAAAGAAAGTCTCCTGGCAGTCTGTTGTCCTAGATGAAGGGCAGGCTATTAAAAACGCGGCCACGAAGCGTTCCCGGGCAGCCATGCAGATTGAGGCCAAGTTCAAGTTGATTACAACCGGGACACCCATAGAAAATCACCTGGGTGAGCTCTGGAATCTGTTCAGCTTTATCAATCCAGGTTTGTTGGGCAGCTACAAACAGTTCAACCGGCGTTTCGGCATCCCCATTGAAAAGTATCATGATCGGGATGCCAGGAAATCCCTGAAAAAATTGATCCGGCCTTTTATGTTACGCAGGATCAAATCGCAGGTTCTTGACGAATTGCCGCCGCGTACAGAGATCACACTCAGGGTGGAAATGCAGCCTCAAGAGATGCAGTTTTACGAAGCCCTTCGGCAGCAGGCCATTGAGAATATCGAGGGGAGTGCAGAAAAAAGCGGTCGTCATCTGCGTATCCTGGCCGAAATTATGCGCCTGCGCAGAGCTTGCTGTAATCCCAGGCTGATTAATGCCAACGTCGATATTGCCTCCACCAAACTGCAGGTTTTTGCCAACATCATTGAAGAGCTGCTGCAGAGCAAGCATAAGGCGCTGGTCTTTAGCCAGTTTACCGGGCACCTGGCCCTTATCCGGTCTTTTCTGGATGACAAAAAAATTACCTACAAGTACCTAGATGGAACGACGCCGACCAGGGAACGCCAGCGGCAAGTGGAGAGCTTTCAGGCCGGTGATGGTGACTTATTTCTTATCAGCCTCAAGGCTGGAGGACTTGGATTGAACCTGACTGCTGCGGATTATGTCATCCACATGGATCCCTGGTGGAACCCTGCTGTAGAGGACCAGGCAGCAGACCGTGCCCACAGGATCGGTCAGAAACGGCCCGTCACTGTATACCGCTTGGTCACGGCCGGAACGATTGAGGAAAAAATCGTTCGACTGCACCAGGAAAAAAGAGATCTTGCCAATTCATTGCTGGAAGGAACAGATATCAGTGCCCATATCAGCGCGGAGGAACTGTTAGAGTTGATCAGAGGCAGTTAATCCTGTCTAGCCGGGAGGGGGCATCAGGGAAACAGCGAGATCAGTGCCTTCCAGCCGGTAAGATCATGCTGCAGGAGGTGTAGGGAGAAGCGGTGGAGTGTTGTCACAGCCTGTTGTATAGCCGGATCCGGCATCTGCAGCCGGTTGAGATGACTGAGTTCGACCTGCTGGGCCCGTTGCAGGAACTTCAGCGTCTGCACTGTTACCTGTATGCTGTCGCGGTTGAAGGCCTTGGGTATACAGGAAGAGCAGGCAATTGCGCCTCCTTCTGGCAGTACATGGTAGGTCTGACTCCGCTGTATCGGCTGCCCGCAAGCGGTGCATTTGGACAGGACAGGCTGGTACCCTGAAAGCCCCATCAGTCGTATATGGAACAAGGCAACAACTTGCAGCTCCTTTTTCCCTTTCTCAAGCGACGAAAAGCCCCATTCAAGAAGAGCAAATATGGCGGAATCGCTGTCATGGTCGCCTGTCCATTTGAGAATCAGTTCTGCCAGGTAGGAGGCTGCAAGGTAACGGTTATAGGCCCGTCGCAAGGAGAGAGACGCTGTGATGAGTTCCGCTTCATGGATAAAAAAGAGACTGCCTGTACGCGGCTGGGAATACATGATGTCCAGCCGGGTGAAAAGCTCCAGCTTGTTAACAAAGCGGCGTTTGCTTCGCTTGGCGCCTTTGGCTATGCCCGTAATCTTACCGTGATCGCGACTGTAGCAGGTCACCAGTTTATCTGATTCGCCGTGATCCTTGGTGTTGAGCACAAAACAGTCGGCTGTATGTGTTTTCATCACTCGGGGCTGAATACCTGAACATGGAGCAGGTAGGCACTGTTCTGTTTTCTAGGAAAAAGGTGGGGAGAACCGTTGAGTTTGAGTTCAGCGCAGTCCGGCTGGGGAAAGGTGATCCGCATTTCTTGGTCTGCCTGCCAGGTGGCGTGGGCGCCTTGGCCATAGATTTCCTTTGAGGGGGTGCTGCTGTCAATGGACACATGGATGGTGGTATCCTTGTGAAAGAGGGCTTCAAGCTGTAAGAAGTCTGCCTCGATAATTTCCGGTTTGGGCTTCTGAAAAGGGGGATGAGCTTCCGGAATCGTGGTGGAAAGGGCTCTGGTTTTTTCAGGTATACAAGCAAATGGGTTCCAGCCTGTGTAGAGGCAAAAGGTGGCCAAAGACAGGGCAATCAAAACGAAGAGGATAATAGCCACCGTGGAAGAGCGTATATGGTTTGGTTCTGCCAGCCTTTTTACTGAAAGTGTTTTCGCGTCACCAAAGCAATTGCTGGGAGACTGCCCGAGTTTTTTCCCTTGCGCATTTCGCGCTTGGAGGAATGTAGCTGCCACCTTGGCGCCATCGAGCCCCAAGTAGTCAGCGTAAATGGCCAATTGCCCACGGGCAAAGGTGTTAGCAGGGAGGCGCGCATAGTCATGGGTTTCTATGGCTTTTAGGTTGCTCTTGGAAATTCTGGTGTCAGCAAACACCTGCTCGTAGCTCAGACCCTGCTCCTCGCGCTTTTCCTTCAAGAAAAGGCCGATTCTCTCCGGTACTTCCGGCTCCTGAGATGTTGTATCTTTTCCCCGCATGGTTGTTGTGCCCAGGTCTCAGAGAATTTTTATGTATGCCTTTTCTTTAATGCCCTGAAACCATTGTTTGAACCGGGAGTGCAGCTCCTTTTCATAGAGAATTTCCCGTATTTCATCTTTAACGGAATCATAGGGTACCTTGGTGATGACTTCTCCTTTTTTTAAGGAGAGAATTGTGAAAAATTGGTATCCGCCAGGCGTTTCCACAATGGGACTGATTTCACCTGGATCCAAGTCGATCACGGCCTGTTTCATGAAAGGGGCCATTTCCTGTTCCTGAAATGTTCCCAAATCACCTCCATCAGAGGCCGAGGGGAGTTCTGAATGTTCTCTTGCCAGGGTTTTGAAGTCTTGGCCGCGTTTGGCCAGAGCATGTATTTTTTCTATTCTTTTTCTGGCTTGCTTTTTTGCGGCCGCGCTGTTGATACCCTCTGAAGTCACTGCTTTTGTACCTATCTGCAGGATGTAATACCCACCGCCCTGCGATTCCGTGTAGTTCTGGGTATAGTAGGCGATAATTTGTTCTTCTGGTACAGCAATTTTGGAGCGAACCTCGTACCCGACAAGTTTGGATGAGAGAATTTGTCCTCGCAGATCCTCACGATATTGTTTTTCGCTCATGCCCATATTCCGTAAATCTGCCTGGAACTGTTCTCTGGTAATCTGGTTCTTTGTGATGATCCGTTCCACTGCCTGGTCTATTTCCGAGTCGGAAACGCGCATGTTCAGCCGGTTCGCCTCCTGTTTCAGAAGGGTTTCCTCAATGAGCCGTTCTATGACACTGCGTCTGACTTGCATCATAACGGCCGGGAGTTGATCAGCGTGTGCCTCTGCGGCAGCTTTTTGGAACAGGGGCGCTCCTAATTCGTTCACCTCTGACATGGTGATGACCTCGTTGTTGACCACAGCCACACTTTTATCCACCACTTCAGAACCGGCAAGGGAGGTCAGGATACAGCTACAACTGGCGAGAAGGAGTACAAAGAAGAGGCGTCGCATGTTTTTTGTCATAAATATATTTGGTTGGTTCCTGTCCCAAGAGTGAACTATATGCCGTTCCATGTCAGGCAGGGATGTTTTTTCACTGTAGAGTCGGCTGTGCCATCCAGCTGATTCAACTTTCTAATCCTTCAGAGAGAAAGGTGCAATCTTTTTTGGTGCAATCATCCGGGCGGCGATGGTCTGGTATTTGCTTTGGAGTCCTGGAGTGAAGAATAATCATAGGGAGGTGTGCGATGATGTCAGGATTGAGCAGCGCTTTGTCCGGCCTGCAGGCCGTGCAGACCAAGGTAGAAAATAATGCAAATAATATCGCGAATCTGAATACGGATGGATTCAACAAAAGCAGGGTGTTGCTTACCGAAAAGTCTCCCCAGGGAGTGCAGGCCGAGGTTGAAGAGGTGGATACCCCGGGATACTACCAGCTTGAAAGGACTGGCGATGGCCAGGAAATGATAGAAAAATCCAATGTTGATCTTGGCGAGGAAATCCCTGAAATGATCGTGAACAAAAAGAGTTATGGCGCCAACCTGAAAACCATTGAGACCATTGATCAGATGACAGGTCAACTGCTCGATACCCAGGCATGATCCCCCGGCGAGAGTGGCGAAAGTCATTTCGCTATCGAAATTGGGAATACCGTATGGTAATAATGGCGTCTGTGGGAGCCGCAAATCGTGACTGTCTGCCAGGCGAGTGGTCCTCTGCAGCGTTCTCTTTTTGGTAATCCCTTGAAACCCATGGAATTCTAGTTGACAAGAACCTCCTAATTGCGTACCTTTTTAAAAAAGGAGTATAGGTCCAGGAAACCAAAATTTCATATTCATAAGGAGATAATCATGAAAAGAATACTATCTGCTTTCCTAGCGGTCGCCTTTCTCACGAGCGCAAGTGTGGTGTTTGCTGCTTCTGTCAAGTGCACTGTTGACAGTGTAGAAGGTGAAAAAGTGACCATGACCTGTAGCAAGGCTGATAAACTGAAAGCCGGTGATAGCGTGAAGGTGAAAGTATCTAAAAAGAAAGCAGCTCTAGAGGGTTGCTAGATCACAGATGCGCACCTGGAAAAGTTGAGGATGCTGTCCGTCAAGATGTGAACTGGCGGACAAAGACTTGCTGTTTCTGGTGTACCGCAGTTGAAATGATGATGCGGGGTGGTTTTTTTATCGCCCCGTTTTTTTTTGGCTTTCATTTTCTATCTGTCTCTAAATGGAACTAATAAAAGCTATTCTCTTGGGAGGCGTCCAGGGGCTTACTGAGTTCCTTCCTGTCTCCAGTTCTGGTCATCTGGTCATCGGGGCGCAGATTCTGGATTTTCATGATCCCGGAATCGCCTTTGAGGTCTTCCTACACTTGGGAACTTTACTTGCCGTCATTATTGCCTTTTACAAAGATATTCTTCTGATGATTAGGGCAGTTTTTGTTGCTCCGGCCGTGAGGCGGGCTGATCCGCAATTGCACCAAGCCTTCATGTGGGATATATACATAGTGACGGCAACTGTTCCGGCAGTTTTTGTCGGCCTGTTGCTCAAGGGTTCCATCGAGGCTCTCTTTGATAATATCCTGGTGACCTACACTATGCTTGCTGTGACCGGTACCATTCTCGTGCTGACTCGCACCATCAAGGCAAGCGATGTACGTATCAACGGCCCCCGCTCCCTGATCATTGGCTGCAGCCAGGCCATGGCCATCCTGCCAGGTCTCTCCAGGAGCGGAACGACAATATGCACCGGTATGCTGTTGGGGGTGGAGAGGGAAACGGCTGCACGCTTTTCGTTTCTCATGTCGATTCCGGCTATATTGGGCGCAGGAGTGCTGAAGCTGAGCGAACTGGTGGCCGCCCCCCCGGCCAGGGAACAGATTATTGCCCTGGGAGCGGGAACTATTACCTCCGCGTTCTCCGGGTATCTGGCCATACTGTGGTTGATGCGTTTTGTGCGACGAGGACAACTGCACTGGTTCGGGTACTACTGTTACCTTGTTTCCGCCCTGGGGTTTCTTCATTATTATATGAGCTGAAGGCCGTAACACGCCTTTTCAGCAGAGAAAAAAGAAGTGATTCATGGATCCAATGACTCTGCCAGAACGTGAACTGGCACTCTATAATGCCATTCGAAAGCAGTATAAGGTTGCTTTTGAACCCCTCAAGATTAAAACGTATCGCCTGAATATTCTGAAACCGACAGACCTGGAGCAATTCCTTGAGGGCAAGGACCCCTTTGCCCATGCTTCGGCCTTTCCTGCCTGGGTAAAGGTTTGGGAAGCAGCCATTGTACTGGCCGATTATTTTGCCAGTCACCAGGTTGAGCCAGGGACCCGGTTACTGGAGGTGGCAGCAGGGCTTGGGATAAGCGGTCTTGTGGCTGCTGCTGCCGGCTATCAGGTTACGCTCAGCGATCATGAGGAACGCATTCTCGATTTTCAGCGGGTGAGTGCTGCGGCCAGCAAAATCGACAATGTCCGCTTTGAACTACTTGACTGGCTCACCCCCCCGCAGGGACAACAGTATGATATTATCACTGCGGCAGAAGTGCTCTATCATGAGGATTATTTTCAGCCCCTGCTTGACGTCTTTGACCAGGCCCTCAAGCCCGGTGGCGTCATCCTGCTGGCCCATGACGAGAGACGGCAGAGTATCGCTTCCTTTCTCGATCTTGCCCAGAAAGAGTACACCATCAATGTGGCAAAGCGGCGGCTGAAAAGTCTGGAAGGGGATAGAACCATTCTCCTTACCAGGATGGCTCGAAAAGAATAACCTTGTGGATAGGGGGGTGGGGATTGCGCTGGAGAGCCGCATGTTATTTTTTCCTTAAAGAGTTGTTTTTCAGACACGGCTATGTATCCTATTTTTGTTGACCTGCACAGCAGGTTGTGTGTTGTTGTCGGCGGTGGCCATGTGGCGGAGAGAAAAGTTCAAGGGATACTTGCTCATGGGGGCAAAATTCGATTAATAAGCCCAGAGGTTACCTCTGAACTTGCTGAAATGATACATGAACATCGCCTTGAGTGGCGAAATCGCTACTATGAGCCAGGCGATCTGGCAGGTGCTTTTCTGGTTTTTGCCGCGACCTCATCCCCAAAAACGCAGGAGCAGATACGGCGTCAGGGCGAGGCTCAGGGGGTGCTTGTCAATCTCGCCGACAGTCCTGAGCAAAGCGGGTTCCATGTCCCGGCCTCCTTTACCAGAAAAGATCTCTGTGTCACTGTGTCCACCCATGGTAAAAGCCCGGCTATGGCAGCCATGGTGAAAAGAATGCTTGAGCAGGATATTGGCCCAGAATACGGGGTCTTGTTGCAACTTATGTCGCAGATCCGGGAGGCTGTGCTGGCAGCCTCTACTTATGAGGGGGAAAAAGAACCAAGAGATCTGTTTCACGCCATTCTGCAGCCGGAGATGCTTTTGTGGATTAAATCTGGTCAATGGGGGAAAGTGCGGGAACACGTCTCAACTATCGTAGGAACTACGCCTGATATTGACTGGGATGTCTTCACACAGGATACGCTATGAGTGTTGCTTTTTTTCAACTCAGTTTATTTGGTTATTTCCTTGCGGCGATAGGGTATCTGATTTTCTTTTTTTCGCAGAAAAAGAAAATCCGCCTGGTGGCGAGCAAGGTGTTTTTGTTCTCAGCCGTCTTCCAGACCCTTACCATCGTCGTTCGTTATCTTGAGACCGGGCACACACCGAGTACCAGCCACCATGAAACGGTCTCCTTTTTTGCCTGTGCGGTTGCCTGGTGTTATCTTTCTTTTCGCTGGCGGTACACGGTGAAGAGCCTGGACACTTTTGCCTCGGTTCTTGTGTTGCTGCTCATGATAGTCGCGGCTTTTTCCTCTCAAGCGATACTGCCCCTATCCCCTGTTGATCAATCCTGGTGGCGGCCGGTTCACGCATCTGTCACCTTGGTGGCCAATGCGTTTTTTGCCATTTCCTGTTTGGGTAGCATCATGTATCTGCTGCAGGAAAGGGAGATAAAGGGGAAACGTTTTGGCCTGTTTTATCCCCGTCTTCCCTCTCTGGAAGTCCTGAACACGTTAAGCCAGCATTGTTTGAATATTGGTTTTGCTCTGCTCACCCTGGGGATTGTAACCGGTCTCATTTGGGCAAAACAGGTATGGGGCGTTTATTGGCACTGGGACCCTAAGGAGACCTGGGCCCTGATAACCTGGATGCTTTATGCTGCTGTTATGCATCTGCGTTTTACTGTGAAATGGCGGGGAAAAAGGGTCGCTATATTAAGTATAGTTGCTTTTCTTTCCGTTCTTTTTACCCTGTGGGGAGTCTCCTTTTTTATGAAAGGGGCGCACTATTATGCCGCGTGAAGCTATTATCCTCCTTGGAGTTAATCATAAAACCACGCCCTTGGCTATTCGTGAAAAGCTGGCCTTGTCAGGGGGGTACGATGAACCCTTGCATGCTCTTGGCAGGATTACTGCGCTCAAAGAGCGTTTTCTGCTCTCCACCTGCAATCGGATGGAAGTCCTGTATACCTGCGAAGCGGAAAGCGTGGAGGAGGTGAGAGAGCAGGTGCTTGATCTCCTGTTCGCAAATAATGTGAGTAGACAGGAACTGGAACAGTATGTCTATACGCATCAGGACAGTCAGGCCATAGAGCATCTTTTTACGGTTGCATCAAGCCTGGACTCCATGATAGTCGGTGAAGCGCAGATTCTCGGGCAACTGAAAGAAGCCTATCGGCATGCAACCAGGAATAAATCAAGCGGGCAGGTTCTCAATAAACTGCTGCATAAATCATTTTCCGTGGCCAAACGGGTGCGGACTGAAACCCGTATCGGCGCCAATGCCGTATCGATAAGTTTTGCCGCAGTGGAGCTGGCAAAAAAGATTTTCGGCAGCTTGGATGATAAAAAAGTCCTTCTGGTAGGCGCCGGAGAAATGGCCGAGCTTGCTGCGGAGCACCTTGTGAGGCAGGGGGTTACGCAGGTGATAGTGGCCAATCGCACCCTGCAGCGCGCTGTGCTCCTTGCCCGCTGTTATAATGGCCAGGCCGTGGCCATAGAGGAACTCATCGATCAATTACGACATGTGGATATCATTATCAGCTCTACCGGGGCCACGGATCTGATCCTGGAGAAAGAGGATGTCCGTTCCGTCATGCGAGGACGTCATAATCGTCCGCTGTTCTTTATTGATATTGCCGTTCCCAGAGATTTGGATCCCGGCATTAATGATCTGGATAACGTGTATCTGTATGATATCGATGATTTGAACAACGTGGTGGAGCTGAACAAGACAGAGCGCGAAAGAGAAGCTCTCAAGGCCAGACGGATAGTGCAGGAAGAAACGGGAACAATACAGCAGTGGCTCGAAGGCAGGGAGACCATACCGACCATTGTCGAGCTGCGCAATAGGGTGAGTGGTTTGGTGGAAAAAGAGGTGGCAAGAACCATGGGAAGGCTACCCAATTTAAACCCTGATGAGCAGCAGGCCATTGAACGTATGGCCGCTTCCATTGCTAATAAAATCTTACATCATCCCATGCAATACTTGCGTGCGGAGCAGCATTGCTCGGACCGGACGGAGCGGATTGGGTTGGTGCGGGCTCTTTTTCACCTTGATGATAACAGCCGGAGATGTATCAAATGACCGGGGTCAGCCGTGATCATATCCTGGCAGAGGAAGCGCTTATTGTACGGCATTCCGGCGAGCTGCCTGAGGTCATCCTGCATGCATCTCTGGCGTATCTCTGTGAAGACCGGGAGGGACCGCGCCTGCAACTGGCGCCAGAGGAGAGGGCGGTCTTGGAACAGGCAGCCAGGGAGCGTTACCTGGAAATAGTCTGCAGAGACTTGGAGCCAGATAACCGTGATCTCTCCATGTTTCGGGGCATGCAGCGGGCCTATGTCAACTGGCAGCGCCTGCTCCGGTTTTGCGAGCGCGTGGGAGACGATCCCGCTCCGTTCATTGGCACGGTAGCCGATTGCGTCCTCCGATATCTTTGTCAGGAACTGGAAGACGTAAGCGCAGGCAGACGGACTACATCGCTGAACTGTTCCCCCAAGGAGGTGCTTGACTTTATCAGGCTGCTCGGCCTTGTACCGGCAGATCTGCCGGAAGGCTGGGAGCAGCTTTGCTGATTATTTCCGCCAAGGATTTTCCATGCCCAGTGTACTGTCCATGTTTTTGAGGCCTTGCGTACTATAACCGGGCTGGAGGTATTGCTGGTCATGGTCGCAATTAGAAAGTGGTGCAACAAAAGTTTGAAAGACCAAAAGCAGCGATATCAGCATGGACACCCCGGTGTATACCATTGTGTTCTGCAGTGCAGGATTGGGAAGTATTTGTGTGAGGCCAGGGTGAAAACCCCGTACCCGCCGAGGAGGAGTATGCCTCTGTCAGGCATGTTTGTTGGCCGCAGATGATGCACGTTGGGTTGAGGTGGCCAAGAGCAATTTCTCCTCGATTGATACGGCGAGGACGCTGGCCCGAATAGTCCATGGATATTGTTTGGAAATTAAAAAATATTGTATAAAGACAATTTGTTATAGATGGCTTGTGGTCAATTGCTCCAGAATGTGCACCCAAGCTCAGCCCAGGCGGTACCATCTTCGGCAGTATTTTGGCAACACATGAATTCAAGTGGAATGAGGTACCAAAATTCCCGAACCTGGGACCATCTGAGCTGATGCGAACTTCGGGCAGGTGTCCGTAAGCAGCTCTGGATTTCCCCGGGACGTTTGCGGGAAACCCGGGTGCATGGATCAATGTTTGAAGGAACGCTGTCCGGTAAACATCATGGCAACCTGCGGCGACGCCTGGTTACAAGCCTCAATGGCTTCAAAGTCCCGAATAGAACCACCGGGCTGAAGGATGGCCGAAATACCTTCGCGGATCCCCACATCCACCCCATCCCTGAAGGGAAAAAAGGCATCTGAAATCATAACCGATCCGGGAATACCAGCGTGATCTTCCCGGACTTGCCGGTCAATGGCGTCCAGTTCTTCCTGATCACGACTCCCCTGGGACACCTGTACAGCCAGTTCGGCATAGGACATTGTGTGTTTATCAAAGCAGAGTAGGTCAGCGTATTTCACATAGGCTTTGTGCACGGCAATCTCGGCCACACCCACACGATCCTGCTCACCAGTACCAATGCTGACCGTGCAGCCGTCCTTCACATAGAGAACCGAGTTGGAGGTAACTCCATGCTCTATGGCCCAGCCAAAGATCATGTCATCTTGTTCCTGTACCGTCGGCTGCCGTTCACAGGCATAGGAGACACCATTTCGTTCGGTGGCAGCAGGCAGCAGATCTTTTGGATCACGGATGGTATTGATGGCAGACTGCTGCAGGATGATTCCGCCGTCCATAAGGGACTTGAAGTCCAGGAAACGGTACTGTTCAAAATCCGCCAGCTTGTGTATGCCGTCCATACGGATGATGCGAAGATTCTTGCGCGAGGAGAGAATATCCAGTACGCCTTCTTCGAAATCCGGCGCACACACCACTTCCAGATAGTTCGTCGCCATCAGGGATGCGGTTTCTCTGTCAATGGGCATGCTGGTAATGACAGCGCCGCCAAAGGCTGCGATCCTGTCTGCCCGGTTTGCCTTATTGTAGGCCTCTGCAAGGGTACCAGCAACAGCTGCCCCGCAGGGATTGTTGTGTTTGAGGATAACCGCAGCGGGCCTTTCCACCAGGTACTTGATGATATTGAGTCCGTTATCCACGTCGGTAAGGTTTATTTTTCCGGGGTGCTTGCCTACCTGGAGCATATCCTCCACCGTGATTCCGCTGACCAATCCGTTACCGGGGTCGATAAAGGTACATTCGCCCAGGGTCAGGTTGCCGTTGACCAGCTCGTAGAGCGCTGCTTCCTGGTTGGGGTTTTCCCCATAGCGCAGCCCTCGCTCTTCATCTGTGCCGTCTTCCCGGGTTATCTTCCAGGTTTTTTTGCGATAGACCAGAGTTTGACCACCCAGGGTAATGGTCATATCCATGGGAAAGGAATCTCCCAGGATGGACGAATACATTTTTTTGATGTCACTCATAGTGAGCCTCCGTATTGGGGTAGATAATGGTAGCCGAATGTCTGATGAATAGAGTGCAGTAGTTATAAAATTATAAGTAAAACAATGGTCTATAGAAAAAATGCGTGGTGGTCAGGCTGCAAAAAAAGCACCGAGCATCATGGTTTGTTCTGGATACGTTTTGCTGTCTTTATAGCTCAACCGACTCGGTGCACCAGGGGGGGAACATACTCCTTGTCAGCGATCGAGCAGTTTTCTAGAACTGCGTTGGCACCGACTACTACCCCGTTGCCGAGGACACAGTTGCTGATCACCGCACCCCGTCCAATGATGCAGTTTTCACCAAGCCGACTTGTACCGGTGACCGTAGCACCTGTATCAAGAATACAGTCTTGCCCCAACGAACACTCGGGAGCAATTAAAATGGTGTCCGGATGGAGGATGGTCACACCGGCAAGCATCAGCTTGCGATTGTGCCGCATCTGTAATTCCAAATGCGCCTGGGCAAGCTCTACCCTGGAGTTTACTCCAAGTACATCAATGGGCCGAGGATGGGAAAATCGTTGAACGGGCAGGCCATTGCGCACGGCAATGGCGACAATATCTGTCAAGTACACCTCTTTCTGGCTGTTGTTCGTTCCCACCTGTTGCAGTGCAGCAAAGAGGAAGGAACGTTTCACCAAGTATATACCTGCGTTGATTTCGGTGATGTGCAACTGATCCGGCGTGGCATCTTTTTGCTCAACAATGGCCGTGACTGCCTGGTTGTTATCCTGTACTATCCTGCCGTAGCCAAAAGGGTTGTCCAGGGTGGTGGTCACCAGGGTGATGGCAGCCTCCGTGCGCAGGTGCCGGTTGATCAGTGCCTCAAGGGTGGCGCTTTCAATGAGGGGAGTATCCCCGCAGAGAATGAGGACATGGTCAGCATTTGCGCAGGCTTCTGCGGCGCAAAGAACGGCGTGGCCCGTGCCGAGCTGTTCTCTCTGCTCAACAGGGATGCAATTATAGCCCTGCAGGGTGGCGAGCACTGCATTCTGTTGGTGTCCAACAATGAGTACCGTTCGTTCAACCCGGCACTGGACGACGGCATCAAGAACATGGTGCACCATGGGCTTGAAAAACAACTGGTGCAGGACTTTGGCTTTTGCAGACTTCATCCTCGTCCCTTTGCCTGCTGCCAGGATGACTGCGGTGATGGATGGCATCATTTTTTCACTCCTTAGTTTGGGCTCATCAACATGTCCATGGGGTGTATGCCTAGCCTGGATTTCTGATCAGCTCAGGTGGTGCCAGATTCGGTAGTTTCTGGCCACTGATTATACAAAGGTATATGAGTTGGCAAAATATTACCCAAGATGGTACTGCCTGAGCTGATCTGTGGTGCGCATTTTGTCGAAACTTGAGCCTGCTTATGATTAGCTTATATATCTGTTTTTTTGTATTTTTCAGACGAGATACAGTCTTCATTAGCAATCCGGGCTGGGTACATGGTATTCGGAATACAGGGTTGCCATGGCAGCAATTTCAGCGGCTATCTTTTTTTTAAGAGAGCAGGGTGACAGCACGCGAGCCTGGCGACCGAATTGGAGAATTTTCATCATTATCTCCCGTTCATCGGCAACAGGGAGGGTCAAAATGATTCCCTGACTGTTTTTTTGTATAGTTTGCCGGGGATGCCAGCGCTGGTATTGAACTGTTTGTGCGGCATTGGCCGTAAATTGGATACGTACGGTCGTCCTGACCTGTCCCTTGAATATGCCGAACACCCCGGTTATATCGGCGGCATTGTCTTCCAGTGTATGGGCAACAGGGCTCGGCTCCACCTGTGCCCGGGTGATTCGCGACAGATGAAACAGCCTTTTTTCTTGTCTGAGCATGCACCAACTGTAGAGATACCAGCGCCCTTGATAATGGATGAGCTTCAGGGGGTCAACAGTTCTCTCGGTTACAATACTCCCTGGATCATACACGATCCTGAGTTGAACCTTTTGCTGAAAACTGTCGAGTACTATCCGAAGGATGGATGCCGACACAGGCTCGGTTTCAATCCATTCGCAGTGGACCACCTTGTGCAAAGCGGTGTGATCGGGAGAGACCATCTTGGCCAGTTTCTCCCGCAACTGGACTAATTCCGGCAGGTCGGCCAGGCCTGCTTCGCTTCCAATGGTGGTCAATAGGCCGAGAAAAAGAATTGTCTTGCTACTGTCTTCAAAGGGCAGCCGGAATCCTTCTGTGGTGTAATAATAGCCATTTTTTTTCTGACTGAAGGCCAAGGGCGCCAGCAATCGATCTCTGAGGTAAGTGATGTCCCGATGGGCGGTGGCCTGCGATATCTCGAACTCGTCCATGAGTTCGGTGGCATTGGGGAATTGCTGCTGTTGTATACGGTTGTGAAAAAAATAGATACGTTCAAGCAGGCTCATTGTATGGCCATCGATCTGGTCGGATCAAAAAGTGATTGTTCATAAACATGTTGTTGTCTTTGAGAAAACAACTCTTTAAAAAGTCTTTGAAGCCGTGGGTAAACGCAAATTACGACCAATGGACCACCAAAAAGTAAGCCCGGCCGAACTATCTTCGGCAGACAGCCTAATCCAATCCAGCCTGAGCAGATGAGCAGTCATGCCTGGCGGGCTTGTGCGGGCAGTTGTGGCCGTTCAAAGAGGGGCCAACTGCGGCAATACCTTTAGCCAAGGGGTACTGGGCAGACTTTGGATGCCTCAACCCCATGGAAAGCACGCAAGCCGGTGCACGGGCAGAGTTTTTGGCAAAGAATATTTCGCATCGTCAGACAAATCTGTGGGTACAATTCGGTACAGGCAAATTCTCAAGGTTATGATATAGCACGATTTTTCTCGGTGTATCGCTTTTGAAATCAAACGATTTTCTCATAGTCAGTTTCGCTTTTTCAAAAAAAACATCTGCATTTTTTTTTAAAGGCAGGCTTGCCCTCCGCCTGGAGTTCTGGGTACTCGCTACAAAAAAGCTCTTGTACCCCCAGAATTGCTAGAAGAGGCAATATTTCGTGTATAAAAAGCTGGGGTTGCTCACTATATGACAAACCTCCCCTGGTAGAGTCAAGAAAAACGATTCGCAAGGAGGTTGATAATGGCATTTAAAATGAGGGTCTATGTCCGGTAGGTATTATGTCCTACAGATCAAAATGGAATGTCATCACCGATAATCGGATTATGACCTTTCTGTTTATCGATCTC